>Ga0082212_10000522_pt1 | contig 55203 bp, 44 predicted proteins | sample TergutNt197P3_FD_71548 | JGI IMG/M metagenome (GOLD analysis project Ga0082212, IMG submission 71548) | Neocapritermes taracua P3 segment gut microbial communities from Petit-Saut dam, French Guiana - Nt197 P3 | ecosystem: Host-associated > Arthropoda: Insects > Digestive system > Gut ...
GCGCGGCGGAATATTAAGCGAAGTTCTTCTTGGCATAGATACAATTGTGGATTTTGGAATCCCGATAAAAATGAATGTGGTCTTGATAAAAGGATTCAACGATGATGAGATACCGGAAATGCTTGACTATGCTTCAAAAAGAGGGATTCTATTGAGGCTCATAGAATTTATGCCGCTTGACAATGAAGTATGGGCAAAAGGCCGTTATATATCCTCTTTTGAGGTTGTCAATAAATTGTCCGGTATTGAAGGCTGGACGCATGTTGCCCAAAATGACGAAGATTCATTACCGCTTGGCCCTGCGAAATATTATGATAATAAAGTGACAGGGCAGCGTATAGGAATTATTTCTGCGGTCAGTTCACATTTCTGTGAAACCTGTAACAGGTTTAGAATAAATTCTTCAGGGATGCTGCGTCCCTGCCTTTTTAGCAATTCGAGCCTCGACCTGAGACCGGTGTTAATTAGGGAGGACTCTCAAGAGTTGTTCAGAATTTTTTCATCCGCATTGAAAATGAAACCCAAAATTGGCGTGAAACAAGGCATGGACGAATCAAGACACATGGTTCAGATAGGAGGCTAATATAGTGTGAAGTGTGAAGTCTTTAGCCTTTCATTGAACATTGTGCATTGAACATTGTGCATCCAGTCTGTAAAGTTCAATCTCTCCGCCGCAGAATCGCTTGACAAGTTCCAATGTCTCAAGAGCGGCGGTCTTTCCTTCCTCTGCGGTTTTTGGGGGCATCGCGTCTATGTTGATTGCTACGTTTTGCGTGCTTGTCTCAATTTTGCTGACGTCTCCGTTTTTCCAACACCACGCCCTGCAAAGTACCTCTTCGCTACCGGCGTCCAACAATACAATTTCTCCGGGGTTCGGGCGTTCTCTTTGGTCGGGGGAGCCGAGCGGCGTGTAGTTCTCGTTTCCTTTAGCCCGGGTCAGGCGAATATCTCCTTTTACGGTGTCAAGGTCGTCTCCGCCCGCCGGTAGTACGTGTCTCATACTGACAATGTTAAATATAGCCACCAAGCTGTTCACATAAGGTAAATCCTTGCCGCTCCTCACTCGCTTGAGCAGGTTTGCGATGGACGGAGGGCATTTGTTGGGGTTCGTTCCAAACGCCAAAAAGGCGTCTCGCCAGGAAGCGACTAAAGGATGCTCTTTCGGCTCAATGAAAGCGTCATTTTCCCGGACGCGTCGCTGTTCCAGCATAAGGAGTTCCGCCAGCTCCTCCGATTCCTTCGAATTGTCTGCGCCGCGCACCACGAGTACATGCCGTACATATCCGGGAAATAGGATGAACACTTCAGGCGCTACTTCTATTTTCATTTTAAAACTCCTCCTTATACTTAAAACGCTTTGTCGTAATTAAGTATAGCATTAACTAACAAAAGATTTAACATATGGCATGGACTTGGACAAAAGATAGATATATTATCGACTTTTTATTCATGCGGTAAAAGTCTTTGTCGCTATCTTTCAATTTTCAATTTTCAATTTTTCTATAAAATAGTTGGACTCGATAGATTCTATGGTATAATTTAACAACGTGCCGGGATGGCGGAATGGTAGACGCAGTGGATTCAAAATCCACCGGGGGCAACCTCGTGGGAGTTCGAGTCTCCCCCCCGGCACCATTTTTATTCCATGCAATATGCAAATGGAATTACCTCGCTTTTTGATATGGAGTTATCAACAGAAGAAGAAGAGATTATGTTCTTAAATGCTGGAACACGCCCTTCACAACTTGAATGGTGTGAAATTAACAGGCATGTCGCAGAATTATAAAAGTGGAGATGTACTGAAAGTAGCCTTTTCGGGGCGGGTTGATGGACAAACGAAACAACGCCCCGTTGTATTTTGGGTAATTAGAAGATAATTGAAAAAAGAATTGACATCCTCCCTTCCCTAAAGAGAGGGGAGGACGTCAAGAAACTACTATCTCTTTCTTCTGATAGCCAACGCGAAAAGCACTAACAAAGCGAACATCGCGACTCCGTAGTTGCAGCCTGCTCTGTCCTTTATTCTATCCCAAAGAGGCTCTTTCTCTCCGGAGAACTCAATCTCTATTTCTTTCGTCATAATCCTTTATCAAACAAAAATAGAATTAATTGTCGTTCAATTCTAATTTATGTTAGTCTAATGTTTATTACGATTAATGTCAATGAGTTAGAAGCCTTAAGAGCATTTCGCAGCGCGAACAGAATCTGTTGGCAAAAAAACCGGGCGGGATCACAGCGCCCGGTTTTGGCACTATTCTCTCCACAGGAGAGGAATGTCACTCTTACAGTCTAAATTTCAACAAAACAGAGTTATTAGCTCTTTTGTTTTTGTCTTTTACACGCCACTCGTAACTCGCCATTGCCTTTAAGGTACTGGTACTGGCATTGCGCCATTGTTGCTGGGGCCTACTGTGGACAACCTGCTGTCTTGGCCTATTCCCCATTGCTGCCCTGTGGCGTCGATGTTGAACGTGTTGCCTGTTACTACTACGTCAGCGTAATTAATACCGCTAGGAATAAGACCGATAATTCCACCTGTAGATCCTGTAGATCCTTTTGGTACAAATACTCCGCCGTTGTCAATTCTGCCGACTATATTCTGGCAGTTCAATACCGCGCCGCTGTTTGATCCTACGATACCGCCGGCTGTTGAGCCGATGAGATAGCCGTCAAATCTGCAGCCCGACACCGTGCCTTTGTTGCCTCCCACGATACCGCCGCAATAACTTGGGGTATTTTCGTCCCAATCGTCACTTGGAGCGGAAATGATACTGCCGCTGAGAGTACAATTCTCCACCTTACCTTCGTTTGTTGCTACGACGCCGCCGGCGTCTCGCTTTTTGGGTCAGGCAGGGCAGATAATTATCTCAACGTCCCTCAATATAAAGTTTTTAACGGTTCCAGAGGCTTCAAGCTTTTCGAATAATCCTATTGCTCCACCTGAACTTTCTATCCTCAAGTTCGATATCGTATTCCCGCCGCCGTCGAAAACGCCTTCAAATTTAGTAATTGGCGTCCAATCGAAACCGGCAAGGTCTAAATCGTTTGATAAGATTATCGTCTGACCGGAGAAAGACGTCGTTCCGTTTATACTGAGATAGGCAATGGCTGCAAACTGCGCTTCCGTTGAGATAGAAAAGCTCGTACCCGCGCTATCCCACCACGAAGTATCCGCAATGTCCGCCCAATAGGTAGGCGGAGGATCGCCTTCAAACCAGACGGTATATGGCCAATCGTCAATGCCGCCAATATCATATACATTCGTATATCCCAAATCCACAAGGGCGCGCGATGCCATTTCGCTTCGGACACCCGCTTTGCAATATACGAAAATATGTCGAGCCTTGTTGGGAAGTTCGCCCGGAGCGCGGCTTGAGACTTCAGTATGGGGTATCAGTTTCGCTCCTATGAAATGTTTTTCCTTGTATTCAAAATCCGTGCGAACGTCCAGAATAATATAGCCCAACGGATTGTTGTTATTGTTCAACATAATGACCGCTTCCGAGGGAGTTAGTTTATGATACACGGCTGCTGGCAGCGCTTCACGGGTCACAGTGACTGAGTAGCTCGCCAATTCTGACGTTTTGCTCACTATTATTGTGATGGCATTAGCCCCAACGTTCAGGTTTATCGCTCCGCTCGCGCTACCGCTCGTTACATTCGCGCCGTTGACCGTAATTACAGCGCCCGATGACGTAGTCGTCGGCGTTACGGTAACCGAGGCGACTGAATTCGGTACGCTTGCCGTGTAGTTCAGCGTCGCGACGTTGAATGCCGGTGTGAGTGTACCGGCTGAAATCTGGAGATTCGACAAAGCAACGACCGGATCTGGCCCAGGCGGAGCAGCCCGCGTCACCGTCAACGTGTAGCTCGTCGATCTTACGTTATCACTTACTACTATTGTAATAGTGTTAGCCCCCACGTTCAGGCTTAACGCCACGCTTGCGCTCCCGCTCGTTACATTCGTTCCGTTTACCGTAATCGTTGCGCTTGCGGAAGCCGTTACAGTCACTGAAACGACGCTGTTCGCTACGTTTACTGAGTATCGCGTTGTCAGCGGGTTAAATGCAGGCGAGAGCGTACCGGATGAAAGCTGAAGGCTCGCGAGCCTTGGCGTTGGCGAGTCTCCGCCGCTTCCATTGCCGCTTCCGCCGCCGCCGCATCCTCCGCCGATAATCAGGTACATAAACATTATCATTATCAAAATAGTCTTGTAAAATCCACTTTTATGCATGTAAACACCTCCTTAAAAAGAATTATGCATATGGATTAATTACAACCAATTCAAATTATTGGGGCGGCATTTTGCCGCCCGCTTTTGTTATAACCCAAATCACTGCTATTTTCTTCTAATTATCATTGCAAACGGCGCCGCCATCGCAAGCGCAAGCAACCAGTAGCCCGCGTTGCATCCGCCGCCGCCGCCTTTGCCGCCGCCTGTCACCGCAAAGTACGCTACGACAGAGCAGTTTGCGCCGTTGTTTCCATCTATATCAATCGTTTCAGAATAGATACCGGCGTTGAGTCCTGCTTTCGGTCGGACTGTGAACGTTACGTCGCCTCCAACTGCAAGATTTGTATCTGACAGCGCCCCTATATCGAAGTTCACTGCTGTCGGCTGAGTCAACGCGACGGCGCCTGTGCCGTAGTTTGTTATCGTTACGGTCATCGCTGCAGGCGGAGTGTATGAGCTCTGGGCGGGTGGGAGGAATATCAAATCACGCTGATCTGCGCTTATTATGTAATCTGCGGCGACCACCGTAAACGTTGCGTCGACATCAACCTCAACGTTTGTTCCGGTTATTTTAATCGTTTCATTATACGTACCGACCGGCAGGCCGCTCTTCGGTTGCACATCAAAAGTTATTTTGGCTCCGGATACGAAGGTAGTCGCCGGTAGTTTCGATATGTCGAAGTACAACGAAGTCGGCTGATTCAGCAATACGGACGACGTGCCGCTGTTGGTCAGAGTCACTGTCTGAGCGTCCGGCGGCGTATACGTCGTATCAAGTACTGCTGAGGCAAACGGCGTTAGGGAAGACGCGTGTAAATCATAATTAACATCGCTGTCGGTGATGTTAAGCACAGCAATGCCTGAGAAGTATTCAGGAGTCGCATCCGTGGTTTGCCCGCCGAATACGAATTGGTACAGACCGGGGTCTCCTCCCGTCCCGACGCCGGAAGAGCCTGTCAAGTTTGCCTTGGTCATCGTACACTTCCACTTACCGCCACCCAGAGACTGCAGGCTGCCCGACACGATGTTGGCGGAGTTGGGGGTTGTGACGCTGCCAAGCACGAGTCTCATGTTAGTCGCGCTGGGAGTTTTGCCTTCTGGCAGCTCAAAGATTATGTCCACTTGGGTCTGCGAGGCATTTGTACGGTCGATATAATCGACTGCTGAGTATACTGGAATGTTCAGCATCGGTTTGCTGTCCAAGTATTCCCGCTGCATCGCAAGCGCTTTGTCGCTCGCAACGCGGTCGAAAGACGCCAGTTCTTCCACGGTCGGGTTTCCGGCTATCAGGGTATTATTCGCTGCAAACATATCGTACAGGTAGTTTGCGTTATTCGCGAAAAACGATGCGTAATGCTGGCTGTATGTCATATCCATCATGTACTGAAATCTGCGGATATTGTCCTGTTTATTGTTCCTGAACAGTTTATGATCACGAAGGTTTGGAAAATGGTTCGCGAGCCTGTACGCGGCTTCAGACGTGGAATACTGAACCGCGTCCGGTACCATTTTCTCTATATCCGCGCCATACGCGAGAGGATGAAGCGGGATATACGGCAGCGTACAGGGATGCCCAAACGCTGTCCAAAGCGTGGTGAGCCTCAGATCCTCATGGAACTGAATAATTTTGGATTCTATCGTAGCGGTGGCGCATACGCGCTGACCTGCTCCGCTGTGGGGGTTGCCGTTAAATGGCCTGCCGGTATCCCACGCTGTGCCCTCATAATGAGATGTATGAGTCTTAAATATCATTTCAATGGTAGCCTTTCCATTCATCTTGTTAGAAAACTTGAAAGGCCTGGAATTATGCCAAGTGGTCGTATTCGTAACATCATCGCTGAGCGGTATTCCGATATAGTAATTCTCGGCGATGGCCTGGCGCCTCGTGTTGCCGGTGCCTAAAGCGCCTGATCTGAAAATATTGCGAAAACTAAAAGCGCTGTCGGGAGTAGAAGCGGGGAATGTGGAGGGGAAATTTGCCCTCGCGAAATTGAGCAGATCCGGCCGATAGAGGCTGTTGGAGTTAGCCGCGCCGAACGGGCCGCTCGGGGCGTATTCGTCAGGATGGTCTGCGGTGTAATGGTTCGGCATAACCGCGACGTGATCGTCCGGCACGCGGGTCGCAACATATTGTTGGCCTCTCGAAACATGGACTAACCATACTTCTTTGTAATCGCCAATGGTGTAGGTTCTGCCGGAATCAGCGTAACCCCATTCATTCAGCAACCTAATAACTTCATCTACGGCGTCTTTGGCGCTTTTGCCGCGCTCAGCCACGCAGCGGCGAAGATTAAACCAAATACCGCCATTTTTTATGTTCGCCATGGCAGCGGATACGTTTGAACCGCATTGGTTGCTCATGACGGAGACGCCGTACTCGTTCAGCATACCGCACGCGGAATTTGCCCCGGTGCCGAAAGCGCCTTTAACTTCGCCATAGTAGAAGCCATGGGTTTTCGGAACCTGCGGGATGTCTTGAGCTCTTTGGGCATCTGACGGCAGCACATCAGTAGGCAGCCAGTCGTCTCTTGCAGGCACCCAGTAGTGCATGACCACGTCGGTTGCGCTGTCGTCCTCGTTGTGAATGACCATTGCATACCCCGTTGGGGACGCGTCCTTGCCTATTGCAACGCAAAAACATGCGTCCGCCAGATTAGCCGGCATGAAAAGCGTAAAAACCATTAAAACTAAAACTAATTTTCTCATTACTTCATTTCCTCCTTATAATATAGTTCAATACCGATTCCCAGAAAATAATTTAATTTTCAAATGGGAATGAAAGATACAAAGCGCCGTTCGAAATAATAAGTTACGAAAAAATTATATTCAGTAAATAATCAAAACCCTCCTTTTTAATATTTACATGCAAAAATCAAGTACATTCATAATATGCAATAAATAACACAATAGGACGCAACTTAATAGCCGCGCCATTAACATCTTATGAGATCCGTTATAAAAAAGCACGCATTTCAACGAATCACTTTCACTACTCATTATAGTCTCATAATTTGCAATTTGCAATATAGCTATATTATTGAATGGAGCCGAAAGAGTGGGATTTTTTTAAGATCAAAAAATCGATCTTAAAGATTAATTAGGTTGGAATAAAATAATCAATTAAACGAATAATAACAAAAGAGGGCGGCAGAATGCCGCCCCTGCAAGTCTTTTGTATTTGCCTTTGTCTTTAAATTCCGAATTACGAATTACGAATTGCTTTTCTGACAAGCAGCGCAGCGCCCACGAGCGCAAGCGCAAATAATCCTGAGCTGCATCCGCCGCCGCCTTTACTAGTAAAGCCGCCGCCGTTGATTACGTATTCCGCTGTAAATAAGCGGTTTAGCGGGTCGCTGGCATCCTCGCCCCAGCCGGTGAACGTGTAGCCTGTGCGTGTGGGCGCTGTTGGCAGCGTAGCCTCGCCTTCCTTGACGTAGGCATCCTTTTGAATCAGCTTGCCTTCCCAGTCAACGTATTTCGCGGAGTATGCGGCAAAGCCGTCGGTGAAGAGAAGTACGGCTATACCTGTGAAAGATTCGCTGCCCGGCGTTGTGCGTCCGCCGAGAACGAAATCGTACGGGCCGTCGGCATTGGCACTGACGTTGTTTCCAAGCAGGCTAGCCTTGTCCACGGCAAACTTCCATTTCCCGCCGCCCAAATCCGTCAGACCCGAAGAGGGGTTGTAAGCGCTGCCGACAGAGATGCCTCCCAATCCGAACTTCAGGTTGGTAATGTCTGGAGTTTTACCCTCGGGCAATTCAAAGATGATATCCACGCTGACCTGCGAGGCGTCAAGGCGGTCGACATAGGCGGTTGCTGAAACAGGAACTCCGAATAGCGGCTTGCTGTCAATGTGGCCTTGTATCATCGAAAGCGCTTTGTTAACCGCCGCCTTGTCAAAATCGGCGGCGAGAGCGCTGTCTCCTTTGGCGATGAAAGCCGCGTTCGCTGCCTGCATTTCGGCGAAGTATAGAGCGATATTCGTCGAAACTTCTTTAATGTTTTGATCGTACGCCATATCCATCATATATTCAAATTCGCGGAATTTCTGCCACACGTTGTCAACGTACAGATAACGCTCCGGCTCATGGATCAAATGGTTGCTAAGCGTCTCCGCAGGATCGTCCAGTTCAACTATTTCCGGGATTCGAGCCGCAAGGGGATGAAGCGGAACATAGGGCAGCTCGCAGGGACGTCCGCTGGCCGTCCACACCGTGGTGAGAGCTAAGTTCGGATGGAACTGGAATATTTTGGACTCGATCGTTGAGTTGTTACATACGCGCCCCGCTCCGCCGACGTGGGGGCCGTTGCCAGGAAGCGTTCTGCCGTAATCCATCGCTGTGCCCTCATAATGGCAGGTGATAGCTGCACGTATTGCTTCAAATGTTAGCTTTCCCTTTATGGGATATATGGCGTTAAATGTGTGTCCTGCCGCCCATGTGTCGTGGAATGCGGGGTCAGTAGGAGCGTTAATGTTTGTTCCAACAAGGATGGACTCGGCAAAGGCATGGCGGTAGGTATTACCGGCGGTTTTATAAGTTCCGACTCCTGCCTGATTGGGATCATAGTTATTTACGCCGCCGTTTTGATACGACTCGGCAAATTGAAATTCAGCATCCGCAGATGCAGCGGGGAACCAGCCTTGAGCTTGGGCGAAGCTGATAAGATCATCGGGATAGAGGATGCTGACGCCCTTCGTGCCGTAATCTTGGGTTACATGATGAATCGTGTAATGATTCGGCATGATAAGAACATGATCGTCAGGAACGCGAATCGCTACATATCTTCTGCCCATAGCTATTTGAACCTGCCAGACCTCTCTGAAGTCGCCAACGGTGTATGCCCTGCCGGAAGGAGCGTAACCGTAAGTATTCAACATTTCAATGATGATTTCGGCGGCGTGCCTTGAGCTCGTGGCGCGTTCAGCTACAACGCGGCGAAGGTTATACTCAATTCCGCCCTCAAACAGCGAACCGTCGGCCGAAGCTATATCAGCCGTCATTCTGGAGCTGGCGTTGCTGTTGCTTATAAGGGAGACGCCGTTCTCATTTAAAAATCCGTCCGCATTTTGGAGACCTGCGCCGCCGCCCTTAACCGAGGCCCACCAGAAGCCATAGGTGTTCGGAAGCTGCGGGATCTTCGCTCTGTTGGCTGTAGTCGGCAGGGTTGTGCCTGCAGGCCAGTTAGCCGCTGGTACCCAACCGTGCTTGACCATCAAACGACCGCCGTCGTCCTCGTTGTGAATGACTAAAGGGTAACCCGTAGGGGACGCGTCTCTGCCAACCACTATACAAAAGCAGTCTGCGTACAAAGCCGCCGTTGGCATGATCGCCAAACAAAGAAGCACGACCGTAAAAATTGACACTAATTTTTTCATTCTTCATATTCCTCCTTAATATTAATACATAACTCTATTCATTATAGTATCATAATTTACAATTTACAATATAGCTAAATTATTGAATGGAGCCGGAAGAGCGGAATTATTTATTTTTATTTTAAGGGCGGATCATAGTGTTGAAAAATGGCTGTGCAAAAGCGAGGCTGTAACAAAAGTAACAAAAATGGGCGGCAAAATGCCGCCCCTGTAAGTCTTTTGTATTTGTCTTTGTCTTTTAATTCCGAAATCCGAATTACGAATTCCAAATTGCTTTTCTGACGAACGTCAAGATTGCCATAAACGCGAGCGCAAGGAATCCATAACCGATGTTGCATCCGCCGCCGCCGCTTTTGCCACCGTTGCCGGGTACGTTATTCACTGTTAATGTAAATGTGAGCGGTGTGCTACCGACATCGTTACTTGCTGTCAGAAGAGCAATATACGTGTCCGCAGGAAGCCCGGCAGCGACGTCGAGCTTTTTGGTACTGTTGTTCCAAGTGATTGCGTCATTGCCGCTGGTCTTGACCACAGTTGGCGCGGGGACGCCCGTTATTGCGTACGGACCATATGATGTCGCTGCATATCCCACTTTGAGCGTCACATCGGTTGGGCCTGTGATACCGGGTACGGTTGTTCCCGCTGCTTTCACTGTCAGCGTGAATGTGAGCGGCGCGCTGCCGAGACTGTTGCTTGCCGTCAGAATAGCATTATACGTGCCTGCTGTAAGTCCCGTTGCAACATCAAGTTTTTTGGTGCTGTTGTTCCAAGTAATGGCGTCATTACCGCTGGTCTTTACCACAGTTGGCGCAGGGACGCCCGTAACGGAGTATGGGCCGTAGGATGCCGCCGCATATCCTACAGTAATCGTCACGTCGGTTGGGCCTGTGATGCCCGGCGCGCTCGTTCCCACTGCCGGGACTGTCAGTGTGAATGTGAACGTCGTATTTGGCGCGGCGCCGTTATTTACCGAAAGAACGACGGGATATACGCCTGCCGTAAGCCCCGTTGCGATATCGAGCTTCTTAGTGCTATTATTCCAGGTAATGGCGGCGTTTCCGCTGCTCTTTGTCACAGTTGGATTGCTCGTAATGGTGAAGGCGCTTGAGGATGTCGCCGCATATCCCAGATTAAGCATCATTATAGTCGGCCCTGTGAACGAGTAGCAGCCCGCGATGTCGCTGCCTGCGGCTTGTCCCACCAGCTCGCCCACGCTACTGCCCGCAGAGTTGATATTGCCTGTTGTGAAACAGTTTTCAATGCGGCTGTTATCGGCTCGACCCGCTAACCCGCCGACATAGTTTTTCCCAACGATACCTCCTCCGTCAATGGCGGTGCCGCCGTTGGTGACGTCCATCTCCAGTCCAAGATTTTTAAGTACCGCGTTTCTCATAAATCCGAATAAGCCGACGTAATCCTCTGTGGATCGATCAATCCAAAACATAGTCAACTTATGTCCTGCCCCGTCAAAACCGCCTGTGAATGGTGTTGTTGCGTTTCCTATTGGCTCCCAGCCAAACATGTTTCCTCAGTCAGGGCAGAGATAATCATGCATGTCAAGGTTGTCAGACAGTTTGTAAAATTTGTTTAGGCCATATCGTATACTGTTAAGCTGATCTGGTGTTGCAACGAATATCGGGTCGCCCTCCGAATCGCCCGGCGCCGCCCATGCGTCGCTTGCTTTAATGCCCGTCAGCGCAAAGCAGAGCGCTATAAACAACATAATTGTTGTAATTCTTTTCATTGTTAAATACACTTCCTTTCCGCTTTGAATTTTTTCTAATCCTTGCCTCTAAGAACGAACGGAACAAAGAGCGCTATTAAACCGCAAGCAAATACATTACATCCGCCTCCTCCGTTTTTACCGCCGCCGGGGGGAGGATCGACGCCTAAATTCTCTGGCAGCACCGATATTATGAATGTGAGATCTTCGTGCACTGTTCCGTTGCTAGCTCTCAGAACGATATTGTATGTGCCTGTGGGAAGTCCTGCCGAGATGTCGAGTCTTTTAGTCGAATTATTCCAAGATATGGAGTCAACACCGCTGGTTATTGTAACGGATGGCGCGGGGGAACCCGTTATGGTGAACGGGTTGGTTGATGTCGCTACATACCCCGCGTAGAGCGTCATTGAGCTAGTTGAGTTCGGGGCTTTGATGCCTGGCGCGGTGGTTCCCGCTGCGTTTACCGACAACGTGAATGTAAGCGCCGCGTCGGGCGCAAGGCCGTTACTTGCCGACAGAACGATGTGATACATCCCCGGTAAAAGCCCCGCCGCGATGTCGAGCGTTTTAGCGTTATTATTCCATGTAGCAGCGTCAACGCCGCTGAATTTTGTCATTACCGGCGCGGGAGTTCCTGCGATAGTGTACATTCCTGAGGATACCGCCGCATATCCCTCGTAAAGCTTCATTGAGGCCGGGCCAGTGATATTGTAGCAGTTTTCAACGTTAGTGTTATCCGTCTGTCCCGCTATCATTCCTGCATAGCTGTCGATTGCAATTACCCTGCCCGTGACGTAACAGTTTGTGATGCTGCTGTTCTCCGCCCGCCCGGCTATTCCTCCGACATAGGATTTGCCAGTCATGTTATAGTTGTGGTTGATATCAACGCCTAGGTCTTTAACCACCGAGTTTTTCATGTACCCGAACGTACCGATGTAATTATCGTCGGGGCGGTGGCTCCGCATCCCGATTAATTTAAATCCCGCGCCGTCAAGATTGCCTGTGAACGGTTGCGTTTCGCTTCCAAGCGGCTCCCAGCCGCTGTCGCCCTCTCAGACGCAGTCAAGAACAGCTGTTGTAAAGTCAATGTTGTTGCCCAGTTTATAGTATTTGCCCAAACCATACCGTATGTCGTTAAACTCAAGCGGTGTCGTGATGATTATCGGATTGCTCTCCGAATCGCCCGGTGCCGCCCACGCAAAGCGCTCATTGACAGTCGACAGGAAAGCGAACGCAAAGCTCAGCGTCAGAATTGCCATAAAAGTCTTTTTCATTGCCAAAATCACTTCCTTTATACAAATATTAATAAATGAGATTATGCCGATTTCACAGGATAAAATAATACGGCGGGCGATGTAACAAAAGCGGGCGGCAGAATGCCGCCCCTACATTATATTGTGTTCAGGATGCCGCTTGACCACAATATATTGTGGTTGAGTTGACCTTTGTTACAGACCCAAGAGGCATCTCGTTCATAGTATATTGCAGGGGCGACAACCACCCCGGTATTTTGAGCCGCCCCTCCAACGGAGGGGAATGCCGCCCCCTTTACGACCATTTAAAGAACAATCCGCCGGGTGTTAGGGATTTAGGTATATAGATAACCAAAAAAGCTCCTGTCTTTGTCTTTTCTAATCCCTAATCCCTAATCCCTAATCCCTGTATTTAAGTTACTTTCTTTTCCTGATGACCAACACGGTGATGCTTGCGAGCATAAGCGCAAATACTCCTGTGCTGCATCCGCCTCCGGATTTCTTAATGGGGTCTGGATCTGGGTCGGGATCCGGATCCGGGTCGTTTTCGTCCTCCTCGTATTCCGCAGTAAAAACGAGGTTGAGCGGGTTACTGGAATCCTTGTCCCAGCCGGTGAATATGTAGCCTGTCCGCGCGGGATCTGCAGGAGCTACTTCCTCGCCTTCCTTGACGTAGACATCCTTCTTAATCAGCTTGCCGTCCCAGTCGACGTATTTCGCAGAATAAGCCGCAAATCCGTCAGTGAAGAGAAGAACGGTCACTCCCGTGAAAGATTCGTTTTCTGTCGTGCGTCCGCCGATGCAGAAATCGTACGGGCCTGCAGCATTGGCGCCGACGTTGTTACTAACTAGATTGGACTTGTTCATGGTAATTTTCCATTTTTCACCGCCCACAGACGTCAGGGAACCTGCAACGGGATTGTAATAGCTGCTGGCAGCTATGCCTCCCAATCCGAACTTCAGGTTGGTGGCGCTGGGGGTCTTGCCTTCCGGCAATTCAAAGTAGATATCCACGCTGGTTTGGTCGGCGTTAGTTCGGTCTACATAAGTGGCGGGGTAAACGGTAATGCCGAAGAGCGGGTTGCTGTCGATATGGCCTTGGAGCATCGAAAGCGCTCTGTTGATCGCAGCCCTGTCAAAATCCGCAACGAGAGAACTGTCTCCTTTAGCGGTTAAGGCCGCGTTCGCTATCTGCATCTCGGAGAAGTATTTAGAGAGAAGCGCTGATACCGGCTTAATATTTTGATCGTAAGCCATATCCATCATGTACTCAAATTCGCGGAATTTCTGCCACACGTTGTCGACATATATATACCGCTCTCCTTCAGGGACCAGGTGGTTTTTAAGGGTCTCCGCAGGGTTGTCCAGTTCGACTATTTCCGGGATTTGAGTTGCCAAGGGATGAAGCGGAACATACGGCAGCTCGCAGGGACGCCCGCTGGCCGTCCAAACTGTGGTGAGAGCCAGATTCGGGTGGAACTGGAATATTTTGGACTCTATAGTAGTGGTGTTGCATATACGCCGCACGGTGGTGTTGTGCGGCTCGTTGCCCGGCGCCACTCTGGGGCCCGCATCCATCGGCGTGCCCTCGTAATGGGAGGTGATAGCGGCGCGGATGGCTTCAAACGTAAGCCTGCCCTTTACAGGGTAGATGGCTTCAAACACGCGTCCAGCCGCCCATGTATTATGGGATGCGGCTTGTGTGTTCGCAGGAGGATAAATATTCGTTCCGAGGAGGATAGACTCGGCAAAAGCATGGCGGTAGGTGTTGCCTGCGGTTTTATAAGTTCCTGTGCCTGCTGCGCCAGAAGCATAGTTAGCATATAAAGCGGCGCCGCCCGCCTGATACGACTCGGCAAATTGAAACTCCTTGTCTGCCGACGCGGCGGGGAACCAGTCTTGACTCTTGGCGAAAGTGATCAGATCATCCGGATAGAGGATGCTGATGCCCTTCGTGCCGTAGTCCTCTGTGACATGGTGAATCGTGTAATGATTCGACATTATCGAAATATGGTCGTCCGGGATGCGAATCGCAACGTATCTTCTGCCCATGGCGATCTGAACCTGCCAGACTTCTTTGTAATCGCCTATAGTATATGCTCTGCCGGATGGGGCGTAGCCATATTTCTCCAACATTTCTATGATTATTTCGACTCCGTGCCTGGCGCTCGTGGCGCGTTCGGCTACGACGCGGCGAAGGTTGTATTCAATGCCGCCTCCGACCAGTGAACCATCTGCCGAAGCAATTGCCGCTGACATTTTCGAGCTGGCGTTACTGTCGCTTATGAGCGAGACGCCGTTCTCATTCAGAAATCCGTCCGCATTTTGGAGACCTGCGCCATTGCCCTTAACCGACGCCCACCAGAAGCCGTATGTTTTCGGAAGCTGCGGGATCTTAGCTCTGTTGTCTGTGGTCGGTAGATCCGTAGCCGGCCATGTAGCCGCAGGTACCCAGCCGTGCTTGACCATCAAACGGTTACCGTCGTCCTCGTTGTGAATGATCAGGGGATAACCTGTGGGCGACGCGTCCCGACCGACTATCAGACACATACAGTCAGCGAACGAAGCTACTGTCGGCATGACAGCTATACAAAGAAAAAGTACCATTAAGATTGATGCAATTTTTTTCATTCTAAAATTTCCTCCTATAAAGATTTTGTTTTTCGCCTGTGTATTCTTATTGTTACATTACTCAATGCCCATTCCCGGTCAAAAAATTAATTCTCCGTCGGGAAAGAAAGATCCAAAGCGCCGTTGGAAATTAAAGTTACGAAAAGCTATCTGTCAGTAAAAACAAATTCCTCCCTTTTTATATGCATACAAAAATCAAATATATTCAATGTCTACAACAAAATACAAAAAGCAGTGTCATTTCCGCGCTACTAACATCAACTGCGACCCGTTATAAAAAGTACGCTTTTTAACCGGTCGATTTCACTACTCATTATAGTCTCATAATTTGCAATTTGCAATACAGTACGCGACGCGTTGACTTATTTGTCTACAAGAATTATGATATTGAAAAATATTAAATACAAGGAGAGAAACATTTTGAGAAGAAAACTGGCATTTTTGCTTATAATTATTGCATTGTCGTTCGGCGGCTGCGTAAGCGGCATGACTCCAGCATATGCGGCTATTTCAGCGGGACAGGCCATTGTCTCCACTGCTGAGCTAAAGAGCGCTATCGACAGCGATGACGCTGATCTGATTATTATCGGCGTAATTAACCCCGCCGTCAGCAACGTGGTTCCGTATAAAGACGCAACAACCCCTGTACCAAGGACATATCTTGTATGGCGGGACGACTACAGCGGCGATGGCAGTACGGAAGCCATATCGCCCGTAATTACCGGATACAGGAAATCCAAGAGCGACATGGAAGCGCTGCTTTCAAAGGCAGGTGTATCAACTGCTTCCAAGATCGTCGTTTATTCGGAGAACAATATGAATGACTCCGCAAGATTCGTGTGGCAGCTCAGAATACTTGGACTTACTAACGTAAGTTATCTTGACGGCGGCATGAACGCATGGAAAACTGCAGGCTACTCATGGGGAGACGGCGTGAGATTGAACGCAGAAGCGGCAACGACCAATTTTATAGCTCCGAACTATGACCCCGACAAATTCGACGCGTCACTGCAGTTTACGGCGGATGCGCTCAAAAAACCAGGCGAGTGGGTTGTTATCGACGCCAGAACTCCAGATGAATATAATGGACTAATCACGGCTTCGTCCAACGGCGCCTACGGTATTGGCAGAATGAAAGGCGCTGTCAACATCGAATGGACAAACGCTTTAGACTCAAGCACGCGGCTCCTGAAATCAAAGAGCGAACTTGAGGCGATTTACAGTGCTGCTATAGGCAAGAAGGTTATTATTCACTGCCAGACAGGAGTTCGCTCCGCGCATACTTATTTTGCGCTGAAAGAAGTGGTAGGCGTTGCAGAAGTCTATAACTATGACGGCTCATGGATCGAATGGTCTTATGCGGCCTCAAGAGCCAACGGCGACTTGTATGAGGACATTCTTGACCTGACCGAAGTTTGGGAGGACAATAGAAAACCTTTACAAAACGACGACACCGAACCAAGAGAGGTTAGTATTACAATGTCGGGAAAGACATATGAGGCGGTGTTGCAAGAGGACGGCTCGTACCTGATAACCCTGCCGAAGAAAACAAATGTCTCAGCGCTCGAAGTTTATTTCTATTTACCTTTAGGCGCTTCAGTAAGCCCGGCAAACGGAAGTCCGCAGGACTTCACGAGTGGATCCGTGCTCTACTCAATTACCTCTGCTAACGGAACGATGGACAACTATATCGTAGCCGTGGAACTCTTCTCGCATTCAGGCGGCGGATGCAACGCAGGCTTTTTTGTTATTGTGTTGTTTGGAATTGCTCCGATAGTCAGAAGAAGGAAATTCGTAATTCGGAAATGAAAACAACTTGCTTGCCGCGACGCAAAAAGACGCGGTTCGCGATGACGGTGTGGCAATCCTCGCAAAAATGTATAGGGCGTGTCGGAAGCAATTGAGGATCTTTTACTATTATATTTTGCCAATTTCATAGCAATATAAGGAGTTTATACATTGCGTAAAAAACTTGCTTTCTTTTTTTCTATGGCTGGTTGTAAGCGCCGCTGTATATATTGCGATCAGAACGCGATAACGGGAAGTTCCATGCCTGACATTGAGGCGGCGCTGAAACTTGTGAGTTCTGCTTCAGCTCCCGTCGAGCTTTGTTACTTCGGCGGGAGTTTTACTTGTTTGCCCGCTCATATTCAAACGCAGTGGCTCGATCTTGTGAATTCCGCGCCCCCCGGCAGCGCTGTTCGTTTTTCAACTCATCCTCAATGCATAACCGACGGGACAATTTCGATTTTTTCCAAATATCCCGTATCCATGGTTGAGCTTGGAGTATCTTCGCTTGACGATAATGTGCTCAAGCTCTCGAATAGAGGGTATACGAGCGATGAAGTATTAAATACTATTTCTCTTTTGTTGGACATGAATTATGAAGTGTGCGCGCAAATGATGATTGGTCTGCCGGGGCAAACGCTTGAAAGCGCTCTTGGCGATCTCTCGTCTTTGGATATCGCGCGCAAAGGAAGGAAAATGAGCCTCAGAATTTATCCCTGCTTAGTATTGAAGAACACGCGGCTTGAGGCGCTGTATAAGTCGGGCGGGTTTGTACCGTTGGGGATTGAAGAGGCGGTTGAACAGGCGGGAGAATTAATTTTCGCTGCAGAACTCCGCGGTTACGAAATATGCAGAGTAGGGCTTCAGGAGACAGCGAGCCTTGCAGAGTCCGTTACAGCAGGCCCCCATCATCCCGCACTTGGTGAAATGGTTTTTTCTCATGCGCTCGCGAGAAAATTACATAATTACTCCAAATGCGGAGAATGGCATGTCCCGCGCAAATACATATCACAAATGACAGGACATGATAAGCTTGGGATAAAAAAACTCGCTTCACTCTCCGGACTGCATATTGAAGTCGTCACAAAGAGATTAAAATTTCTATGATAAAAGCACCTTTCTTTGGTCGCTTTCATTCAGCTCAAGATATGCCTGCGGGTTTATCGTGACCCTTGTTGACGGGTGAAAACCAATGTCGCTCATGCCTTTTGCTATTCTTCTGACGCCTGCACGAATTCGCTCCGTCGGAAGGGTGGTAAAGCTCAAACGGAATATGTCGTCCCCGCTTCCGCGCGAGTAAAAAGAGTCTCCGGGAACGAACGCTACATTCTGCTTAATGCAATTTTCAAGCAGCTCTCGCGCGTTGAGCCCCTCCAATTTGACCCATGTATACAGTCCTCCGTCAGGTTTTGGGTAAACTGCAGCTTTTGGAAAATTCTCCTGCATTGAGCTGTCTAAAAGATCTCTGCGCTCTCTATAAAATTCAATCAGTTTACGAATATGATCTTCAATGTTAAATTTCTCTAAATAGCAATTAAGAACATGCTGGTCAAGAGAAGATGAATTTAAGTCGCATGAACGCTTAATCTTTCGGATATGTTCCATGAGTTTATCGTTCACGCATAGCCATCCTAAACGAACTCCAGGGCAGAATATTCTTGAAAAAGAGCCGGCTAAAATAAATTGCCCTTTTTTGTCAAACGAAGCGACAGCCGGGAGGGCTTCACCTTCAAAGCGAAAATCTGAAAAAGTTACGTCCTCTACTACCATTACATCAAAATCCGAAACGGTTTCAAAAAATGCCCGCCTTCGCTCCATGCTCCATGCTTTTCCTGAAGGGCGCATGTAATCCGGGCATATGTAGACCAGTTTAACCTGTTTTTCCAATCTAAGAGCCGCCTCAAGATCTTCGATGATCATTCCGTTATCGTCTGACGATATTTCGACAAATTTAACGCCATAATTAGCAAAGGCCATCAAAAAGGAAAGCTGCATCGGCGGTTCATACAGCGCAACGTCTCCTTCATTTATGAATAGTTTGCCGATAATATCGAATCCCTGCTGCGATCCGGTTGTAACGCAAATATTATTCTTTTCGTATGTCGTCATTAACTTTGAATTTACGCGGCGGGCTATCTTTTCCCGGAGAGGCGCAATGCCTTCCGACTGAGAGTAACGTAAGGCCGAATCCTGCCAGCGCACGAAAGCTTCTTTTGTCGCTTCTTCTATATCTTTTACAGGAAAAAGCTCTCCCGTTGGCAAACTGCTCGCGAATGAAATTAGTCCTGCATCCGGCGGTATTTCCAATCTTTCTCTTATTTTGCTTGTCCTGGTATCTCTGATTCTGCTCGCAAATAAATGATTCATATACTATCACCCCGTCAACTATTCTTATGCAGCTTACATTCATATACAAACGCCGGAGGTATATTCCGCAGGACGAAAGACACTTTTACGGATTTAAATCTCTTTTCAAATTCTTTTTTCATTATATGAGAATATTGATATGCTACAAATTTCCCGTCAGGCTTCAGGCATTCTGCAATTGCATTCAATATATTATCGGTCATTTTTTGAGGAAGAGCCGTAAAAGGTAAACTTGAAAGTATGCAGTCAACTTTTCGCAGCCCGAATGATTCTATAGTCTCAGGTAATTCTTCAGCGTTGCTATGTATTGTCACTTTAAGCTTTTTATTCTTTTTATGATTTGTTTTTATCATAGATCGAAGTTTTTCATCAATCTCAAATACAATAAGTCTTCCAGACGCCATTTTTTCCGCAATCTTGCAAGTGAAAACTCCAGTTCCGGCGCCTAATTCAACTATCGATTCACATTCACTCCAGATAACTTTGTTCAGCATCTCGTGCATCAGGTATTTTGAGCTTGGCGTAACGCTTCCAATTCGTGAAGGAGCGCTAATAAACCTTTTAAAAAAAATCAGTTTCTCAGACATCTTCTGAGGAATGTATTTATTTAACGATAGTTTATTTTTCCTAAACATTATATACTTCCTTTCATTTTTTTGATAAACTTAAATAAAGGAGTGAAAAAAAATGAATAACGACAAACTTCAATCACGAATAAGAGAGCGCTTGAATTTCATGCCGGCAAAAGCCCGGCGTGTTGCTGAATATTTCCTTACCAGTCCTTCAGAGTTAGCCTTCCTTTCAATAGGAGAGGTGGCGGAAAAAATTAACGTGTCAAAAGCTCAGCTTGTTCGTGTTGCAAGAATGCTTGATTATGACGGCTATGCGACTCTTAAGGATGCGGTAAAAAACAGCGTTATGAGCCAATTAGCTCCTTCTTCTCTTGTAAAGCAGGAATCAGGAGAAGATATTCCAAATAACATCTGCCGTCTTGAACATGCGAACATAGATGAAACAATAATCAATCTCAGTTCAGAAGATATAGTGCAATTTTGCAGAAAAGTAAAAGAGGCTGACGTAATATATTGCGTGGGGTGGGGTATTTCTGCATTAGTTGCCGAAAACTTATACACTCGCCTTCTGGAGCTGGGACTTCGCGGAGTATTGATGAAGCGCGGCTCCACAGCCCTTATTGAACAGGCGCGCGCTGTCAGTTCCTCCGACTTAATCGTTGTATGCGAGCTGCCAAGTTATGTGATAGAAGTAACGGAATCCATCAAATACTCTCATGAAAAAGGCGCCCGGATTGTAACAATTACCGACAGCCCCGCTGCTCCAGTTTGTCAATATTCTGATGTCCAGTTACATATAAGCGATAACACTGCCACTTTTGGAAGCAGTATAGTCAGCGCTGTTTTCCTGATTCACATTTTAACTTCCGTCCTTGCGTCAAGCCTTGGAGAAAAGGTACAAGCCGCTCTAAAAGCTCAACTTGAAGGGCTCAGCGATGAACGGGTTTATCACCCGACATACGGGCTAAAATATTAATCTTTCTTCTACGTTTCGTAAAAATCCCCCCTTCAGGGTAAGGAGAGCGTCAGCATTTTTTCTCTGCTTTTTTAACCGGAACGCATTTTATATTAAGTTCCTCTAGCCTCTTCTCCTCTACTACGCCCGGCGCTCCTGACAGCGGGCACTGAGCACGCTGATTCTTTGGGAACGCTATGACGTCGCGTATGGATTGAGCGCCGCACATGAGCATTACAATCCGGTCAAGCCCAAGCGCTATTCCACCGTGCGGAGGAGTCCCGGAGGAGAGCGCGTCAAGTAAAAACCCAAACCTCTCTCTTGCTGTTTCAGGAGTAAAGGATAGCGCGGAGAACGCTTTACTCTGGACGTTCGGGTCATGTATACGAATAGAACCTCCGCCAATTTCACTGCCGTTAAGCACGCAATCGTAAGCGCGGGAACGGGCGTTTCCAGGGTCATTTTCCATTTTATCAAGGTCGTCAAGGTTTGGGGATGTAAAAGGGTGATGAACTGCTGACCATCTGCTCTCGTCCTCGTCCCATTCGAACAGCGGGAAGTCTGTTACCCACAAAAATTCCCATGAATGTTCATTGATGAGTCTGAATTCTTTTGCTAACTCAAGTCTCAGAGTTCCAAGGCGTTCACATATTTTACGCTTGTCGCTTCCCGCCATAACGAACAATGCGTCGCCGTCCGATGCATTTGATATTTTCTTTAGATCTTCAAGTCCTGAACTTTTCAGATATTTTACCAACGGTCCCTTAATTTCGCCGTCTTTAAACTGGAACGCCGCTACTCCTGAAGCGCCTATTTTTTTTGCCCGCTCCTCTATTGCGGCTATTTCTTTTCTTGATAGCGCAGCACCGCCCGGCAATAGGAGCGCTCGAACTACTCCGCCTTCAGCCAGGATAACTTTGAAAGGCTCAAATTCCGCTTCAGAAAAAACGGGCGCTAAATCGGAAAGCCCAAACGGAATACGTAAATCCGGCTTATCGCTGCCGTATTTATCCATAGCTTCCCAATAAGTCATCCTTTTAAATGGCGTACTTATGTCAGTTCCAAGTATCCTTTTAAAAAGACCGGACATATATCCTTCAATCAATTCCTGTATATCTTTTTCAGTAATGTAGCTCATTTCAACATCTATCTGAGTGAAATCCGGCTGTCTGTCAGACCGCAGGTCCTCATCTCTGAAACACCGCACTATTTGGTAATACTTATCGAACCCGCTTATCATCAATATTTGCTTGAAAATCTGAGGAGATTGAGGGAGCGCGTAAAACTCCCCGGGGTTCACTCTGCTAGGGACAAGGTAGTCACGCGCGCCTTCAGGAGTCGCCTTTGTCAGCATCGGTGTTTCTATCTCCACAAAATCTTTTGAATCAAAATACTCTCTTGTGAAGGCCGCAATTTTACCCCTCATCCTAATGTTTTTCTGCATACGGTCACGGCGAAGATCAAGATAACGGTATGTCAATCGCAGCGTTTCATCGACTTCGTCGGTTTCGTCTCCTATTTCAAACGGCAGCGGTAATGCAGGAGATAATAGAATAAAATCATTCACAATAAGCTCTATGTTTCCAGTGCTTATATTTGCATTTTCCATTCCGGCGGGTCTTTTTGTGACAACTCCCTTTACCGCTATTACATATTCGTTGCGGAGGGATTTTGCCCGCTCATGAAGAGAAATTACTTCAGGACTGACAACTATTTGTATTGTGCCTTTGTGGTCCCAAAGGTCTATGAATATTATTCCGCCCAAATCCCTGCGGCGTCTAATCCATCCGTTCACGATTATCTCTTTGCCTTCCAACTGTTCGTCTACAGCTCCGCAAAAATGAGTCCTTTGCCACGCTGCGTCAAAATATTTGCTTCTGCTCATTTGACCCTGCTCCTTATTTGCAGCCTTTTTGTTCAAAGAATATCTTAAAATATTCAATTATATTATCTTCGTTTACCGATATTTGCTCTCCTGATGTCAAGTCCTTGACTGAAACGTTGTTTACCCGGACTTCCTCAGGCCCTATTATACAAGCAAAGCGGACGCCGCTACTGCCGGCTGATTTCAGTTGAGATTTGAAACTGCGTCCGGTTAAGTCCATCTCAGCCGCGATGTAATTCTTCCTGAGCTTCATAGTTAAATTATATACTTTTTTCTGAACAGTTTCATCGCTTGAGTCGTGGGAAATGACATAAACTCTTGGCTTAGGCTCCTCTCCGAACGAACATTGCTGTTGCTCCATAACTAATGCGATTCGTTCAATTCCTGCAGCAAATCCCACTCCATGTAAGCGCGGGCCTCCTATAGTTTCCGATAAATTGTCATATCTTCCCCCTCCGCAAACCGCGTTCTGAGAGCCCAGTTCCCCGGAAAGGATTTCATAAGCTGTTTTTGTATAGTAATCTAACCCTCTTACAAGTTTTTTATCGTATTTATAAACAATTTCAGATTCTTGAAGCAGTTTTATTGTTGCTGCGAAATGCTCGCTGCATTCGCCGCAAAGATTTTCTGTTGACGCCGGAGCGTTATCAGTTATCCTGCTGCAGTTTTCATTCTTGCAATCAAGAAGCCGTAACGGGTTCCTTTCTATTCTGGATAAGCAAAGTTCACAGAGCCCGGATACATTGCTTTTGAAATATTTGACTAATTTATCTCTATATGCCGGACGACATGCAGGACAACCGACCGAGTTTATCACTACTTCAAGGTTGCGAAGCCCAAGACGGCGGAAACACTCGATTGAAAGAGTAATTATGTCAGCGTCGGCCATTGGGGACGCAACTCCGAGGAATTCCGCGTCTATCTGCCAAAATTGTCGAAAACGTCCTTTTTGAGGGCGTTCATAACGAAACATCGGGCCAGCCGTCCAAACTTTTACCGGCGCTCCGCTTCCGCTTAAATTGTGCTCGATACATAAACGCACTATTGAAGCGGTCGCTTCCGGCCTTAATGTTATACTGCGCCCGCCTCTGTCGGTAAAGGTGTACATTTCTTTTTCCACTATATCCGTGGTGTCGCCGACGCCTCGGGCAAAAAGCTCCGTATGTTCAAATATCGGCAGGTGGACTTCAGAATACCCGAAGTCGCTAGAAGTATCTCTCAAGACATTAAGTATATATGCCCATTTCCATGACTCTTCAGGAAGAATATCGCGCACGCCGCGCGGAGCTTTTATTTCCATTTCGACTCTACCTCCTCATGCAAAACATAATTGAGAAGTATAACACCAAACGCGCTATATGTGATACAATGTCAAATTGTTTTTGGGCTTGTAGCTCAGAGGATAGAGCGACGGCCTCCTAAGCCGTAGGTCGGCAGTTCGAATCTGCCCAAGCTCGCCATTTTCTTTAATGAAAGGGCGTAGTATATCACCTTGTACGCGATAAAAGGAATATAGAGACGGAAATTGCTTTATATTAGAGCAGCCGATACCGGTGAAAGATGAATATAAAGTGGTTATTGCTTTCACCGACCCAATAAAGAACGGGCAGGAAAGCATCCTTGACTATTACAACGTTTGGGATGAATTGGATGTAAAAAGTGTAAGTGAAGTTATTGCAGAAAGAGAAAATTTCAGTGTTGGGAGAATGGAAGGATGATATTTCTTGACACGGAAAGCTGCCGCCCTGCCCTGAAAAATGGGTAGGGCGTTTTTCTTAAACTATGATAATATAAACAAGTTCGATAATTTTTAAAACATACAAAAAAGGGGAGTCTACCTGAAAATGTACGATAAAGTTAAAGAAGCGGCGGATTTTTTGAGATCCAAAATAAGCGCTGTGCCTCAAGTTACAGTTATTTTGGGTTCTGGGCTTAGTTCATTGGTATCAATGCTGGAAGACCCTTTGACGCTCAGGACGGACGAGATACCGCATTGGCCGCGCCCTACGGCGCCTATGCATAAGGGCGAGATATCGTTCGGAAAGCTTGAGGGGATAGACGTCGCGCTGCAGCGCGGTAGAATTCATTATTATGAAGGTTATCCGATGAGCGAAGTTGTTTTTCCCGTCAGGGTATGGGGCGAACTGGGCGTTAAAAGATATTTTGCCACTAACGCAGCGGGCGGGGTAAATCGTTCACTCGCGCCGGGAGACCTGGTTTTAGTTTATGATCATATAAACTACATGGGTAACAACCCTTTGATTGGCCCTAATGAGCTCAAATGGAATGTTAGATTTCCCGATATGACTAGAGCTTACGTAAACAGTTTTTCCGCCCTTGTGGAAAAAGCGGCGCTCGACGCGGGAGTAAATTTAAACAAGGGGGTTTACGCAGCATTCACGGGGCCGTCGTACGAAACGCCCGCCGAAATAAGGATGGCGCGTACTTTGGGAGCGGATGTCGTTGGTATGTCGACAGTTCCTGAAGTCATTGTTGCAAATGCAATGGGGATGGAAGCCGCCGTCATTTCCTGCGTGTCAAATTACGCCGCTGGAATAACGATGCAGCCTTTGACCGAGGAAGAAGTCCTGGATGCGGCAAAATTGGTCGGAGACAAACTTTCCAGAATATTTATAAATACAATGAGAGAATTGAGAAGTCATGTTTGAAAGTTTTACCATTAAAATCAATCAAAAGATAAAGCAAAAAGATTCTGGATTGCTTCGTCGCAAAAAGACGCTCCTCGCAAAGACAGGGGTGGGGCGCGTTTCATTCATTGAGACGAGTGCAGCTCGTGATTTTTGCCTTGACGATAATATTTTTGAGTTTACAAAACGCGGGTCGCGAAAAATAGTAACATTTCCATTTGCGACGGTCGATAAATATAATGTAGGAAAATTGAGAGACAACTATCCTCAAGACTTGATTTACGAGGCAGTTCAATGAAGTACATGTCAAAAAGTATGCATGTACTAATTTTCCTGTCATTGTTATTTGGAAGTTCGGATGCTGCGGTAACGTTACACTATAAGGAAGAGAGCGATATAGGGCAGCCGTTTTTTGCGGTTATATCGTCTGACGCGCCGTTTTTCAATCCGTCAGTTGAGTGGATGGGAAAAGTTATCCCGTTGGATGTTTTGAAGTTGGGAGAAAGTTACCGCGCTTATGCCCTTTTGGGAGGAGCTGTCAACAGAGTTGAGTCCGGAACATTCCCTTTAGTGTTTGGCGTCGTTATTAATGAGGGAGGTATTCCGGTTAATAAATCTGTCGATATAAAATTGAGGGCGCGCGAGTATCCGGAAACAAGTCTGAAAGTTGCTCCTAAAATGATCAATCCTCCGAAATCAGAGTTGAAACGTATAGAAAATGAAGCAAAATTAACGGCAAAAGCAAGAGCTGCCATGACGCCAAAAAAATTATGGCAAACCCGCGCGGTATCTCCTCTTCATAATCTTGTTGTGACGGGTAGTTATGGGCATAGAAGGGTATTCAACGGCGTAGCGAAAGGCAGTCATAGCGGAGTCGATTTGAGGGCAGCTTTAGGAACAAAAGTGTACAGCATCTACCCGGGGAAAGTTATCCTAACCGGAAGACATTATTTTGCAGGAAACAGCGTGTATATTGATTCAGGGAATGGAGTCGTTTCAGCATATTTTCATCTTGATTCAATTAGAGTAAAGGATGGGGCCACTGTGAACGCCGGCGATGTCATCGGAAAAGCAGGGGCAACAGGCAGAGTGACTGGAACGCATCTTCATTTGAGCGTGTTCTTATCGGAACAATCCGTCGATCCTATGGGATTGTTAGATGTTGGGTTTTCGCAATCAGTTAAATCATTAAAGCAAATATCTTTGTAACTTTTGTTAGAAAATTGTTAATTGTGAGAGGAGACATGAAAAATGATTCTGCAGGCAAGTGACAAGACCGATCAAAAGAATTCAAAAAAAGATTATGTGACGGATGTTGATTTACTGGGGAAAGAGCGTATATGTTTGGTGTTCGGATTGGGAGACGAAGGCTTTGGACTTGATGTGAACGTTGTTCGCGAAATTGTCAGAGTTCCGCCTTTTATAACGCGCGTTCCGAATGCGTCTCATTATATTCTCGGAGTAATCAATCTCAGGGGAACCATAGTCCCGGTATTTGACATGGAACTCAAGTTAGGTGTTCCTTCAACGCCGGTAACGGAAGAAGCTAGAATTATTATAATAACGCTCAACGAAGTTACCTTTGGAATAATTGTTAATACTGTCAGGGAAGTAATTACCATTTATGAGTCTCAAATCGAATCTGCCAATCAGGAGTTCGCCGTGGGAGAAAGAAAATATGTTTTAGGCATAGCAAAGCCGACTGACGGTAGATTAATAGTTTTATTGGATATATACACGCTTTTTGATTTAGAACAGATATTAGCTGAGGAACTATAGTATTGCTTAGAATTGATTTACATACTCATAGTGTATTTTCAGACGGGACCTTAACAATAGATGAATTAGTTTCTTTAGCTAAAATAAGGCGTATTTCAGTATTGTCGCTTACAGATCATGATTCGGTCAGTGGTATAGAGAGTTTTTTAAAACAATGCAACAAACACAAAATAAGAGGAGTTGCAGGAATTGAGCTTTCGGCTGAATATCCGGGCGTGTTGCATATTTTGGGTTATCGTTTTGACTATGACAAGCTTAGCGGCTGCAGTTTATTTAATAAAATACGAGACAGCAGAGAAGAGCGCAATGCGGTCATATGCAACAAGCTAAAAAATGCCGGGATAGATATTTCTATTAATGAAATATATGAAGAATCGAAACAGGATATTGTTGCCCGCCCGCACATTGCCAGGTTTTTGGTCAAAAAGGGTTATGCTTCAAATATAAATGAAGCTTTTACCAAGTATCTTAAAGCGGGCGGAATTGGATATGCGTCCCGTTTTCGAGTAGATCCCGAAAAGTGCGTATCGATAATAAGGGAAAACGGCGGACTTCCGGTGCTGGCTCATCCATGGCAAACCAGTCAGGATATGTTTGAACTAAGGAAACTTGTTTCAAAACTAAAAGATTTTGGACTTTGGGGTATTGAGTGTTATTCAAACTCCAACAATTCGGCGCGTGTTTATGATATTATTAAACTAGCTGGAGAAATTGGGCTATACGTGACAGGCGGGTCGGATTATCATGGCGATATTTTCAACGACGATAATTTGGGAGTATTGGTTCCGGACGATATTTTGCCTTGGGCGAGGTTCTGCGGAGGACTTTAAAGACAGGGAAAGACAGGGAAAGACAGGGATTAGGGATTAGGGATTAGGGATTAGGAAAAGACAAAGATAAAGACAAAGATAAAGATAAAAGATAAAAAATAAAAAACAAAAGATAAAGATAAAAGGTATAAGATAAAAATTAAAGATATAGAGAAGGCGGGTTGACGAAAAGAATGTTTTGTATGGACCTTAGGAGCGATACTGTAACACTTCCGAGTTTGCAAATGCGGGAAGCCATGTGCAAAGCTGAAGTTGGCGATGATGTTTACATGGACGACCCTACCGTTAAGATCCTTGAGAGTAAAGCTGCGGAATTGACGGGCAAAGAAGCTGCGTTGTATGTGACATCCGGTACTATGGGCAATATAACCGCCCTTCTATCTCATGATATACATGGATATTCCGTTATGGCAGGCAAGGATAGCCATATTGCAAATAATGAGGGTGGAGGAATTTCCACAATTGCAGGCGCCTTCTGCCAGCAGGTTATCGATGATTCGGGGCTTCCTCTTGTATCCGATATGGAGCTTATTTTCAAGAATAGCAGTAACGTGCATCACGCTCCCTCAAAACTGTTGTGTATTGAGAATACGCACAACAAAAGAGGAGGAATGGCGTCGACAGTTGCTGAAATGAAAGTGTGCGCAGATTGGGCAAGAGAACATAAGATGTTGATTCACCTTGATGGCGCTCGTATTTTTAACGCCTCGATTGCTTGCGGTGAAAAAGTATCCGACTACTGCGCTCTCGTTGATAGTGTGCAAATCTGTTTGTCAAAAGGACTTGGAGCTCCCGTTGGAAGCCTTGTTTGCGGCGCTAAGGATTATATTGAGAAAGCGCGTTTTTGGAGGAAAAGAATCGGAGGAGGCTTGCGTCAGGTTGGAATAATTGCGGCTGCCGGAATATACGCGCTTGATAATAATATTGAGAGAATGGCTCTTGATCATTCAAACGCCGCCTTTGTAAAGAAGATGTTTCTTGATGCCGGAATTGAAACTCTTGATGTAGCTCGCCCGACCAACATGGTATATTTTAAGATAAACGACGCTTCAAAAACAAATGAGCTTCTTTCAGCCTGCGCTCAAAGGGGAGTAAAATTTGGTTCAACAGCTCCTGCTGCGTATAGAATAGTGTTTCATCTGAATATTGATAGCGAGAGCGCGATTTCAGCCGCGAACATTATTATAGAAGAAATTAAACGTATTGGAGACTAATCTTGGTATGAAGTCAAGCAGCAAAACTTTGTTATGGGGAGCGCTTATCCCCATTTTTTTATTGGCTTTGTCAATTAGTATTGCGCTCGCCGCTGATTCTTACGTGGCTGGCTGTTATGTCGGCGAAAAAAAGATTGGCGAGCTGCCTGTAAATCAAGTTGACTCGGTGTTTTGGATACCCCTTAGAAGAGTTGCTGAGATCCTTGATATGAAAATCAGCTCTATGGGCGATGAAGTTGTTGTTTCAAACAATAATATAGTCGTCAAGATTGTCAAAAACTCTTCTGCAGCGAGGGTTGGAAACAGATTAGTTTCACTGTCTGAAATCCCCATGGTAATATCAGGTTCCCTATGCGTTGGAGAGAAGAGTTTGAATGTCTTGTTCCAAAGGGCTTTGGGCAAGGAACCCAGTGATTTTGTTTCATTCAGGGTTGACTATGATCCAAAAGAATTCACTCTCTCCGGTTCGAAGAGCAATAGAACCAGAGAACCTGTTTTGTACAGTGATTCTGATGTAAGACAAGAAAGAACGTCTGAAATTCTGCCGCCTGTCAAAGAGAATACGCCGACTAAAAATAAAACGAACGGAAATTTAGCAGAAATCTCTGAAATTAGATGGAATGTCACTCAACAAAAGATACGCGTTGTGTTTGCATGCGCTGGAGAGAAAGAACCTGTTGTGAAGAAAGAGAAAGATAGAATTACTGTAAGTTCAGCGATTTTTCCCAGTGATGTCAGATCTCAGGCGGAGGACAGGATACAGATAAAAGAGGAAAAATCCTCATTGATATTTACCGGAAAATGGCAAAGCGCAAATGTTTTGATACTGGTAAAACCAAAGAGAGTCTTGATTGAATTTATTTACGATGACAAAACTCCTTTAGCGGCAAAACCTGAGCCAGCAGCTAAAGATGTGATAAATACACCTGTTAATATTCCTGTCAACAGTGACATTGTAGTTCTTGATCCGGGGCATGGAGGTCAGGATCCCGGAGCGGTAGCAAACGGCATACGCGAAAAGGATATAAATTTGGCAGTAGCGCTTAAGCTTGAGAGTGTCCTTAAGTCAAGAGGAATTAAAGTGTCATTAACGCGCAGGACAGATGTTTATTTGAAACTTGCGGAAAGAACTGAGATAGCAAATAGGCTCAATGCGGAAGTTTTTGTGAGTATCCATGCAAATGCTATGCCAAAGGGGAAGAAGAGCGCGCGTGGGTTTGAAATATATCTAATGGCGCTGCCTACTGATAATGATGCGCTTGAGCTTGCTAAATTTGAAAACAGGGAATTGATGGACGGTAAAACTAATGGGGCTGCTTCAGATAGTAAAACTCAACTTCTATTGAGTATTCTTGGCGATATGCAGCAAAATTATAAAGTTATTGAAAGCACCGATTTGGCTGAAGTGCTATATAAAGCAGGCAACGGGTCAGGACTGCCCATGAAAAGAGTAGCTCAGGCGCCATTTTTTGTCCTGAGAGGCGCCGCCATGCCGGCGGTTTTGCTTGAAACAGGTTTCCTGACGGATAAATCTGAGGCTAAGTTGTTGTTACAGCCTGCTTATCAGCAAAAAATTGCTGATGCTATGGCAGTCGGAATAATTGATTATCTGAGGAGGAGATAATATGCCAAGGCGTGTTCATAAATATCGGGATGAAGGAAATATATGGGAAGAAGAAGCAGAATATGGCAGGAGACGATATAGATCGGATAGCGAACATCCTAAAGCTCCTTTGATGCTGAGAGTTTTAACTTGGACGGGAATAATTTTGCTCTGTTTTGTCGGCGGATATTTGGGAGCTTCTTGGGGAATAGATTTTTTAAATCAAAAAGATTTGCTGGTTCAAGATGATGTTGCAGTGACATCGGAAGATCTGAAAAAAATCGCTCTGCAGGAAAATAACGATGTAAAAAAGCTTACATTGAAACTATCATATCCAAAAGACGGAAATCTTATATCAGAGAACTTTGAATTGATACCAGGCATAAAAGAGCAGGAAATAAAAGAGACTATAGAAAGACTACTTTCAGTCAGCAAAATGTTCTCAAAGGAAGTTTCGGCAAAACATATTTTTCGCAACGCTAATACTTTATACATTAATTTTACAGGGCCTTTTATTCCAATGCTGTCAAATGCCGGGAAGGAGCAGAGCACTCTGCTTGTGAACGGACTTGTCCGTACAATGACGGAAAACTTCCCTCCAATCAAAGAAGTAAGATTTCTTGTGAACGGCGGCGTAACAACAGCTGGGTCTCCGATTGATCTGACTGCGATATGGAAGTAATAAAACAATGCACAATGATAAATATAAATAGTATAAATATAGATGTTTGGGCAACGTATAAGGTTTAGCGGGTAGGGGCGGCATTCTGCCGCCCGCTTTTAAACCATGAGTTGTCAGAATTTATAAATGAGAAGGTTTAAGTTTATGAGAGTAATTCTGGCGAGCGGTAATGAGAATAAACATGGAGAGTTTAAAGAACTGCTTCAAGGCAGTAAAATAGAATTAGTTTACTCTCATGAAAAATTTGAAGTTGAGGAAAATGGAAATAGTTTTTTATCTAACGCTTTGATTAAAGCAAAAGCATGGTCGCAAAAAACAGGATTGCCTGCTCTTGCTGATGACAGTGGAATTATTGTGAGAGCGCTCGACTGGATGCCTGGACTTCGTTCAGCAAGGATAGTTGAAGGAACGGATAACGATAGAAACGAATGGCTTCTTGCTCAACTCAAGGATAAAGAGGATCGTTATGCTGAATATGTTGCAGCTCTCGCACTATATGATTATAAGAGCGGCTGTGCAATAGAGACGGAAGCGCGTTGCGGGGGCGAGATAGCCGGTGGAGCGCGAGGAAATTCAGGATTTGGTTACGACCCTCTATTTATTCCAAGTGGCTATAGGAAGACATTTGGAGAGCTTCCCGCAACTGCTAAGTTAAAAATATCTCATCGTTCAATAGCTTTGTATAAACTTCTATATGTTGTTTTTCACTCTTATATGATAAAATAAAAAACTGCTTTTAAAATTTACTTGACTTTGCATTTTTGGGATATTTTTGCATGATGCGACTTTTTCAGGAGGGGTTTTCGAGTGATAACTTTTTTATCAATAGTCCAGATTGTTGTAAGTATTGTTCTTATAACTATTGTTTTATTGCAGCATAGAAAACAGGGTGGTTTTTCGGGCATATTCGGAGGCGGAACACAGGCGGACAGTGGACAGTGGCAGCGTTTCACAGCGTTGACCAAGATTACTATAGTACTTGCCGTACTATTCATGTTTCTCTCTGTTGTTATTGTTCTATTATCCAAGTGATGTTCCGAAGCCTTGAAGATGTAGAGAAATTTAATGTTTCTAATGAACGTCTTTTAAGCGCAACACATGATGAGATAATTAGTGGAGCGACCACTGATGTATATTTTGTAAAAATCCGTGGAGTTCTTGAAAAAATAGGTCGGCTTGACGTTGAAGTTGCAGCTGAAATATTTGCAAGAAAAAAAGGAATATTTGCAGGGCTTCAGGAAGTGAAAACTATTCTTTCAGGAAAAAACCTTCAAGTAGAGGCGATTGCGGAAGGGGAGAGCTTTTCAGCAGCAGAGGTAGTAATGACTATTCGAGGGCTCTATGCTGATTTTGGAATATTTGAGACAACAATTTTAGGCATATTGGCAAGCTCATGCGGATGGGCTACCAGCGCAAGAGAATGTGTTGAAGCTGCCGGAGGCAAGCCGGTTCTCTCATTTGGAGCGCGGCATTTGCACCCTGCGGTATCTTCTGTTATGGATTACATTACTGTAAAATATGGCGGTTGTAGCGGAGCAAGCAGTATCCTCGGAGCTAAATTATTTGGGGATATGCCGTCTGGAACAATACCGCACGCCGCTGTGCTGCTCACCGGTGATACGCTTGAATTAGCAAGGGTTTATGACGATGTTTTACCGGCAAGCGAGCCTCGCACATTTCTTGTAGACACCTTTAAGGACGAAGCTGAAGAGACGATGCGTTTAGCAAGAGCACTTGGCAACAAGCTTAATGGCGTGCGACTTGACACTCCGGGTGAACGGGGCGGAGTTACGGTTGGATTAGTTAGAGAAATACGCGCGCGTCTTGACCAAGAAGGTTTCAACGCCGTAAAAATAGTAGTTTCAGGCGGGCTTGATCCCGAAAGGATAAAAGCGCTTGCTGACGCCGGAGCTGATGTTTTTGGTGTTGGCAGCTACATATCTCATGCGGAACCTATTGATATGACGATGGATATTAAGGAAATTGAAGGTAAAAGAGTAGCAAAACGCGGACGTATACCAGGTTTGCAAAATAGCTCAAGATTAAATAAAGTGACTTTATAAATTATGTACACAAGAATCAAGTAATTCTCTCTTGCGTTGCGCCCCCCTGTGCATTGCAAGCGATGGACTAAAGACAATAGAGGAGGAAATATGGATGATTGGCGAGAGTTCATATATGGCCAAGAAAGAGAATGTAGAAAGACAGTGGTTTATTGTTGACGCGACCGATAAGCCGCTTGGGCGTATCGCATCGACGGTAGCGAGGGTACTTACCGGAAAACATAAGCCAACTTTTACGCCGCACGTTGATTGCGGTGATTTTGTTATTGTAATCAATATCGATAAAGTGAAGTTTACCGGTAAGAAAGGTGAACGCAATAATTATCAGTATTACACAGGAAATACCGGAGGGCTTAGAACTACTCCGTGGGGAAGAATGCGGGCAACTAAGCCGGTTAAATTGTTTGAGAGCGTTATAAAAGGGATGCTTCCAAAGACTCGTTTGAAATATCAGCGAAAACTCAAGATTTATGCCGGAGCTGCTCATCCGCATGCAGCGCAAACCCCTGTGGTTCTTGAAATATAATATTTTTGGGTAAAAGGAGAAGAGAATAGATGGAGACTCCGATGTATTTCTGGGGAACTGGACGTCGTAAAAATGCTCTTGCCAGAGTAAGGATTCGTCCGGGCGACGGGACAATAAAAATAAATGAACGCGAGGTTGAAGAATATTTCCCTCGTTTGGTTTGGCAGACGCAAGTTGTGCAGTCGTTAAGAGCAGTAAACCTTGAAGGCAAAGTCGATGTGTTTGTTCGCGCTACAGGCGGCGGACTAACCGGTCAGGCGGGAGCTGTTAAGCTTGGAATCGCGAGAGCGCTTCTTAAGCTTAATCCGGAGCTTCGCCCCTTATTGAAAAAGGAGGGGCTGTTGACTCGCGACCCGCGTATGGTCGAGCGTAAAAAGTTTGGGCAGAAAGGCGCGCGTGGAATGCGCCAGTACTCAAAGCGTTAATAATGAGGTTGTCCTCTAAGGAACGGGGCTGTAATAAAAGCGGGGTTGTAACAAAAGCAATATATTGGCCGTCCCAAACCGCGATATATAGCGGGCAGGCGGCATCATGAACACAATATATTGCAGGGGCGGCATTGGTGAAGAAACTAAGCGATCTGCACGTCTCGTAAACTCGTCGGCAGCCTGCTTATCTGCCGTCAGCTTTTGTTACAGCCCATTACAGTATATTTTGTACAGGGCGCCGTTACGACATATTGTGGTTTAATCAACCATTTCATTACCTTTGCCGCATCCCGCTTTTTTTAATAATATTCAAGAAATAGATGAATTTCTCTGGAACAAAGGAGCGCAAATACATCTTGCTGCCGGAAGCTCTTCCCGCGCTTGGGCTTGCATTTCTAAATTTCCTATACTGACAATTTTCCCCGACCAAAGACAGGCGAGAGAGTTTTACTCCGACTGCAAAGCATTATATAACTATCTTAGATCAGACAAATCAGTTTATTACCTTAATGAGCTTCCATTATCCATTGACGGAGCGTCAAACAGGTCGCTGCAGATTGAGCGCGGAGAAGCGCTGTCACGCTGGCGTGCAAGCGGCGGGACGTTGGTTTCAACTGCCGGAGGATTATTATCGCCCTTTTTGAACGCAGACGGAGAGCTTTCCTTAAAGAAGGGTGAAGAATATGGAAGAGAAAGGCTTATAGCATGGCTGGAACGCGCGGGATACAGGCGTTCTGACGTCGTATGGACTCCGGGGCAGTATGTATTCAGAGGGCTAATACTTGATGTATATGACCCTGTCAATAATTATCCCGCGCGTATTGAATTTTACGATGAGACAATTGAAAGCATTCGATCTTTTGATACGCAAAATCAAAAAAGTATAGCGTTATTAAGCGATATAGATTTACACAGCGTAAGTCTGGCGAAAAAAATCTCTTTATTATCCTGCCTGCCTGATGCAACACGTTTAGTGCTTTTTGAACCAAAAAGAATTGAAATGCAAGCTGATTCGTATTATCTCCTGTGGTCTGAGCTTGAAAAAGAAAGCGGCGGCAATAAATATGATAAATTACATTCATGGGAGGATATCTTCATCCCGCTTTCGAGTTACCCGCGGCTTAGAGTATCGAAAGAAGGCGATTACAGCGAGGCCGTAATGGCTCTTGAGGATGCTCCGGCATTTAGGGGAGATATGAGTAATCTATCGGATTTTTGCTGCCATTCAAGGAACTCCGGCTATGAAATATCAATATTTAGTAAGAATGAACATATTCTCAACCTTAATATTTCGAATATAGAAATAAATAGAGTTAATGATCAGTTATCCGGCGGATTCATTGACAGAGTTGCCAAAAGAATATTTATATCTGATAAAGAGCTTGCCGGAGTCTCAAAAAGCGCCGACTTTGCGAGCTGGAAGACTCCTGACGAATGGCGCAGCCGCCTTTCAAGCGGGCAGGTGGTTGTTCACGAAGATTATGGAGTTGCTATATTCAGAGGAGTAGAGGAAGTGGTGACTTCAGGAGAAATAATGGACGCGCTTGTGCTTGAATTTGCCCAAAATCAACGGTTGTTAGTCCCCGTCCTTCAAATAAGTAAAATAGTTCCGTTGCCTCAGCATGAAGGGGATGAGACAAGCCTTGATACCCTGCATGGGACGCGATGGAGAAAATCAGTAGCTAAAAGCCGAGAGCAGGCGGAAAGAGAAGCAAAAGAGATCCTTTTTGTTTTTGCGCAACGCGCAATGTTGGAAGGTTACTCGTTTCCTCCGGAGGACGAGCTTTACAAAAGCTTCAGTAAAGCGTTTCCATATGTAGAAACGTCGGATCAGCTTGAAGCTATAAAAGACGTTATGAGGGATATGAGCGCAAGCAGCCCTATGGATAGGCTTATCGTTGGCGATGTTGGATACGGAAAGACTGAAGTGGCGATGAGAGCCGCCATTCGCGCCGTGGAAGCGGGAAAACAGGTTGTCGTATTAGTACCGACAACGATACTGGCTCAACAGCATGGCAACTCGTTCAAGACTAGAATGACGGGATTTCCTGTAAATGTCGAGGTTTTATCCCGTTTTGTTTCAAAACCAAAACAAATTAAAATTCTTGAAGCCGTTGAAGCAGGAAAAGTTGATATTTTGATAGGCACTGTTCGCCTTTTACAGAAAGATATTAGTTTTAGAAATTTAGGTCTTTTGGTTATTGATGAAGAACATCGTCTGGGTGTTTTACACAAGGAGCACTTAAAGCAGAAATATCAAAATATAGATGTCCTCACCCTTTCCGCTACGCCCATACCAAGGACGCTTTCAATTTCGCTGCGCGGCCTGAAAGATATATCTCAATTGTCTACCCCGCCTCACAATCGCATTCCGGTGGTAACAATATCCGGAGCGTGGCAAGGCTCGCTTGTCCGAAAAGCAATAGCAAACGAACTGCTGCGCGGCGGTCAAATATATTTTGTAGCCAACAGAATATCAAGGATAGAGAAAAGATTACTTCAACTGAAGAATTACTTCCCTGAGGCAAAAATAGCAGCAGCGCACGGGCAAATGCCGTCTAGCGAGCTTGAGTCAATTATGCTCGATTTTTATGACGGGCGTTACGATATCCTCGTATGCACCACGATAATTGAAAGCGGGCTTGATATAGCAAGAGCCAACACTTTAATAGTCGATGACTCTCAGGAACTTGGGCTTTCCCAGATGTATCAGCTGAGAGGCAGAATTGGCAGGCGCGAAGAAGCAGCATACGCGTATTTTCTATATCCTGAAGGCGCTTCTATACGAAAAGAGACTGCAGAGCGCCTTGACGCGATTACTAAAATGACTGATATAGGGTCGGGATATTCTCTCGCTATGCAGGACCTTGAGATAAGAGGATCCGGGGAAATACTCGGCGCCGCTCAGCATGGGCGCGGAGAAAAAGGAGGATTTCAGTTTTTTTACAGTATGCTTGAGCGGGAAATTGAAAAGCTCAGCGGGACTATTAGAAAAGATGTAGTTGTGGAAAGCGATATAAACGGTTTAATACCGAACTATTATATTCCTCAAGAGAGCGTACGCGTGACGCTTTATCGCAGATTGCTCAAAATTTCAAGTTGCTCTGAAATTGAGGCGCTTAAAAATGAGATAACTGACCGGTTTGGAGCTCCTCCTGAGCTGTTGAAATATCTTTTAGATATAACCTTGATTCGTAATACCGGCGCTCAATGCGGCATAGATGAAGTTACAGTAAGAAGAGGCAATGTCACGATTAAAGGAGAATCATCAAAATTAAAAGATTTACTGAAGGATTCCCGAAAATGGATATTGCCGTCCGACGCTCTCGAAAAATGTTCAGTTACAGCGACTGGAGGAAACAGCTTCAGCTTAGTGCGCAGCCTTGCGGAACTGCTTGAAAAGCAATTCGGAATTTGGAATTTTAAAGGCTGAACTAATTCAAAATAATTTCCGCGTATTGTTTCTCAGTTTGCGATTGTGCTGTTATAATTAAGCTCTTGGATTATGTATTTATTTCAGCTTGCCTTGGAGGAAATTTACATATTGAGTTCGTTTCTAAAATTAGTCGACATCATGGAAAGGCTTAGAGGAGAAGGCGGTTGCCCGTGGGACCGCAAGCAAAGTTTTGAGACGTTGCGCACTTATATTATTGAGGAAGCTTATGAACTTGTCGAGGCTATTACGAACGGGACGACTGAGAATATAAAAGAGGAAAGCGGAGATTTGCTGTTGCAGATTGTTTTCCTTGCTTCGATAGCTAAAGAAAAATGTTTCTACGATATAGATGATGTTATTGATTGTTTATGCGATAAACTTATACGCAGGCATCCGCATGTATTCGCGGACGAGAGCGCGGCGGACAGCGATGAGGTTTTGCGCAACTGGGAACGCATAAAACTTGAGGAGAAAGCAGCTGATAAAGATAATTCTTCTGAAAGCAAAGGTAACTCAATCTTATCTGGAGTGCCGAGAGGACTTCCGGCTTTATTAAAAGCATACAGGATTCAGGAGAAGGCGGCGCATGTCGGATTTGACTGGGAAAAAGGAGATACCGCGCCTATATTTGATAAAATACAGGAAGAAATTGAGGAAGTTAAAGCTGCGGCGGAGAGTAAGGATACCGTATGTATTGAAGAGGAGATAGGGGACTTGTTATTTGCGGGGGTAAATCTTGCACGCCATCTTGGCGCCAACCCTGACGCGGCGTTGGGACGCGCAAACGCAAAGTTTATGTTAAGGTTTTCAGAAATTGAAAAGTTAGTGCGCCAGAGCAGCCGCGATTGGGCAGATTTTAGCTTGGATGAACTTGACGGTATGTGGAATACGGCTAAAAAAAGAGTTGGATAATTCTTTATTCTAAATTTAGGATATATGTGAAATTGATTACAATCTATGGGGAGGTCATTTTTTAATGACGAAAGTTAAAAGAAAAGCGTTAATTATGGAAACTGTACTTAGAGACGGGCATCAATCCCTTATGGCAACCCGCATGAAAACTTCCGACATGATACCAATCCTTGAAAAGATGGATGATATAGGTTATTATGCGCTTGAAATGTGGGGCGGAGCAACTTTTGACACTGCAATGAGGTTTCTTGATGATGACCCTTGGGAAAGGCTGCGCGCCATACGCAAACGCGTGAAGAACGCAAAGCTTCAAATGCTCTTGAGGGGGCAAAACCTTGTAGGATACCGTCATTATGCGGACGACACTGTTCGTGAATTCGTGAAGCGAGCTATTGGGAATGGTCTGGACATAATACGTGTTTTCGATGCCCTCAATGATCTAAGAAATATGGAAATAGCCGCTGATCAGGTCAAAAAAGAGAAGGGGCACCTGCAAATGTGCATATCCTACACTCTTTCACCAGTCCATACGCTTGATTCATTTGTAAAGATGGCAGTGGAAATGAAAGGGATGGGCGCCGACTCGATAGCCATAAAGGACATGGCGGGGCTTCTTAATCCGGCTGATGTCGTATATCTTGTAAAACAGATAAAGGAAAAAGCAGGCGGAATTCTTATAGATATACATTCGCACTACACAAGCGGAATGGCTTCAATGACTTATCTTGCCGCAATAAAAGCGGGAGCTGATATTGTGGACTGCGCGATTTCCCCGTTTTCTATGGGAACCAGCCAGCCGCCGACAGAGTCGCTTGTGGCCGCGCTTTACGGCTCGGCGTTCGATACGGGGATATCTCTTGAAAAATTGGCAGAGATTGCGTTTTACTTTAAGGATATCCGGGAAAAATATGAAAAATTATTCGTGGATATCGGAGTGGACGTTAATGTCTTGCTTTACCAGATACCTGGAGGAATGTACTCGAACCTCGTGAGCCAGCTTAAGGAGAATAAAGCTTTAGATAAACTTCCAGAGGTGCTCGCGGAAGTTCCGGTCGTAAGAGAGGCAATGGGATATCCTCCTCTCGTCACGCCTACTAGCCAGATAGTCGGGACTCAAGCTGTGGTTAATGTCATGACAGGACGCTGGAAAATGTTCTCAAAGGAAGTCCGACAGTATTTCCTTGGGTATTACGGGCGCACTCCGGCGGATGTTGACCCTGAAGTTAGAAAGCTTGCAATTGGGGATGAAGAGCCTATTACCTGCCGACCGGGAGAGAAGATCCCTCCGGAAATGGAACAGGCGCGTAAAGATGCAGCTGCATGGACTACTCAGGAAGAGGATGCCCTGTCGTGGGTAATGTTCCCTCAGGTAGCAAAAGACTTTTTACCCAACAAGTTTGCTAAAGAGGATAAAGGACGCATTGATTAATTTAATCGTGAGAATTAACTAAAATTATAGGAGGTCATTTTTGAATGACGAAGGTTAAAAGAAAAGCATTGATAATGGAAACTGTACTTAGAGACGGGCATCAATCTCTTATGGCTACCCGAATGAAAACCTCCGACATGATACCTATCCTCGAAAAGATGGATGACATAGGTTATTATGCGCTCGAAATGTGGGGCGGGGCTACTTTTGACTCCGCAATGAGGTTTCTTGACGACGATCCGTGGGAAAGGCTGCGCATCGTTCGCAAATACGTGAAAAATGCGAAGCTGCAGATGCTCTTGAGAGGACAAAATCTCGTAGGATACCGTCATTATGCGGACGATACGGTTCGCGAGTTCGTGAAGCGCGCGCTTGGAAACGGTTTAGATATAATACGTATTTTCGATGCCCTCAATGATCTTAGAAATATGGAAATAGCCGCTGATCAGGTCAAAAAGGAGAAAGGGCACCTTCAGATGTGCATATCCTACACCTTGTCCCCCGTCCATACGCTTGATTCGTTTGTAAAAATGGCTGTCGATATGAAAGGAATGGGCGCCGACTCCATAGCCATAAAGGACATGGCGGGGCTTCTGAATCCCGAGGATGTAGTTTATCTTGTCAAGAACATTAAGGAAAAAGCGGACGGGATACTTATAGATATTCATTCGCATTATACGAGCGGCATGGCTTCTATGACATATTTTTCCGCTATCGAAGCGGGAGCCGATATAGTGGATTGCGCTATATCTCCATTTTCCACGGGAACCAGCCAACCACCGACAGAGTCGCTTGTCGCAGCGCTTTACGGTACGCCGTACGATACTGGAGTATCTCTTGAAAAATTGGGCGCTATAGCGTTCTATTTCAAGGATATCCGCGAAAAATATAAAAAGCTCATAGTGGATGTAGGAGTGGATGTGAATGTTTTGCTTTATCAGATACCTGGAGGGATGTACTCAAACCTCGTGAGCCAGCTCAAAGAGAATAACGCTCTCGACAAGCTTCCGCAGGTGCTCGCTGAGGTCCCGGTCGTTAGAGAGGCAATGGGATATCCTCCCCTCGTCACGCCAACAAGCCAGATAGTCGGGACCCAAGCGGTGGTTAATGTCATGACAGGGCGCTGGAAAATGTTCTCAAAGGAAGTCCGTCAATATTTCCTTGGGTATTACGGGCGCACTCCGGCGGATGTTGACCCTGAAGTAAAGAAGCTTGCAATAGGAAACGAAGAGCCGATAACCTGCCGCCCGGGAGAGAAAATTCAGCCTGAGATGGAACAGGCGCGCAAAGACGCCGCCACTTGGACTACTCAAGAAGAGGATGCGCTGTCGTGGGTAATGTTCCCTCAGGTAGCAAAGGACTTTTTGCCAAAAAAATATGCCCGCGAGATGATGCGGGATGTAGGGCTAAATGAATTGGTCGACGGAGCCGCATATCCAATTTGAGCTCTTTTTTTGATTCTGTGGAATTTGCCTCTGAAGACGCTATGGCGCGTCTTTTGGGCGTTAGAGATGTAAATGTTGACTTGTTTCAAGAAAGGTTCCCCGTCAGCATTATCTTGCGCGGGCTTTCCGTTCAGATACGAGGAGCTGACGAGGAACCTGTACGAATAGTCGCTAAATTACTTAGGCGCCTTGCTACTGTGGCAAATAAGGGATACAGTATTGAACCTGATGATATTAAACATGCTATGGACGCTATAGCGGAGGGAAAGGATCCTCGTATAGAGAGTCTGTGCTCGGAGATTATATGCACCACCGCAAAAGGCAAGCCAATAAGGGCCAAAACTGTCGGGCAGATGGAGTACATAAGGGCGATGCGCGATAATTATATTTTGTTCGGTATTGGGCCCGCCGGAACCGGAAAAACTTACCTTGCGGTTTGCGAGGCGGTATCTATGCTGAAATCTCAGAAAATCAGCCGCATAGTTCTTGTCAGGCCGGCCGTTGAAGCGGGAGAAAGCTTGGGCTACCTGCCGGGAGATTTGCAGGAAAAAGTTGGGCCTTATGTAAGGCCGCTATACGATGCTTTTTTTGAGTTACTTTCTGCTGAACGTTTCTTAAGGTATGTCGAAAAGAACATTATTGAGATAGCCCCGCTTGCTTATATGAGGGGAAGAACGCTGAATGACAGCTTTATTATTCTGGATGAGGCTCAGAACACTACAGCCAAACAAATGAAAATGTTTTTGACCAGGCTTGGCTTCAATTCAAAAGCTGTTGTTACAGGAGATATTACTCAAATTGATTTGCCGTTGGGAAAACAGTCAGGCTTATCTCAAGTTGGGAAAATATTAAAAGGAATTGACGGGATATCATTCTTTAAACTTACTTCTGCCGATGTCGTAAGACATGAAATTGTTCAAAAGGTTGTGCAGGCCTATGAGAGATTTGAAGAGCAGAATCAAAATAAAAAATAAAATAATTTTAGCGGCTGATTATGTTTTCAAAATATACAGCTCGACAAGTGTGTTGTTGCCCTTGCTTTTGCTATTTGCGTGCAGCGCGCTATTTATGCAATGGATGTTGGGACGTCATTATACTATTGGGCATCCGTCTCCTCAGGACTATCTAGCTATAAACGAATTACAATATATTGACAATGCCGCTATGGAGAATCTTCGCTCTCTGGCTGAACGGCGAATAGTCGCGGTCTTGGTTAAGGATGGAGAAATAAAGCAGGATTTCGGAGTTGCTCTTCAGTTGCTCAGTAATATTTCTAGCGAAACTTCGGATATTTCTATTAAAAATTTTCCGCAGGAGCTTTTCGACGCTGTAAAAAATATTCCTGAACCTGAGAAAAGTAAAATTTTGTCGCATGTTGAAGAAATCGGCAGGGTTCTATCTGTTCCAACAAGCAATGATGCTGATTTGGCGTCTCTTTCGGAGAGTTTGTGGCATGAAGTTGATAGATTGAATTTATCTCCCGATAAAGCCAATTTAGTCTATCAAATTTTGAGCAACCTTGTGGGGAATAGGGTTAAGGTTGACGAGCAGCTTACGCTGGAATTTAGAAGCATGCAAGGAAATAATGTTCCCACCATTGAAAGAAGGATTGAAATTGGTGATACGATTGTAAAGAAAGGGCAGATAATAACTACTCAGATTGCATCTTTACTTCATTCTCAAGGATATATCGGGCTGAGTTTCCCTTTGCGTTCTTTCATCTTTTGCTGTGGCTTAATCGTATTATTGCCTTTTTGGTTCAATATTTTTATAACAAAAGAACTGCCTCAAAGAAGACGTTTGCCATGGTTTTTTATTTCGTTGATCATGGGGGCAAGCTGGTTTGTTGAGATTTTGGGCAATTATCTCAATGTGGTTGGTCTTGGAATCTGGTTTTTGATTGTATCTTCCAATATAGCTCTATCGCCGAATGTTTCTTTTAGTATTTCGCTTGCGGGAAATTTTGTCGCTGCGTTTCTAATGATTAGATCTTCTTTCGGGAACATGGGTTTGCTTTTATTCATGGGCATTATTTGCACAATATCCGGATATTATGTAATGAGGAACCTTGTATCACGCAGGAAAATTATGCACAGGACAATGATTTTAGGGCTGGTTTTCGTATTGTTTGACGCTCTTCTTCGTTGGGCAATAAATTTGCCTTTCGTCTGGTTTGCAAGTGTAGAATTGTTTGCGCTTGGCGTATTTTTAAGCTTTGTTTTTTCATTGTCTCTGTCATTTATTGAAGGAATTATGGGAATTGTAACTCCAATGCGGCTTCGTGAGATTTGTCATCCTTCTGTGCCACTTTTAAAAAAGCTGCAGATAGAAATTCCGGGAACTTATCAACATGCGCTTACGCTTGGCTCGCTTGCTGAAACCGTGGCTGAAGAGTTGTCTCTTGACGGAAATCTTATGAAAGCAGGCGCATTTTATCATGATATTGGTAAATTAAGACGCCCTCTGTATTACGTCGAGAATCAACTGGGAGTTGGAAATATTCAGGATTACCTTTCGCCTCCTCTTTCTGCTGTGACAATAATTGCTCATGTAAAAGAGGGGCTTGAGCTTGCAGCGGAATATGGCCTTCCGGCAGCCGTTCGCGACTTTATAGCTGAACATCACGGAACTACATTTTTAGGTTATTTTTATAAAAAAGCAATGGCAGAAGGACTAAATGTTTCTGAAGAGCAATTTTGCTATCCCGGCCCAAAGCCAAAGTCACGCGAAACAGCATTACTTATGCTTTTAGACTCAATGGAAGCCGGAATGCGTTCTTCCGTACAGAATATTTCCTCTGCTGCGGATATAGAGAAAATTATTGATAGAGTATTTGATATGAAGCTTTCTGAAGGACAGCTAGACGATGTCAATTTCACGTTCCGCGATATGGCTAGAATTAAGGAAGTCATGCTGAAAACTTTCCAGTCAATGTATCATACTCGTAAAATAAAGGAATTACAGGATAAAGCACAGCATTAACAGTTTTTTTGATACCTCAGGAGGCGCCGTATGGTATTTGTCAGAAAATTTGTTATGATTTTGTTATTAGCGACTTTCTTGTTTTCTGTTCCTTGTCTAAGTTCTTATGCTTCCACTGGAATTGTTCTTGTCTTATCAGGCGGTGGGCTCCGGGGAGTTGCTCATGTCGGCGTGATGAAGGTACTTATGGATAATAATATTCCAATTGTTGGTATCGTTGGGACAAGCGCGGGTTCTTTGATGGGCGGTCTTGCGTCAATTGGATACGCACCTGACCAGATTATGGAAATAATTGCTGCGATTGACCTTTCTTCATCTCTTTGGGAGCATAGCGGGCAGATTTTCGCTCAAACAGGATCTCATTACGATATTAATACTCCGTCAGGGTATTGGCCCAGGGTAACAAAAACAAAAACAAAGACAAGCGTTCAGAATGGCCCTCTTGGTTTTCTTTCCGCTACAAAATTATTTGAAAAGTTTACAGACCTTGCTTCAAAAGTTGAGGTCGTTGATTTTATGCATCTTCCAATACCTTATGCGGCGGTGGCGACGGATATTGAGACCGGCGAGAAAGTTGTTCTGAGAGGTGGAAGCCTTGCTTCTGCAATGCGAGCTTCAATGGCTATTCCGGGACTTTTTGACCCCTGGAAAATTGGAGACAGATTGCTTGTTGACGGAGGGCTCGTCTCAAATTTACCGGTGTTGGTCGCTAAAGAAATCTTCAAGGGATACCCTGTGGTTGCTGTGGATGTCACCGATGTACCGGGGAGAGGCGGCGGCGTTAATTCAATGATTGATGTCTTAGACAAATCGCTCACAATTCTCACGCATCAAAATGTGCTTGACGAGAGAAAATATGCGGATGTTTTAGTAACCCCTGATGTGCATGATTTTGGTATTTTTGACGAATCAAAAATAAACGTTGTTTTCGAAAGAGGCGTTAATGCCGCAAATGAAAAGCTGGATATTATAAAATCATTGATTGTTGAAGATATAGTGCATAGGAAAACTATTAAAACAGAAAATATTTTAGATATAAAAAATATTCCAGTAAAAGATGTTGTTGTAACAGGACTTCCGCCCAAATCGTCGGAATTGATAAGAAGGCAGTATTTGAGCTGGATTGGAAAACCTGTTGATACAAAAGCTATTATAGATGCAAGTAAAGAAATTACGAAAAGGGTTGATATTCTTGCTGCCGATTATCATATTGAAAATGACGATGGTTTGGTAGTTTTCCTTGAAATTGTCCCATATCCGGACAGCGACTGGGGAATTTCCGGATATACCACAAATGTGGACCCATATCGCTGGGTTTACGTAAGGGGCATAGTTAGGGACATATTATCGGAAAGAGACGCTTTTCATGGAGTATTTAAATTAGGGGAGGAGTGGGGATTTGATTTAAAATATCATACCGCTCCAGACCCTCTGAGTTTTTGGGAATTCAGGTATACATTTCAGCACTGGGGACTTGACCCTATTAACGCTAAAAATAGAAATTGGAGACGTCACGGGCTTGGATTTTCCCGTTCGTTTAAGATTTCCGATATTGAATTGGGGCTTGGGTATGCTTACGAGTATATTGACGGAACAGGAGAAAGCAATAATTCTTCGGGCCCTGTATTTTATGCTTCCATTGACACTCTTGATGTCCATTCCGACCCGACAAAAGGAAGCGCTCTAACGTTATCCGCATGGTGGGCGGATTACGATGAACTGTTGTTTCGCGTTGAATATTTCCAGCCTCTGAAGCTCTCTCAAGTGTGGAGGACATATTTGAGGCTGGGATATGCGGAAGGAAACCTTGATAGAATAGGTCACGCTGTATACCTTGGCGCTGCAGAGGAGCTGTATTCGATGGCGGCCATGCCTATCGAAGCTGAACGTATGGCTTGGGCAAACATAGCATTTAGAAGAGTTATCAGTAAAAGTATTTTTGGTTCAATTACAGGAGAGGTTTTTGCAGGCGTGGGATATGCTTTGGATAAGGACAACAACAGAATAGACATTCCTTGGGAAACAGGAGTTTCAATTACAGTACCGAATAATATAATTGATACGAAATTTGCGGTATTTTATACTAGTGATAGAGAATGGCGTTTTGGATTCTTTGTAGGAAATCCAATATGGGATCATTACCCTATCCCTTAAATAAATAGGAGGCTTTTTGTAAATGGCGCGTAATATAACACCCCGAAACAAGGATTATTCACAATGGTATTTGGATATTATTAAAGTAGCGGAACTGGCGGATTATGCGCCTGTTCGCGGTTGTATGGTGATTCGCCCTACCGGTTACGCTATCTGGGAATTGGTGCAACGGCATTTTGACGAGGCTTTTAAGCGTACCGGGCACGTAAATGCGTATTTCCCGCTATTAATCCCAAACTCATTTCTTGAGAAAGAAGCCGAGCACGTCGAGGGATTTGCACCGGAATGCGCGATGGTTACTTATGCGGGCGGCGAGGAACTTGAAGAGCCATATGCAGTCCGGCCAACGTCCGAGACTGTTATAGGCCATATGTACAGTAAATGGGTGCAGTCATGGAGAGATTTGCCAATACTTATTAACCAGTGGGCAAACGTCATGCGATGGGAAAAGCGCCCGCGCCTTTTCCTCCGGACGTCCGAGTTTTTATGGCAGGAAGGGCATACCGCACACGAGACGGAAAAGGAAGCCCGCGAGGAGACCATTAAAATGCTTCAAGTCTATAGAGAGGTAATGGAGAATTTCCTCGCTTTGCCCGTTATCCCCGGCGAAAAGACTGAAGGCGAGCGTTTCCCCGGCGCCGACAATACTTATACATGCGAGACGATGATGAGCGATACGAAAGCGCTTCAGGCGGGCACAAGCCACTTCCTCGGCCAGAATTTCGCAAAAGCGTTCGACATTAAGTACCAGAATAGAGAAGGCGAGCTTGAATACGTCTGGACAACAAGCTGGGGCGCTTCGACGCGTTTGATAGGCGCGATTATTATGACTCATTCCGATGACGACGGGCTCATCATCCCTCCGCGCGTCGCGCCTACAAGGGCTGTCGTGCTTCCCATATCAAACGACGAAGCTGTGTTGCACGAGAAAATATTACCCCTTGCCGAGAGCGTATCGGAGCGCATGAACGAAGCCTCGGGAGGTCTTTATACGTCAGTTGACAAGCAGTTCCATCTGAGGCCGGGCGATAGATTCTTCTATCACCTTCAAAAAGGGGTCCCGCTCCGGCTTGAGCTCGGCGAGAATGAATTTGAAAAATGCACGGTGCGCGCTGTAAGGCGCGATACGGGAGAGAAAATTGAACTTCCTCTGGAAGGGCTTGAGGCTAAAGTGCAGCAAATACTTGATGACATTCAAGCATCAATGTATGCAAAAGCGCTGTCTTTCAGGAAAGCAAACACGAGGAGCGCGGGGAGTTACGATGAACTCAAGAGCGCCATTGAAGAGAGCGGCGGTTTTGTAGAGGTTTATTTTGCAGGAACGCGCGAAGACGAGCGCCGTATTAAGGAAGAAACCGGCGCAACCCCAAGGTGTATGCCGCTCAGCGATGACTCACGGGGTAAATGCTTCATAACTGGAAAGGAAGGACGAAAGACTATTTTTGCAAAAGCGTATTAAATAATATAATTTGCATGTAAAATAGAATATTGTCGAATATACATGCATATTATGCGAGGTTAAAAGTGGATACTAGAGTACGCAGGGCAATTCCATACGAAGAAGTCGATACGGCAACGCTCCGTCAGGCGCTTTCAAGTTACGCGAGCCCCGATGATAAGATAGGGGACATGGTGCGACGCGGCGAACTTCTGCGCGTGAGAAAAGGGTTATATGCCGTTGCCCCGGAATACAGGGAGGCGCCGCTTTCGCTTGAAATTATGGCGAATATTCTGTATGGTCCCTCGTACCTCACGCTGGAATACGCGCTTTCGTGGTACGGGATGATGCCTGAACGAGTAACGGAACTGACGTCGGTTTGCCTTGGACGATCAAGAGAATTCAGATCGGCGGTGGGGAATTTCTCATACTGCTCTATAAAGAAGGCCGCCTATACGGAGGGATACGTGCTGACTGCTATACCGGACGGGCGAACCTTCCTCATGGCGACGCGCGAAAAGGCGCTTGTGGACATCATCGAAAACAGGCGTTCAATTCCTATCCGATCAAGAAAGGAAATGGGTACGCGCCTTCTTGGAGACCTTCGTATGGACGAGTTGGCGCTGATGGATCTTGATGTAGAAAAGGTGAGCCAATACGCGTCCCGTTACGGCTCTCTCAAGACGAAACTGCTTGTGGATTTTTTAGATGACTTAAAAGGAGGGCGATCGGATTGAATGACGCGGTAAGGAATATGTTGAATTCCTACGATCTGTCGACGGTCGCCTCAGCTACTGACGCCATTAGGGAGATTTAAAAGGTTATACTGAACGTGTTGAAGGACGCATTGAAGTTCCTGTTTAAAGACTTTATACTCTACAACGTCAGTAGCATACTGTCCGTCGTTTTTCCGTCGCTCAAAAATCACCCGTACTTCGCGAAAAAAATGCCCCCTAAGATGACGGCGGCGGTTGAAAAAGCGGAAAGCGCGATGGCAAAGACGTCCTGAGTCCGGCGCGTGTTGTTTATAATATTGTCTATTATTGCTATTAATGCCGCTTCGTATTTTATCGGGAGCGCAACAGTTGTAATCTGGCATCAAGTGAAGTACCGAACCTTAAGCATGGAAGATAGAGATATCTACATATAATAGAGGGGCAAAATGAAAATGAAAAAAGAAAAGAAAATGTTAAATCAGATTCGTGATGCGATTGAGCAGATTAATGACAGTAAAAGTATTGATAAAATAGAATACAAAGGTAAAAATAGTGGAGTAAAGTTTTTCAATTTGAAAAAAGCATTTCTTTTAGCGCTTTCGATAGTTTTAATTTTTGCGTTCGGCACATGGATAGCGCTGAGAAGTTCGCCAAATACCCCAATTGTCACTTCAACTCCAATTGTCACTTCAACTCCAATTGTCACTTCAACCCCGATTGTCACCTCACCCCTAATTATCATCTCAACGGCGTCAGAGCTTGATAACGTTCGTAACGGCTTAAACAAGAACTACAAGCTGAACAACGACATTGACCTGACTGATTATCTCGCATTCGGCGCTGGATTCGAAAAATGGGGCGCAGAAGGCTGGGAACCAATTGGAAATCGCGAAAGCATGTTTACCGGAAGTTTTGATGGAAGCGGGCATAAGATTACCGGACTTTGGATCAACAGAAGTGATCAGGTGGATGTGGGTTTGTTCGGAGAAACACAAAATTCGACAGTCAAAAACCTTGGCGTAGAGATAGACAACGATAAAGGAGGAGTTTTAGGAGACGGGCAAGTCGGCGGACTGATAGGATATCAAAATAGCAGAAACGGCAGCAGTATCATAGAAAACTGCTATGTTACCGGCAATGTTGTTGCAATGCGCTTAGATGTCGGCGGGATGGTGGGCAGTATCCATTCAAACAGTGGTGAAACAACCATCACAAACTGCTATGCTACAGGAAACGTAACGGCGTCAAGAGGCAGGGCCGGAGGACTGGTAGGACAGCAGGATAGCAACAATAACAGTGCCATTACCACAGCAAATTGCTACGCTACAGGTGATGTTATGGCAGAAAGTGATGCAGCAGGACTGGTCGGATCTCAATTCAGCAGAAAGAACAGCGCTAATACCATTTTAAACTGTCACGCCACCGGTAATGTTACTGCAATTGGTACTAAAGTGCGTTGTAGAGCTGGCGGATTGGTGGGAGATCAAGGCATCTCAATCAGTAAAGATGGGACAAACTTTAACATTATCTCAAACTGTTATGCTACCGGCAAAGTCAGTGGCAGTAGTAGCAGCAGAAGCTATGTCGGAGGGTTGGTGGGATCGCAAAGTCAAAATAATGTAGTTAGTGCTGTCAGCAGTACTAATACCGTCGGTGATATTATCATTGAAGCTTTCAAAACCATCGGTACTAATATCATTGAAAACTGCTAATCTACCGGCGACGTCAGCGGCGGATACTTTACTGGCGGGCTGGTAGGGCTGCAAGATGAATATTACTATAAAGGTACTAATAAAATCACAAACAGCTATCGCTATGCAGGAGTTAAAGTAAATGGCGCAGAGCGACCGGAGAACAATCCGAGCGGAGTTCACGGCGGCATCAAAACCTCATCCGAGCTAATGTCAAAGAGTACATACACGGGCAACTCCTGGAAATTCAACGATTCAACCCGTACCGGCCCGTGGTATTGGGACTACAATAATTTCCCAAAATTGAACATGGGAACGGATAACTTTCCCTTTACTTTCATTTCCATCGACGATGGGAAATAGACGATATCAATTTAAAGGCAAATGCCCATGAACCAGAATTCACCAAGATGAATGAAATAAGTCTATTTCACGTCTTTGCGAGCTGCGTCTTTTTGCGGCGAAGCAATCCAGAGTCTTTTTGTTTTTGCTTTTTTGATTACTTTCACAGTAATCCAGTGGTTTTTGGTACTGATATTTCATGGTAAAGATATGAATAATTTAAAAGAAGTCTATGTAAACACCGAAACGTTCATATGCCAAAACTGTGGCGGCATTATGAAATTTGACATAAAAAAGCAGAAATTCGAGTGTTCGTCTTGCAAAACCGAACACGACCTGAAAGCTCTCTCCGAAACCGTCAAGGAAAACGATTTTAGCTTATATTTAGAGCGCGAAAAGGAGGCGATTCCTTTTCAAGGCATGGCAGTCGTTGCCTGTCAGCAGTGCGGCATGGAGATTTCTTTTTCCGAATCACAGTTTTCAACTTTCTGCCCTATGTGCGGATCCACACAGATTGCCTCCGTTAAGCAAAGCGCTGGTATTCCGCCGGACGGCGTGATCCCGTTCAAAATAGACAAAAATGAAGCGGAAAAAAGGTTCAAGACATGGATAAAGCGCCAATGGTTCGCGCCTAACGATTTAAAAAAGAGATACGGCAATGGTTTGATCATCGGTATGTTCCTCCCGTTTTGGACATATGCCGTCTGCGCCGTCTCACAATACAGCGGAAGGGGCGGAAACTGCAAAACTGTAAGCGGCAGCGGCGGTATGCAAAAAACTGTGACGGATTGGCGCCCGGTAAGCGGCTTCGTGAGCGCTACCTTTGACGACCTGCAAATCTGCGCTTCGCAAAAAGAGAAAAACGTGAATGACATACTGCCCTACAGCACTGCCGCCAATACAAAACCTTTTTCAGCCGGTTATCTCTCGGGTTATTATGCGGAGGTATACAAGATAAAGGCCGACGCCGGCTTCGAGAACGCCAAAATGGTAATGGAGAAAGCGTTGCAGAGGTTGGCAATGAAGGACATCGAAAAGACGTACGACACGTCGGAAGTAAGTTCGCTTTCCACAAAATATTCAAACGTGACCTATAAACATGTGCTCCTCCCCCTCTGGAGCTCTGTCTTCAACTATAAGGGTAAAACCTATAAATACCTGATAAACGGCGAGACCGGCAAGGTGTGCGGCAACAGGCCTTATTCCACAATTAAGATAACACTGACCGTTATAGGGGTTATAACAGCTGTCGCCGCTTTATTCCGGTTTTTAGACGTCGGCATTCTGGATATATTGCACATGTTGCTTTAGTCATTTCATCTGCTCTAGCACATCACGAATCTGGTTTAGCATTTTCTTTTCTTTCTCTATTTGTTTTTTACCCTTGCTATAAAGAAGCATAAGCGTCGCAAAGGCAACCGCGACAGCAGCAACCACGAGTAAAAAGCTGAATATAGTCGAGGCGCTGAACCGTAGCAACGCTACGCTGACGATCAGAGCATACCATACGGAGGTAATCAGAAACGCGAAACGGATGCGCCCGGCTTTGACGATAGTGCTTAGAACAGATATGATGCCGAAAGCGGGCATACATAATAAAAATGCGATAAATATCATTAGGGCGCCGAACATTTGGGAACCAAACATCATTCCGTCCATGTAATCGTACCCGAACACCAATGATTCAATCGCACTCAGCGCGCCCTTGCTGGCTAGCCCCGTCGCGCGCGTTCTCTTTTCGTCGGAAGCCTGGGCAAACATCTTTTCAAAGTCCTCCAGTTCGGCTATCATCTCTTCTAACCTGGTGTTGCCGGCGCGTTCCGGTGTGGGAAGCGGCTTTATCCGTATCCGCCTTTGATCTGTTTCCCGTTGCTCCTTCTGCTCCTGCAACTTGACAGCCATCTCTTTTAGTTTGATTATTCTATTGAGATCTATTCCGTTATTCATCTTTCCGTCAGAACCCGTGGCAGCCTTTTTCAAGCCCTGCAGCTCGGCTTGCAGCGATATCCCTTCGTAGAGGGTTTCTTTACTTTCCCGGCCTATGATGATACCCTTCATTTGCTGCCAAATTACTCTTGTTCCAATCGCGATATAAAACAAGGCGGCATTCATTACCATAATGGACAATATAATAAACAAAATACGCCGGGCTCCTGACGTTTTTGCCATCACGCTTTCCGCTTTTGCCATCGCCGTCGCTACCTTGGGGGATATTTTTTTCGAGAAGAATGGGTGATTTTTTAGCGATGGAAAAACGACGGACAGAATTCTGCCGACGTTGTAGAGTATGAAGCCTTTAAACAGAAATTTCAGTGCGTCCTTCAATGTGTTCAGCATAGCTTTTATCCTCCTTGGGCGCCCTGAGGTTTATGGAGCAATGTAACAGAAAACACGCGTTTGGCGCTCATACTAAATCTATGACTTTATTCAACGTCCTTTTTTGTCTAAAGATGACCAATGACAATATAGCACTTTAAGCGACAAAAAAAAAGCGTCTAGCCGCTATACTTAAAAATGTAGCTGCTAAGCAAATACAGCGGTATGTCGTAAAGGTTACCCGTTTGTTTGTAGTTTGCCTGTGACGAACGGACGGCAATTTGCGGGCTGTATTTTTCGATATAGACTTTCAAACTCTTAGCGCGCAGGTTCCCGCCGATTTTGATTTCTACAGGTATAATCCGGTCGTCAATTTGTATGATGAACTCGACTTCTGCCCGGGACGAGGCGTCATTTGCCCAATAGCAGATATTAATATTGGAATGGTTTTGTAATTCTTGCATTAATTCCATAGCGCAGCCATTGGAAGTGCGTAAATATCGTTGCCCAAGGAAATTGTATTTTCACCGGTATACTTTATGATGCCGGTAAAAGTCGTATCTTTAGCGATATTTTTCTTATATGCGCTGTGTTATTGGCTTGCGAATTTCATGCCCATTTGAAACGCCTGTTCGCAATCAATAGGGAATGTTTGTATTAATTAAATTAATAATAACATGTAATCATTATGAAATCAAATATTAGCAACAGCACTAAAAAGACCTCCGTTAGTTTATAATAAATATGTAACTCGTGGGCGGTAATTATTTGGCTGAACTTCCCAAAGGGGGTGATGCCTTATGACGATATTTGAAGCTTTAATTGTTGCATTAACTCTTGCAATACTTGTCGCTACTATAATGTCGAACATAAAAAAATAAGCCGCCCGATAAGCTAGCTTATTTTTTGAACTTAAAATAAATACCTTTTGAGTTCAGCCATAAGCCGCCTAAACGGTTTACAACTGAGAGGACGCTCTAACGTCCTCTCTTTTATATTACGACATTTTTCCACACTGTCAAGCCTTCATTTTTAACTAAAATATAATTCCTACATCCTTACGACAAAGCGACGGAAAAGCCAACGGCTTTAGCCGTTGGATGAGAGTCGCAACGCTGCCAACGAGCGGCGTTCGCCTTGCTTTTTGTTTTAATACAGCTTCAGTGTGTCAACATTTATCCATTTACATTTTTCGTATGATAAAATCTTATTTATATGTGTGTTTTCTGTTACATTGCTCCTCAAACCTCAAGATGCCCAAGGAGGATAAAAAGCTATGCTGAACTCGGTGAAGGACGTATTGAAGTTCCTGTTTAAAGACTTAATACTCTACAACGTCGGCAGAATTTTGTCAGTCGTTTTTCCTTCGCTCAAAAATCACCCGTACTTCGCGAAAAAATTATCCCCCAAGGTAGCGGCTACGGTAGAAAAAGCGGAAAGCGTGATGGCAAAGACGTCCGGAGTCCGGCGCGTGTTGTTTATAATATTGTCTATTATTGCTATTAATGCCGCTTCGTATTTTATCGGGAGCGGAACAGTTGTAATATGGCATCAAGTGAAGTACCGAACCTTAAGCATGGAAAAAAGAGATATCTACTACAATAGAGGGCACTTTAACTATGGTAAATTAGTGAATCACGTGCTGATAGATATGGAACAGCTGGCAGACGAACTGGAGAAAATAGAAAAGATCGCTCCCGCCTTCAGTGATATGATGATATACAAATTGGTGTCCGGAAACAATTACTATAATTTAAAAATGATTGGCATGCAACTGATAGGGA
>Ga0082212_10000523_pt1 | contig 55148 bp, 54 predicted proteins | sample TergutNt197P3_FD_71548 | JGI IMG/M metagenome (GOLD analysis project Ga0082212, IMG submission 71548) | Neocapritermes taracua P3 segment gut microbial communities from Petit-Saut dam, French Guiana - Nt197 P3 | ecosystem: Host-associated > Arthropoda: Insects > Digestive system > Gut ...
ATTTTGCTGGCGCGTCAGGTTGGGGTGCCGGCGATAGTGGTGTTTTTGAACAAGTGCGACATGGTGGACGATCCTGAGCTTTTGGAGCTTGTGGACATGGAGTTGAGGGAGCTTCTGTCCAAGCATGGTTTTCCCGGAGATACGACGCCGATAGTGAGGGGCAGCGCGTTGAAAGCCCTGGAATGCGGTTGCGGCAAGAAGGACTGCGAGTGGTGCGGGCGTATAATGGAGTTGATGGAGCAGGTGGACGGGTTCATTCCCGCGCCGCTGCGTGATACGGAGAAGCCCTTTTTGATGCCGATAGAGGACGTGTTTTCGATTTCGGGCCGTGGCACGGTGGTGACGGGTCGAATAGAGCGCGGTATAGTGAAGGTTTCGGACGAGGTGGAGATAGTTGGTATAAGGCCGCTCCAGAAGACGGTATGCACGGGAGTGGAGATGTTCCGGAAGCTGTTGGACGAGGGTCAGGCGGGTGACAATGTTGGGTTGCTCCTCAGGGGTACCAAGAGGGACGATGTGGAGCGTGGTCAGGTGGTGTCCAAGCCGGGCAGCATAACGCCGCATACGAAGTTCAGGGCTGAAGTGTACATATTGAATCGTGACGAGGGCGGCCGTCACACGCCGTTTTTCAACGGCTACCGTCCGCAGTTTTACTTTCGGACGACGGACGTGACGGGAGTGGTGACGCTGCCCGAGGGTGTGGAGATGGTGATGCCGGGCGACAACGTGAACCTGGTGGTGACCATGATAATGCCCATCGCCATGGAGAAGGAACTGCGCTTCGCCATCCGCGAGGGCGGCCGCACTGTCGGCGCCGGGGTCATCTCCGAAATAGTTGAATAATGAGAGGGCGGCTATATGCCTAGAGACATAATCCAACTCCAGTGTACTGAGTGCAAGCGGCGCAACTATTCCACCACCAAGAACAAGCGCCGCACGCCCGGCCGCCTGGAGATCATGAAATTCTGCCCCTTTGATCAGAAGCACACCCTGCACCGGGAGTCCAAGTAAAAAGCTTTCGGGGGCGTCCAGGCCAGTAGCTCAATGGTAGAGTACCGGTCTCCAAAACCGGGTGTTGGGGGTTCGAATCCCTCCTGGCCTGCCAGGCTATAAAGGCTCTGGGTGGCGGTCTTTTCTGAACTGTCAAGCCGGAGCGGCCTCGCCCGTTCCGGCTTTGCCGCAATTATGAAAGTGACCCACATGAAAGATATGAGAGAGCCGGAAAAATCCATCGCCGTTCTGGACGGTTCCGAAGTCAGGACCCTCACCAAAAGTGAGCAGCGCAAAAAGAACCGCCTGGAGAACCGGGGCCAAAAAAAAGACAGCCGGCCCCAGGCGGAAAGGGAAGGCAACATCTTTGTCCGGGCCTACAACTTCTTCGTCGAGGCCAAGGAGGAATTGGGCCGGGTCATCTGGCCGACCCGCAAGGAAACCATTGACTCCACTTGGCGGCTTTTGATCCTGGTCATAATTTCCGGCATATTCCTGGGCCTGGTTGACGGCATCCTGACCCGCCTTCTGTCCCTGATCGTCTGAGGGCGGAAGCGTTTCACAGCCAAGAGTTTTTTGTCTTAGATACTGGAAGGACGGGCGAAGTGGCACAGCGTTGGTATGTTATTCACACTTTTTCAGGTTACGAGAACCGGGTCAAGCAGACCTTGGAGGAGGCCATCCGCAAGGACAACCTGTCCGAGGAAATCACCCAGGTCGTCCTGCCCACGGAAAACGTGGTGGAGATGTCCAAGAGCGGCGCCCGCCGCACCTCTTCGCGCAAATTCTTCCCCGGTTATATCCTGGTGCGCATGGAACTGACCGACCGCACCTGGCACCTGGTCAAGGATACTCCCAAGGTCACCGGTTTCCTGGGCGATAAAAACGTGCCCACGCCCATCACCGATGAGGAAGCCGCCCGGGTCCTCCTGCAGATGGAGGAAGGAGTCAAGAAACCCAAGCCCAAATTCCACTTTGACGAGGGTGACGAGGTCAAGGTCATTGAAGGCCCCTTCACCAACTTCACCGGCATGGTCGAGGAAGTCAACGAAGACAAGGGCAAGCTCCGCGTCCTCATCTCCATTTTCGGTCGGGCCACCCCCGTGGAATTGGAATTCGTCCAGGTCAACAAGCTGGGTTGAAAACGCTGGGCTACAGTCCCCAGCCCGGCCTTCCGGGGAACTAAGGAAGCGCTGAGTAATGAGGATTTTTGTTTCCTGGCCAGGCGCGAATGTTTTTTAAGCGCAGGAATATATGGATATATTTCGAGCATTAAAAAACATAAGCAACGCCGCCAGGGGGCAAAAAGACCATTAATCAGTGTTGCCTTAAGAGCATGCCCGGTTATCAAACCCATCTCACGGTCTCGACCCTGGGCTCGGCTCTCCTGGTGGCTTGGGGCACGGCCCGTTACGGTTGGGACGGAGCCATCCCCACCCTGGCCTTCGCCGCCGGCGCGGCCGGGGGCCTGGTGCCGGACCTGGATTCCGAAACCTCCAAGCCCCGCCGCTGGGCCGGGGTTCTGGTCGCCGCCTCTGCCGCTGTCGGTGCGGTCGGCTTTCTGACCGCGCCCGGGCCGTTTTTAGGCCGTCCCTGGGAGGCCGGGCCCACGGCCCTGGCCGCCCTCTACTTCTTCCTGCTCGTCAATGTGCTGACCCTTAAATTCCTCCGCCAATACACCCGGCACCGGGGGCTCTTTCACAGCCTGGCCGTGCCTTTCCTCTACGGCGGCCTTATGGCCCTCCTGGCCGGACCCCGGGGAGCGGCCACGGCCATGGCCGTCTGGCTCTTGAGCCTCTTCGGTGTCTTTTCCCACCTCGTTTTAGACGCCTTGCGCAGCTTGTCCCTGAACCCCTTAAAGCCGGCCACGCGCGATCTGGCCGCCTCGGCCTGGCTGTGGACCGCCACTACCCTGGTCACCTTGGCGGCTTTTTTACGTCTGACCCATAAACTCTAACGCCGCTTTACCAATCTGGCTGGCCGTGGTAGCATTGATCTTGACGCCCAGCGTCATGAATAATGAACCTGAGACAGACGGAAATTCCATGAAAGGCGCCTGTGATGAAACTGACTCGCTTTGACTTTGAAAAAATGAAGAAGAACGGCGACCCCGTGGCTTGGATCACCGCCTATGATTATCACACCGCCCGCTTTGCCGAACTGGCCGGGCTGGAGATGATCCTGGTGGGCGATTCCCTGGGCATGTGCGTTTACGGCTATGAGGGCACCATCCCGGTGACCATGGACCAGTGCATCATCCATTCCGAGGCGGTGCGCCGGGGCGCGCCCGACACCTTCGTCGTCGGCGACATGCCCTTTCTCTCCTACCAGGTCAGCGTGCCGGAGGCCGTGGTCAACGCCGGCCGCTTCTTCAAAGAGGCCCGGGTGGACGCCGTCAAGCTGGAGGGCGGCCGCCGGGTGCTGCCCCAGATCCGGGCCATAGCCGAAAGCGGCATGCTGCTCATGGGCCACATCGGTCTGACCCCCCAGTCCAGCGGCCAGATGGGCGGTTTCAAGGTCCAGGGCCGGACAGCCGAGGCGGCCAGGGAACTCATTGACGATGCCTTGGCCATTGAGGAGGCCGGGGCCTTTTCCCTCCTGTTGGAGGGGGTGCCTCAGGAAGTCTGCGGCGTCATCCGTGAACAGCTCCGCATTCCGGTTTACGGCATCGGGGCCGGCCTCTCCGATGGCCAGGTGATGGTCTCGGCCGATGTGCTGGGCCTGTTTAAGATGTTCACGCCCAAGTTCGTCAAGGTTTACGCCGACCTCGGGGGCGAGATCGAAAGGGCTTTCAAGGCCTATGCGGCCGACGTCAAGGCCAGAACCTTCCCCGGGCCCGAGCATTGCTACAACATGCTGGACGGTGAGTGGGACAAACTTCAGAAGCTGTTGAAATAGCCTTATCTGACCAAGCAGTGAAGGGCTTCAGGGAATCATCCTGAAGCCCTTTTGTGTTGGCCCACCATCCGTACTGCCCGTCATTCCGGCGGAAGCCGGAATCCAGTCAATAAGCGCAGCTAAGCGCTCCAGTCCAATAATCGCCTATTTTTCCATCAAAAATTAATGATTATTCTGCTCGTTCTCCGCAGATTTTACATTTAAGTCTTGACATTGCTTGATTTGAGTAGTAAACTCCGCCTAATTATTAAATAGGTCGATTTGGCTGAGTTTTATTAAGGTTTTAAATAAATGACCAGTTGCTTAAATATATTTGACTTATTGTTAGGCAGGTTTAAGGCTGTTGGCATGATTATTGCTCTCTCTCTCTCTCTCTCTCTCTCTCTCTCTCTCTCTCTAGCTAACTTATTAATATCAATTCTTATTATATTGCCGGTCGCCTCGCGTTGCGATAGGCGAAGTCTTCTTTTGTGCCGGTTTGACCCTGAGGGTGAGACGGCTGGGAAGGAGTCTTTCAGCTTATGAAGCGAGTTATTAAAAATTTTGTACGCCGTTGCCGGAGATGGGCATTCCAATATGAAACAAATTTTGTTTTGTTGGGGAAACAACTTGGCCTGCTCAACTTCCAGCAATTATCCAGGCCGGTTTCCTTGGTTGAGTTGGAGTTCAAAGTATTCTCACAGTGGGGAGAGGATGGAATAATAGATTGGCTTGTAAGAAAACTATCTCCCATCCCTGAAATATTTATTGAATTTGGTGTTGGAAACTATGAGGAATCAAATACCCGCTTCCTGCTTTTTAACAGGAATTGGCGTGGTCTAATTATTGATAGTTCTGAGAGCAATATTTCTTACATTAGGCAGAGTGATCTTTCATGGAAATACGATTTGGCTGCCGTAGCGGGATTCATAACCAGGGATAACATAAATACTATATTCAAAGAGAACGATTTTTCAGGAGAAATTGGTCTTTTAAGCATATATATTGACGGGAATGATTATTGGATTTGGGAAGCGATAAATCAAGTATCTCCTGTTATCGTCATCTGCGAATATTCATCTGTATTGGGAGACGTACACCCTATTTCCATTCCATATTCAGATGATTTCGAAAGGCATAAAGCCCACTTTTCTGGACAGTATGCCGGAGCTTCCATTCAGGCGCTCATCCATCTGGCGAAGATAAAAGGTTATGCTTTTATTGGGACTGGCTCCGCTGGGGTTAATGCTTTTTTTGTAAGGCGGGATTATGTCTCCAAAGCGCTTGATGGTTTTTTGCCTTCTGTAGTTTCTTTTCCCGCCAGAAGCTCAGACACGCGAAATGAGGCAGGAAAATTGACATATCTAAGAGGAGCAAAACGATTGAAGCTGATTGAAGATTTGCCAGTTGTAGATGTTGTCACCGGAAAGCTTAACTATATAAGAGATATACCCAATATTTACAGTGACAAATTTGAGAAAATGATGTCTGGGAAACTTGAATATTGATAGTTTTCGAGAGGTCGATCGTGTCCGATGGCTGTCTGCAAAATTCATCTCTCATAAAAAATTTGCGACAATCAAAGCCATTGAGGCTTATTTCTCTGCTTTGCCTTGACTTGGGTGGAGTCTTTCTGGCCTACGGTTTGGCTTTTTGGCTACACTTCGACAGCTTTTTCACGTGGCCAGAATTCTGGGAGAATTATCACCCCTTGTTCTTGAAATCTCTGCCGTTTCTGATGGGGTTGCGGGTCGTGGCCAACTGGTGCTGGAGCCTTTACCATTGGTCTTTCAGTCAGGCCGGTGCCATGGAAGCCGGCCGCTTGTTCTTTTCGGCCTTAAGCGGTTCGGCCGCCTTCATCCTGTTCAATCTTTTTCTGAATCCTTCCGATTTTATTCCACCCCGCTCCATTTATGCGCTGGAATTTTTCTTGAGCCTGTCGTTCATGACTCTGCCTCGCTTCGCCCCCATATTTCTTTATGACCTCTATTGCGGCTTTCATAACACTGGTCGGACATCCTGGCAATCTGGGTGCACTGGCGTAAAGCTCTTGTATCCCTTCCTCAAACGTCTGACCGACCTGTGCTTGGCGTTTTCGGCCGTGGTCTTGCTATCGCCGTTCATCTTGGCCGTGACCCTCTGGATCAAGCTGGATTCCCCAGGGCCTGTCCTCTTCCGGCAACGGCGCTTCGCCCAAGGCCGCCGTCATTTTAATATCCTGAAATTCCGTACCATGCGCCAAGATACGCCGACCGATGTTCCCACCCATCTTCTGGCCGACCCTTGGGCATACATCACCCGTAGCGGAGCCTTTCTGCGCCGGACTAGCCTGGATGAACTGCCCCAACTTTTGAACATCATCAAAGGTGACATGTCTCTGGTCGGTCCCCGACCGGTCATTCTAACCGAGGACGACCTCATAGCTGAGCGGGAGCGGCTGGGGGCCAACGATGTGCCGGTGGGGCTCACGGGTTGGGCTCAAATCAATGGCCGGGATGAATTAACCGGTCCGGTCAAAGCCGCCTTGGATGGCGAATATGTCCGTCGCCGGAGTTTTTTCTTCGATCTGCAAATCATGGCTTTAACCGGGCTTTGGGTCCTTCAGGCCCGGGGCGTGGTTGAAGGCGGCCCAAACAAATTACCATAGGAAGATTTGATTATGGAACTCTACGAAAGGGTTGACGCGGTCATAAAAAGAATGGGCAAGTCGAGGAGCAACTTAGCCAAGCAGCTTAACATCAAGCAGACGACTTTCAATAATTGGTTTTCCAGCCAGCGGCAGGATTATTTATGGCCCACCTTGCCAAGGATACTGGAACTATATCCCCATTTATCGAGAAATTGGCTCTTCTTCGGCGAAGGGGAGATATTTGATTCGGAAGCGGGTGACCCTCCTGTTAGTCAGCAGAACCGGGAAAAAGAGCTTCTGTTGAAAATAGAACAGTTGAGCGGGCTTTTGATCAAGATGGAGAACCAAATGGTAGCCCCAAAAATTCCCGGCCTTAATTGATATAGAGCACTCATGTTCCGCCGTCTGACGTACATATTTTGTAGATTGTTGTTTAGACTTTTTGACCCGTTCATTCTGGCCGGAATCCCGCGGGGAAAACCGAGCGAAACAGTTCTCCTGCTCAGGATTGACAGCTTGGGCGATTATATTCTGTTCCGGGAGAGTTTATGGGCCCTGCGTCAAGCCCCGCGTCTGGCCGGCCGGCGTGTGATTCTATGCGCCTCAGCCGCCCTTGAGGATTTCGCTAAAACCTTTGATACCGGAGCTTTTGATGAATTTCTGCCTTTTGAAGTGGCCAAGTTTTACACTTCCCTTCGCTATCGCTACGCCTTTTTGCGGAAAATCAGCGCCTTGGGCATAGAACTGGCCTTGCAGCCGACTTTTTCCCGCACTTATGAAGGTGATCTGCTGATCAAGGCCAGCCGAGCCCGGGAAAGGATAGGTTTTGATAGTCCACCGAAAAATACTTCCAGGGTTATGAAAAAAATAACCGACCGTTGGTATTCGGAACTGGCGCCGGCTCCATCAGGTTTCCCTTTTGAATTGTCCAGTAACCGTTACTTTGCCGATTATATGCAAGCGCCAGCCACCAGCCTTGAACACGTTACCTCTGAATTGCTGAATGAGCTATCGACCAAACTAGAACCCAGGTTAAGGTTTTATTTAGGAAAGCCTCTGTTTTGCATCGGGGCCGTTCATTCAGCTAGGCGTTGGCCGTTGCATTATTTTGTGGAATTAGCCGTATATCTTGAAAAAAACTATCATAGAGTTTCAATTTGGACCGGGAATGAAGCTGACCGTAAATCTCTGGCTGATTCACGGGTGAAGCTTCCTTCATCCTCCATCAACCTCGTTGGCCAATTAAGCTTGGTTGAGTTGGCCTTGTTCATGTCGTCCGCGCCCTTTGTCGTGGCGAATGAATCAATGGCTCCCCACATGGCTGTCATGTTACGGGTGCCGGTTGTAGTCATAAGTAATGGTCAGCATTTGGGCCGATTTTCTCCCTATCCTCGTGCCTTGGCTCCGTTTTATACGGCGGTTTATCCTGAAAACATCGCGACGGATGTCGAGGCGGTCATTCCGCGATATTACAACCGTGTCGTCAGATCACGTCAGCCAATAGCGGGCATTTCTGTCGAACGGGTGGCAGAATCGTTGCTCAGTTTATTGAAGGGTATATATGGACATGGATTCTGCCGCTAAATCCAACCAGCAGTTTTATGATTATCTCCATACCGAGGATCAATTTTTTGAGGGTTCACCTCATCTCAAGCATGAATCCTTGAGGAATTTTTATCTGTCCTTGGTAAAAAAGTGTTGCAGTTATGCCAAATCTTATGGCCAGAGCCACCCGAAGGTACTTGATTTAGGCGCTGGTAACGGCGCCGCTACCTTGGCCTTTATTTTAGAAGGATGTTCAGTAACGGCTGTGGATATCTCGGCGCTCCAGTTGCGGCGTTTTATTGAAAGCTGGCCGCAACACTTTCCGAAATGCAATATAGTTCAAAGCGAAGCAATAGATTATATTCATAAATCAAAAAAGTCCGGCGAAAAATTTGATGTCATTATCTTCAATTCATTTTTACATCATTTGCCTGATTATTTAGCGGCGGTGGAAGCTGCTTTCGGCTTACTCAATAAGAGAGGGGTGATTTTTACTTTTCAGGATCCGATTTATTACCCAACTCTTCCTCTGGCTACCAGGTTTTTCAGTGCCATGGCTTATTTCATTTGGCGAGTCAGGCAACCAGTCCTTCTAGCCGGTCTTAAAAGACGTTTCGCCCGCTGGCGGGGTGATTTTAGCGATCCAATGAATGACGTTGAATATCATGTTGTTAGGGAGGGAGTCAATCAGGGTGAGCTCATGAAATTGTGCCGAAAAAATGGTTTGCGCGTTGAATATTTCACATATTTCAGCACTCAATCATTTTTTTTCTATCATCTTAGTTCACTCTTGCCTCAGTGGTTTGACAATACTTTCAGTCTTATCGTCAAGTCTGGCGGGCAATGAGTTTAATATAAGGAGAAATTATGATGCACTATGATTTCATAATCTTCTTTGAACATCGTACACGAGAGCTGGAAAATGTCTGTCTGATCAAGGCGGAACTTGAGCGGCGTGGTTATTCGGTTTGGCTCTCAAATACAGCTTTCTGGCGTTCTATTAAGACTTTTTATTGTCTGAAGGCCGACTACGTGATCGTGCCATATCTCTACGACGACAAATTTGTGCACTACTTTGCTGACTTCAAGGAGGGCCCCCCCAAAGCTATCATCAACTTGCAGATGGAGCAAGTGCATACCATCCATACAGCCGAAAATGGGTTGAAGTTTCCGAAAGGACTGGCGAAGCGTTTCTATCATCTGTGTTGGGGGGAACGCATCGTGGAACGATTGCATAAAGAGGCCGGAATTCCTTCCCATTTGCTTCTGAAAACTGGGGCGATCGGTACAGATTTTGACCGGGTAGCTTTTCGCGAAGGGGACATGGACAAGCGGCAACTGGCAGAAAAGTATTCCTTGAATTCTGCGGCGCCTTGGATACTCTTTATCTCGCCCTTTAGTCTCGTGAGCTTACCAGAGTCTGAGCTTAAGTGGAATTCCGATTTCCTGAAAATCCCGCATTACAAATACAAATCCTATGTCGAAAATTTGAAGATCATCCGAAAGGCGACCTTAGAATGGTTTGACAATTTTTTAACGGAAAATCCGTCGATCTTATTGATTTACAGACCGCATCCAGCGGAAATGAGCTCCGATGATTTGATTGAAATGGTCAAGCGGCATCCGAATTTCTGCGTGATCGACGATGGCTCCATCCGGACTTGGATTTTGGCCTGTGATGTGCTTCACAGTTGCTTCAGCACGGCTATCGTCAATGCCTACTTCGCGGGTAAAAATTGTGGTATCTTGCGTCCTGTGCCGCTGATGCCTGAAAATGAACTTGAATTGCTTCGGGATGCAGATTTTATAACCGATTATGAAAAGTTTGTAGCATTTTCTAAAAATCCTGCCGCCTTCGAATTTCCAGTTGCGGCAGAGACGATCAAGGAGTATTACGAATTTAATGAAATTCCGGTTTACAAAAAAATCTGTGATGCCTTGCAGCAGATACACGAAGAAGGTGTGGAGATCGACATACCACTAAGTGATATCGAGCCTTATAATTTGCGCCGTAACAAGATGCTCAATCGCATGCTGGCCCGTCTAGCGATATTTTTAGCAAATTTTATCCATTTTGATTGCCGGGCCAAAGGAAAAAATATGCTTTGGTTGTCACGGCTAAGCAAAGAGACTTTTGGTATTCAGAAAGAGGTTCTCAATATGGAAGCCAGAATGCAGTACCTGCTTGAAAGACTTGCAAATAATTAGGAGATCAATTGTGGGTAAAAATGTAACCTTCAAAGAACTGCTTGATAGTTTTGCAGTAAAACGGAAGCTCATTATCGCTGTCAGCTTGGTTTCCGCCCTTCTTGTTGGGGTGTTTGGATTTTACAATAGCTTTCGACAAATGCAAAAAATCAGCACTACAGATGAACAAGCTGTTGTCAAGAAGGCTCATATCGATGGCATCCTCGAAATTAGAAAATCTCAGCTTACTGAACAAATTATGAACCTAGAGGAATATATAAAAGAGAGCCTATTGTTTAACCTTCCTATTTTACAGGTTCCCACGACGCAGTTGAGCTTCATCGTTGAAACTGACTACAAGATCAACCCCAAATTGGCTATTCAAAGCCCGGATCGAACGCCACTATTCATTTCAGCCTATAGATATGCCTACTTGAGTGATATTTTTTTTAAAAATGCGCGGGTGATCCTCAAGCATGACTTGAAGGAAACACATATCCTTGATCTTATCGAAGTCCAGATTTTTAATAATGAAAATATCATCAACATTAATGCCTTCGCATCTGATTTACAACAGTCATCGGCGCTAGCCTCACTCGTGCTGGAGCAAATGCAAAACACAGTCACAAAAAGCCTTGGTGAGCATAAGATCATTATCATCAATCAACACTCTTTTTTGCGGCAAGACTATAATTTGCTAAAAAGATTGGAAGAATATTCGAATATTTTAAGAAACCTCTCTTCTGACTATAATAACTTAGATAATAGTATGCGTAAGCTGAAAAACGCCTTGGCGTCCATACTATCGCTACCACCAATCCATTGGGGGGGTATCATTGCTTCGGGAGTTAGATTTGCTATCGTGGGATTCGTGCTGGGTATGATTGTGATTATGATTGTGCTGAGCATACATATTTTGAATGATACTCGGATTCATTCCGTCAATGATCTTGGGAATAATTTCTCGATCCGCCTCTTGGGCGATCTCTCTGAGGATCGGAAATCGAAAACACAAACCGGAAAAACCCAAGAAGAGCGGCAGGAGATAGCAACGAATAACATCATCGCTTTACTTTCATGTCAAATACAGACCTTGTTATTTATTGGAAGCGAAAAACAATCAGGTATCCTAATGCTTATCAAAAATATTGCGGATAAAAAATCCATAGATATCGAACTGGTGGATACTACAACGGATGAACTGCTTTTGCCATCAAAACTGGCTACCACTGATGCTGTCGTGCTCTCCATCCAGAAAAGTGTCGACGAATTCAAAACCGTCAAGGAATGGTTGAATTTGATTGAGAATTTTCAAAAACCTTTGATTGGAGTGATCCTGGTTTAAATATGCTTGAGCAGAATAACATATCGAGTCTTGCCATTAGTCTGTTTATCAGCGGGATATTGATTTGTGGCTATTTAGTTTGCATGAGCTACTTTGATTTCCGTTTATTTTCTTTTGCCAACCTGGCACAGTTTTTGGTTTCCGTCTTGATGATGATATTAGCTCTAACCAAAATTCAATCTTCTGGCCTTCGTATCTATAGCATATTTTTGCTCGTACATGCACTATTTTTAGGCTTCAATGCTTATAATCTCAGTACACTCCAATACATCAGAGAATTTAGGCATCTTTACTTCATCATTCCGGGGATTATCATCTTGGCCGCCTGTTTTTATTTAGGCGAGATAAAATTTTGCGCCAATCGAATAATCCTGCCAAAGCGGCCAATGATCTCATCCGGTGTTTTGGTAAACATGATTTTATGTGTTTATATGGCTGGATACTTGGTTTTGTTCACACTAAAAGGGTCGCCATTCCTTTCCGTTATCTTCTCTAAGTCTCAATACGGTATATATCATGCCTATAGTGCCACAGGTCTTGGGTATTATAGAATACCTATCTTATCTGGGCTTCTGATGATGATGAATTGGTTTTTGCTAATGCTGATTCCAACCGTCAAACGTCCCCAGAAAATTATGATCATTGCGGCAACTTTGTTATTTTCTGGAGTTTTGATGCTCTCGCGAGGTAACATTATACGAATAATGCTTTTTTTTATTCTGTTTGGCATATACCAACAAAAGAACAAAATATTTTCCACAAAGAATGTCGCCATATTTATCTTGAGCATCATAATTATCATATCTAGCTTCACAATGTTGGGTGAATATCGGCATCACTCTTCTAATATGAATAAATTCAATTTTTCTTCAGTGGTTCAATCGCATATTGACAATAAGGCTGTAAGCTGGCTTTACGCATATACTTCGATGTCTTATGATGTATTGCTTCAATACCAAGATTACCCGATAAAAAACCTTCCCTTGTCTATACTCCAGCCTATATTAAGACTCGTTGGACAACAGGAAATATACGAGAATATCTATATTGAATGTTTGAATGTACGTCTTAAAAATTCAGGCTTAAACGCGGCAACGATATTTTCTGGATTCGTTCATGATTTTGGTATTTTGTATATCCTCGAAATTGTTGTCTTTGGGCTTGTTATCGCTGGCATCGTCAAATTAATCATTTTAGTACAGGCCCAAGGGGCATATATATTTATATTAATGCTAGTCGCCATCAGTATTATGGGAAATTATTTCTCGACACCAAGTTTTTTATTCCCAGTTTTAGCTATCATCATCCTTACGCCATTTATACGGAATTCAAACGAAAAGACTTAGGAGCAACTAGGTGTGCAAAATGGTATATAGAAATTTTTTTAATGATTTAGTCATTTTTGAAATGGCTAATAATCATCAAGGAAATCTTGAGCTAGGAAAGACTATTATATCTGCTTACGCAAAATTGGCTCAAAAATACAATTTAAACGTGGGCATCAAACTTCAATATAGAAATTTACCTCATTTTATTCATCCTGTTTATCGAAACAGGATGGATGTAAAATATGTCGACAGATTTTTAGATACCATGCTTCCAAATGAAGCCTTCCATGAAATGGTGAATCTGATTAAAGAATATGGTTTATTAGCCATTTGTACTCCATTTGATGAGGCTTCAGTGGATTTATGTTCCGAACATGAAATTGATATAATAAAAGTCGCCAGTTGCAGTGCTTTAGACTGGCCTCTTCACGAAAAAATAGTACAACAAACAAAACCAGTCATCATTTCCACTGCTGGTCTACAGATTTCAGATATCGATAAAATTTATAATTTTTATTCTCATAAAAAATTATTATTTGCTTTGCTTCATTGTACTGCCATTTATCCGGCCTTGGATGAACAATTACAGATGAATTTTATAGATCGATTAAGATATCGATATTCCGATGTGGCAATAGGTTATTCTGGACATGAAGCCCCTGACAATATCAATGTAGTTAAAATTGCCGTAGCCAAAGGGGTAAAAATATTGGAAAGACATATTGGGATTCCTACAGAGGAAGGCAAATTAAATGGCTACTCCATGAATCTTGAGGAAACTGAAAAATGGTGCCAAGCCGTATTGAAAGCTAAGGATATTTGTGGTGGAACTAATGTGTTTATGAAAAAAAATATACTGGATGAAGAACTTATTTCATTACGCTCTTTAATGCGGGGTGCTTTCGTTTCCTGCGATATATTATCAGGAGAAGAAATTGTTCCACATAACGTTTTTTATGCTTTTCCTTGTTTATCTGGCCAGTTGACTAGCGGAGAAATTAAAAAGGGTTTGATTGCAACCCAAAATTATTCTGCTTTTGATCCAATTATTGAACCTGTGATCACCTCAGAAATCCATATTTTGAGAGAAATTGTCCACGAAGCCAAAGGTATGATAATGGAAAGTGGGATAAATCTTGGTGATGATATTGAATTCGAATTGTCGCATCATTATGGCAAGTCAGTTTTTCGCCAATGGGGTGCCGTCATCATCACTGTATTAAATCGCCATTATTGCAAAAAACTAATTTTAGTTCTGCCTGGACAAAAACATCCTATGCATTACCATAAAATTAAAGAAGAAAGTTTTCAGATTCTGTCAGGGTGTATAAAAATTGACCTTAATGGTAAAGAGCAGCTTATGAAACCGGGAGAAATTGTTACTGTTCATCCAGGAGAAAAACATGCGTTCAGCAGTGAAAATGGAGCAATTTTCGAAGAAATATCAACCATGCATATTATAAACGATTCATATTATGAAGATGAATTAATCAATTCATCAGATTTAATGGAAAGAAAAACGATTTTAAAGTCGTGGTAGTCTTTTATAGTATTATTTGAGGTTGTGAAGAATGAAAAAAATAATTGCGTTAATCGCGGCAAGAAAAGGAAGTCGCAGATTACCAAACAAGCATATTTTAGAATTTGGAGATTCCAATCTCCTAATACGAAAAATACGACAATTAAAGCAGGCGAAAGGTATTGATTCAATCATGGTCTCAACGGATTGCGAAATCATGCTGGATATGGCCCATAAGGAGGGAGTGGAAATCCATAAGAGAGAGCCAGAATACTGTGACGAAAAATCCAAAAACTATGGAGAGCTTGTTGCCTATTTGTGCGGACTGGTTGATTCTGAATCAATATTGTGGGCTCCTTGCGTATGTCCTTTGATCGGCGCAGAATATTATAGCCGTGCTGTAGAAATATATAAAGACCTCGTAGTTGCACAAAATAAATGGGATGGAGTAATTTCAGCTTGTGAATTCAAACAATTTCTGTGGAATGAACATGGACCATTAAACTATGGCCTTGGTAAGGTTGGACATCGCCAATCCCAAAACTTACCTGATTGGTACATTATAATCAACGCCTTTTTTTTGGCGCCCAGGAAAAAAATGATTGAATGGCAGTTTCATTACGGTCTCAATTCTTACCGGTTGCTAATACCTAAAAGCCTAAGCATCGATATTGATGATGATGTTGATTTCAAAATTGCCCAAGCACTTTTAAGGTAAGGCAAAAATTAAAATTACGGCAAGGATCGATTTAAGTGAAAAAAATTTCTTTTACCAGACAAACATTTGGCGCGATTGTCGTGACCGCCATAGGAAAAATATTTGCCTTTATTCGCACTGCGGTATGTGCATCAATATTTGGAGCTACAGATGAAACAGACGCATTTTATATGGCCACTGGTATGCTAACGATCATTTCTGGGCCATCCGCCAGCTTGACCACAGTAATTGTTCCCTTGCGAACTAAAATCATCACTGAAGAAGGTACAGAAGAAGCTGACAAATTCGCCAGTACGCTTCTTAACCTTACCTTAATTCTTGCCTTTGGCACTGGTATTTTGACATACATTTTGGCCCCGCAGCTCGTAAAAATTTTTGCTCCCGATTTTAGCGGGGAGATATATACACTTACAGTTTTACTGGTGCGTATATTCATACCGCTCATAGTGACGCTAAACTTGGTGTCATTTTTTTGCGGTATTTTAAATACTCACCATCGATTCGTTGCGGCCAATTTGATTGGCCTAGCCCTGAACATCGGCTGGCTCATTGTTCCCCTGTTGTTGGCCGCTAGACTCGGCATCTTTGCTATGGTTTGGGGTTACATTCTGGGCAGTTTATTGCAAGTTATCGTATTGTTACCAAGTCTGCGAGAAGTTTTTCATTATCGGTTTCTGACTAACAAAAAAACCAAACTTATCAAGCAAGCTATTTTTATGTGCCTGCCGGTTTTCATCGGTACCTTCCCCCAACAGATCAATCAGATGGTCAGCAGAGCCTTGGCTTCGGGGCTCACTGAAGGGAGCGTCTCGGCCCTGGCCTATGCGATGCAGTTGATCACTTTGATGCACGGCATAATACTTGTGCCTATTGTCGCCTCCATATTTTCTCTTTTATCAGCCTTGGCTCAAAATAATGATCTGCCTTCATTCAAGCAACTAATTATGCGTGGTTTTTCCATTTTTACGCTGATTCTGCTTCCAGTTACCGTCTTCAGCCTCATTTTTAACACTGAAATTGTCTATATCGTTTTTCAGCGTGGGGCTTTTGATGAGGCCGCCGGCCATCTGACCCGCAGCGCTTTCATCTTTTATAGCCTGAGTTTTTTACCGGCCGCCTTGGGGTTGCTGCTCACCCGCGGTTTTTATGCGCTTTACGACACTAAAACGCCCTTGTATATAAGTCTTGCCGGGGCGGCCTTCAACATAATTCTGAGCCTGGGCCTGGTGCGCCATATGGGTATCGGCGGGTTAGCCCTGGCCACATCCATCGCCTCAGTCGTCACCTTGATCCTGCTGATATTCTATCTGCGCCAAAATATCGGCCCTTTGGGCCTCATTTTTCTCTGTGGAGATCTGGGGAAAATCGTTACCGCACTTGTTGTTTGCACCTGTTTTGCCTTGGCCGTCAAATTGTTTCTGGATGCTTCACCCTTTATGAGCCTGTTTACAGCCGCTCTTGTCGGATTATTGAGCTATGTTGTGGTCCTAATTTTTTTGAAACAAAGTTATACGTTATCGTTGTTGGAAAAAATGTATGCCAAAATTCAGCATCGTGACTGTGGCTTATAATAGCGCCGGGACGATCAGACAGACTATAGAATCTTTGCTTGGGCAGACCTATGACGATTTTGAATATATCATCGTGGACGGGCTTTCCACAGATGGGACAGTTGATATCGTGCGCAGTTATGCACAAAGCTTTGCGGATAAGAAGGTACCCTATCGCGTAATCAGCGAGAAGGACACCGGAATATATGACGCGATGAATAAGGGGATTCGGATGGCGGCTGGTGAGCTCATAGGGCTGATAAACAGCGATGACTGGTATGAGCCGCAAGCCCTGGCCACAGTGTCAAAAGCTTATGAAACCACGCCATTTGATGTTTATTATACGAATCTGCGCATTCATGTTCGGGGTATGACGGTGATCAAGAGTTCCAAGTTAGACACATTTCCGAGTACGCGGCATTGGAACCACCCTACGACATTCATCCGTAAGTCAGTCTATGATCGTCACCTTTATGCCTGTGAACGCTTCTACGCCGACTGGGACTTGGTTCTGCGGCTGCGAAAGGCCGGATATCGGTTCGTGGTCGGCCAAGAAATACTGGCAAATTTTCGTTATGGCGGAATCAGCACGGAGAAGGATTTTCGTAACGCCCTCAAAAGGATTGCGGCTCGATACGATGCTTATCGCGCCAATGGTTACTCGCGGCTGTATTTGTTCGAGTGTATCGCAATGGAAACCGCCAAATATCTCATATCGTAAGGTGACGTACCCGCAAATGGCAGATTACCGGGATATGATAAATTCTGATCCGATTGATCAATGTGCCATACTGGTTGGTGGTCTGGGGAAGCGGCTTGGAGATCTGGCCCGTTCTTGTCCCAAACCCATGCTTGAGGTGGCCAGCCTGCCTTTCATCTTCTATTTGCTCTGGCAGATGGCCGGTTTCGGTTTTCGCCATTTCCTGCTTCTGGCCGGCCACATGGCTCAGGTAATCAAGGATTATTTCAGCCAAGCTCACATTGACGGCCTGCCCGAAAACATCGTGGTCGAAATACTGGTCGAGCCTGAACCATTGGGCACCGCCGGAGCCTTGCGGGCCGCCACAGACCGCCTTGATGACCGCTTCCTGCTCTGTAACGGCGATTCCTTTTTCCAATGTGATATTTCTCAACTGGCCCGTCCCTTTCAAGCCCCAGGCACTTGGGGACGTTTGGCCCTGACCCGGGCGACAGCGCGGGGCCGTTTTGGCACAGTGCTGGTCGAGGGCTCTAAAATAACCGGTTTTCGGGAAAAAGCCGAGGTCGAGAGCCCCCCCGGGATTCAAGGGTCGGAATTCATGAATATGGGCCTTTACCTGCTGCATCGGGATATCCTCCAGGCTATCCCCAAGGGGCCATGTTCTTTAGAAACCGAAATCTTCCCCGATTTGGCCCGCCAAGGCCGCTTGGAAGCCCAGATATTTGAAACGGCCTTTTTCATAGATATAGGGGTGCCCGCTGATTATGCCCGAGCCCAGACCGCTCTGCCTGAGGCTCTGCCAGTCAAAATGGTTCGGTGATAGCCTCATGATTATCACCAGAACGCCATATCGGGTCTCATTTTTCGGCGGCGGCACCGACTTTCCAGCCTATTACGAGGAGCACGGCGGCGCGGTTTTGAGTTGTACCATAAACCGTTATTCCTATATCAACTGCCGGGTCATGCCCCCTTTCTTTGACCACAATTACCGCATTCGCTACTTTCAGACAGAAAGGGTCAAGAGCCGCGACGAGATTCGCCACCCCTCGGTGCGGGAATGTCTGCGCTTCCTTGATTACCCTCACCCCCTTGAAGTTCTCCATTCCGGTGACATTCCGGCCATGAGCGGCATTGGCTCCTCTTCCTCCTTCACCGTTGGCTTTTTGCTGGCTTTATGCGGCCTCATGGGTCAAATGGTCACCAAGCGGGAACTGGCCGAAAACGCCATCACCGTGGAACAACGCCTGATAAAGGAAGAGGTCGGCTCGCAGGACCAATACGCGGCCGCCTTTGGCGGCTTCAACAGAATTGATTTCGGCCCCGGCCTTGATATTAAGGTGACGCCTTTATTTATGCGCCCGGAGCGCCTGAGATATCTGCAGGACTCCTTAATATTTTGTTTCAGCGGTCTTTCACGCTTCTCCTCCGATATTCAACAGGAACATACCCGTAACCTCGCCGCTTTGGGCCCGGAACTAGCCGAGATGAAGGCCCTGGTGGATGAAGCCCAGAAACTTCTGGGCGGCGACGAAAAAGATGTGGATGATTTCGGCCGCCTGTTGGATACAGCCTGGAAGATCAAGCGCCGTTTTTCCACCAAGGTGACCACCGGGTCTCTGGATGAGCTATATAACCTGGCCTTGGGAGCAGGGGCCTTGGGGGGCAAGGTCTGTGGGGCTGGCGGGGGCGGGTTCATGATCTTTTATGCCCCGCCGGAACGGCAGGTAGCTGTGCGGGCCGCCCTGAGTAAGACCCTTTTGGTGCCCATACATTTTGAAAACCTCGGCGCCCACGTCATTTTCTATTCCCATTATAACCAGGATTTTTATGGCCAGCGATTAATGAAAACCCCAAGCGAGAGCGAGCATCATGCTTGATTATAGTAAGAAAATTTTTGTAGCCGGGCGAGGTCTAGTTGGTTCGGCCTTACTCAGAAAACTGGAATCATTGGGCGCCGACCGTCTGATCTCCCCATCCAGGCGGGAGTTGGACCTGACCAATCAGGCGGCGGTGGAGGCTTTCTTTCAGGCTGAAAAGCCAGCCTATGTCTTTCTGGCCGCAGCCAAAGTCGGGGGCATCGCAGCCAATTCCACTTATCCCGCCGATTTTTTCCGCATCAATCTGGCTATTCAGAATAATGTCATAGATGCGGCTTGGCGTCATGGATGTGAAAAATTTCTCTTCCTGGGCTCCGGTTGCATTTATCCCCGCCTTTGCCCGCAGCCCATCAAGGAAGAATACCTTCTGACAGGACCTTTGGAGTCTACTAACGATGCCTACGCTGTGGCGAAAATAGCGGGGTTGATGATGTGTCGGGCCTATCGGCGGCAATTTGGCTTTGACGCCATATCTGTCATGCCCGCTAATCTCTACGGTCCAGAAGATAATTTTCATCCCCAGGACAGCCATGTCCTGCCAGCCTTGATGCGCCGTATGCATGAGTCCAAGATGGCTGGCCATCCTCAGGCTGTTGTCTGGGGCACTGGGCGGCCTCTGAGGGAATTTCTCCATGTGGATGACTTGGCCGAGGCCTGTGTTTTTCTGATGAATAATTATTCCGGAGAAAGTCATGTCAACATTGGCACTGGTCAGGAATTTTCGACTTTGGGACTGGCCGGCTTGGTGGCCGGGGTGGTTGGATTCCAAGGGCAACTTGTTACCGACCCGTCCAAACCAGATGGGACCCCCCGTAAGCTATTGGATATATCTTTCATATCTAAATTGGGCTGGAAGCCCTCTATAGATTTCGAGGCTGGTCTGGCTGATTGCTATAAATGGTATCTTCAAGCCGTGGCTGATGAGCGGCTGAGGAAATGAGAAGGACTCCTTTATGGTTCCGCGCGCTCTCATAACCGGCATAACCGGCATGGTCGGCTCTCATTTGGCCGATTTTCTCCTGGAACAGACTGATTGGGATATTTTCGGGCTCTACCGTTGGCGCAGTCCCTTAGACAATCTTGAACAGCAACTGGAGCGCATCAATCGACGGGACCGCCTTTATTTACTCTATGGCGATCTTTTGGACGAATTATCCCTGCAAAAGGTGGTGGCCGAGAGCCGGCCGAATTTTGTCTTTCATCTGGCAGCCCAGAGCTATCCTCAAACCAGCTTCTCTTCATCAGTCAACACATTGGATGTCAATATTCTGGGTACGGAACGGTTACTGGAGGTTCTGCGCGTGACTCCCGGCCTTGACCCGGTCATACACGTCTGCTCCTCTTCTGAGGTTTTCGGTAGGGTTGCCCAAGACAAGTTGCCCATCAATGAGGAATGCTCCTTCCATCCAGCCTCACCGTATTCCATCTCCAAAATTGGTACTGATTTTGTGGGCCGTTTCCATGCGGAAGCTTACGGACAGAAATGCCTAATCACGCGCATGTTTACCCATACCGGCCCCCGCCGGGGTGATGTGTTTGTGGAATCGACTTTCGCCAAACAAATCTCTCTGATCGAAGCTGGTTTGATCCCGCCAGTGGTTAAAACCGGCAATCTGGATTCTCTGCGTACTTGGGCTGATGTGCGCGATGCCGTGCGTGCCTATCATCTCTTGGTTACAATCAATCCCCAGTCTGGAGAATGTTACAACATTGGAGGAGATTACAGTTGTTCGGTTCGTGACATGCTGAAGTTTCTTATTTCTCTTTCCTCTTGCAAAGACGATATCAGCGTGGAAACAGAACCAGACCGCCTGCGTCCTCTTGACGCGGACCTTCAAGTACCTGATACGACAAAATTCAGAAAGCATACCGGCTGGCAGCCTGAGATTACTTTTGAAAGGACTATGGCAGATTTGTTGGATTATTGGCGAGCCAAGGTCGCAAAAAATAGTGCGGCTCTGGTAAGATGATTTTAAAACTAGGTCACAACGTTTTGCCGAAAAATTTATCCGGACGGAGAGCAAAATTGAGGGACACGATCTGGCCCGTTTTCTCTTTCGCCATTTTAAGTTGCTATCGTAAATAAAGTTAATCACTAAAAGGCAGGCAGTATGAACCCTCAAGGTTCACTCATAAGCATCATCATTCCTGTTTACAATGAAGAGGGTAATGTATGCCTTATCGCCGAAAAGATACTCGAACAACTTCATGATGAAAATCTGGAAATAATTTTTATCGATGACGGAAGCAGAGATGCCACTCTGGCCACGTTAAGGGAATTGTCTGCCCATTCTTCTATCCGCTACTTGTCTTTTTCCCGTAATTTCGGTCATCAGAACGCGCTTAAGGCTGGGTTTGACTTTGCTGAAGGCGACTGCGCGATCACCATGGATGGCGACCTACAACATCCGGTCGAGCTTTTACCGCGGATGATCGCCCTGTGGCGTGCGGGAGCCGATGTCGTACACACCAAACGGATAAGAACGGCTTCTTCCTCCAAGTTCAAAAAACTGACAGCATCCTGTTATTATAAAATTTTCTCCTGGTGCGCGACAGTTCCCATTGAGTCTGGAACGGCTGATTTTCGGCTTCTTAACCGAAAAATTGTGGACCTGTGCAAAAAGGCCAAAGATGATGCCTTTTTTTGGCGAGGCTTCATTCCCTGGCTTGGTTTCAGGCAGGAATTCATCAATTATGAACCTCACTCTCGGGTGCAAGGGATAAGCAAATACACTTTGAAGAGAATGATCCACTTTGCGTGGTCAGGTATCTCATCATTCAGCCTGTTGCCTCTCCGCCTAGCCAACGTAATAGGTATTTTGGGTCTGTTTGGAGCTTTGCTGTATTCATTTTATATTCTTTTTATGAATGTTTTCGGGAGGACCGTGCCTGGATGGAGTTCATTGATGATATCTCTGCTGTTTTTCGGTTCCATTCAACTGATCAGTATTGGCGTTCTTGGAGAATATGTCGGCAAGATATATATGAGTATAAAACAGCGGCCGAATTATATCCTTCGTGAGACGAGCTCATGCCCGCCTCATATAAAGGAGATCAATAATGAGCCATAATTGTCTTATATGCAATGGCGATCTGAAATCCTGGAAAAACTTTGAAGGATTAGTTCAATGCCGGGAATGTAGTTTTATTAGCAGTGATCTTGATCTTTCAGAGGCGGAGTTGAAAACTTATTATGAAGCTGACTATTTCCATGGCAAAGAGTATGATAATTATACTCGCGATATTAAGATAATTCAAAGCAACTTTAAGAACAGATTGAAAACACTCAAAAGGTTTATAACTCCATCGCAGCAAACTCTTTTTGAAATCGGCTGTGCTTACGGCTATTTTCTTGATTTAGCTCAAAAAGAATTATTCCGGGCTTCAGGTATTGACATATCGGCTGTTGCAACAACCGAGGCGCGTGACCGGCTTTCCGTAAATGCGATAAGCGGTAATTTCCTAGAAATAGATATCCCTCCTTATGATATTTGCTGTTTATGGGATACTATTGAACATTTAAAATATCCTGATTTATTTATCAAAAAAATATATAAGGAAATGAGCACCGGCGGGATACTGGCTTTAACTACTGGTGATATTGGTAGCTTAAATGCAAGATTGCGCGGAAGAAGATGGAGGCAGATACATCTTCCCACTCATTTACATTATTTTTCAATTGATACCATGAAAAAGTTTCTTATATCCCATGGTTTTGAAATAATCCATGTAAGCCACCCTGGTAATGTAATAAATTTAGAGACTATTTGTTACATGGTTTTTGTCTTGCGAAATGATTGGGAAAGAATTTATTTCATATTAAAAAAGACCAAACTACTTCAATTGAATATATATATAAATTTATTAGATACGATGTATGTGATCGCTAAGAAACATTAAATTGGAAGGAAACGATTAATGACTTGCAACAAACTTATTCTAGCTTTTGCTGTTCTTCTTGTTGCCTTTATGCTTTGGCCACTCAGATCCGGCGAGTTGTGGATTATTGACGATCATATTATAGTAGAGCAGGCTTATCAATATGATTCTCTGAAGCCTGCAAGTTTTTTATCGCGTTATACGACACTCTTATTACAAACTGAAACTGGCCACCCAGGAAAGGCAATTCGTTACAGGCCGATATATTGGGCAGAGTACACGCTGAAATCCGGTTTGGCTGGCGATAATGCCAAGGCCTGGTTTATATTTAATGCGGCCTATTGCCTGTTAGGTATAACGGCCTTCGGCTTGGCTTTGGGCCGTTTTTTCCCCTGGTATGTAACTCTGCCGTTCATGGCCTTGACCATGGCTTTACCCTTACATCGTGATTTATGGCCCAGGCTTGGTCCATCTGAAATCAGCGCCTTCACATATTTCATGTTTTTCTGTTTGGCCGCCTCACGTCTTCGGGAAAAATGCCTCTGGGCTTGGCCCTGTTGCAATATCGCTGTTGCCTTAGCTATAGGTTACAAAGAAAATTTTTTGCTTCTTCTTTTTCCTCTGGGGATGCTGGCAATTTATGGATTGAAGCAAAAATACCTTCAACCGTGGAGGCTATGTTGGCTGGCGTTTCCTATTCTGGTCGCGATTCCTGTTGCCCGAGTAATCATGCGCACCATAAGTAAGACGCGTAATATTTATATGCATGATACCTCTGTGCTGAGTCTGCTCAATAAGATTGTTTTATTTTTCACGTCAAGTGGTTTTTTGATTTGTGCGACCTGCTTGGCCGCATTGTTATTTTTATACTTCATAACACATAAGCAGAGTCGGAGCATATTTTCAGAGAGAGTTCTGCCAGTTCCGTTAAAACCACAGGCCCTTCATTGCTCCCTGGTGGTTTTTTTGGCGATGACCGTACTTGTCGCCGGCAATTATGTTTTCTATTCCGGCAGAATTTCTTTTTACGGCCGTTATGCCTTCCCCTATTATTTTTTGTTGGCTGGGTTTGGACTTTGCCTGCTATATCCTCTCATGGAAAATGTTGGCAATAGATATGCCTCATCTGGTAAATTCAGATCGAGAGTCACAATTTTGGGTATAGCATTGATTGTCGCATTATCGCCGTTTATATATATAAACATGTCACGAATAAAACGGCATATTCAGTTGACTATGGACTTCCAGAACACGCTCCAGGAAGCCAAGGGATATCGGGAGATTTTTCTAATAAATCCCGGAGAGTTAGGTCTATCGGCTGAACCGTATTTTAGTTTAAAAAAGTATAATCAAGCAGGATATTTGCCGTCAATAAGTTATTTCCCACTTTTTGTCAAACATGAATCTGCCGGAGAGTTATCGAAAAATTTGGATAATCTTTTAAGTTCCGTAGTATCAAGACAACCGCCGCTTACATTGGTGCCGGATGTACTTTTATGGCAAGCCCTCGGAGCAGCCCCATTAAAAAAAATCGAACATACGCGTGACAGCCGGGATATAAAAGAATTACTGACAGCGTCTCATCTGCCTTCTATCAGTGATGGCCTGGCGCTTATATCTTCTCCGGTTGTTTTCTATATCCCGGTGGATGATCCCGCTATAACCGGTATGACTCTGACCGGCTCAAGTGATAATAACTACACTGCTTGGCGGATTAGCGTGAATGACCATGTTATTGTTAAAGAAAACCTCTCTTATGATGAAAAATTATTCACTATCAAGCTACCGGTTATGGAGCCCGACGATTTCCCACACCCGCAGCTCTATAAACTGAGCTTTGAGCCTGACAGAGCTGATGCTACACCCTTGCATCTGCATTCCATAAGTTTGTTGCGTTTCGATCTGAAAACAGGTGATTCTTGATGCCGATGCTTTCGTTCCTCATTATTAACTTGCCCAATTAATAGGGTTAGCCAGTAGAAAGAAAGTTTTTATGTTCAATCGAATCGAAAAATCAGCAGATAACCTTACATATATTTTAACTAATCAAGAGCAAACCTTATCACGGCCATTCTGCTTTAAAATATTCGTGACCATATTCTGCTTTTGTCTATTGTTTGGTCTATTTTGCCTAAGGGAAGTGAAACAGCCTGCTGGTCTATGGGGATGGCATATACCCCTTGTGGAGAACTGGGTTGCCAAAGGATTTTGGAGAACTGGAGGATTAACAATTTTTAAAGGAAAAGCCGACCCTACGGCTCAGTATTTATATACGACAAGTTCTCCGGTTGCTATGTATCCGATGTATATAGTGCAGAAAATTATTCATGCCGTTCGTGGTAAAACAAGTTTGAGATATTGGAGGATGCACAATATAGCTTTATGGATTTTGAGTGGCTCGTTAATTGGTTTCATTACATTTTTATTGCTAACAAACGGTTTTACTTTGGATGCCAGATATCGCTACTTGATAAGTATATTATCCTCAGCAGTATATATGTCACATCCAATAGTTTATTTATCAATTCGACTAATGAATTTTGAATTGATGGCATCGATGATAATCATACCCTTGCTGATTGTATCAACGTTATATATATCTCTCTCAAATAATGAAGAAGAAAAGAAGTCACACAAAATTGTATGTGTCCTCATTGCTGTACTAACAGCAGTCAATCCTCCAATGGCAGCTATGTATATAGCTGCCATTATAGGATTTAATGCTGTATCCGAAAGAACTCTAAAAGACTTCCATTTAAAAGAATATTTATTCCCATTTATTATTGTTTTTACTATGTTTAAAATTCACTTGCTACTAGGAGAACATTTATTAGATGGCATTACAGGGACTGTGGGCTCAAGTTTTCGCTTTCGCTCCGGCTTGGATGGCGGTGGTAACTATGGTATGAAAGATGGGTATTGGAGTATTTTTTTAAATCGTAATTCCTCCCTCGGCGTACATAGTATTTCTTGGACAGGATATTTTTTCTTGGGCGCTGTTGCAATGGCTCTTTCTATATTTACCGGAGGCCGCGCTAAACAGATGAAATTATATTGTTCCCAAGTCCTACCTCTTACGATGCTGGCTGTTATATATTATTTTGTTTTCGCGCAAGGAGCCCTTATACATCCATTTTATTATGATTTATTGATTATTATTCCTTTCACTTTCAGTATTTTTGGATGGGGCGCCGGTTGCTTATTACAACGGGCACCTGTTAAAGGCGTATGGGCTTATTTGATAGTTGCTGTCTCCATTATTTTAGTTATGATGCATTTACGTCTTTTTGCCTTGGATTATCCTTTTCCAGACCGTTTTTGGGGAACAGATGTAACCCTATCTCCAATATGAACTTACTGTTGAGACAAACAGTCGTCCATAATCATCGCGAAAGCCAAACTGTAAAGGGTGTTTAGGTATGGTGGACAGCAAGAAATGCCTTGTCATCGCGGCTCCCGCCTTCAATGAGGACAGAATCCTTCCCATTTTTCTTCAAGAACTTGAGAATATTTTGAGTTCGCGGGCGAAAGTCGGCGATATTTTTGTTGATTTTACCCAATATAGCATCAAAGTGATGATTGTTAACGATGGTTCAACGGATAATACTCTCACCGTACTCTGCGACTATAAAGGAAGCATTGACCTTGAGATCGTCGATCTGGCGAGGAATTTCGGTCATGTGGCCGCCTGCATGGCCTGTGTCGATTTAGTTGATTGCGACGCCCTGGTATTGATGGATTCCGATTTGCAGGATGATCCATACGCCATAGCGCAATTCATCGCGGCTTGGGAAGCCGGCTGCGATGTTGTCTATGCGGTCCGGACAAGCCGCAAGGAAGCTGGGTTGGTCAAAATCGGCTTTGCCGCCTATTACCGTCTCATGAACTTGATTGCGAATATAAAGATACCACTTGACGCCGGCAATTTTTCCCTGATGGACAGAAAAGTCCTTGAATATATCAAAAAAATTCCTTTACGAAATCGCTACTTGCCAGGCTTAAGGGCCTATGTGGGTTTTAATCAGGTCGGCTTACCTGTTCCGCGCCGTGAGCGGCATGACCGAAAATCCCGGGTTGGGCTGAAGGGTTTGTTCCGGCTGGCTTGCAACGGGATTTTTTCATTTTCCTATCTCCCCATTCGCTTGTTTAATATATTGGGCTTTTGTTCATTATTGCTTTCCATTTTGATAGCTTTCTTTGCGTTATGGAGTAAGCTTATCATGGGGAGTGCCGTTGCTTCCTGGACATCTCAGATCATCAGCGTATCATTTTTTGGCGGGGTAAATATAATAGGACTTGGCGTTATTGGCGAATATGTTGCCCGTATCCATGATCAAATCAAGGGATACCCATCATATATCGTTCGCAATATTTTGAAACCAAATTCGAAAAAAGTAGGCCATGGCTAAGATATTGTTGATAGTTCTGCCAATGAGGAAAAATGAAATGTTTGCGCGTGGTAATGAGGCGGCCATTAATTGTAGAAGAAAGACGAATAAATTTTAATGAATCCCCTTTAATTAAAAACTATAGGTGCCTCTGTTGCCTCAAAATTATTATAATGTCCAAGTCAATAAGGAGTATCATATGAGCAGAGTAGAGCAAGTCCCCTTTATATTGGGGAAATCATATTTGCCGAATCATGACGAAAACCGTATGGGTGGCGAAGGCGACGTAATTTATGCGCGTGAGAATTTTCTACGAGATCGTTTTCCTAATTTGGATTACTTGCTTCAGTCGCGATATTGTTGGATGAATGAGTATATCAATGTTGATGACGTTATTCTTGAAATAGGCTGTGGAGCAGGATTTTCTTCATTATACTTGAAAAAAAAACCTATTCTTACAGATGCGGTTAAAAATAAATGGGTTGAGAAATGCATAGACGCGACTTCCATGGATATCGAAAATGAAAGCATCGATATCTTAATTGTGCAAAATGCGATTCATCATTGCTATTCACCGTTTCGATTTTTTATGGAGGCTTTGCGGGTTCTGAAGCCAGGAGGACGTATTATGATACAAGAAGTGAACAATTCATTACTGATGCGTATCATATTGCGTCTTATGCGACAGGAAGGATGGTCATACGATATTGATATTTTTAACGAAAATGAAATGGTTACTGACAAGTATGATCTCTGGTCAGGAAACAACGCAATACCGCAGCTGCTTTTTAGTGATGAGAAAAAATTTAACACTGCATTTCATTGCAAGAAATACAGGCTAGTTATAGAATTCAATCAACTATGCGAATGTTTTATTTTCCCATTATCCGGCGGGGTGACTTCAAAAATCAATATACCACAACTTCCATTAGAGTTTATGAAATTTGCTAATTTTATCGACAAGATTATTACAAAAATATGGCCATCAATTTTCGCAATGGCAAGGCGAGTCGTTATACAAAAGAAAACTTTATGATAATTTTGGGCTGTTGTCAAAAAATGTAAAGATTATAAATAACTAGCCATCCCCAACATCTTATTTCGTAAATTCGGCAAGACAATTGTCGCCATTTTTGAGTCTGAATGTTAAATTTGTCAGAGGCCATAATTGAAAAAGATAACAATGAGAAACTATGCATCTGAAAAAAGGATTCTTGTTACCGGCGGCGCTGGTTTTTTTGGAGTCACCTGACCGAGCGTTTTCGGAAACGTGGTGCGGCGTGCCTCACAGCCACAGGCTCCGGGCCCGGCGGTCCAGGAGGTCGGTCAGGCCGGCCGTGCCGGGATCATGGCCGAAAACGTCGCGCCAGACCCGGGGGCTTTCCATGCACAGGTAGATGACCGTCTCAGAGGGGAGGACTCGGCCCAGGCCCCGGACCAGGGTTTTATACATTTTGGTCCTTAAAGGGCGGGGATAGCGTCTTTTGCCATCGCCGCCCTGGATAAACTCGCCGTCGAAAAGGCGGGTGCCGGGGTGGCGGGCCAGCATGACTTCCTTGAGCCGGGGCAGGTAGCGGAAGCAGCCTAAGGAAACCCAGGCCACCTTGGCCTCGGCCAGGGTTTGGCCGATGAGGTCAATGGTCCGGGCATAGCCCTCTTCCCAGCCGGGCTGAAAGATGAGAGGGTCAAAGTGGAGGCCGACCGGATAGCCGGCCCCCGCGGCCCGGGCGGCCGCCTTAAGGCGCCCGGCCAAGGGGGTGGCCCGGCCTTCTTCGGCCGCGGCTATTTCCGGCGCGTTCAGGGAAAAGCTGATGATGGTGCGGCCCCGGTGGTCCAGGCCCAAGAGGTGATCCACCTGGTCGGTCTTGGTTTTGAGTTCCAAGGTGACTTCCCGGCCGGCCGCCAGGTTCACCAGGCGTTCGGCCAAGCCGGTGCGGCGGTCCAGGAGCAGGCTGTCAGTGAATTCGCCGGTGCAGAAACGTAAAGGTCTTTCACCCGCCGGGCTATCCAGGAGGGCGGCGAACTGGGCCAGGCCCTCTTCCATATTGCCGAAGAGCACCAGGGCTTCGGTGTCCAGATAGACGGCCAGAATACAGTAGCGGCAGCCGAGGGTGCAGCCCAGGCCGAAGTGGAAGATGTGGAGGCCGCAGCAGTTATAGCCGGGCGTGCCGGGGCAGGGTTTGAGAAAACGGCCCCGGTGGGGCGTGACCAGAATATCCCGGGGGCCGAAACGGCCGTAGTCGGCCGGCCCCAGGGGGGGAAGAGGTTCCGGGGTAAGGCTTCGGGCCAGGTTTTGGGCTATAAACCCCTCTTGGCAGCTTTCTTCTACTAAAAGGCGAAGGCCGGCAAACCTTGGCCCCCGGGCCGTTTCGTGGTCAGTCATCGCTTAAGGATGGCCTGAAATTCGGGCCGCTGGGGCAGGGCGCTCGCCAGTTCGGCCAGGGCCTGGAAATCGGCCGCCCCCGTAAAAGTCAAGGTCAGGCTGAAACTCAAATCCTCAAAGTCGGGGTCCAGGGCTAGGCGGGCCGAGGGGGGCAGACTCAGGGCTTTAAGCCGGCCGGCCCGTTTTTGTCTCAATTCAGCGAGTAGGGGGTGGCGTCGGCGGAAAAGGATGTCCGAGGCCGCGCCAGTTGATAGGGTTTGGAAATCCGGGTCAGCCAGGATTTGGGCCGGGCTCCGGCCTTCACGCCGGGCTATGTCTTCCAGCCAGTCCAGCCAGAGCCGCCGGTTGGAGAGGCTGGGCCTTGCGGTCTCGAAGAGATCCAGGGCCGCTTCCCGGTCGGCTTCGGGCCAGCGGGCCAGGCGGGCGGCGGCGGCCAGATCTAGGCGGCCATCGGCCAGGGCCTCAAGACCCCGGGGTGGCAGGGCCGCGGCCTGGAAGTTCTGGTCGCGCAGTTTTGGGGTTTGGCCTAGCCCCAAAAATCCAGCCAGCTTCTCCGCCTCGGCCTGACCCAGGGTCTCCACCAGCCGACGCCAGACCAAGGCCGTCTCGGCCGGGTTTATCGGGCGCTCCTGGTTGTCGGCCAGGGCCAGGGCCAGGGCGTTGGGAGTCCCCAGAAAAACGGCCGGGGCCGTTGTTCGGCCCAGAAGCAGGAGGGCCCGGCGGCGCAGGTTCCCGGCCAGGAGCCGGAGGCGCGGTCCTTCGCGCTGAACCAGGAGGGGGCGCAGGAGCCCCAGGTCGGCAATGGATTCAGCCAGGGCTTCCGCCGGCCGGCCAAAGGAGAAGGGCAGGGCTTCCTCCAGTTCCGCCAGGGGCGCTTCTTCGGGAATCAGGGCGGCCGGGTCAGTCATGAAACTTCAGCTATGGCTTCGATTTCTATTTTGGCCCCCAGGGGCAGGGCCGCCACCTGGACCGTGCTGCGGGCCGGACAGACCCCGGTGAAGAAGGAGGCGTAAATCTCATTGACAGCCTTGAAATCAGCCAGATCCACCATGAATATGCCCACCCGCAGCACCTGGTCCAGGCTGGAGCCGGCGGCTTCCAGGATGTTCCGCAGATTGGTCAGGCTCTGCCGGGCTTGTTCGGGGGTGGTTTCGGGCATGAGGCCGGTAGCCGGGTCCAGGGGCAGTTGGCCGGAAACATAGACAGTCGAGCCGCAGATGACGGCCTGGGAATAGGGGCCGATGGCGGCCGGGGCCTGGTTGGTGACGACGGGCTTTTTCATGTTCTTTATCCTTAAGGTGACGGGTCGGCCAGGCCGTAGCGGCGTTCCCGGCCGGCGTAGGCGGCCAGGGCGGCCTGGAAATCATCTTCGCCGAAATCAGGCCAAAGGGTGGGGGTGAAATAAAACTCGGCGTAGGCGCACTGCCATAAAAGGAAGTTGGACAGGCGCATATCGCCGCCGGTGCGGATCAGGAGGTCGGGGTCGGGCAGATCGACGGTCCAGAGTTCCGCGGTCAGCCGCTCCGGGGTGATGTCGGCCGGGTCAAGGCGGCCGGCCATGGCGGCCTCGGCCAGAGTGCGGGCCGCGCGGGTCAGTTCGGCCCGGCTGCCGTAGGACAGGGCCAGGGTCAGGGTGATGCCCTCGTTGGCCCGGGTCAGTTCCTGGGCCGAGGCCAGGGCCTGGCGGGCGAATTCGGGCAGGGTTGAGGCGTCGCCGATCGCCTTAAGGCGGACCCCGGAGGCCAGGAGTTCCGGAGTCTCGGATTCCAGATATTGCCAGAGCAATTCAAATAGGCCCCGCACCTCGTCCTGAGGCCGGCCCCAGTTTTCCGTGGAGAAGGCGTAGAGGGTCAGGAATTTGACCCCGGCTTTTTGGGCGGCCTTGAGCACTACCCGCACCGGCTCGGCCCCGGCCTGGTGGCCGCGCCCCCGGGTCAGGCCCCTTTGGGCGGCCCAGCGGCCGTTGCCGTCCATTATTATGGCGATGTGGCGGGGTATGGTCGTTTCCACTAGTCGTTTTCCGGAGTTATTTCAATGGTGAGATTTCGGGATTTGAGCCAGCCGGCCAGAAAGGGGCTCCAGGTGATGATCTGCTGGTTTATGGATCGGGAATTGACCACCACCCCTTCGGGGTTGTAGCCCACCACCACGGCGTAGTCGCCGGCGGCCAGGGCCTCGGCGGCGGCTCCCAGGCGCACGATGAGCGGCCGGCCTTCGCGCACGGATTTCACCAGGAGAGTGGGATCAGCGTTGTAATAGAGGGCTCTGAGGCCTTCGTTGCGGGCCCAGATGACCAGGGCATGGGGCGAAGGGGGTTTTTGGCCCAGGGCCAGGACTACCCTTTCCGCAGTGACCGGCCGGCCGTTGTAGGTCATCACCTCGGCCAGGGCTCCGGCCGCCCCGGCGGCTGTTTCGGCGCTGAAAAAAGGCACCTGGAGAATCAGCCGGCTTTCAACTGGTACGTCAAAAGGTTGAGGCGGCCTGGATTTGGCGCAGCCGGAAACGGCCAGAAGGCCCCAGGCTGCGGCCAGAATCAAAAGGGTTGTTTTTCCTGCCACTTTACCATCCGCCTAAAAGAGGTAAAAATTAAGTTAGCATATTAGGCCGGCCGGTTCAAGCCGGGGTTACAGCTCGAACAGGGTTTTCGGTTTCCCGGCCTGCCGGGCCCGTAAGGCCGGCGGATCAACGCAGAGTTCCCGGGGCAGGGCGGACCAGAAGGGGGAGGGTTCGCCGGCCAGACTTTGGCCATAGAGCCGGCGCCGGGCGGCCCGGGTCAGGTAGAGGCGGTCCCGGGCCCTGGTCAGGGCCACATAGAAAAGGCGGCGTTCTTCGGCCTCGTGGAGCGCCTCCGGCATCTCCTGGTTTGGCCGGAGATAGGGGCAGAGCCCGGCCTCGACTCCGATGACGAAGACCAGTTTGAATTCCAGGCCTTTGGCTGCGTGCATGGTCAGGAGGCTGATTTTGTCCGCGGTCCAGTCCAGGTGGTCCGCGGCGGTCAGGGGTTCTTCGCCGCACATCTGCCAGGGCAGGCCCGCGGCGGTCAGGGCCTCGGCCACCGGCGGCCCCAGGGCCCGCAGGCGGAACAGGACGGCGATATCCCCGAAATTGAGGCCGGGCATGAATTCGGCGTCCTGGCGGCTTGAGGCGCCCAGGCCCAGTTTCAACAACCCCAGGTGGGCCGTGAGCCGCTTTACCACATAGGCTGCCTCACTTCCGGCGGTGGGGAGGGTCGCCCGGGTTATTTTAGGCCCGGTCTCACCCCGGGCCGCCAGGCGGTGGGGGCGGCCGGCCGGTGGCCACAGGCTCTCCGCGGCCTGGAGAATGGTGCTGGTGGAGCGATAGTTGGCGGTCAGGGTGATGGTGGTCATGCCTCCGGGTAGGGTGGCCAAGCGGTCGGCCAGGTCCGGGTCGGCTCCCCGGAAGCCGTAGATGCTCTGGTCGGGGTCGCCGATGACGGTCAGGGCGCCGGGCCGGTCCGGCCCGGCCGGGCCCAGGAGGCGGGTCAGGAAATCGAACTGGGCCGGGCTTAAATCCTGGAATTCGTCCACCAGCACGGTGCGGAAAGGCCGGGCGGCCGGCGGGTCGGCCTTGAGGATGAGGTCGTCGAAATCCCATAGACGGCGTTCGGTCAGGACGGCCTGGTAGATTTCCAGAGCTCGGGCCGAGGTCTGGTCCGGCTTTTGACGGTTTTTGACCAGGGAGATGAAATTGGCCAGGGCCGCCGGGGTCAGGCCGGCAGCCCTGGCCGTCCGCTTCAGGAGGTCGGCCAGGAAGTCGGCCGGGGCCAGGTCCCAGTCCGGCTGGGCCGCTTTTAAAAATTCGTAGGCCAGGCCGTGGAGGGTGGTGACTTTGACGGGCCGGTCCGGACCGGGAAGGGCGGTTGCCAGGCGTGGGGCCAGGTCTTCGGCCGCCTTGCGGGTGAAGGTGGTCAAGAGGACTTCTTCGGGCCGGGCCAGTCCGGTCTGGATGAACCAGGCCGCCCGGTGGACCAGCACCAGGGTCTTGCCCCCGCCCGGGCCGGCCAGGACCGCCAGGGCCGGGGCCAGGGAGGTGACGGCCCGGGTCTGGCTTTCATCCCCAGGACTTCGTCCTGGACCAGGGCTTCGCCCTGGACCCGCATCCGAGGGGCTTTTAAACAGTGCTGAATCAGTCTCCGAGAGAGGGGATTCAATGCTTGACCTCGGAGACCAGCTTCGCGCCGTTTCAGTGTTCGTCGGATTACGGGGTCCAGGGGCCGATGGCCCCTGGAAGAGGCGGCCTTGGCCGGCCAGAGCCGCCCGGTCTTCGGGCCCGATGGCTGTTATCGTACCGAAGCGGCCGTCAAAGCCGCCCACGGCCGTCACTTTGCCTTGGCGCATCCGATCCACGCCCAGGCGCAGAAGGGGGCCGCCGGCCGCTTCCAGGTCGTCCAGGCCGGCTTCCAGGAGCAGGGGCAGTTCCCCGCCGAATTCGCGGGTCAAAAGTTCGTAACTCCGGGTTGGGCCGCGGCTGGTCGGTCCCTGGCCGAAAATCTGGCCCAGAAGTTCGGACAAGGGCAGGAGGTGCTGGTCGGGGAGGCGGGGACCGCCGGGGTGGTCGCGGTCGGCCAGTTGGGAGACCCGGTGGAGGACGCCGATGGTTAGGGGCCGGCCGCAGACCGGGCAGAGACCGCCCAAGGCCCGGGTTTCGGCTGGAGTCAGGGGTGGGCCGCAGTCGGCGTGGCCGTCGAGGTGATATTTCCCCTCTTCGGGGAAGAATTCCACCGTGCCCCCCAGAGCCGGGCCGCCGGCCAGGGCCTCGGCCAGGGCCGCCCGGGTCAGAGGGCCGCGGATGATGGTAGCCTCCCGGCCCAGCTTTTCGGGGCTGTGGGCATCGGAGGAGGAGATGAGGGCCCGGGAATCCAGGGCCGAAACCAGGCGGTTCATGTCCGGATCGCTGGACAGGCCGGTCTCCAGGGCGGTGATGTGGGGGCTGAGATCCCCGAAGCATTCCTCAAGATGGTCGAAGCCGCTCCTGGCTCCAAAGAGGGAGAACCAGGGGGTCCAGATATGGGCCGGCACGACCTGGGTGGCCGGGTGGCTGGTCAGGGCGATATCCAGAATCTGGCGGGCCGTGAGCCCCAGAATGGGCCGGCCGTCGGCTTCCAGGCGGCCGAAGGTTCCCAGGATTCGGGCGAATTCATCCGCCGCTGCCAAGTCGGGGCTGATGATGACCAGGTGGATCTTGCGGGTGCGACCATCCTGCTTGTAGATGGCGCTGACTTCCCCGGTGGGGGTGAAGCGGGGGCCGTCGGGCCGGCCGCGCAGGCTGTAGAAGCCGTCGTCGCGCTCTTCCAGACTTTCGGCCAGTTCCCGCCGCCAGGCCGGATGGGTCAGGTCGCCGGTGCCCAGGAGGGCCAGGCCCTTTATTTCGGCCCAGCGGCTGAGGTTGTCCGGGGTCAGGGTCTTGGAGGTGGCCCGGGAATAGCGGGAATGGATGTGGAGGTCGATGAAGTGGCGCTGAGACATTTTAGGCCCGGCTGGCGGCCAGCCGGTCAAGGGTGGTCAGGGCGGTGTCTATTTCCGTGGCGGTATTATAATAGCCGAAGGAGAAGCGGGTCACTCCGCCGTTCTGGAAACTGCCCAATACCTGGTGGGCCAGGGGTGAACATTGGAGGCCGGCCCGGGTCAGTATGCCGGCTTCCCTTTCCAGGGCGGTGGAGAGATCGGAAGAAGACCAGCCGGCCAGGGTGACGGCGACCACGGCCACGCGTTCCTCTCCCGCCCCGGGGCCCCAAAGGGTCAATCCTTTGATCTGGCTTAGCCCGTTGATAAAGCGCCGGGTCAGGTCCAACTCGTGGCGGTGGATGTTGGACACTCCTTCCCGTAGCACCACGCCAACCCCGGCGGCCAGGCCCGCCAAGCCGTGGGTGTTGGCCGTGCCCGGCTCCAGGGCGTCGGGCAGAAAGTCGGGCGGGACCACGCTTTCCGAGGCGCTGCCCGTGCCGCCCACGGCCAGGGGCCGGAGGTCCAGGCCGGGGCGCACCCACAGGCCGCCGGTGCCGGTTGGGCCCAAGAGGCCCTTGTGGCCGGTGAAGGCCAGGAGGTCAACCCATTGACCGGCCTCGGCCAGGTCCAGGACCCCGGCTGTCTGGGCAGTGTCCAGGAGGAGGGGAACTTCGCCGATGGCCTCCTTGATGGCTCGGGCCGGGGCCAGGGCGCCGCTGACGTTGGAGGCGTGGTTCAAGACCACCAGTCGGGTGGAGGGCCGGAGCAGCTTCTGGAAATCATCGGGGTTTACCAAGCCGCGGCTGTCCGCGGGCGCCTGTTCCCAGACCAGGCCGGTTTCTTCGGTCAGTCGGGTCAGGGGCCGGGCCGCGGAGTTGTGTTCCAGGGGGCTGGATATGACGTGGTCGCCGGCTTTAAGGCCCAGGCCGTCCAGGGCCTGGTTCAGGGCCCAGGAGATATTGGCGGTGAAGACCAGGCGGCGGTTGTCCGGAAGGCCGAAGAGGGCGGCCAGGTTTTTGCGGGCCTGGTGGATGGTGCGGGACGCGGCCAGGGCGGCGGCGTGACCGCTACGGCCGGGGCTGGCCGGGGCGGCCAGGGCGGCCACCATGGCCTCGGTCACTTCCGGGGGTTTGGGAAAAGAGGTGGCCGCGTTGTCCAGATAGATCATGCCGGTCTCCTTCTAGGCTAAATTCTTTTTGATTTTAGCTTTTCAGCCCCTGACCGGCAAGGTTTTTTTGGCGCCCGGTGAGGTTTGAGCCGCCTGTCAGAGCTTAAGCAGGATATCGGTGTTGACAATAGTTTGTTTATCCTGTATCTTATGAGACTAAGAAATTAGTTTTGATTGGCCGGAAAGTAAAAATAGGCGGAGGGTAAGGAAAATATGAATAGCATTTTTGGGAATGATTCAAAAAAATCTTTTAGCTGGGACCATTTAGGTGACATCGGGCTTGGCCGGAGGAACCTGGGCGCGGAAATGCCTGTAATAGTGTACAGGCTTATGCAATATACCCTGTTGGATGTCTTGAGCGAGAAATTAGGGCGGGAAGAGGGAAATAGCTGTTTCCGCACGGCCGGGCACTTGGCCGGAGTTGAATTTTCGAAAAATATTCTGAACCTTGATCTGGATTTCGACAGCTTTATTGCGCACCTTCAGGAAACTCTTAAGACGCTTAAGATCGGCATCCTGCGCGTGGAATTTTCAAATATGGAAACCGGGGAGATAGTTCTTACCATAGGGGAAGATTTGGATTGCAGCGGCTTGCCCATGACCAATGAAAACGTGTGCGTGTATGACGAAGGTTTTTTGTCGGGAATTCTGGAAAGTTATACCGGAAAAAAATATGACGTCAATGAAATCGACTGTTGGGCCAGTGGCGCCCGGGTTTGCCGCTTCAGGGGGCGTCCGGTTGCCTGAAGCCCCCGGTTATAAAAATTTGCGAAAAATGAATAGTTCGGTTGGTAAGACCTCTGAAATATTGAGTGAATATCTTCGGAGCATGTTTTACGGCCTCTCCGCCGCCGAGCTTGACCTGCGGGAATTGGACGAGGAGTTTGTCAAATTCGGCCAGGGCTTGGTTTATTTCGCCCGGTGTTTTTCTGAATACAACGAACTGGCCAAAGCCTTGGCTGCGGGGAACCTGGCCGTACCGCTCCCCTCCTGGAAAAATGAGCTGGCCGCTTCACTGAAATCCCTCCATGCCAGTCTTCGGCACTTGACTTGGCAGACTCAACAGGTAGCTAAGGGTGACTATACCCAGCGCATTGATTTTATGGGCGATTTTTCAATCGCCTTCAATACTATGGTTGAGCAGCTCGCGGAACGCCGAAAAAAGCTGGAAGAGGAGATAGAGACGATCAACGACTTTAACTCTGACTTACAGGAAGCCTTATATGCCAAGACCAAAACGGTCGTGGAGCTGCAAACCGCCGTTCTGAGAGCCATGTCGGAGCTTGTGGACGGCCGGGACGACATAACGGGGTTGCACATTGAGAGAACGCAGAGCTATTTGAAAGTGCTGCTTAACGCCCTAAAGGCGCAGGAGCGGGGCTTGTACAAGGGAGAAATATCATCGTGGAATATGAGTCTTGTTTTGCTGTCCGCGCAGCTTCACGATGTCGGTAAAATTGCGATACCCGACTCCATTCTTCGAAAACCCGGCAAATTGACCGATGAAGAATTTGTAAAAATAAAGGAGCATACGGTCATTGGCGAAAGAGTCATTGCTAAAATACAGAGAATTACAACCGAACAGGAATTTTTGACCTATGCGAAGATTTTTTCAGGCACTCACCATGAAAAGTGGAATGGAACAGGTTATCCGCGAGGTCTGAAGGGGGAGGAAATTCCGCTTTTGGGCAGGATCATGGCTATTGCGGATGTTTATGACGCGCTGGTTTTCGCAAGGCCGTATAAAAAAGCGTTTACTCATGAGGAAGCGGTTGATATTATTGTATCTGAAAAGGGAAGGCATTTCGACCCTGTTCTGGTTGATTTGTTTCTCAGCGTTTCCGATCAATTTGAGGAAATTGACAAGCTTTACAAATCAAGCCCCGGGGATGCTGTTGAGAGTCAGTGTCATTGAAAAAACCTGTCAGACCTGGAGAAGACAGATGTTGACCTCATACGTGCTCAAGACCGGTAAAGAAGGATTTTACGATATTACCCCGGCCGTAAGGGAAGCCATCAGGAAAAGCGGGGCCCTTGACGGTTTATGCCTCGTCTATTGCCCGCATACCACGGCCGGCCTCACCATCAACGAGAATGCCGACCCGTCCGTGGTCAATGATCTGCTCCTGGGGCTGGATAAAGCCTTTCCGGACAGGCCCGAGTTCCGCCATGCCGAAGGCAACAGCGCGGCCCATCTTAAGGCCGGTTGCTTGGGTTCCAGCGTGACGATTATCGTGGAAAAAGGCGCGCCGCTTCTCGGCACCTGGCAGGGCGTGTATTTCTGCGAATTCGACGGCCCTCGGGACCGCCGGTACCATATCAAAATCATTGACTAGAATAATACGGTTTCCTCCAGGTCCGGCTGGCTTTTGGGCGGCTCTTTGGCGTTATTAAGGCGGGCGGCGTTGTTCCGGCCGGGCTGGTAGCCCCGGGCCGCGCTTTTCCCATACCAGGCCCGGGCCTCGTTCAAATCCCGCGTGATGCCCCGTCCGGTTTCGTAGTAATAGCCGACTTCGTTCAGAGCCCGGCCCAGGGGCGGATCGGAATCCGCGGCCCTGCGCGCCAACTGGGCGGCCTGGAGATCGTTTCGGAACCCGCCCAGGCCCTCACGGTAGAATAGAGACAGGTTGATCAGGCCCAGGCGGTCCCCGGCTTCGGCGGATTTACGCAGCAAGGCTTGGGCCCTTTTGGCTGACCCGCCCGGGGCCAGGTTCAGGTGGGCGGCGAAGTTCATGGCCGGGGGGAAGCGGCTGGCCGGGGAGGGCAGGAGAAAGGTTGAAATCAGCCCCAGGGCCTCCTCCCATTGCCGGGCGGGATAGTCCTCGGGCGAACCAGGCGGACGCTCCAGAGGGATTTTCCCCGCATATAAAAGCTGGGCCAGGGCGGTGCGGTAGGCATCGGCCGTGGTTTCCGGGAGGTTCTTATCGGACAGGGCCTGACGCATAAAGGCGGCCCGGCCGGCCAGGAGGTCCGTCAGGGCGGCTGTTTCCGGCTCCTGGGCTGGCGCTCGGCCGTCCAGTCCGTTGCGGCGGATGATGAGGCCGTGAAAGACCGCCTCGGGGTCACCCCGGGCCAGGGCCGGCCAGAAAGCGGCGTAGGCCGCGGCGTATCGGCCCTCGCGGAAGAGGGCCAGGCCCGCGGAGTTGTCGGCCATCAGCCCGGCGGATTGGCCGTAATCTTCGGCTTGAGCCGCCGAATACGGCAGCCAGAAAAGCCCTAAAATCAGTCCTGCCCAAATCAACCGGGTCATGATTCTCGCTCCTCCACCAGTTTAGCCTTGAGCTTCGCCCGGACCGCGGCCGGGCTCAGGTCGGCCAGGCAGGGCCGGGGGCAGCGCTTTTTAAGGCAGCCCAGGCAATCCAGCGGCGGCCGCATTATTTCAAAACGGCCGCCGAAGGGGCCGGTGCGGTTGGGGCGGGTGGGGCCGAAGAGGGCCAGGCCGCCGGCTCCCACTGCCGCGCCCAAGTGCAGGGGCCCCGTGTCGGCGGACACCATCAGCCGGGCTCGGGCCAGTATGGCGGCCAATTCCGGCAGACTGGTGCGGCCGCAAAGATTCACCGCCATGCCGGGCGCCACCCGGCATATTTCCTCGGCCATCAGGGCGTCTTCCGGGCCGCCGGTCAAGACCAGTTTGAGGCCTGTCTCTTCGGCCAACCCTTCAGCCATGGTCCGCCAGTGGCCGGGCGGCCAAAGCTTGGTGGCCCATTTGGCTCCGGGGTTCAGCACCAGAAAGCCCTCGTTCCAGGCCGGGCCCAGCATAGCCTCGGCTCCCTGTTCCGCCTCCGGCGGCGTTTCATAATACCTGGGGGGCGGATCGTCGGCCGGGCCGGCGGCCCCTAGATAGGCAGCCGCCTTCAGATAGCGCAGGGCGGCGTGTTCTTCCGGGTCGTAGGGCGGCATTTTTTCGTTCAGAAAAAGATGAGCCCCTTCCCGGGTCCGGTCAAAGCCGATTTTGCGGCGGCCCCGGGCCAGAAAGGTCATCAGGCCGCTTTTCAATAGGCCCTGCAGGTCCAGCACTACATCATAGTTTATTCGGCCCAGATCACGCAGAAAATCAGTGAGCAGCAATCGTGCCCGCCGGAATTGCCCTTTGGCGGCCAAGGCTTTCAAGTCCGGGCGCGGTGAAACCAGAACCCGGTTTAAATACGGGTGTCCGGCCAGAAGCCCGGCCGCCGCCGGTTCCACCAGCCAGTCTATGGCCGTCCCGGGGTAGTGTTTTTTGAGGGCGGCCAGGGTCGGCAGGGTCATGACCACATCGCCTAAGGCGCTCATTTTAATCAGGAGAATATTTTTTATTTCATTTTTTTTATTCATAAAAATGTGATCGTCTAGGTAAGTATCCATTCGACGGCCCGTGTAAGATTCGGCGCGGCCAGGGTGGGTGTCTGGAACCCGGCTTGGATGTCCCGGCCGCCGGGGATGAGAACTGACCTGGCCCCTGCCAGGTCGGCCGGGGCCAGGGTCTCAGGCCGGCCGCCGATCCACAAGGAGCGGGCCAGGTTCAGGCCGGGCGGCGGCAGGAGAGTTATGCCCGCCGAGGGCAGGCCGGCCTGAATCAAGCCGGCGTGGCCTCGGGCGGAGATTTCAGCCGGCCCGCCCAGGACCAGAAGGTAGCCGCGCCGGGCCAGGGCCAGGGTCGCCTTGATCTCGGGAGGGGCCGGTTCCAGCCCCAATACCTCAGAGTCAAGGAAGACGGCCGTCCGGCCTCCGGCCGGTTTTTCCGCCAGGAGTTCCAGGGCCGCCTCGGCCACCAGGTCCGGGCTGACCTCGTCAAAACAGATTTGACGGGGCAGGGGGCAGATCCGTTTAAGGCAGGGGGCGCAGGGGGCTCGGGACCGGATCAGGCGGCTGGGCCCCAAGGGGGCGGTGGAGACCGGGTTGGTCGGTCCGAAGACGGCCGCCAGGGGTAGGCCCAGGGCTCCGCCCAGGTGCATGAGGCCGGAATCGTTGGTCAGAAGCAGGTTCGCCCTGCTCAACACGGCCATGGCCGTCTTAAGCGGTGTGCGCCCGGCCAGATTCAGCTTCGGTTCCGGCAGCATCTCCGTCAGGCGATCGGCCGCCGGGGTCTCTTCCGTCCCGCCCAGAATGACTGTACCGCCGCCGGGCCGGCCAGCCAATATCTGCCGGGCCGCTTGGGCAAAATTGGCCTCGGGCCAGCGCTTGGCCGGGCCGAAGGCCGCTCCCGGGGCCAGGGCCAGCACAAACTTCCCTTGGCCCAGGCCCGCCGGGTTCAAGAGGGCCTCGGCTTCAGCCCGGGCGGCTTCATCAATAGAGAGGCTCGGCGGCCGGTAAGGGGCCGGGAGGCCCAGTTTTTCCAAGAGGTTCAAATAATAAAAGACTTCATGGACCTTAAGGTCCAAAGGCTCGATCCGGGCGGCCCGGGTCAGGAGGAGTCTTCGCCCGTCCCTAGCATAACCCCAGCGTTCAGGGACGCGGGCCAGGGCCGGAAAGAGAGCCGCGCTGAAAGCATTTTGAAAGAGCATGGCCAGGTCGAAATGGGCCAGTTCCCGGATCAGGGCCAAGGCTCCGGTCAGGCCCCGGTGGCGGCCATTGGGCTCGTAGGTCAGGACCTGGGCCACTCCGGCCTGCCCCTCATAGACCCCGGCGGCCCAGGGTTTGGTCATGACGGTCAGCCTAGCCTGGGGGAAATGGTCGTGGAGGGCCGCCAGGGCCGGGAGGGTCATGACCGCATCCCCGATCCAGTTGGCGCCTCGCACCAGTATTTCAGACCGGGCGGTCATCATTCAGATTGGCGGCTTTAAGGACGGCCTGGAAAAAGGCTGAGGGATTATCCAGCCGCAGTTCGGTTTCGAGGATTAGGACCGGCCAGGGCCAGTCCGGCGGCAGCTTGACCGCGTCTTTGGCCGTGGTGACCATGAAGTCCGCCCCGCTGGCGGTGAAGGCCAGGCCCAGGCCGGCCAGAAGACGGCGGCCGTCGTAGGTCTGGTGGTCGGCCAGGGCCAGGAAGCGGCGGATATCGAGGTTCAGATGAAGAAGGGTCCGCTGAAAGGAATCGGGCCGTCCCAGCCCACAGAAGGCCAGCACCGGCCGGCCGGCCAGGGCCTCCGGCGGTCTGAGTTCTTTTTCGCCTGGGCGGCGCCATCCTTTGGGGTAGTGGACAGCGGTGAAGAGGGGCCGCCCCTGGGCCAGGGCCGTGAGGTCCGGGGAGGGCGAGTGGTCGCCGGTGCTCACCAGGATATGGGCCAGCCGGTGGGCGGCCAGGGGTTCCCTTAAGGGGCCGGCCGGCAGGACCGCCCCGTTGCCGAAGGGCTGGCGAACCGGGGCCAGGAGTATCCGGCAGTCGGCGGCCAGGGGCAGGTATTGAAAGCCGTCGTCCAGGATCAGAATATCAGCCCCCAACTCAGTCACGGCGAGCCTGGCCGCCCGTGGGCGGTCCTGGTCCACCACCACCCGGAGGGCGGGTAGGGTCTCGGCCATGAGCCAGGGTTCGTCGCCGCTCTCAGCCGGCCCGGCCAGGGGCCCGGCCCCCCGGGAGACCACCAGGGGACCGGGGAAGGTCGGCCGTCGGCCGTAGCCTCGGCTGAGTATGGCCGGCCGATGGCCTTGGTCCAGGAGAAGTCCGGCCAGGGTCAGGGCCAGGGGGGTTTTGCCCGAGCCTCCGACGGTGAGGTTGCCGAGACTTATGACCGGCCGGGCCGCCCGTTCGGTCCGGCCTAAGGCGGCGTGAAGTCCGCGCCTTAGCCGGGCTCCCCAACCGTAAACCGTGCCCAGGGGTTTCAGAGGCGGGAGAGGAGCGGCGGCCCACCAGGAGCGGGTCAGCCCGACGGCCAGCCGGCCGGGCCAGCCGGCCGCGGGAAATTCCAAGTCGGTCACTGTCTCCGGGCTCGTTCCAGAAAAGGTTGGAGGAGGTCCATGGTTTTTCTGACTCCGCCCTGGTGGGACCGGACGAAATTCGCTGCCCGGCGGCCCATGTCCCGGGCCTTGTCCGGGTTGTCCAGGAGGTCTTCCAGGGCGGTCGCCAGGGTCTCCTGGTCCGGGGCCATGAGGCCGCCGCCGGCTTCCAGGAGGGCCTTGGTCATCCAGCGGTAATTATGGGTCAGGGGACCGAAGATGACCGGTTTGCCCTTAGCGGCCGGTTCCAGGGGGTTGTGACCCCCGCCCTTGTGGAGCCCGGCCCAGCTTTTGCCCACCAGGGCTATTTCGGCCAGATCATAGAAGCGGTCCAATTCTCCCAGGGTGTCCAGAAGAAAGACGTCCTTGTTCCGGTCGTCCCGGTCCGGTTCCCCGCGGTGTCCGGCCGGGAGGTTCAGGCGCTTGATGAGATTCCAGACTGCCAGAAAGTCGCTTCGGTTGCGGGGGGCCAGAAGGAGCTTCAAATCCCAGTATTTGGCCGGGTCTTTCTCTCTGAGTCTGGTGAAGGCGCCCAGTATGGTCTCGTCTTCACCGGCGTGGGTGCTGCCGGCCACTATCCAGCGGCCTTCGGGCCAGCCGGCTTCCGCCAAAAGGGCGGCCCGGATTTCAGGGGTGCTTTCCCGGACTTCGCGGTCGAACTTCAGGTCACCAATGACCAGGGTCCGCGCCTGGTCGGCCCCCAGGTCTATAAGGCGGCGGCGCCCGTCCTCGCTCTGGGTGGTGATGATATCAAAGAGGCGCAACACCCGGCCCCAGAAGGACCGGATATATCTGTAACCCTTGAAGGATCTGGGGCTCATGCGGGCCGAAACCAGGACCGCGGGCACCTTGCGGCGATTTAAGAGAAACATAATGCCCGGCCAGATATCGGTCTCCACCAGCACCAGGAGATCGGGGTCCACGGCGTCCACGAAACGGCGGGTGGACAGGCTGAAATCCAGGGGCGAGGACAGCACCAGCCGGCTCGGCCAGGTTCGGGCGGCCGCTTCCCGGCCTATGGCGGTGGTGGAGCTGATGACGACTTCCGCCCCGGCTTCCTCCAGGGCCGGCACCAGTTTTTTGGCCGCCAGAACTTCCCCCAGGCTCAGGGCCCACAGCCAGACCCGGGGCCGGCCCTGCCTTTTGGGCAGCATCCGGCCCGGGCCCAGAAACTTGTCCTTGAAGTAGTAGGGTTTGTGTTGGATGAGGTCGCGCAGGATCCAGAAGGGCCAGGTCAGGATAAAGCCCAAGGGGTATAGTATTCTATAGAGGATATGGAACATTTTCAGACTCCCCCGCCGTCCCCAGTATTCATGGCCAGGGTTTTGACGTCGTTTTCAAACATGACTTCCATTTTGCGGGGGGGAATGATTTTTTGGATGAAGCCCAGGCCGAATTTGGCATGGTCGATGGCTTCACCGACCTGGTAGCCTTCCTGGAGCCGGTAGGGCCGGGCCTGGCCGCCGGCGGCGGTCAGTTCTTCCCGGCTTTTCATCCACAGGGCGAAAACCCGGGGGCCGCCCTGGGGAGATGAAGTCTTTTTCATCTCTTTGCCCACCCGTCTGACCTGGGCCGCCGCTGGGCCTTTCTGCCCCGGGGGCTGGTGATAGTTGTGCTGGCTGTCGCAGGTCAGGCAGATGACCCGTTTGACCCGGCCGTCCACCAGGGCCACGATGCGGTGGTTGGTGATGCGGCGGCAACGGGTGCAGACAGCGTCGATCTCTCCTCCCGCTCGGATGTCGTCTAAAGGACGTGAATAAGCCATTTAGTCCTGCGCCTTCTGCAAGAGCCGCTGGTGGAGGGCCTGGGCGTAGCGGTCGGTCATGCCGGACACGAAGTCGCAGACAGCCTGGGCCGGTGGGCCGTCCATCCGGGCGGCGACGGGGTAGTATTTGAGCAACAGGCCCCGGTCCGCGGCGAAGATCCGGTAAAGCTCTTCAATGATTAGGGCCGACCGGGACAAACTTTCGGATAGAACCTGGTGCTGATAGACGCGGCGATGCAGGAATTCCCGGAGCTCCAGGAGGCTGGTTTCCAGGGCCGGGGAAAAGGCCAGTTTTATGCAGCCGGAGTCTATCAGGCTGGCGGTCAGGAGGTCATCGACCATGGCTCCGATGCGGGTGGAACTGCGGGGCCCGAAAGCGTCCAGAAGTTGCGGCGGCAGATCCTCGGGCTTAAGAAGCCCGGCGCGCAAGGCATCGTCTAGGTCATGGGCCAGGTAGGCGATGATGTCGGAGACGCGCACCAACTGCCCTTCCAGGGTGGCCGGGTCCTCGCCGTTCCGGGCGAAAATGGGCCCTTGGCCCTTGGAGTGCTTCAGGATCCCGTCGCGGACCTCCAGAGTCAGGTTCAGTCCGCTGATCTCTTTGGCCAGGTGATCGACTATGCGCAGGCTCTGGGCCTGGTGGGTGAAGCCGCCCGGGTGGAGGCGGTTGAGCACCCGTTCCCCGGAATGGCCGAAGGGCGTGTGGCCCAGGTCATGGCCCAGAGCTATGGCCTCGGTCAGGTCATCGTTGAGATTCAGGGCCTTGGCCAGGGTACGGGCGATCTGGCTGACTTCCAGGGTGTGGGTCAGGCGGGTGCGGTAGTGGTCGCCGGCCGGGTTGGTGAAGACCTGGGTCTTGTAGGCCAGGCGCCGGAAGGCCTTGGAATGGATTATGCGGTCGCGGTCGCGCTGAAAGGCGGTGCGGAAGGAACAGGGCTCCTCCTCGATCAGGCGCCGGGCGTTTTGGGATTTGGCAGCCTGGGGGGCCAGGATTTTCAATTCCCGCTCTTCGGCCGCGGCCCGGACGCCGCCCGGCTTTTTGCCCGGCCCTTTGGAAGACCCGTTCATGCTGCCGGCCGCCGGCAAATTCATTATTGCTTCAAAAGCTCGGCAATTTTGGACTTGAGTTCCGACAGGTCGAAACTCTTGATGACGTACTGGTCCGCGGCTATGGATTTCATGTCGTCCTTGAAGGTGTCGTAGGCCGAACAGAGAATCACCGGCAGATCGTAGAATTTGTTGCGGATATCCTGAAGGAGATCCAGACCGTTGTAATCAACCATTTTGATGTCCAGCACCACCAGGCTTGGTTTTTCCGACTCAATGCGTTCCAGAAGGTTCAGGCCGCCTTCGGCGGTGATTATTTCATAGCCTTCCTCGGCCAGTTCCTCGGCGTAAAGCATCCTGATATGGGCTTCATCATCGACGACTAAAATTTTATTGGCCATTTTGGGGCTCTCCTTGTGGCTGGCTGGTTCGGGGCGAGGCACAAACCTCTGGTCGAATCCGTTTACTCCCCCAATACAATATTTTAACCTATTTTTTTTCGGAAGGCAAATTGAAAAATAAGCCGGATGTGCTATGCTGAATTCATTTTGGAGGGCTTATGGACGAACGCCTGAAAATAACAGTAGGGGATCTGACCAAGGCGGAAGTGGACGCCATAGTCAATGCCGCCAACAACAGCCTTCTGGGCGGTGGCGGGGTGGACGGGGCCATCCATCGGGCCGCCGGGCCGGAACTCCTGGCCGAATGCCGGACCTTGAACGGCTGCCCCACCGGCGAGGCCAGGGTGACGGGCGGCTATAATCTGCCGGCCCGCTGGATCATCCACACCGTGGGTCCGGTGTGGCAGGGCGGCGGCCAGGGCGAGCCCGGACTCCTGGCCTCGGCCTACCGCCGCTCCCTGGAAGAGGCGGTGCGGGCGGGCGCCCGCTCCGTGGCCTTTCCGGCCATATCCACCGGGGTTTACGGCTATCCCAAGGCCGCGGCCGCGGCTGTGGCTGTTCAGACCGTTCTGGATTTTCTGGCCGGACACCCGGAACTGTCCGAAGTCCGCCTGGTCTGTTTTTCCGAGGATTCGGCCGAAGAGCATCGGGCGGTCTTGGCCGCCCGCTGATTGGACCATGTTGGCGGATGTTTTGGAAAGCGCCATGCTGGTGACCTTCGGTCTGGCCTGGCCGGTCAATATCTTAAAGACCCTCAGGAGCAAATCGACGGCCGGCAAGAGCCTGGCTTTCCTTCTCATCGTGCTGGCCGGCTATGTCTTCGGCCTCTCGGCCAAGTTCATCCGGGGCAACCTCAACTATGTGGCCGTTTTCTATGCGGTCAATCTCCTGTTGGTGCTGGCCGACACTTTACTGTACTTCCATTACCGTCGGCTGAACAACTAAACTGTAAGTTCCAGGCCGAGAGGGCAATGGTCGGAACCGGGCACTTCCGGTTCCAGCCAGGCTCCTTTGACCGCGCCGGCCAGTTCTGAGGAGACGAAGAAATAGTCGATGCGCCAACCTATGTTGCGGTCCCGGGCCCGGCTGCGCATGGCCCACCAAGAATAGGCCCCGCTCACTTCACCGTTGACCAGGCGAAAGGTGTCCACATAGCCGGCGGCCGTGAACTTGTCCAGCCAGGCCCGTTCCATAGGCAGAAAACCGGAAGTGGTCTCATTTTCCTTGGGCCGGGCCAGGTCCACGGGTTTATGGGCGGTGTTGAAGTCTCCGCAGACCACCACCGGACGGTCGCGCCTCAACTCTTCGGCGTAGGCCAGGAAGGACTCGTAAAAGCCCATTTTATAGTTCAGCCGGCCCTCGTCCCGCTGGCCGTTGGGGAAGTAAATATTCAGGAAGTGGAAGGCGGGCATGGTCAGGCGCAGTACCCGGCCTTCGCCCTGAAAGGCCGGGTCCGGCAGTTCATCCCTGACTTCCTCCGGCGCGGGCCGGGCATAGGTGACCACTCCCGAATAGCCGCGTTTGACCTGGCTGGACGACCAGTAGCTGAGATAGCCGGCCGGATTCAAAAGATCATCGCCCACCTGTTCCGGAGCGGCCTTGGTTTCCTGAAAAGCTAGGAAATCGGCCCCGGTCCGGTTGAACCAGTCCCAGAAGCCGTCTTTCCGGCTGATACCTCTCAGGCCGTTGACGTTCCACGACAGAAGTTTCATTATGACCCTCCGCCAGAGCATTTCAAAAAACATGATAGCATAGAGAGATTCGGTTTAGTAGGGCATTGGTTTTGACAGCGAAACATGTTATATTTGATTCCGGCGGGCAACATAACCTAAAGTTTTTACAGGGCCGGGGGCGGCCGGGAGATGGCTGGATGAACAACGTCGTGATCATCGGTTCCCAGTGGGGCGACGAAGGCAAGGGCAAGATAGTCGATATCCTCACTGAGAAGGCGGACCTGGTCGTGCGTTTTCAGGGCGGTAACAACGCCGGCCACACCCTGGTGGTGGAGGGGGAGACCTACGCCCTGCACCTGGTGCCCTCGGGCATACTCCACCCCGGGAAAAAGGCCCTCATCGCCGGCGGGGTGGTCGTTGACCCGGACGTGCTCCTGGAGGAGATGGACCAACTTATGGCCCGAGGTGTGGCCATAGCCCCGGACAACTTCATGGTCAGTGAAAGGGCCCATATCATCATGCCCTATCACCGTTTTTTGGACCAGGCCCGGGAAGGGCTGCGCGGCGAAGGCCGCATCGGCACCACCGGGCGGGGCATAGGCCCGGCCTACGAGGACAAGGCCGCCCGCATCGGCCTGCGCCTGGGCGATTTGCGCGACTTGGATTTTTTCCGCGACCAGGCGGCCCGGGCTCTGGCGGAGAAGAACCACCTTTTGAGCGGGCTCTACGGGCTCCCGCCCCTCGCCCTGGACGATCTGGCAACCAAGGCCGAAGTCTGGAACCGGCGGCTTACGCCCTATATAGGTGACACCTGGCGGGCTCTTCAGGCGGCTCTGGCCCGGGGTGAAAAGCTGCTCTTTGAAGGCGCCCAGGCCGTGCAACTGGACCTGGACCACGGCAGTTACCCTTATGTCACCAGTTCCAACCCCTTGTCCGGTTCGGTGGCTGTGGGGGCCGGCCTGGCCCCCGGTCTCATAGGCGGCGTCCTGGCCCTGGTCAAGGCCTATTCCACCCGGGTGGGGGCCGGCCCCTTCCCCACGGAACAGGACAACGACCTGGGCCTCCGGCTCCGCGAGAAAGGCACCGAATTCGGCACTACCACCGGTCGGCCCCGCCGTTGCGGGTGGCTGGATTCGGTGGTGGTCAGGCATTCGGTGGCCCTTTGCGGGGCGGATCATCTGGCCGTCACCAAGCTTGACGTGCTGGCCGGGCTGCCGGAACTTAAAATCGCCACCCATTATTTGCTGGACGGGGAGAAAATAGATTTCTTCCCGGCTGACTCCCGAGCCGCCGGGCGCTGCCAACCGGTCTATGAAACCCTGCCCGGTTTTGAAGGCGACTTGAGCCGGGCCCGAAAACTGGCCGATCTGCCGGCCGGGGCCAGGGGCTACCTGGACCGCTTAAGTGAATTGTGCGGTGCTCCTCCGGCCTTTGTTTCGGTTGGACCCGGCCGCGAAGAAACGATTTCTCTCCACGATTATTTTTGATCATGCCGCCTGTTTCAGCCTCGTCCGAGCGGACCCGGCTCAAAGAGCTGGAAAGCAAGCTCGACATCTATAAAAGCACTCTGGCCGAGATTTACAGCCAATACGACCAGAAACTGGAGGAACTGTCCCTGGTGCGGCGCCTGGGCGACACCCTGCGTTCGACCAGGGAACTGGAGGCCCTGGCCCGCACTCTTCTGGAAAACGTGGCCCATGAAGCGGCCATTGACCGCCTGACCCTGATGCTGACCGAGGAGGAGACGGAACCGGGCCGGCTGCTGATCCGGGCGGCCTACTGGTCCGACCAGGAAAAATTCACCTTTTTCGACCCGGTCCGGTCCGAGCCCTGGTCCCTGGATTTGCCCGGCGAGGGGGCCGGCGTTCCGGCCGCGCCCCTGACCATCCTCAGTGCCGCCCCGGAACACGACCCCCTGAACCGCCCCGGAGACCAGGCCCGGTCCCTGGTCTTTCTGCCCCTCCGGGTGCCCGACCGTCTTCTGGGGCTCCTGGTCCTGTCGCGGCCCGAGAGCCGGCCCTTCACTCCCGATGATGAACGGGTGTTGGCCATCATGGGCGACCAGGCCGGCTCGGCCCTGGCCAATGTGCTGCTTTTTGATGACCTGACCCGGGTCAACCGCCGGCTGATGGAATCCGAGAGCCGGGCCCGGCAGGCCTCCGGCTATCTTTCCCGCCTCCTGGAAACGGCCAATGACGCCATCTTCACCCTGGACAGCCGGGGTCTTATAACCTACGCCAACCGCAAGGCGGCCCAGTGGGGCTGGTCCAAGGAGACTTTGACCGGCCGGGAGTTCCGGGAATTCCTGGCCGAACCGGACAAGCTGCCCGGTTGGCGGGCCGGCGCCCCGCCCCCGGCGGACCAGGTTTACGAAGCCGTGCTGATGGACGCGGCCGGCCGGAAACGGGACGTGATTCTCTCCACCTCCCGGGTGGAAGACCAGGCCGAGGCCGGCGGCCCGGACGAGGCCTACGCCTCCTGGATGGTGCTGGCCACGGACCTGACTGAACACCGGCAGTTGGAACGGCAGTTGATCCATTCGGAAAAGCTGGCCTCCATCGGCCTTTTGGCCGCCGGCGTGGCCCACGAGGTCGGCAACCCTCTGTCGGCCATCTCCGGTTATGCCCAGATCCTGGAATCAGGGGCGGAATCAGAGGCCGAGCGCCGGGAATACTTAGGGGCCATCCTCAACCAGACCGGCCGCATCCAGAAAATTTTGCGGGAACTGCTGGATTATTCCCGCCCTTCCAGCGGCTTGGCGGCTGAGCTGGACCTGGCCGAAATTCTCCCCCGGACTTTGAACATGATCCGGACTCAGAAGATCTTCCGCCAGGTGGAGATCGCTCTGGACCTGGACCCTGACCACGGGCCCCACCTGGTGAACATCAATCCGGACCACCTGACCCAGATAACCGTCATCATCGCCCTGAACGCGGCCCAGGCCATGGCCGGCCAGGGCCGTTTCGAGGTCGCCCTAGGCCGCCGGCCGGGCTGGGTGACCATAAGCCTCACCGACACCGGCCCGGGCATCCCGCCGGACATCACCGGCCGGCTGTTCGATCCCTTTTTCACCACCAAGAACCCCGGCGAAGGCACCGGCCTGGGGCTGTCCATCTGTCAGCGTCTGGTGTACAGTTGCCAGGGACGCATCGAGGTCCAGAGCCCGCCCGGCCGGGGCGCCACCTTTATTGTCTGCCTGCCGGAGAGCCCGGGATCCCACGGGATAGAGAGCCGCCCATGACCCAGAGAATCCTGGTCGTTGACGACGAAGAACATATCCGAAAAATAATGTCCATCATGCTCGGCAAGCGCGGCTACCATTGCCGGACAGCCTCTTCCGGCGAAGAGGCCCTGGCTCTCATCGGCCGGGAGAGTTTCGACGCGGTCTTCACCGATATGAAGATGCCGGGCATGGACGGCTTGGAACTCCTGGCCCACCTCAAGGCCGACCACCCCGAACTGGTGGTGGTGATGGTCACGGCCTTCGCTTCCGTGGATACGGCCATCTCGGCCATGAAGGCCGGGGCCTACGACTATGTGGCCAAACCCTTCCAGGAGGACGAACTCATCCTCATCCTGGAAAAGGCCCTGGAGCGTGGCCGCCTTCTGGATGAAAACCGCCGCCTGAAAAAGGAGATCAAGGAACGCTTCGACCTTTCGGTTTTCCTGGGCCAGAGCCCGGCCATGCGCAAGGTCTTCGATCTCATCGCCAAGGTGGCTGAAACCCGGGCCACGGTGCTTATAACCGGCGAGAGCGGCACCGGCAAGGAGTTGGCCGCCCGCTCCCTGCACTACAACGGCCCCCGCCGGGAAAAACCCTTCGTCCCGGTCAACTGCGGGGCCATCCCCCAGAGCCTCATGGAGAGTGAATTCTTCGGCCACGTCAAGGGCGCCTTCACCGGGGCCGATCAGACTAAGAAGGGGCTCATCGCCGAAGCCGACGGCGGCACCCTTTTTCTGGATGAAGTGGCCGATCTGCCCCTGGAGATGCAGGTCAAGTTCCTCCGGACCCTCCAGGAGGAGGAAGTGCGGCGGGTGGGGGAACTGTCGGCCAAGAAGGTTGACCTGAGGGTGGTGGCCGCCACCAACAAGGACCTGGCCGAGGAGGTCCGGGCCGGCCGCTTCCGGGAGGACCTTTACTATCGTCTGAACGTCATCAACCTCCACATGCCTCCCTTAAGGGACCGGCCCGATGACATTCCCATCCTGGCCGGTCTCTTTCTCAAGCAGGCGGTGGAAAAAAACAGCCTCGAGCCCAAGAAGATTTCGCCCGCGGCCATGCGTCTCCTCATGGACCAGAAATGGACCGGCAATGTCCGGGCCCTGCGCAACGCCATTGAGCAGAGCGCGGTCATGAGTGACGGCGAAACCATCACTCCGGAGGACTTCCCCTTTGCTCCGGCCGGGGGGGCGGCCGTTCCGGCTCCTCCGGAGCCGGCCGGCTTCCATCTGAGCTTGCCTACGGAGTGGCTGGACCTGAAGGCCGCGCTCCGGGAAGTGACCGAAGCCGCCGAGCGCCAGATGATCGCCCGGGCCCTTTCGGCTCACGGCGGCAACCGCACCCACGCGGCCGCGGCGCTGGGTCTGAGCCGCCGGGCCCTGATAGGCAAGATTCAAGCCTATGAGCTTTAGGGCTTCCTTGGGTAACGAACATGTCTCCTAAAACCAAAGCCTTTTCGCTCATGGGCCTGGCCGTCCTGATATGGGGCTTGTCCTATCCGCTAAGTCGGGTGGCTCTCCAAGAACTCTCGCCTCCGGCTTTTTCCGGTTTGCGCTTCCTATTCGGCGCTCTGTCCCTCCTGCCGATAGCCTTAAGGCAGCGGCGGCGGCCGGCCCTCCTGGCTTATACCGGCAACCACTCGCCCCGGCTTTGGCTCTGGGCGGGCTTGCTCGCCGGTTTCATGATCAGTTGGGGGTCCATCCTCCAGTCCTGCGCCCTGACCAAGCTGCCTGCCGGCCAGGTCAGCTTCATCACCTCCCTCTACAGTTCCCTGGTGCCGGTCCTGGCCCTGGTCATGGGTTTTGTGCCGCGCCCCAAGGTTGTGGCCGGGCTGGCGGTCAGTTTGGTCGGGCTTTACTTTCTGACCGGCGGCGCCGCGGCCGGCCTGGGCCCGGCCGCGGGCCTGGTGATGGCGGCTAATTTCTTCTGGGCCGGCCATATCGTGGTTTCAGGCTATTTCGTGGCCAAGGTCAATACCTGGCTCTTCGCCTTTGGTCAAACCCTGGCCGCAGGCCTGTTTATGACCGGTGCGGCCGTCGTGGCCGGTCTTATGCCCACTTGGGAAATTTTCGTCAGGACCCTGCCCTTTACCATGTGGGGCATACTTTCAGCCGGGGTGGCCTATCTCTGCCAAGCCATGGCCCAAAGAGACCTTTCGGCCACGGCGGTGGCCGTTCTCACGCCCCTTCAGTGCGTCATAGCCGCCCTGGCCGGCCTGATTTTCCTGGGCGAAATAATGACCGGCCGTATGATCTGGGGCGCGGCCCTGATCGTCCTGGGCTCTCTGTTGGGCCAGGCCGCCCGGGAGGCCGTCCGCCTGACCCCGGACCATAAGCGCTTCCGGTTATGGGACCGCCTGAGACGGGTCTTGGGAGCTCTCTGCGCAGCTACCGTCCTGGCCCTCCTGGTCTGGGCCATCTCCGCCGGATAATCCTACATACGCTTCCTCAAAACATCACCCTTCACTTTTGGCAGTTAAGTCTTGACTTTGCTTTGTCAAGCTGTATAATGCTCGATATGGTTATTTTTTGATAAATTTCAGTTAAATAAATTCAATTTTTGAACTAGTTAAGCTGAAATAGGTAAGCCAATGCCCATTTTTGCCCCATTAGTTTGATTTTAACGCTGAGGCGATGATTTCATGTTTGATGCTGGAGCAGGGGAAAAAACCTGGGCTGCCTTCCAGGCCGATCTGTGGCGAGGCCTGGAAAATGTGGTGATTACCGGCCTTGAGGCCAGCCCCTTGCCAGTTGAAGCCGGCTTCCATCGCTGGCATGACCTGACAGCGGAGTTGCGCTCCAAAGGCCAATGCCTTTACTTGATAGGCAACGGGGCCAGCGCCTCAATGAGCAGCCATTTTGCCGCGGATCTCAACAAAAATGCGCGCCTACGAACGCAGGTTTTTACTGATCCCGCCCTGCTTACCTCCATAGGCAACGACATCTCGTTTGAGCGTATTTTCGCCGAACCCCTTTCCCGCATGGGACAAACCGGAGATGGCCTCTTGGCTATTTCCAGTTCCGGCCGATCGGCCAATATTTTAGAAGCCATTAAGGCCGCTCGGGGAAACGATATGTTTGTGATCACCCTTTCAGGCCTGAATCCTGATAATCCGGCGCGCCGCCTGGGGGACGTGAATATTTACGTTCCCGCCCTAACCTATGGCCTTGTGGAAACAGCGCATGCCGCCCTTTTGCATTTTTGGACGGATATATTATGCGACTCGGCTCATCAGCTTGGTATTAAAGAATCTGGCTGATCATGGGTGACATATTGTCATTGCGGCGGCTTGCCCAAACCGTCTCCTCGCTGCGGGCCGAAGGTAAATGCGTTGTGCTCTGTCACGGCGTGTTTGACTTGCTGCATATCGGCCATATCCGCTATTTGCAGCGGGCCAAAGATTTGGGTGACGTCCTGGTGGTCACGGTCACGCCGGACCGCTATGTGGACAAAGGCCCCGACCGCCCGGCCTTTACGGAAAAACTGCGCGTGGAAGCCATAGCTTCCCTTGATTGTGTGGATTTTGCCGCCGTCAATGAATGGCCGACAGCGGAAGAAACCCTGCGCCTTTTGCGCCCGGCCATATATGCCAAGGGGGCGGAATTCAAGGGCCTGGATGACGCGACAGGCAAAATCGCCAAA
>Ga0082212_10000524_pt1 | contig 55053 bp, 49 predicted proteins | sample TergutNt197P3_FD_71548 | JGI IMG/M metagenome (GOLD analysis project Ga0082212, IMG submission 71548) | Neocapritermes taracua P3 segment gut microbial communities from Petit-Saut dam, French Guiana - Nt197 P3 | ecosystem: Host-associated > Arthropoda: Insects > Digestive system > Gut ...
ATAAGCAACTCCCGAATGAACCATGCTCATAACCAAACGTAAAACGCCTGGCGAATCCGGACCTCTATCCACCAAATCACCGGCAAAAATGACTTTCCGCTTATCCGGCGGCGTTACATCGAAACCGAAATTCGTCGAGGTTTCTTCCACGCGGTTAATCGTATATCCCAATGCAGCAAGCAGTTCTTGCAACTCGTCCAAACAGCCGTGTATATCTCCGATGATGTCAAAAGGTCCGGCTTCATCCTTTTTGTCATTATACAGTTTTTCCCGTTTGATTTCGAGAATGGATTCCACTTCCTCAACGGATTTCAGCCGGTAAACCTGTTTGAATCCTTCCTGTCTCAAGTTTCTTAGTGACCTTTTCAACTGTTGAGTTTGTTGGCGGATTATATGACCGCCAAGATTCCGATCGGTTCTGTCTTGATTTCTTTCCATACAAACTTTTTCAGGCAGGTCGAAAACGATGGCAACGGGAAGACAATGGTAAGTTTTCGCCAATTCTATCAGACCTTTCCGGGCATCTTTCTGCACATTGGTAGCATCCACAACGGTTAATAATCCGGTTTTCAAACGTTTTCCCGCTATATAGTACAACACTTCAAAAGCGTCGTCGGTTGCAGCCTGATTATTTTCATTATCCGAAACCCATGCCCTGCATTCGTCGGACGATAAAACTTCCGTTTTTTTGAAGTGTTTTTTAGCGAAATGGCTCTTTCCTGAACCGGAAACGCCAATTAAAAGAACAAGCGACATTTCGGGTATTTTAATTTCCATATCTGAATATTGCCATTTGAGAGGGAGCGCCAAGGGTTTCGTCTGTATCACCAACCGGCAAAATCTCCACAGTGTAATTATATGTTTGTCCCACAGCGTTTGCCCATTCCGCAAACTCCTTTCTTGTCCACTCAAAACGGTGGTCGCCGTGCCGTAAATCCCCCTCGTGTTTCAAGGCGTATTTGATGTTGTATTCCTTGTTAGGCGTCGTCATCACAACCACCGGCGGCTTGGCAAATTCAAACAGCACACGCTCAAAGGCGGTGAGCCGATTAATATCCAAATGCTCAATGACTTCGATGACACAGGCCGCGTCATAATCAGCGAAACGCGAATCTTTATAGGTAAGCGAACCCTGAATAAGCTGGATACGCTCACGCATAGAATCCCCTGCGTGTTCCAATTTCAATTTTTCACTTGCACGTTCAAGAGCCACATGGGATACATCAACGCCGGTAATATGGGTAAACTGCCGCTCTTTGACAAGAAGACGCAACAAATTGCCCTCTCCGCAGCCAATATCAATCACGCGCTTCGCGCCGTGGCTCTTCAACGCGGCGACCACGCTGCCGAGGCGCTGCGCGTTAAGGTTCTGCTTTTTATCCGGCTTGTCCTCCGCATCATCCGGTTCGGCGGGCAGCACTTCACCGTCAACCGCGTTAGCGGATACCAGACGTTCAAAAGCCATATTGACAAGGGAGCGGTGGCGGTTCAAATATCTTCCTGTGATGTATTTTTTCTCAGGGTGGTTAGGTAGCCAATCCTCGCCGATTCGTAACAGTTTTTCCACCTCGTTCGCACCCACCCAATAATGCTTTTGCCTGTCGAATACCGGTATCAGCACATAGAGGTGCTTTAAAATGTCACGCAGGCGAACTTTTCCGCTGATGGTCAGGTTCACATATTTGCTTTCGCCCCAAGCAGGGAAGTTTTCGTCGGACACAAATGTTTCATAGTTGACCTTATACCCCAACGGCTCAAAGACGCTTATCAATTTCTCCTGCTCGCCACGGCAGGGAAGCATGGTGACGGTTGCTGTCAAATCCAGCGGGGAATCGGACAACGCTTGATGCGCGTCCGCCCGTCCTGTCATAGCGGTTCCAAACACCTTTGAAATCGCTGTACTCAAAAAAGACGATGACACATACGGACGGTCATTGACGTAATCAAATAGCCCGCCGCTTGTTACGCCGACTTTTCCCCGCGCCAAGTCGATAGGGTCAATGTCCAGCAACAATGCCGCCGTCGTCCGCTCGTTTGACGCTTCCGGGTAAAAGACATACGCCTTACCGTGGTTCAACTCAAACACCTGCGGTCGATATGGATTTTTATAGAGCAGATAACCAAGGTCGGTGGTATTTTGCCCCGTATATGTGATTGTTAAAAGCATCCGAGAATCCTCCTCTACATACAAATACAGTATAACACTCGATGCTTGATGAATAAGGATAACAATATGGCGTTGTGTAAAACAATCCTCGTAAGCGGTAGATTCCAGGGTACCACCATCAACTCAAACTGCGGCAGGACTGTGGTGCATTCTCCGGCATAAGTCTTTCAAGGAGATCAGCATCTCCCCGGATGTTTCTGCCAGCAGCGGAACGCAGGACAAATGCCATATACTCAAACGGGATCAAGCCGGACTCTTTAGCAGTCTCGGTAATACTGTGAAGCACTGCTGCAGCCCTCGCCCCGGCGACAGTCGACGCAAAAAGAAAGTTCTTCCTGTTTATTACGAACGGTTTAATGCTACGTTCACCGCGATTATTTGAGCATTCGATCCTACCGTCGAGAAGATACCGAATCACATATTTCCATTGGTTCAGGGCATAACTAACTGCGGATCCGAGCTTGCTCTTTGAAGATACATGTGGGCTTACCGACTCAAGCCAGGTATGGAACTCGTCAAGGATCGGCGCCGCTTTCTCATTGCGTATCTTAAAACGGCTATCGAAACTTTCCTCTTTGATGTCGCGTTCAAGGTCAAATATCCGGTCGCAGTACCGCTTGCCTGTGAGGGCGAGCGACCCGGGCCGTTCTGCATCCTTCAAGCATTTTAGCGCATCGGAAAAGCGTGAACGTACGTGCGCGAGACAGCCGACCACGATGATCCCGTCTGGCAAGTTATGGTACCCGGCGTAGGCGTCCGTAGTCAAATAGCCACGGAATCCTTTTAGGAACTCCCTTGGCCGTTCCTGCTTTCTGTCAGGCTGGTAGTCATACATTATGATTGGATGCTCCGTATCGCCGCTTGTCCTATATAGCCACATCCGGCTCTCGCTATGTGCCGGCTTGCCCGGCTCGCGTAAGACCTGAAATACTGTGTCGTCGCTGTGTAGATAAGTTTTGAGAAGTATCCTCCGGTGCAGCTCCTCGTAAATCGGCTCAAGATAATCCTCACTGCATCGGATCAGCCAGCTCGCCATCGTCTGCCTTGTTATTGGGATCCCGTTCCGCCTCCAATTCTGCTCCTGGCGGTAGAGAGGGGAACCCATTACGCACTTCTCAACAGCGATATGAGCAATAGTTTCCGGCGCGCACATCGAGCCTTTGATCAATTGGGGCGGCAGCGGGGCTTTAACCAGTACGGCTTCGTCGCCATTTTTTTCGCAAGGCCTGCACCCATAAGTGTAGCGGACAAATTCAGTGATGCTGGCTTCGGCGGGGTTGAATTTCAGTTCCCTGCGGACTACTTCTTTCCCGATGATGTGCATTTCCTCACCACATACTGGGCAACCCAACTCATCAATCGGTAATACGCACTCGATAACCTCGACAGGCAATCCCGCCGGTAAACGGGTACTCATCTCCCCGCGTTTCTTGGGCTTCCCTTTTTTGGCATGTGCCGACTCATCTGGCGGCTCAGACGCCGGATCCCCGTCAAACAAGACCGTCTCTGTACAGCCGTCAGGGAAAAGCGATGGCTGTAGTGATTTACCATCGTAAATGCTCTTTTCAGAGGACACGCCATAAAGCTTCCGGCGGTTGCTGGAAAGCTGCTCCATCAGCCACGAGAGCTTCTGGTTTACCTCGGAAAGCTCTGCCTTCAAAGCTGCGTTTTCAATGAGTAAAGTCTCAACCATCACTGCATTCTCCATGTATAAATAGTACCATATTTCGCACTATTTTACAAGTTGAAATTCACGGAATCCCCTTTGTTTTCAACGCTTTCAGCTGTTTACACTATGCGTTTCGGTTCCACCGGAACCAGGGCTTTAGGCTGCTCGATGCTGAGCCCTTCCAGCAGCCACCGGAGTTGCCGCTCCGTGATCAGCCGCGCCTCCGATTCCTTCCTTGGCCATTGATACCTGCCCTGTTCCAACCTTTTATATAACATTACAAAACCGTCCCCATCATAGTATAGAGCCTTGATTCGGTCGCTCCGCCTCCCACAAAACAGGAACAGGTTCCTACTGAATAGATCAATATTGAATACCTGTTGCACGATCGCTGCTAAACCATCTATGGCAAGCCTCATGTCTGTGTAGCCTACAGCGATATACACTTGGTCGGCGCGGATCTCGCTCAATATACTATTTCGATTTGTGTACCGGATACTGCTATTTATATTGGTCTGCGTCATAACCGCGCCATCGTCCGTAGGACGTGTTCCACAAGTAAGTCGTCAGCGCCGTTTTGGATGTCAACAGAAAATCCGCCCATCCGAACCGTCATAGCCGAGCCGGTTGCCTGCGGTATTGGCAGAACCGCGAATACTGGTTTCTTCGGGCCCTTGACGGATAGGCTCACCGCAGTGGTATTTCCCATCTCTTCCATTCCGTTACTATAGTCTGGTCCGATTAAATCTGCTCCCTGAGTTATATTCTGCCTTTCAACTGCCTCGAGCATCTCTTCCCGAACTCTTGTACGGCGGTAATAAAATGTCTTTCTGTCGATCCCGTTCTCTAAACACCATTGCCTTATCGTCTTTCCGCTTTGTTTCCACTCGTTTATCTGCGCTGCCCAGCTTTCAATTTGAATCATCTGTTTTGCTGTCTGTACCTTCACTTGATTTGCCTCCTCCTATACCATACTGGCTCCGTTGACACCATAGGCAATAATTCTTAAGATTCTTAAGAATTTTGCTCCGCTGTGTCCAGTTTTGCCTCTTGGCTCTCTATTCGGAGACAATTATCCCATTCTGATGCTGGAATTACCATGTACCCTGGAATCCACCGCTTACCAATCCTCCGCTTATCATTGGCGGAGGTTCGATTGGGTAGCAAACTCTCTTTTGAAAGCTTCAGCCAATAATCACCGGTGGTTTATGATTTCCAATTAAAATCGTGCTTATCATCATCGCATAATCCTCCCTTAAAGGTAATTCATTGTTCACGACCAAACGCTTCCGTAAAGCGTCTTCGCTCTGTTCTGTGATCGGATTAAATCCTTCTTTTGTGTAGTTCTCCCAATACACGCCAATACCGCGTTTCTGCCACGCCGGGATTTTGTCATAATTGATGCCATGTTGGAATAAAAATTCATTTTTATGTGCAATGGACTTGCCTTCAAGTTGCTCAGTTGCTTCAGTAGAGGAAAAGCCATTGCGGCGCAACAACCAATAACAATGGGCATTCAACCCGTTGCGATGGGCGTCCTCCTGACGCCACAGAAAGTAATCCTGCACTAATATGAGCGTAGGCAGAGGAATCATTCGGCAATCGAATACAGCGACTTTTTTTAAGGCATGAGTAAATGCGGCGCTGGCTTCTCCGGCAAGGACGGAATTATATTTGCGGGTTTTCCTGCTGAAAGTGTCCTCGGCAGGATGAAATAGCAACGATATTTCGTCACTTTCTGTGAAACCATAGACAACACGGAATCCGCAGTCCATAAGGTGCTTAACGGTTGCGATCATGTAATCACGAAATCGCTCGTCAAAAGGCGCTTCAAACTGGCATATCTCTTTCGTTAAGCGCGTGAAATTACGTCCGTCAATCCGTGCGACCATATATATCTCCGGCAGTATAATTTGATCCAGAGATTGCTCGTAAATCCGCATTTTCTTGTCAAGTTCATCGAACTTCATCGTTCATCTCTCCACTCTTCTGTGATAAATCCGCCATCACTCAGTTTAACAAAGTATAATTCGTCAAAGCCCTCTTCTATGCAGGGCAATTCCAGCTTGTTGGATATTGATGCAATAGCTATATTCGGGATTCGTGATTTCCCCGTGCGTTTTTCATTTCTGGTAACGCAATCGACTAAAACGCTTTGGAAAAAGTATCCTTCTACGCGAAAACCATTTGACTTCGCCGGAATAATGTAACGCTTTCTGTCTGTTTTCGTGGGATTGGTATTGTCTACTACAAAGGATTTCCCTACTATTAGGCATTCACGTAAAAGAGCCGCCTCTTTTTTTCGAGTGTTCAGCGTATCAAGATTAATATGTGCGTACTTTCCTTTATAGTGTTCAGCAAAATAAGAGCTTTTCCCACTTGCGGGGATACCGATAAAGATGACCGCTGTTTTTATAGGCGGTGTAGAGCTGTCTAGTCCCAATCTCATCACCTCGTCACATTTCTTCATCCTACTTCTAATCCTGCCCGGCTTTAAAATTATATAACGGTTTGATTATTATCGCGACGTCCGCCGTATCCCCAATGTTGGCGACGATTTCGTCCATCGGCTTGTAAGCAAACGGCGCTTCGTCTATGGTGTTTTTGTTTACTGTAGTCGAGTAGATGCCTTTCATCGCTTTTTCATACGCCGTAAGCGTTATGCTTTTCTTCGCCTCGCTGCGGGACATGATGCGCTCTGCTCTGCGGTATCGGTAAACACCTTCGCGGTGTTAAATTGTCTTTTTAGCTCGATCATGCTTTGTTATCCTCATTGATCAGTTTAATGATTTTATCAGCAATTTCTATATAATGTTTTTGACGAGCTTCGATTGCTTCTTCTTCTGTTTGCCAAGAATCAACGTTAAGACTGCCATGTTTAGCTAAGCGATTGATCACTTCATCTATGCCGCCGCCGTTTCTAACTATCTGAATAGTATCCCACACAATCACGCAAAATTGCCCCTCGCCCGAAGTCGCGGATTCCACAGGAATCATCCAATCAAATTCAAAAATAAGGTCTTCCATTTTCTTAAATAATACTTTATCGTCATCGCTCAAACTGGCGTGTAAGTCGCGTTCCGTTTCCCAGCTGAATATTTCGTCTCTCCAATGCCGTAATGAATTTTTGCGGCTGTTTTCCGTCCATTTATCCGTGTAAGATTCAAATAACTGCGGTATAAACGGTTCGATTAAATTTACCTCAACACCCTTACGGAATAATATATGAACTATGCTTATACCATAACTCATAGGGGTGCGATTTTTCGTTTTGTAGCTATATTTGGAGTCACTTGACATTTCTTCATAGAAGGAACCGTGTTCAATCTCACCTTCTTTATTAAGCCAGAAATCTTGAAAATATCCTGTAAAATAGAATACATCATCTTCTTTTATTGAAAGTAATTTTTGTATATCGCTTTTAATTAGATGAAGCGTGTAGTCCGTCAAAACAATTTGACAGTAAAAGTATTCTGTATGCTTGCACTTTTCACAGAATAATTCAAAGTTTGTCATCAGCCCCCCGTATTTCTTCATCCTCAGTCGGTAACTTCGAATAATCCGGCATAGGTATATGAACCCCATTGATTTCCGCGCCTGTTCCGGGATTAGCGTGTTCATCAATCCAACCGGTTTCCGTATGACCGTAAGCGGCTAAGATCATCCTTGCCATCTCCCTTCTCGCGGGATTGAATTTATCGTCGCCTGTTTTTTCGTAGTGGTTTTCGTCATGTGCAATCCCGGCGCACATACCCAAACACCAACCACCGTAATCTTTCAGTTCTAATTGCACTTTCTCCCTGTCACCGCCGTATTCTCTTACCAAATAATCGACCTGATGAATGGTCAGTTTTCCGGCAACCCACGGCATAACGCCGTCTGTGCGCTCCAGCTCTTCTTTCTCGTCCTGGGTAAGCCGGTTTTCAGCAAGTAGTTCAACAGGCACGTAACAACCATGCGAGTCAATGTTGAAGTTATTACTCAGTTTGCATTCCAGGAATATCCTACACTGCATATTGAGCATCGCGGCGATACCGATTTCGCCTTTGAAGTACAAGCTGAGATAGTGCAACAGACGATGATTGCCCTCTAACTTCCCTTGATAATGTGTATAATTTGCGTTTTTGCTCAACAGGTGGTCGCCATATAAAAGTCCGTTCTCGTTGACGAAATAGCCCCATCCGTAAGTGGTATTGTCATAGTCAGCTAATGCTTTTCTTGAGACTTCCATGTCGTCGTTATCCTCATAAGCGTGAATTTTCGCATCGTCTGCTCCAACGCCGGCGAAAACAAAAATTCCACCATCGTCGCCCGTTAAAATGTCGCCGCGTTCAAACGGGATTGGCGTTTCCGTGTAATTGACTGGTACAGGTTGCGCCATTTCTTTTGAGGGCATTGGATGTTCGGCAGACAGGTCGATAAGCTGGGTGCGGTTGCGTAAATTTCCGGAGCCAAAGTTGTTTTTTAACAGACTTTCCAACATGATTTGGCATTGGATGTAGAGCAACTCGTCAATATTGATTTCTCCTTTGAAGTAACGGCCAACGTGGTAGATTAGGCGGTCTTTGCCTTTCAGTATGCCTCGATAGTAGTCATAACACTCATAACCATCGGTGTGATCGCCGTATAAACCCCCATTTTCGTTGACAAAATAGCCCCACCCGGAAGACTGTTCACCACTTGCCCCGCCGAATGACATAACATGGCTTTTGCCGTTGATCGGTGAGTCAATCAGGAAAAAATTATTCTTATTATGCGAAGAACCTAAAATATCGCCGCGTTTGAATGGATTCGGTATATCTATAATTACATAGTTCTGATAAAAGCGGGCATAGATGTAATGCTGAGATTCCGTATAGTCCGGGAAAATCCTGATGTAGTCTTCTAATTTGCCACATGCAAATTCTAACGATTCTACAATGCCGTCCTGTCGTATTTGAACCCGAATATTTAGTGAACCGTTGTCCGGCTGCGTGTATATTTTCTGTAAATCGAGCGTTTCGCCTTCGTCATGGTAAAATTGTCTTACCGCGTCAAAAGCATCCTCAAAACGTTCAAACCGGTCTTCACTTTGGGATGTTTTATAATAAGCGCCCGGTTCATACGCTTTGAATACGGCCAGCTCGCGTTCTTCAAGCTCTATCATTTTTGTAAGTTCATGGTGAACGCTATCGAATTGATTCTTGGGATCGGGCATATCGGGATGGATGTCGATTAGCTCGCGCCATGCCCCAAGCCGTTCGTCACGCGGTTGATTGCTGTGCCCAATAATCAGCGCCATTTCGTATGTGTTCCATGTCTTTCCGATTTTGCGGCAATGCGCCTTAACGTCCTCCGATGCTTTCAAAAAACGATAAATATCCATATTATCCTCCACTCATATCAATCATGCTTTTCACAAAAATTCTGCTCTTTACGATTCAGCAGGAGAAAAACGCTATTATCGGATACGCTTAAATTCCAGCCCTTCATATATTCTGATTGGGTTGCCGCGTATCAGGCGGGTATGCTCTTCCAATTAGAGCTGTCGGCTGCGCGTATGCCATCAATGTTTTGCTGATTAACAAGTTCGCGCAGACGTTTCAGCGCCAGCTTTTTATTCATGTGCTGGCTGCGTTCATCAGTAGATACCGCGCTGAGTCCGAGCGGTATATAAGTCGCCCGAACACCGGTCTCGACTTTATTTACGTTCTGTCCGCCTTTACCGCCGCTCCTGAACGTGTCAAAACGGATCAAGGCGCTGTCAATGCCAATACCGTCAAAAATCTCAACAGGACTAACATCAACAAACCAATTCTTGCGCTTATGGTTTAGCCGGAATGGGCTTTGGCAAATCCATTTTATTGAGCCATCAAGAAAGCTCACGTCTTCCTTGCTCTCTATTACAGCGCTTCTATAGCATCCGGCATGATACCCCTGTGTCGTCCGCTTAATCGTGGCGCCAGGAATCTCTTTACACAGCGACTCCGCGAATTTAGCAACTGCCAACTCGCATTCCACAGGCCCCTGTCCGGAGCTTATTTGCAACTCCATGCTATACTCCTCACCTATTGCAAATATAACGTTCATCTAGATATCCCCCATATGTGTAATTTAAGCGTTTCGATCTTTTATTCGTCCACTGCCTTGAAATTGTATAGCGGCTTAATCGTTTTTATGATATCAACTGTGTCCCCGATGTTGGCGACGATTTCCTCCATCGGCTTGTAGGCAAACGGTGCTTCGTCTATGGTGTTTTTGTTTACTGTTGACGAGTAGACGCCCTCCATCGCCTTCTCATATTGTGTGAGCGTTATGCTTTTCTTCGCCTCGCTGCGGGACATGATGCGGCCCGCCCCATGTGGCGCCGAATAGTTCCAGTCCCCGTTGCCTTTACCAATACAGATAAGGCTGCCGTCGCGCATGTTCATGGGTATCAACACGCGCTCGCCTTTTTGCGCCGAGATCGCGCCTTTGCGGAGTATCATCGAGCTGAGGTCGATGTAATTATGGATCGTCGTGAATTGGTCGGCAATTTTGAATTTCACCCTTTTTTCAAGCTCTTTGACGATAGCCTTGCGGTTCAGGTCAGCATAATAATTGATCAAAGCCATGTCGAATATGTAGGCATGGAAATACATATCTTCCAAATAGGCCAGCGCCCGGTCTGCGCCTTTTCCTGATCGGTTCAAGTTATCGGCGGCGGCATTCTGATAAAAATCGCAGACTTGCTTGCCAAGGTTCCGGCTGCCCGAATGAACGACGAGATAAAGCTGGCCGTCATCATCCTTGTCAAGCTCGATAAAGTGGTTTCCTCCGCCTAATGTGCCGATGGACAGCGCGGCGCGGTCGAGATTGACATGTTTAGCGCAACGCAGAGCCGCAAGGTGGATATCGTCATTGAAATGGTGCGGCGCCGAACGGACGGCAAAGCCGGATGGTATATATTGAAGGATCGTCTTATCAAGCTGTTCCAGTTCTATGCGCTTATCTTTAAGCAGCACGGTCTCCATGCCACAGCCAATGTCCACGCCGACAAAGTTGGGAACGATTTTGTCCCGAATCGTCATGGTCATGCCTACGGTGCAGCCCATTCCGGCATGGACGTCAGGCATAACACGGATTTTGCTACCCTCGAGAAACTCCTGGTTCAGCAGATGCTCAATCTGTGTGATGGCGCTCTGCTCTACGGTATCGGTGAACACCTTCGCGGTATTGTATTTTCCTTTTAGTTCAATCATACATTTTTCCTCCATATCCATGCTTCTGATACTATCCCTCAAGCTTGAGAATCAGACCACTCCCGCAATTTTTCGTTGATCACCTCGATGATGATGTTATTGCGACGGAGAAGCATATCTCTTTTTTCTTTTTGGACGAGGATGTCCATCAGGCCGTCGTCGCTCATTTCTAAAAGTAGTTGCGCGTTATGGATATCATTTCGTTTTAAGAAATTGTAGACATGGATTGGTATGTCAAATTCTTCGGCGGATAAGTCGAATCCCTGCAAAGACGGATATACTTCGCGGTATTTTGTGCCGCTGCCAGATTGTTCGCTCATTATCAAGCATCCCCCCTCTCTTTCTGTGCGTGTTCTACTTTCAAATCCAGTATAGCACGCGATGCTTTGGGGATAAGGACAACAATATGGCGCCGTGAAAAAACAATCCCCCGCTTATTACTAGCGAGGGAAGTCAATGGCTATGATAATATCTGCGGGACTACATATACGCACTATGCTGTCTTTTCATATCTTTTTCCCTATGATAGTATATCTGTAAGGGTGGTGAGCCGAATGTCGAAAACGGAAAAAGCTATATCCAAGACAGAACGCGTACTCACGATTTATCAGCTATTTCGATTCTACGATGAAGTATGCAACGCATAAGCGACGACATGAAACGATAAAAGGAAATCATTCCTGTCTTAGCGAAAATGGTTCCATATCTTTTTTAATGAATAATCCCCGCTTTTCGACGCAGGAACCCATAAGGCCGCTATCTCCGCGTTTTCTACTTTTTTCTTGAGATTTCTTCTGGCTCTGTATGCGGATTTCGTCTTTATCTCCTCATCCGTAGGCGTTTCATAGACCAGAAGTTTTGCGCCCGGGATGATCCGCAGATTTCCGTTCCACGTGAAATCAAAAAACAATTGCGACATAATGGAAAGATGATTCATATACTGGTCTTTTATTGTATCCACATTCTTACTTATAATTCCCGAATATTCGTTCACTTGATTTATGACTTCCGGCGTCCTATCCTTTATGCCGCAGCTCATCCGTCCATCCCGAAAAAGTTTGCCTTCGACAAACATGAGCTCCTGTTCAACCGAATTAAAAAGAACCATGTCGCACTTTTTTTGGCTGTCGCTATTAAAGTTAACCTCTATGTCCAAGACACAGATTTCCGGAAAAGTCTTGCCTCTGTAAGTATCTCCGTAAAACTTGTCAAGATATTGGCGCTCATTCGAACCGCTTCCATCATTTTTCTCAAAATGTTTTCTATTCCTGCATTTGAACTCTTCGTAGGAATCAATAAATTTAACGCCCCCATAGTTTCTCTCCGATACAAAACCACTTTTTTTACGCGTGCCTTTATCGTCATAATGCGGATTTCTCCTGAACATCGTTCCTTTGAATTGAAACAAAACACCGCCGCCATGGTAAAAATAGAGCGTGCCATCGCGAACCGCTGGAAATACCAGGCCTTTTCGTATATCGTATTCGAGCAAGGGGAACAATGGATCACTCTTCATCAAGGAGACGTTCTTGCCTGCAAATTGACGATTGAAGCCCATGAACATACCTTCTTTCCAAAAGATTTATGGCAGCGTTATCGCATAAACCCATGCCGACTATTAATTATAACACAGCAGCTAATGGCATAACAACAACAATATGGCGCTACAGGAGGAGAATGATCATGAAAATTATTATTCATCGCGGCACGCATCAAATCGGAGGATGCGTGACTGAAATCAAAAGCGGCGGTAAGCGAATCCTTATCGACGTGGGTTCAAATCTGTCCGATAATGACGAGTTGGAAAGCACGCAAGTGGATATCGCGAAAATCACAAAGAGGTGCGACGGCGTTTTTATTACCCATTATCATGGCGACCACGTCGGCGAGTTCAAAAAAATCGCTAAAGACGTGCCGGTTTATATGGGTGAGACGGCGAAAAAGATATTCCTTTCCTTGCAAAAGGTGCTGAAAAAACGAAAGATTAAAGCCGCCCCAGAGCTTGTGGAGAAGTTTAAAACGTTTAAGCACGGAGAGCCAATCGAGGATATCGCCGGCATAAAAATCACGCCGATATCCGTAGATCACTCGGCGTTTGACGCCTATATGTTTTTGATCGAATGCGAAAACAAAAAGATCTTGCATACCGGCGATTTCCGTATGCACGGTGTGTCCGGAGACGAATTGCCCGACCGGCTGAGAGAATACGCGCCGGACGTCGACGTCCTGATAACGGAAGGAACCATGCTCTCACGCTTTGGCGAGGATGTAAGGACGGAAGGCCAGCTCGGCGAACAGGCGCGGGAAATCTTGTCGAAGCATAAAAACGTCTTCCTGCTCTGCAGTTCCACCAATATTGATACCATTGCGCAGTTTTACAACGCGATGGAGAATTCAAGAAAACCGTTCGTCGTCGCCGAGGATGATTTTCAATTGGCGATATTGGGCGTAGTAGCGGCGAACACGGATAATGCGTTCTATGATTTTACCAAAGTGTACCCCTATGCGATACATGATTGGGAAAAAGGGAGACTCATCTGGAATTACAAATTGATGGATTGGATGGCGGAACAAGGCTTTTGTATGCTGATAACCGCAAATGGCATAGGCGAACACGCGCTGATGAAATTTCCGGATAGTTTACTCATCTATTCCATGTGGAACGGTTATTTGGATAAGAAACATTCCGCGTTTGACGAGCACAAATATACGTTTATCGAGAACGCCAAGGCCCGCGGCACAGAGATAAGGTACGATCTGCATACCAGCGGCCATGCCACGCCAAAAGCTATTGAGGATGTGTTTTCCATCACGAACCCGGGCGTGGTTATTCCCATTCATGGCGAAGATCCGAAAAACTTCGAGACATTGAATATTCCCAAAGAAAAAATAGTGATCCTGAATGACGGAGAGATTTATGATGTAACTACAGGCCTAACAGCATTCTTATAAACCGTGAAAAACGGTATATATACCCCCTTGTATTTGATCGCTATGAGATTCAGTTTTAAGGTTCATTCGCAGCCTTGTAATGGTTGGAATAATCTGAAACAAAACGCAATGTCAGCGATTCGTCAGTCAGTGCGAACTCGTCTCGTATTTTTTGTTTAAACTCTGGTGTACTAAATACGGGATTGTGATATACGGCGACCTTTTTTGCTTTGACCTCTACTCGCCCGCGCGGAAAGTGGTTCCATGTCTTAGAGCGAATTTCGCGCGTTTGATCACATGCCGCTTCCTTCCATGTGGCTTTATGAGTAAATGAGTCCCCTCGGCGGGAATTGTAGTGCAAATCTAAAACTGCCGGGACGCCGTATGTGTCACAAGGGATTTTATACGTTATGAGTTTGTTGTCGGCAAGCCAAAATAAGCCTTTGAACATATGTGTTCCCTCTCCCGCTATCTTGATTTCTTATTTTTGGAGAATCCACAAAAGTGATTATATAGCCTTCCTCCAATAATTTCTTTGGGTCAACACTTACTTTGCTTTCCAAGCGTTTAACAATGCCGCCAATTTTCTTCTCTGACGCAAGTTCTTCAAATCTACCGGGGTTCTGGTTATGTATCGGGAAAATAACATCCGGTTTGGTTATTTCGCACAATTCGATTATAGCTTCTTCGTAGGCATGACCGCTGGTATGCAATGGTATTACGCGACAATCATGTGTCCTTGCATGGTCTAAAAAGCCGATTAAACTCTTGCTTGTATAGCTTTCGCCTTCCTGCCGATGTCAATGATAATCCGCGTTCCGGCTTTGCTCTCGATTTTGGTTATGCAACCGCCAATTTGGTTTGGGCGGTGTACGGTAATTCTCATAAACAAAACTCCCTACTGAATATTGTTAATTATTATTATAGCATAACCTAGCCTCGTTATTAAGACAACTGTGTGGTTCTACACTTATACCATACTGTTGTCTTTGCATATTCTTAGCCATATGATAAAATATCAACAAAGGTGGTGAATTTTATGCCGAGACCGGGAAAATCTATGTCCAAAACTGAACGCATACTCACAATTTATCATATGTTTAGATTTTATCAGGAAGTCTCAAGGCAAGAGCTTAGAAACAATCTGAGCAGGTTCAGCGACAAGACTTTCTCCCGCGATATTTTACTCTTGAAACGGGCGGGTGTTCCCATACACTTTTCAGGGCGGCGAAGAGCTTTTGTAACGATAAATGAAGACGGCAAAGAAACCCGGCGTCCTGCGTTCCGCGCGCCGAACTACCCCGATAGCATAAAAGAGAAGCAATATATTGATAAAATAATCCGGCTCATGACGATGATGGACGATCTGCCGCCCGAAGATTGCGACGTTTGGTATAGGGCGACATTCCCTGATGCGTCAAGGCGCACGATGCAGCGTGATTTCGCAATACTAAAAACTATCGGTCCTGGCTATGTCATATTTTACAAGCGCGAGTGGGAAAACCCGTATGACAAAGACGATGAACAACCGCCGGGGCATTATTATTACGAAGAAGTACGTAACGCATAACACTATAGCGGGGTGTGTTGTCAAGCAAGACGGCGCACTCCGCCTTATTATTGTCCGGGTGCTGTTTTTCCTATGCTATACTGACGGTAAGGAGGGCAGATACTATGGAAAATGCAATGACCAAAGCAACAGCATGGATGATAAAAAACGACGGCGCAGAAATTCCGGTCACCACGCATATATACGCCGACGAAGAAGAATTTGATGAACTGCTGGCGCTCGCATATTTTTTGTGGGAACACGACCCCGGCAGCCATCAGATAGTCTTAAAATATCTTGGCGATTGGGTACGTAGCATTCTCAAATGCCAGCCGCCAAAGAACAAGCATATATGGGATGCGATTGATGAAGCTGTAAAAGAATATCTGTCCCTAAAACCGTATCGCATATTTCCTAATAGTTTTGCGGAGGTCATAGCGAACAACGCCGTGCAAGTTCATTGCCTTTCAAGTAACGAATTTCTACCAGTTGAGGGAATAGATTTAATCGACACGCTAAACCAACGCTTTTTACGCGCGCGATACGGTGGCCGCAAAAACACGGTTCAAGGTTGTCGTGATATGTATTTCAGACCGTCATCCATCGGCTATGATTGGTTTCCGATTATTCGAGGCTTTGTAGAAAGACACACCGATATGATTGAAACCGTTACCATCGTTAGGGATTTTGAATCCACCGGCTGCGAGAAATACTATATCGATGCGAAAAAACGTTCCTACAACAAAATGCCAGTTTCGGACTTCCTTGCCGGAAGCGGCAACACGAATTATCTGAATAAAAGCAAGACGGATAGCCATTTCAATGTACATGAAGTCCTCGCAAATGGAGGGGCCGTACAGCAGTTGCGTTTTATTCAAATGGATTACGGAAAGGTGCGCCGGAAAATAGAAATACTAAAATTTAAAGAAGAAGCTTGCTTAGCCGATGAGTGATTTGCAGATAGCGTTCAGGAGCAAGCCGGGTTGCTGTTCCCTTTACGTTTAATCAAACAACGCGGATACCTTTTCCAGCGTCTCTACGATGTTGACGTTCTGAGGGCAGGTTTCCTCGCACTTTTTGCATTTCTCGCAGGCTTTGGCGCGGGGGCTTTCGATGAACCCATACTGGCGGGCGAGGCTGGGCGTCGTCCGGTATGCCAGATAATTGCTGTATAGTTTCATGAATTCCGGTATCTTGATCTTCTGTGGGCAGCCCTCCAGGCAGTAACCGCATTCCGTACAGGGTACCCGGGGGACGGCGTTTAACGCGTCGACGGCTTCCTGGATTGTAGCCTTTTCTTTTTCCGATAGAGGTTTGAGATCCTTCATGGTCGCCAGGTTGTCCTCCATCTGGCCAAGGGTGCTCATCCCGCTGAGTACGGCCAGCACGCCATCCAGCGAAGCGGCGTAGCGGATGGCCCAGGACGCGACGGACGCGGAGGGGTCTGCCGCCTTAAAGACCTTAGCGATGACGGACTCTTCCCCCGCCAGCATCCCGCCCTTGACGGGCTCCATGATTACCACCGCCTTGTTGTGCTTACGGGCGGTCTCATAGACGAGCCTTGACTGGACTTCCTTGTTTTCCCAATCCAGATAGTTGACCTGCATCTGGACGACTTCCGTCTCCGGATGTTTTGTCAGGTACTCGTCCAGTTTCTCCGGCGTACCGTGGAATGAGAAGCCGATATGCTTGACCTTTCCCGCGGCTTTCAGGCTGGAGATGAAATCCCAGGCGCCAAGATCCTCGTCCTTAGTCCCGGTTCTGCCGCCTATGCCGTGGAGGAGATAGACGTCCACATAATCTAGGCCCAGGCGTTCCATGGATTTTTCGAACTGTTCCCTCATCTGCTCCGGGGATTCGACGGGGCCCAGGTTCAGTTTGGTGGCGATCTGAAAGCTGTCTCTGGGATAACGCTCTACCAGTGACTGGCACACCGCCCGCTCGGAGCCCCGGTACACATAGGCCGTATCGCAATACGAAAAGCCGCTTCCGATGAACGCGTCCACCATTTTGTTGATTTGCTCCATATCGAAGCCTTGTTCCAGAGCCGGCAGACGCATGAAGCCGAACCCCAGTTTACCGATACTTTTTCCAAATAGATTTTCCGACATGACATGATACCTCCCATTATTTTTATTTGCAGCCACAGGAGATACTTCCCCGCTGTGGCCGGTTTGGCGTCACCGCCCGGCGCAAAGAGCCGCGCCCACGACCCCCGCGTAAGCGTCGTGGCTGACATAGCGCATATCCAGGCCTTCCCGTGGATATGGCGCGATGGCGTGCCGCAGTATGGCTTCGGTGAGGCGCCCTTTCGGAAACTCATCCGACAACACCCCGCCGCCCAGAAACAGCATATGAGGGTCAAACAGATTGACGAGAATCGCTATGGTGACCGCGACGGCTTCCACCAGATCCGTCACCGGCGCTTCATCCCCATGGTCGTGAAAAACCTGGGCGAAGGTCAGCCCCGGGTACCGCGTATCGAGCATCTCCCGGGCGGCCCGTCCGGAACCATAGCACTCGGCGCAGCCGGCTTTACCGCAGCCGCAGGGGCGGTCGCCCCGGTAGAAAGGGATATGCCCGGCTTCCATGGCGGTACCGTTTTTGCCCTTCACCAGCTTGCCGTCGATCATCACGGCTGAACCGAAACCCGTACCGACATAGCAACCGACGAGCACGCCGTCGGCGCCTGCCGTATAGGCGTCGTAATGGAGCAGATGATTGGCGTCTTTATTCACCAGCACTTTTATCCCGAGTAATTCGCAGAGGGGATCCGCTACGTTTTTCCCCGAGAAGGCGTGACTGCCGTCTTTCTTCACGATATTTGGCGCGTTTAACACCGTCTTTCCGTCCGCCCCTATAGCAGAGGGAAAACCGATAGAAACAGCGTCGACATTCTCACCGCCGCGGAACTCTTCGATAAGGCCGCCGAGTAGGGTGATCTCGTCTTCCCCGGTGAGGGTTTCGCTGGTGGAAAAAGTATCGCCGCGCGCCAGGACGCCGTCCCGTACCAATCCGATACGCAGGTTTGTGCCGCCGATGTCAAGCCCGATGACTACGCTCATTGTGACGCCTCCGAATCGCGTTCAGAATACACTTATCATACCACAAATTTTCCATGAAAAATGTAAAATTAGAAATGAAGAAATCTTCATCATATAGGAAATGTAGTAAAATTAATATAATTGTGTAAAACGGAGATAATAAATAGGTAAAAAAAGAAAAAATGATGAAAAAATGTTAAAAAAATTATGGTTTGTTTTAGATGTTTGTTATATACTTATCATAGCTACTACTAACCTTTTTAGGGAGCGACTCAGTGATTTTCGAAAACGCGCAAAATGATCTGCCGGGATATCTGTTCCAACAAGGCGTTAATTTTCACGCCTATGAGTTTTTTGGCTGTCATTTTGACAAGGTAAACGGTCGCGCGGTCTTTCGCGTATGGGCGCCCCACGCGCGGGAAGTAAGCGTGGCGGGCGACTGGAACGACTGGGCGGAAAACGCCGACCCCATGAGGAAGATATCGGAAAGCGGGATATGGGAAACCGCCGTCGGTAAAGCGCAGCCATCGGACAAGTATAAATACTCCATACTCGGGCAGGACGAAAAAAGACGGCTCAAAGCCGATCCCTTCGCTTTCTATGCCGAGACGGAGGGCGGCGCCGCGTCCATCGTCTGCGATATCAACGATTATCAATGGCGGGATGAAGCCTGGATGCGGGAACGGAGCCGCCGGGGAGCGTACGATAAACCGCTGAATATTTATGAGATACACGCGGGCTCATGGCGCAGGCCGTCGGACGGGCAGACGCCGACATACGCCGAACTCACCGATGAGATCGTACCGTATCTGTGCGAGATGGGTTATACGCATCTTGAGTTACTGCCGGTCATGGAGCACCCCTCGGGAAGATCATGGGGTTACCAAACAAGCGGCTTTTTCGCCGCCACGTCGCGTTATGGCGCCTCCGTCGAACTGATGGGGCTCATCGACAGCTGTCATGAAGCCGGAATAGGCGTTATCCTGGACTGGGCCCCCGCCCGCTTTCCCAACGAAGAAGCGGGGCTGGCGCTATTTGACGGCACGCAGCTTTTCGAGGCGCAGGGGCTAAGGACAGGCGAGCGCAGGGAATGGGGGACCAGCCTATTTGACTATGGGCGAAACGAAGTGCAGTCGTTTCTCATCTCAAGCGCCGTTTTTTGGATCGAAGTATACCATGCCGACGGGCTGCGGGTCGACGGGGTAAGCCCCATGCTCTGGCTGGATTACGATAAAAAGCCGGGCGACTGGTCGCCCAACGCCTACGGCGGAAGCGAGAACCTGGACGCCATCGCGTTTCTGCAGAAATTAAATAATACCGTCGCCGCGGAAAACCCCGGCGTGATTATGATCGCGGAGGAAACCACATCCTGGCCTATGGTAACGAAAGCGGTTCATGAAGGGGGACTCGGGTTCCGCTATACATGGAACACGGGATGGACGAACGATATATTGGAATATATAAGCGTCGACCCTATATATCGGAGGATGGTGCACGATAAAATATCATCTTCGTTTTATTTCGCTTTTAATGAAAACTTCATACTATCCGTTTCCCACGATAGAGTAGCTCACGGAAACCGTTCCCTCATCGACAAGATGCCCGGGGAATACGAATGGAAGTTCGCGGGGGTCAGGGCGTTTCTCGGTTTTATGACGGCCCACCCCGGGAAAAAGCATCATTTCATGGGGAGCGAGATAGGGCAATTCAACGAATGGGATTACAACGCGGAGGTCGAGTGGGATTTGCTTGGCTTTCCCGCCCACAAGCAGCTTCAGGACTATAACAAAGCACTTAACCGCTTCTACCTCCGGACGCCTGCCCTGTGGGAGAACGACGCGAGCTGGGACGGTTTCCAATGGATCAGCGCGGACGACAGCGTACAGAACATCCTCGTTTTCATACGGGAGGACAAAAATAAAAACGCGTTGATCGTCCTGCAGAACTTTGCTCCAGTGAAGAGGGAGGATTATCGCTTCGGCGTCCCTGAAGAAGGCGCTTATGAAGAAGCGTTCAACTCGGATCTTACAGAATTTGGCGGTTGGGGCTGTGAAAACCCGGTACTGCAGTCAGACGGAACGCCCATGCACGGATTCTCATACAGCCTGCGCGTCACAGTACCGCCTCTGGCGACCGTGTTCTTCCGTCGGAAGATAGAAGTCGCGTCTGGTTTATAAACAAGTTTGGAGGGATGCCTTTTGGCAACGATAGAATATAAAAAAGAATGCGTCGCGATGCTCCTGGCCGGGGGCGCGGGATCAAGGCTTCAGCCGCTCACCGAGTATATCGCGAAACCGGCGATTACCTTTGGCGGTAAATACCGTATAATCGATTTCACCATGTCGAACTGCGTCCACTCCGGTATAGATACGGTAGGGGTCCTTACCCAGTATATGCCCATGTTCCTGCACGACTATATCGGGAAAGGCCATCCCTGGGATCTTGACTTGATGTCCGGCGGCGTGTTCCTTCTGCCGCCCTTCAGCACAGGGAGCGGATCGGAATGGTACAGCGGCACGGCAAACGCTATCTATCAAAACCGGCGTTTCATCGAAGGCTACGACCCCGAGTATCTGCTGGTGCTCTCCGGCGATCATATCTATAAAATGGATTACAGCCAGATGATGGACAGCCATAAGAAAAACGGGGCCGATTGCACCATCGCGGTGATCGAGGTGCCGGTCAAAGAGGCGAGCCGCTACGGGATCATCAATACCGGCGCGAAAGACAAAATCGTGGAATTCGAGGAAAAACCCGCGAAACCAAAGAGCAACCTCGCTTCGATGGGGATATATATTTTTAACTGGAAAGTCGTCAGGGAGTATCTTGAGGCTGACGACAAGGACGAAAAATCATCGAAGGATTTCGGCAAAAACGTTCTACCGGCTATGCTATCCGCGGGGCAAAAAATGTTCGCCTACCGCTTCAAAGGGTATTGGAAGGACGTGGGGACGCTGGAAAGCCTGTGGGAAGCCAATATGGACATGATCGAGGATACGTCGTTAGGGATGTCGGACTGGCTTATCATGTCCCGGAGCCGCAGCAGGCCGCCTCATCATATCAACACGAACGGGCGCATACAGGACAGCATCGTCGCCTCGGACTGCCTGATCTCCGGCACTGTGGAACATTCGGTGCTGTCAAGAGGGGTCGTCGTGGAGAAAAACGCGGTGGTGCGCGACTCGGTAGTGATGTGCGATACGGTAATCAAAGAAGGCGCTGTGGTCGAGTATTCCATACTGGACGAGCGGAGTTTCGTAGCGGAAAACGCCGTGATCGGACAGCCGAAGGAAGCCGGCAGCGCGATAACAGTCGTACCGGGCGAGTGGATATAAGGAGGCGCGATCAATCATGATGAATATTGGGATTTGTCTTTCCGACCTCCATCCCCAGGCTTTCGGCGACGGGAGCAATCACCGTACGGCGTCGGCCACCCATTTCGCTGGCCATTTCCGGCTCATCGATTTCATGCTGTCCAATATGGTGAATTCCGGAATCTATACGATAGCCATCATCCTCGGCAGCCAGTATCAGACCCTGCTTACCCATATCGGTGCGGGGAGGGAATGGGATCTGTCCCGTTCCAGCGGGGGCGTGCAGTACTTTCCCCAATACCCGGGCAGCGAACGCCGCTACAACGACGTAAGGGACGAACCTCTGCAGCGGGCTATCGGCTATATCGATGAAGCGAAGACGGACCATGTGCTGGTGGTGGACGGCAGCAGCGCGTATAATCTCGACTTCCGCGAACCGCTGGTCCAGCATCAGGCTACAGGCGCCGACGTGACGGCTATATACGTGAAGAAACCTCTGCTGGAGATCGATCAGGCCTTCGCGGTGACGTATAAACTGGAGCGCAACGGCAGGGTCAGCGAGATCTACCACGCCCCGCCTGTCGGTGAGACGGCGGCAGTATCTATGGGCGCGTATATCATTAAGAAAAACATACTGCTGAGGCTGCTGTCCAGAGAGCGTTACTGCGACATGACCAAGTTTTCCTGCGAGATACTGTCCGGCGCGCTGAAAGCCGTCAAGGTCATGGGATGGGAGTTCAAGGGTTATACCGCGCGGATATTTTCGCTGAATACGTTTTTCCATTACAATATGGAAATGCTGGACGCCGACATTCGCGAACCTTTGTTTGACAACGAAGGAAGGCGCATCCATACGAAAGTGCAGGATTCGGAACCGACAAAATACGGAAAAGACGCGGACGTCCGCAACTCCATCATATCGAACGGCTGCGTCATCGACGGAACGGTGGAAAACTGCGTGATTTTCCGTAACGTACAAATCAAGGAAGGCGCGGTGGTCCGCAACAGCGTCCTGCAGCGAAACACCGTGGTCGGCGCCAACGCCGAGCTGAGCTGGATAGTTACCGATAAAACGGTAATTATTTCGGAGAACCGAAACCTGCTGGGATACAAGACGCATCCGGTATATATTGAGAAAGGAAAAATCGTGTAAAGAGTTAGCAAAACAGAGTAAGAATTTACTACGCGCGGAGCGGAAGGCATGAGCGACATGTGCGCGAATGCCGATGGGGTTTGGGGCAGCGCCCCATGTAGAATCATCGCCAGGAAACTGAGATACTAATTTTGGAGGGAAAATACAGATGAGCAGAACAGCAACGGCAAAAACAGCCGCGAAGCAAACCGCGGAAAAGGTTGAAACCACCGCGAAAACACGGACGGCGCGGGGCGGCGCGGCGGCGGATAAAGCGGACGCGGGGCAAACCGCGGCGGTCAAGACGGCGACGGGGAAAGCAAGAGCCGGCAAGGCGGCGGCGGGTCAAGCAGCCGAGGGCAAAACCGCGGTGGGAAAGACAGCCGCGAAAGCGCCGCGCAAAAACGCGGCGGCGAAGACGGCTCGGGGCAAAGCCGCGGCGAAAAAGGAAACCGCGCCGAAGACGACCCGCAGAAGGACCGCGCCGCGAAACATCTTATTCGCGGTATCGGAGGTCGCCCCTTTTGTCACCACGGGGGGGATGGGGCAGGTAGTCAGCGCCCTGCCCGAGACGCTGATGCGCGCTTCGAAAAAACTCGACGTACGCGTTATCGCGCCATTGTATCAGCATGTGCGCCAGCAGTACGGCATGGCGATGACCTTTGTCGGCAGCACCGAAGTGCCCCTCGCCTGGCGCAGCCAGTACTGCGGGGTGTACCGGGTCGACAGGGACGGCGTTATCTATTATTTTATCGACAATGAACAGTACTTTGACCGGGAAAGCGTATACGGTTACTATGACGACGGCGAACGCTTCGCGTTCTTCTCCAAAGCGGTGCTTTCCGTGCTGGAACTGATCGATTTCATACCTGACGTCATCCATGCCCACGACTGGCAGACCGCTCTGGTCCCGATCTACCTGAAGACGCTGTTTCTGGAGAAATACGCGCAAATCCGCTCGGTTTATACCATTCATAATATTGAATATCAGGGCAAGTTCCCCTTGACGATCCTGGAAGACGTTTTCGATCTGCAGGGATTCGATCTCTGGATCGTGGAATATCAGAGCTGCATCAATTTAGTGAAGGGGGCTATCGTCTGTTGCGACAGGCTTACCACGGTCAGCCCTTCCTACGCGGAGGAAATCAAGCAGGACGGCGCTTTCGGCCTGGAACCCATCATCCAGATGAACGAGGCTAAGTTAAGCGGTATCGTCAACGGTATCGACATAGCCATATACGACCCCACTACCGACGTGAATCTCGCTCAGACCTACGATATAGAGAGTATAGGGAAAAAAGCGGTAAACAAGCGGGATCTGCAGGCGCTGTTCGGCTTGCCTCTGGAGCCGCGTACGCCCCTGCTGTGCATGGTCTCCCGGCTTGTGCCGCATAAAGGCCTGGATCTGCTCATATCGATCATGGACGACCTGCTCAACGACAATGTACAGCTTCTCATGCTCGGTACCGGCGACATCCAATATGAGCTCTTCTTTACGGAGCTTTCGCTGCGCCACCCGGATCAGGTAGCCGTCAACATCGCTTACAATCAGGCTATCGGAACGAAGATCTACGCCGGAGCGGATATGATGCTGATGCCTTCCCGCAACGAGCCCTGCGGCCTTTCCCAGATGATCGCCTGCCGTTATGGCACGGTGCCTATCGCCCGGGCTACCGGCGGGATAAAGGATACTATCCGGGACTGCCGCTACGGCGACGGAAACGGTTTCCTGTTCCAGAGCTACGACGCCGCCGAGCTGCTCAGTACGATACGGCACGCGGTAAGCATATACGCTTACAACCCGGACGACTGGCACAACCTGATGCAGGAGACCATGCGGAGCGACTTCGGATGGGATCAGTCCGCGAAGGCGTACGCCGCTATATACGCGGGACTGCGTTGAAGTCTGCTTAGTTTGCTGTCGCCGCATATGCACGGCGCGGAGCTCCGGCCTGGATGAGCTAAGTAGCGGGCGCAGCCCGCTGTAGGAGGTATTTGATTGTACCGCTTCGACGAACACGATCCCGCGTGCCGCGCGCCCCTGGGCGCTCTGCCCCAGGGACAGCCCTTGGATCTGACCTTGCGCTACCGGCGGGGGCTCTGCCGGAAAGCCGCCCTTGTATGGCGGATAGACGAAGGCGGGACGAGCGAGCAGGCGATGGACTGGCGGGAGACCGCCGGCGGGGACGACGTATTCCGCGTCCGGTTCAACGCGCCGACCGCCGGGCTGTACTGGTACTGGTTCCGGATCGGGACGGCGGAAGGCGATTTTATCGTGGACAGGGGCGGACCCGGCGACGAAGCCGACCAGCCGTACCAGCTTACGATATACGACAAGGATCTGAAGACCCCGGATTGGATCAAAGGCGGGGTTATGTACCATATATTCGTCGACCGTTACGCCAGGGGCGGTTCGGGCGAACGGCCCATGAGACCCGGCTCTATCCTGCGGGAGGACTGGGGCGGCATACCCTCCTTCCTGCCCGATGATGAAGGCATCGTGCATAATAATGACTTTTTCGGCGGCAATCTGGAGGGGATCATCGGCAAGCTCCCCCATCTCCGGGCCCAGGGCGTGACCTGCCTGTATCTGAGCCCTGTCTTTGAGGCGGACTCCACCCATAAGTACGACACCAGCGACTTCAGGCGCATCGACCCGGGTTTCGGAAACGAGGATATATTCCGGACGCTGTGCCGCGAAGCGAAAGCCTGCGGTATGCGCGTCATACTGGACGGCGTGTTCAGCCATGTGGGCGTGGACAGCGTCTATTTCAACCGGTACGGACGGTACGACGGGCCGGGCGCTTATCAGTCCAAGGAGTCGCCGTACTATCCCTGGTTCAGGTTCAGGGAATGGCCGGACGAGTACGAATGCTGGTGGGGGATACGGCTTCTGCCCGCGATCAATAAAAAAGACCCGACCTATCAAAACTTTATCTCCGGCAAAGACGGCGTAGTGGAACACTGGATGGACCATGGGATAGGCGGCTGGCGCTTTGACGTGGTGGACGAGCTCCCGGACGATTTTCTGGATCCCCTGTGCGCCGCGGTGCGAAAGAAGGACCCCGACGCCTTTATCGTCGGCGAGGTATGGGAGGACGCTTCCAATAAGGTCGCTTACGGCGTCCGGCGCCGGTATTTTCAGGGAGGGCAGCTCGACTCGGTGATGAACTATCCCCTAAAGGACGCGATCATCGCCTATATCCGGGAGAAAAACGCCGGCATACTGGCGGAAACAATGGAAGAGCTCACCCAAAACTATCCCAAACCCGTGCTCGACGCGCTGATGAACATACTCGGTACCCACGACACCATGAGGATACTGACGGTACTCGGCGGGGATACCTTCCCGGAGACAAAGGAAGAAATGGCTCTTTTCCGGCTCACGGAAGGGCAGAGGGCGGAAGGCATAAAGATGCTTCAGATAGCGTCCGCGCTTCAGTTCACCCTGCCTGGTTTCCCCTGCGTCTATTACGGCGACGAAACGGGGATGGAAGGCGGCGCGGACCCATTCAACAGGCTGTGCTACCCCTGGGGCGGCGAGGACGAAACGCTGGCGGAATGGTACCGGCTCCTCGCCTCCATCCGCGGTTCCATGCCGGTATTCCGTGAAGGGGGCTATCGGCTCGTGGCGGCGCGGGGCGGTATATTTGCTTTCACCCGGGGCGAAGGGGCAGGAGCCGTGCTCATCGCCTCGAATATAGGAGAAGATGACGTCGTCCTCCCTTTGGAGGACTTCCGATACAATTTGATGACGAAGAAGGAAACGGAAGCTTGCGTCGTATACGGCAAAAGCGCGGTAATTTATACAAGAGGGAGAAAATGATGATGACAAACAGGAAAGAGACCCAGAGGGCCGGCGTTAATCAGGATCAGGCACAAAAAGTGTCCGTTGACCGGCATAGTTTCGCCGGATTGTTTATCGAAAAACTGGAGACGGTCAGGGGCGTTTCGGTGGAAGAGGCTTCCACGGAAGACGCCTATATGGCGCTGGCGGCGATCATCAAAGAGCGGGTCACCAAGCAGTGGTTCGATACGACCCACGGCTATCAGCAGAATAATAAAAAACAAGTCTATTACTTTTCCCTCGAATTCCTGCTGGGCCGGATGCTGGAGCAAAACATCATGGCCCTGGGGCTGCAGGAAGTCTGCCAGCAGGCGATGAAGGATCTGAAAATGGATCTGGATAAAATCTTCGAGGTCGAACCGGACCCCGGCTTGGGCAACGGCGGGCTGGGCAGGCTGGCCGCCTGCTTTATGGATTCCCTGGCCTTCAACGGCCTGGCGGGACACGGCTGCAGTATCCGTTATAAATACGGCCTCTTCGAGCAAAAAATCGTGGACGGCAATCAGATCGAGATGGCGGATAACTGGCTCCGCAACGAAAACGTCTGGGAGACCCGGAAGCCAAGCAAGGCGATCACCGTCAAATACTTCGGCGACATACGGGAAGAAGACGAAAACGGCCGCAGAGTGTTTTATCTGGAAAACTACGAACCGGTCATCGCCATGCCCTACGACATCCCCATGGTGGGCGGCCTGGATGGCTCCGTCAACAACCTCAGGCTCTGGAGCGCAGAATCGGTTCGCCAGTTTAATTTCGAGTCTTTCTCCAGCGGCGACTATATCCACGCCATATCCGACAAATACTCGGCGGAAGCGATCTCCGAGGTCCTTTATCCCGACGATTCCAATTATCAGAACCGTTTCCTGCGGCTTAAGCAGCAGTACTTCTTCGTATCGGCGGGCGTGCAGAGCATAATACGAAACTTCAGGAAAACCCATCCCGACCTGCGGGAGCTGCCGGATTATGTGACGATCCACATCAACGACACCCACCCCGCCCTGGCGGTGCCGGAGCTCATGCGCATCCTCATCGACGACGAGGGCTTCGACTGGGACGAGGCCTGGGACGTCACGGTGCGTACGGTATCGTACACGAACCATACCATCATGCCGGAAGCCCTTGAGCGCTGGCCCGTGGACACTTTCCGTACCCTGCTGCCACGAATCTACATGATTGTCCATGAGATCAACGAACGGTTCTGCACAGAACTGTGGGATAAGTTCCCCGGGGACTGGGACCGTATCTCCCGTATGGCTATCGAAGGCGGCGGCGAGGTCCGCATGGCGTTTTTGTCCATCGTAGGCTGCCATTCCATCAACGGCGTGGCTAAGATCCACAGCGAGCTGCTGAGAAACGAACTGTTTAAAGATTTCTATGAGATTTATCCGGAGCGGTTCTTCAACGTCACCAACGGCGTGACTCAGCGCCGGTGGCTCCAGAAGGCGAACCCGAGCCTGAGCCAACTGATTACCGAAGCCATAGGCCCTGAATGGAAGAAAGAGCCCCTGAAGCTGTCTCTGCTGGATACGGAAGGCGCCGTGGACGATCCCGCGTTTCTGGAAAAACTGATGAATATTAAACGGGAGAACAAGCTGCGGCTGGCGAAGATCATCAAGGAGAGCAAAGGGGTGGACCTCAACCCTGACTCCATATTCGACGTGCAGGTCAAGCGCATCCACGCCTATAAACGCCAGCTGCTGATGGCGATGAATATCCTGGCTTTCTATCAGGACGTCCTGGATTATCCCAATCAGGATTTCACGCCACGGACTTACCTCTTCGGCGGCAAGGCGGCGCCCAGCTATCATTTCGCTAAGGAAACGATTAAGTTCATTACTACCATCGGCGACATGATTAACAACGACGAGAGGGTGCGCGGGCAGATCAAAGTGGTTTTCCTGGAGAACTACAGGGTGTCCAGCGCTGAGAAAATCTTCCCCGCGTCGGATCTGAGCGAACAGATATCCACCGCCAGCAAGGAAGCATCCGGCACGGGCAACATGAAGTTTATGTTTAACGGCGCCGTCACCATAGGCACGCTGGACGGGGCGAATATCGAGATATTTGACGCCGTGGGAGAAGGCAATTATATCAAGTTTGGGCTCACCGTGGCCGAAGTGCTGGAATACTACCGGAATCATACCTACATCAGTTATGATATTTACCAGAACGACAGGCGGGTACGGCGGATATTTGACGAATTCATCAACACCCAGCCTAATCTGATCGGAAAGGCGGAGTTCCCCAATATTTACGACTCTCTGATTACGTATAACGACGAATTCTTCGTACTGAAGGATTATGGCAGCTATGTGAACGCCCAGAAGGAAGTCAACCAGATATACCTGGATAAAATGAAATGGGCCCGCATGTCGGCCATGAATATCGCCCACGCGGGGCGTTTTTCCAGCGATGAAGTCATTCGTACTTATGACAGGGATATCTGGAAGCTGAGCGGGGGGAAAAGCTGATGATTGGACAAAGGGATAGCCGTTCGGCGGGGGTACTCCTGCCGCTGACGATGCTGCCGGGGCCTTTCGGGATCGGCGTGCTGGGCAGGGAAGCCAGGTCATTTGTGGACTTTCTTTGCGACGGCGGTTTTTCCCTGTGGCAGATGCTGCCGGTGGAGCACATGGGGGCGTCGTATTCCCCTTATAAATGCGTTTCGGCTTTCGCGGGGGACCCCATGTTTATCGATCCCCGATGGCTGCTGGAGAAGGGCTGGGTGACGGAAGCAGAGCTGGACGCCCGATGCGACGGGATGAGTACCTGGGCGGTGAATTATGAGCTCGTCTACGATAAGCAGATGGTGCTCCTGCGTGAAGCCTTTGCCCGCTTGCCCGACCGGGCCCGGGAAGAATGCGCCCGGTATAACCCTTTCTGGCTGGACGAATACGCCCTGTACATGTCGGTTAAAGAGCAGTATAATCTGCACCCCTGGTTTGAATGGCCGGACGAATCCCTCAGACGTTATGAGCCCCAGGCGGTAGAACGGGCGCGCCGGGAGCATCGCAGTATGATTGCTTTCTATCGCTTCGTGCAGTGGGTGTTCGACGCCCAGTGGAAAGAGATTAAAACTTACGCCAACGGTCACGGCGTCCGGTTAGTGGGAGACGTGCCGTTTTATGTCTCCGAGGACAGCGCCGAGGTATGGAGCCGGCGGGAAATGTTCGCCACGGACGACAAGGGGGAGTTCCTTGCCGTGGCGGGGGCGCCGCCCGACTACTTCAATTCGGACGGACAGCGCTGGGGGAATCCTCTATACAACTGGGATTATATGGAAAGAACAGACTATGACTGGTGGGTCTGGCGCATGAAATCGACCCTGGAGCATAATGATTTTGTGCGGATAGACCATTTCCGGGGCTTTGAAAGCTATTGGCGCATCCCCGCCGAGTGCGAGTCAGCCAGGGACGGTAAATGGGTCAAAGGGCCGGGGATTAAGCCTTTCGAGGCGATGAAGCGCGAGCTGGGGCCGCTGTCGGTGATCGCCGAGGATCTGGGGGATATCGGTCCGGAGGTGGAAGCGCTGCTGGAAGCTACGGGGTTTCCCGGTATGCGCGTGCTGCAGTTCGGATTCCTGGGGGACGAACGGCATCTGCCCCACCGGTATGAGGAAAACAGGGTAGCCTATACGGGTACCCACGACAATACGACCCTGCTCGCCTGGATGTACGAGATGCGGGCGGAGGACAGGGAAAAGGCGCTCTTCTATAACGGCTACGAGGGGGACTGGGGCAAGGGCGGACCCAACTGCGGCATTTGCAAAGCCTGGATACGGCTGCTGTACCTGTCAAGCGCCCGTATGGTCGTCGTCCCCGTCCAGGACCTGCTTGGGTACGGCGGCGACACGCGCACGAATATCCCCGGCTTAGCCGAAGGAAACTGGCGTTTCCGGGTGACTCAGGAAGCCCTTACACAGATCGACGCCGGTTTCTACCGGCGCCTGGCTGAAATGACGGAGCGGCTGGGGTGACGCTAACGCCGGAATGTAATCTCCACTTGAAATAAATCGCCTATGGCGCGGATAATCAGACCTCCACCCATCAATTCCATCAGGCTTTTCGCGATATACAAGCCCAATCCGTTGCCTTGTGATACGGCAGGCGGGCTTTACTAAACATGACGGGACGACAGGTCGCTGACAGCAAATTAGAATTTGCTGATCCTTTACCTGCTGTAAATCGCCGTGTAGGTCAGCTTCCCGTTGACCCGCTCCGACTTCATCAGGGCGATACCTGAGACGGTTTCACCGAAGGGCTCTATACCCCAGGGCGACGCGGCCGTATCCACTTCGCGTCCAAGGGTGATATGAGGGCTGTACTTGCGCTGGTCAAGCTCGAATCCCGCTGCGGCCAGGCGATCGGACAAATCGCGCTGGAGAGCAAGAAGCGGCGGGCTTTCGTTTAAACCTGCCCACCATATGGCGGACGACCCGCGCCCGCGCCCGAATCGCCCTACCTTTTCTATCGTCGCCGGAAAGGGCGCGAAGCCGACCGCGTCCATGGCGGCCTTGGCTGAGGCGGCTTGTTTATCGTTACATTCCCCCAGAAACGCCAGGGTCAGGTGCAGGTTCTCCGGCGCGGAGAAGTTGCCATGCGACGAACGGGCGCGCAGTTCATCCCGAAGGCTGAGCAGGCGCGCCCGAGTTTCATCATTGAAATTGATGGCGATAAATAGTCTCACTGCTATTGAAGTTTCTCGATTAGTTCGCCCACGACGCGGTCCACGTCGTCGTAGTCGATCTGGCAGGTGCCAACCTGAGGATGGCCCCCGCCGCCGTAAGACAGCAGTATGGAACCCACGTCGGCAGTCGCCGAGCGGTTGATGATGCTGTAACCCACCGCGATGGGGCAGTTTTGCTTATTCCTGCCGTCCACGATCCACATGGAGATATTCTGTTCGGGGTACAGGCAGTAAACGATGAAGCGGTTACCCGCATAGATTGTTTCTACATTCCGCAGATCGGATACGATCACATTCCCCTTGGTATACGTGTGGGACTTGACCATATCGATAAACAACTGGGCCTGCACGTCGTATAACTCGACCCTTTCCTTGACGTCCGGATTATTCATAATCTCGTCGATGCTTTGCACCCTGCATGCTTCAATCAGATCTTCCATGAGCTGATAATTGCTGATCCTGAACTCCCGGAACCGTCCAAGGCCTGTACGGGGATCCATAACGAAACCCAGCATGACCCAGCTCTTGGGAAGCAGGATCTCGTCCGCCGTCAGTTTGGCTGAATCCACCTTATCCACAGCCACCAGCATTTCTTCAAATTTAGACAGGTCGTATTTGTCTTTATAATAGTCGTAGATCACGTGCGCGGCGCTGTCGAGAGGTACGGACGCCCCTTCAAACTCGATATCCCCCAGCCGCTCGCCTTCGCTTGTGTGATGGTCAAACCAGAGTCCGCAGCCTTTCACATAAGGCACGTTTGCCAGTATGTCGTTTGACGTCACCTCGACCAGCCCGTCCTGAAGATCCTTCGGATGTACGAATTTCCATCCTTCGATAAGGCCTATGTCTTTCAGTATCGCGGCGCAGGCCAGGCCGTCGAAATCGGATCTTGTTAATAAATTCATATAAACGCCTCCCACATATGAGTTTTTCCACCTTGATAATACAACAAAACGGGGAAAAAATGCAACTTTATTTGTCTTCCGATATCATACGGCTCAAGATGGTAAATACGCAGCGGGACCAGGTGCCTGTGAAGGGGCTGCCCGCCCCTGATATCGGGTCGATGATATGGGAGAAACCGCGGTTCATCAGCCTTCCGCAGTAGCGGTTCACGATCTCCCGGGCCAGCTTCTTCTGCCCGGCGTCCCAGAGGCCCGTACAGATAAATATCTCGGCGGGGGGATCGATGGCGCCCCGTCCCATCTGCACGCCCTGCACCTCAAAGAGGTCGCTGTCCATGCGTTCGGTGGCGAGGCCATATTCGGATAGAAAAACGCCTTCCTCCGACAGGTCGGCGGCCATTTTGTGAATGATCTCTTTCGGCAGGCGGTCGCCTAAAATGATGGGGATATAATGGGTGATGGAGCCGCTGAACACAGGTTCATGGGTAAACTCCCGCAGAGCGACGAAATGTTCGCCGTCCCATAATTTCTCAATCATCAGCGCCAGCAGCGCCTTCGCTTTACGGTCCCAGTCGTCGATCGCTTTCCTGGACAGACCCAGGGCCACTGCCAAATCCCGCTGAGCCTCAAAGTTCAACACGGTATATGCGCTTACGTCCGGCGAGGTCATATTCACCTGATCGAACCAGACGGTGGATTCGTCAAGCCCGTTTTCCGTACCCCCCTCGAATGCAGGGAGCCCGTCGCCGTCGTTGTCCCGGTAGCCCATGAACCAATCCGCCCAACGCCCCGCTTCTATGTACAGCCTCTCGATCTTGTCCCGGGGCCATACCTTCGTGATATCCCGCCGGCTCATGATATTCTTCAGCGCCCAGCCGAAGACCGGAGGTTTGATGCCGCCGGTAGCCAGATGGGAATCGTCGTATGAGTCGGCAAGCTGCCCTTCGTCGCTCTGGCGGTTCAACGCGGTCAGCAGCAACTCAAGGGACAGATCCGTATGTTCCTGAAGGGCGACGGCGTTTTGCACATGCTGCCACTGGGAGCAGATAACGGTGGGGAACATGAGGAGCATCCAGTTTGGCGTCATGGGGGACGGCGCCAGGAGATGAGACCACAGGGCATAGGCTGTCTCTACCCGTTTCTGCTCAAAAGGCTCGACATAGTGGGGCATGACGGAGAGAAATCCCTTCCAGTCTTCCAGCATGGAAGCCTTCGCGTCGGCGTAGGACGGATAGGAATCCCTGACGTGAGCGCCGTAGAAGAATTCCTCCACCACGAGAGTAAACTTGCCTTTGGCGTTAGGCTGGGTGCGTCCGCGAAGCTCGGTATATTTAAATCTGTCAAAATCCCAGGTATCATCGAAGGAAAACGACGAGCCTTCCAGCCCCTTGAACAAGAGGGGCTTCGCGTTGCGCACCGGGGACTCCCAGGCGCCGTCCCGCCTCTGCTTGACGACCTCGTATCCCTCGCCGTCCCGGGAGAACAACAGCCCCATGCCTTTATCCCCTTCGGCCATGAGCTTCGCCTCGTCCGCCCAGGTGAAGCGGACGTCGCCGTAGCGCGTATGGAGCGTGTATTCCGCCTCCGTCACCTGGATCGCGAATGGCACTTTGCGCCCTTCGAAGGTAGGATGTATCCTGTAGATACGGCTGTACGTCTGGTCGCCGGTATGGGTCCTGCCGCCACGGTTCGTCATGAGATAGAGGGCGCCTCTGCCGTAACCCGGCGTATTGGCCTGGAGCGCCATCCACGCGCCCCGGCGGGAGAAGAACTGCACGACGCCGGACATAAATGATCTCGCCTCGCGGAAGTAAGGGTCTTTTACTGTAGCCGCTTTATTTGTCATATCGATTTCAGCCTCCTTTTCGGCTTCACGCCGCGTTTCCGCCCCGTCACAGCGATAATGGGGCGCTATTTTTATTATACGGACTTTTTTAATTTTAGAAATAGTTTTCCGTTAAAAAATACGGATTATTGTAAGCGTCCATGAAATAAGGTATATTTGTAGAAAAGGTTTCAAAAGACGAATCGGCTATGGCAAAAATCACCATTACAGGAGGGGGAGTTGGATAATGGGTGAATGGAAGCTGGGGATCTATTGCCATCCGGACGCCGTCGCCGCTACGCCGGATTACGCGAAGCGGCTGGCGGAAGACGCGGGGGTGGACCACTTTATACTGAGGGCGGGATATGGCTTGGATTTCGCGGAAACCATGGAAAAAGCCGTCGGGATCGTCCGCGATTTAAAGGCGAACGTCTGTCTGATGGTCGGCTCATGGTGGGGCGGTACGGAGAAAGCCGTGGAAAACCTGCCGTCTAAAAGCTGGGAAAGCAAGAATCCCATGGATATGCCGGGGTCGTCCATGGACGCGCGGATCATCGAAAAGTATCAGACCTTGTGTAAACAGTTTCAGCCGGACTCCTTATGCGCGACCCACGCCCGCTACCGTCACCCCGCGTATATAGACGGGATATTTGACGAAGGCGCGGGAGACCCCGGGTACCTTGACCGTATGGAAGCGGCGGGTATACCCCGGCGGGAGATACTGGCCGTCCGCGCCGCCTGGGAAAAGGCTATGGGGACGCTGGATAAGGCTGCTCTGCTCAGGGCTTCGGAGAAGGGCTTGATCGGCTTCCTCTGCGAGCTCTCCCAAAGCGACGGGGTGAAGCGCCTGGCAGCTTTCCGCCGGGATACGGTGTACCGGTCCATGGCGGATTTCCGTAAGGCCGTCACGGACTGCGGCGTTTCCTTCGGCGCCAACGCGTACTCTCCCTGGGGCGCTGAGATCTGCGGCCAGGACTATGAGCGGGGATACGTGGATACCTGCGATTTTGTGCAGCCCCTGCTCTGCTATATGGAATGGCACCGCTACGAGCCCATCGCCGCTTGGGGGCGGTACATCAGCCGATTTACCGGCACGGACGAGGCGACGGCTATCGAAGCCGCGTTGAATCTCTTTGGGCTGGGCGGCGCCGTATGCCCCGACAGCTTCGCTGAACTGGATACTTGCTTAGAAGGAAGCGACGAGGCCGTCTACTCTATCGTAAGCAGGGAAATCGCCATGTGCGCGCCCTACGCGACGATGCCGTATAAGCTCCAGGTCGTCCTGCGTGGGAAGGAATGGGATTGGGACGTGACCGACAGGTTAGTCGCCGAGGGCAGGGCCGCCGGAATCGGTTCCTTCATCTTCATGGGCTGCGATTATCTGACGAGAAGCAAGGCCCCCCTCATTAATCCTTCGCTGCCTCTGTCCGGTTGGACTTGATAAAAATAGTATCTTACTTAGGCTATGACGCCTTGGATTATGGGCATAGCTCATCTCAGAAAGGAGATTATTAATATGGGTTTGGCAAAAGGTATCTTTATGATGGACACGCATGTATTCGGGCAGACGGGGGATCAGGTGGACAATTCGTCCATGCTCCTCTATCACATGGAGAAGTACGGCGTCGATATGTGCGTGCTGAAAAACACGGTGGGCCGGAGTAATCAGGTCAACGCGGAGATCGTGAAAAAGTATCCGGACAAGTTCATCGCCATCTGCAACGACGGCGAGACGCAGATCAAGTCCCAGAAAGGCGAGATCAAGTGGACTATCGAAGCCGCGATCAAGGAAATCGATAGCCTGATGGAGACGGGGATATATAAGGGGATCGGGGACGGCCTGGCAAGGGACCGCACCAGGGGTAAGAAACTCATCCCCTGGGACGAGCGTTTTGAGCAGATATGCCAAATCATGGAGCTGGCGAGGAAGTACAAATGCCCGGTCATCTATCATACCGGCATCCCCGTGGGCTGGTACGCCGGCATCGACATGGCCAGGTCCCGCGCCCATCCGGAGACGGCGGACAACGGCAACCCCTTGCTGTGCCACGAAGTGGCGGTGCATTATCCCGACGTGCCCATCATCATGGCCCATGCCGGTATAGAAGCCAGCGCGTACTATATGGACGATTATGAGAAGTGCCTCAACGTAGCGGCTTCGCATCACAACGTCTTCCTGGAGACTGGCATGTGGTGGGCCGAGCTGTACGACAAACCGCTGATGGATGAGAATATCGGGGCGAAGAAGCTGGTTTGGGGCTGCGGCTGGGGGCAGGGTAACGTCACCCAGCATTGGATGCCCGGCAAAGTGCCGGAGACGTATAACGCGGTGTACATCGACAAGGGCCCCGCGAAGCATCAGGCGGATATATGGGGATGGTCCCTTCGGGAGCTTGGGCGGCTCAATATCCCCCAGGACGACCTGAATCTGATCCTGGGCGGCAACGCCGCTTATCTGTACGGGGTGAAAACGCCTCAGCCTTATGACCGCCTGTTTAAGCCGGTGGAGAGGAAATTCGCCCAAAGCTGATTGTTTAACCCGGTGGTATGGGCGCGAAGTGCTTGGCGCTCCGAATATATCGAGGGAGGATTGTTTATGGGATCTGAGTTTCGTTATGTGATGAATACGGAGATTGTTTTCGGCGTGGGAAGCAGCCAAAAGCTCGCTTCCGTTATCGCCGAACAAGGGGGGACGAAAGCCTTTATCGTGTCCGACAAAGGCGTGGAGGCCTCCGGTATATTGGACGGTATCCGCGCCGGTCTTGAAGCGGCGAAAGTGCCCTTCGGCCTCTTCGACGATATCGAGCAGAGCTCGTCGGTGGAGTCGGTGGACAAAGGCGCCGATATCATCCGGCAAGAGGGTTATGATATCATCGTCGCCGTGGGAGGCGGCAGCGCCCTGGACTCCGGCAAGGCCATGGGCCTGGTGGTGGGGAACGGCGGCAAATGCAGGGATTATGTGGGCGCGGGTAAAGCGAAGAAGCCTTCGTTGCCCGTGATCGCCCTTCCCACCACGGCGGGCACCAGCGCCGAGGTCACCGACGTGGCAGTCATCGCAGACCGGGAAATCAACGCCCGTTCGGGGCTCCGCTCAAACTATGTCGTGCCCCGGGTCGCCATCGTCGACCCGCTGCTCACCGTGAGCGTACCCCCCGGGGTCACCGCGGCGACCGGCGTGGACGCCTTGTCCCATGCCATAGAGTCTTATACGAATACCGCTTCTGATCTGCCCATGGACCTGGCGTCTCTGGAAGCGATACGGCTCATCGGCGAAAGCCTCCCCGCGGCGGTAGCCAACGGGAAGAATCTGAAGGCCAGGGAAGATATGTGCATGGCTTGCGTCCTCATCGGGCTGGCTTACCGCAACACCCGCCTGGGTATCCTCCATGCCATCACCGGGCCCTTTTGCGGTTACTTCGACGTAGCCCACGGCGTCGCCAACGCCATACTGCTGCCCCATGTGATGCGCTACAACGCCCCTGGCAATTTCGAGAAGTTCGCGAATATCGCCGTGGCCCTGGGGGCGCCCGTCGAAGGTTATACGCAGCGGGAGCTGGCGTTCATGGCCGCCGACCTGGTGGCGGACCTCCTGGTAGACGTATCCCTCCCGGCGGATTTCAAAGCCATGGGCCTGGACGCGGGTAAGCTCCAGGATATCGCCCGGGAAGCGGCTAAGAGCGCCAATCTGCTCATCAACCCCAGAAGCGCCACGGAAAGGGATCTGCTGACGATCTGCGAAATGACCTTCTGATTTCAATACGTTTTGAGGAGGCTGAATAACCATGATAAGCCGGGAATTCGCGAAATTTGTCCATGGGATATCCTACGATACCCTGCCGGAAAAGGTCAAAGAGCTATCGCGGATATGCCTTCTGGACTACCTGTCCTGCACCCTGGCCGGCAGCCGGAGCGAGATCAGGCCCATCTTCATGGACCTGGTGGACGAGCTTGGGGGAAACCCGCAGGCCTCCGTATACGGTACGGGGGTCAAGACCTCCGTCGCCAACGCGGCCCTTGTCAACAGCGCCTTTTCCCATGTGCTGGAGATGGACGATATTCACCGGCTGGCGATGTACCATCCGGGTATCGTCGTGCTGCCCGCGGCTTTGGCTATCGCGGAGCGGGACAAGCTGAACGGCAGGCGGCTCATCGAGAGCATCGTCGCCGGATATGAGGTGGGTATACGCATCGGCGTCGCCATCAACCCGTCCCATTTCAAGATATGGCATACCACGGGCACCGTGGGGACCTTTGCCTCCGCCGCTTCCGCGGGCAAACTCATGGACCTCGGCGTAGACGAACTCACCGACGCCTTCGGCAACGCGGGCTCGCAAGCAGCCGGCCTATGGCAGTTCAACATCGACGCCGCCATGACGAAGCCCCTGCACTCGGGTAAAGCGTCCATGAACGGCATATACGCCGCTATGCTGGCGAAGCGCGGATTTACCGGCGCGGAGAACATCATCGAAGGCGCGAAAGGATTCGGCGTCGCCACTTCGGAAGCGCCGGACTTCGACCTGATGATCCGCGATCTGGGGAAGGTATACGAATTCCTGGGCATCGGCGTCAAGGTGCATTCCGGCTGCCGGCATACCAGTTCGTCGGTGGACGGCGCCCTCGCCATAAGGAACAAGTACGGCGTTAAGCCGGAGGATATCGAAAGCATACAGCTGAAGACCTACGAGCTGGGCATGGATCTCTGCGGGGCTGTTTTCCCCCAGAATATCCCCCAGGCGAAGTTCAGCATCGCCTACTGCGTCGCCTGCGTATTCGCCTTCGGGCGCTGTACCATGGATGAGATGAACATGGACGTGATCGGGAGCGAAGCCGTACAGAGCCTGCTGCGAAAAACGACCATCACCGTGGACGAAGGGCTGGAGAAGGATTTTCCCATGGGCTACGCCTCTATCGTGGGCGTGACGCTGAAGGACGGCCGGTCCTTCGACGAGTTTACGCCGCACTGTAAAGGGGACCCGGAAAACCCCGTCGCTTTCGGCGAGATGAAAGACCGGTTTTTCGCCATGACAAAAGGGATTATCGGTGAACAGGAGCAAAAGAAGCTCCTCGGGCTGGTGGAAAACCTCGACGAAATCGGCGATATCAGCGAGTTGGTCAATTACGTACAGTGAAAGAGAGGGGTCGCGTTATGTTAACTTTGATTAAAGGCGGTCAGGTCTATGCCCCGGACAAGCTGGGCGAACAGGACGTCCTCCTGGGAGGGAAAGAAATCCTGGCGATGGACCGTGAGATCGCGGCGCCCGCGGGTATCGAGACGGAGATCGTGGACGCCACAGGGTTGACGGTCATACCCGGATATATTGACAGCCATATGCATCTGCTGGGCGGCGGCGGCTCGGTGGGCCCGGAGTCCAGGACCCATGAGGTGGATATCTCTACCCTGGCTAAGGCCGGCCTTACCACCGTGGTGGGCACCCTCGGGATCAGCCCGGTGAGCTATACCCTCAAGCACCTGCTGATATCGGCCATGGCTTTGGAAAACTGGGGGCTCTCCACCTATATCTACACCGGGGCCATGCAGCTCCCTTCGGTGACTTTCCTTGATTCGGTCCTCAGCGACCTTTCCCTCATCGACAAAGTCGTCGGCGTGAAGATCGCCCTCTTCGATACCTTGTGCAGCCATCCGTCCCTGGACACGCTGAAGGAGCTTGCCAGCAAGGTATGGCTGGGCGGGCGGCTGGGAGGCAAAGCCGGACTCATCCACGCCCATCTGGGGGAGACGGGGGGCAGCCTGAGGGAGATCGCGGACCTGTTGAAATGGATGGGCCTGCCGCCGGCTATGCTGGTCGCCACCCATGTGAACCGGACCGCGGAGGTTCTGGAGATGTGCATTGAAGGCGGATTATCTGGCGTGTCCCTGGACGTCACCGCCTTATATACGCCGGACAACGGCTTGCCGGAGACGGTGGCGCCGGCTGAGGCGTACCGGAGGCTGCGGGCTGCTAAGGTCCCCGCCGAAAGCTTGACCATGAGCTCCGACGGCAACTCCACCCAGACATACAAAAATGAACATGGGGTCGTGGACCGGTTCATGCTCACCCCGGCTAACGCAGTGGCGGCGGAGACGGCGAAGGCGGTGCTGCGGGACGGGCTGGCTCTGGAGGAGATACTTCCGTTAAGCACGATTAACGCCGCCAGGAGGCTGAGGATAGACCATAAGAAGGGCAGCCTTGAACCTGGGAAAGACGCCGACGTCGTGCTGCTGGACAGGAACCTGGAGGTCGACACGGTGTACGCCAAAGGCAAGCTGATGCTGAAGCAAAAAGAGCCCGTGGTCGTGGGTTATTTCGAGAAGGGCTACGCCAAGTTAGCGCTCCGGGACAACTGAAAAATGCGAAATACCGGCGATAAAGCGAAGGTGAATACGACATGCTGCTGACTACGCCGATGAAAATCGGCGGACTAGAACTGAAAAACCGCATGGTGATGGCCCCCATGGCTACCCATCTCGCCCGGGAGGACGGGACATCCTCTGAAGCGCTGAAGGACTACTACGAGGAACGCGCGGCCGGGGGCGCTGGGATGATTACTCTGGAATCCTGCTACATCAGCCAAAACGGCAGGGGCGGGATACGCCGCCTGGGCTTGTACAAAGACAGCCAGATAGCCGGGCTGAAACAGGTCGCTGGGGCGATACATAGGCACGGCGCCAAGGTTTGCTGCGAGCTGCACCACGGCGGGCCCCAGTGCGGCAGCGCCATCATCGGCGAGGCGCCCCTCTCCGCTTCAAACGCGTATTACCAGAAGGGGGCGGGCGACCCGCCCAGGGCAGTCCGCATAGAAGAAATCCCACTCATCGCCGGCGACTACGCCTCGGCAGCCCTCCGCGCGGCGGAAGCGGGTTTTGACGCCATATTACTTCATTACGGGCACGGTTATCTGGCGAACAGCTTCATGTCGCCCCTAACCAACCGCCGCGAAGACGAATATGGCGGTTCTCTGGAAAACAGGATGCGCTTCCCCCTCCAGATCATCGCGGCTATTCAGGACAAGCTGGGTCCCGGATTCCCGTTATTTGTGCGGATGACTGCGGAAGATGGGTTGATCGGGGGGATCGGGCTTGAGGAGTCCCTCGCCATGGGCGCCATGCTGGAAGCCGCTTTAGTAGACAGTATCAACGTCACGGCGGGCATACATCTGGTGATGGAAAAAATGGTCCAGCCCATGAATATGCCCCGGGGCCTCCTGGTCCCTTACGCGAAAGCGTTTAAAGACGCGTTAGGCATACCCGTTTCCGCCGTGGGGCGGATCAACAACCCCGAGCTTGCGGAAGAAATTTTACAAAAAGGCATGGCGGACCTCATCTACCTCGGCCGCCCCCTCATCGCTGACCCATACTTCCCGGCGAAGACAGCCGAAGGCCGCGCCGGGGAAATCAGGCATTGCATAGCCTGCAATCAGGGCTGCCACGCCAGCCTGCTGCGGAATGAAACCATCACCTGCTTCGTCAACCCAAGGGCGGGCAAGGAAAAGGAACTTGAAGTGAAGCCTGCGGAGGGGCCGAAGCGCGTGCTGATCGCAGGGGGCGGGCCCGCCGGGATGGAAGCGGCTCTCGTCGCCGCGGGGCGCGGGCACAAGGTAAGCCTGTATGAGAAAAACGCCTTCCTCGGGGGCGACCTGTATCTGGCAGGCAAGCCGCCCCATAAAGAGGAGATCGCTTTTCTCGTACAAACCATGGAGCGGCAGCTCCAGGAGCAGGGCGTAGAGATACACTTGAGCCACGCGCTTAGCAAAGATGAAATCCGCGGGCTGGCGCCGGAAGCCGTCATCATCGCAGCGGGCGCCCAGCCGGTAGCGCCGCCGATAAAAGGCGCGGATTTAAGGCATGTGTATACCGCCCGGGAAGTATTGACGGATCCGGCGTTAGTCAAGGGAAATGTGGTCGTCGTCGGGGGCGGCTCCACCGGCTGCGAGACGGCGGAGCTTCTTGCTGTCAACGGCTGCCGCGTTACTGTGGTCGAGCTTCTGCCCGCCGCCGCCGGGGACCTGGAAGGCAACAGGAGAAAGCTCCTGCTGGAATCCCTGAGCGGGCTGGGCGTGCGCATCCTGGTTAACGCAAAGACGCGGGAGATTACGGATGAGGAAGTCGCCTTGGACTGGCGCGGGGAAGATCATCGGCTGCCCGCCGACTATGTGGTATTAGCCGCGGGCCTCAAAGCGGTCGATGATTTCGACAGCCTTGAAGAACTCCTTGACGCGCCTGTGTACTATGCCGGAAGCTGCGTGAAGCCGGGAGCCGGCATCGACGCTATACGCGAAGGTTTTGAAAAAGGGAGGATCGTATGAAAATTTGGCATCACAGCATGACGGATCTCACCATACTGACACAATACCGGGAAAACATGACGAACCACGCCAGGCAGGTCCTGGACGCAGATGTGGAGGTGAAGCTCCACGGCATACCTCCTGACGTATATGGCACGGTACCGCCGGTGGAAGCGTTGCGATATAAATACACGGAGTTCCTCTGCGAACGCTTCGTCTGCGAGGGGGCGCTCAACGCGGAGAGAAACGGGTACGACGCCTTCACCATTGGCTGCTATCTGGATACGGGCATGGAAAGGGCGCGCTCGCTGGTGGATATACCTGTGTTGGGCATCACCGAGACCGCCATGGTGGCTTCATGCATGCTGGGGAAGAAGTTCAGCTTCATCACCATCGCGCCCTCTATGCGGGAACATATGGTCCAGAGCGCCGTGGACTGCGGCCTGGAGAAGCGGGCCGCCGCTATATTAAACATCGAGCCCCCCGTCATCGAAGCCCAGATGGAAGGGGATGTGGAGCAGGGTAATCTGGTGGAAAAACTCTTCCTGCAGGCCTGCGACAAAGCCATAGAAGCGGGCGCCGACGTGATCATCCCCGGCGAGGGCGTGCTGAATGAATTCCTTTTCGCCCGGGGCGTCCGGTCATACCGGGGGCTTCCCATCCTGGACGCCAACGCGATCCTGTGGCAGTACGCGGTCATGCTCGCCAAACTGCGGAAAACCAGCGGTATCGCCATCAGCAGGAGGATGGCTTACGCCAAGCCGCCCGGGGAGCTTCTGGAGAAGCTGCAAGGCATCCACACCCGCTACAACCTGAGCGAATCGGACTTTTCTTAGATAAGCTGCGTTTATACATTGGCGGCGCAGCCTTAGCGGAATGTATGATGGGGTGCTACCCCATACCCCATATCTGTGCTCCGGGTACTAGCGCGATGTGTTGTGATTATCCCTGCCCAGGCAAAGCCCCGCTACACTCCATGGACCGCGCCTGTCAGCCATCTAAATGTATTATTAGTTGCAGGCTTGCCCATGCGCTGTATTCGCGTTAGTATACATACATTAGCGGCGCAGCCTTAGCGGAAAGAAGGGAACAGTATGGCTTTTACCCGGGAACTCGCGAATTATGTAGCGGATCTGCGCTATGAAAATATCCCCGAAGACGCGGTGAATCTGGCGAAAATGATCTTGAGCGACTTCCTCGGGGTAGCTATCGCCGGCAGGGATGAGGAAGGGCCGCTGCTTCTGAAAGAATTCATATTGGAGCAGGGCTGCGCCGCCGAAAGCGGCGTCCCCGGCTACAGCTTCAAGACAAGCGCGGTATACTCCGCGTTATTATGCGGAATGATGGGCCATGTGCTCGACTACGACGACGTCGCTTACTCCATGAGCGGGCATTCCGCCGTCGTATTGGCGCCTGTGATCTGGGCTTTGGGCGATAAGTATAACATCACGGGAAAACAGGCTATCGAAGCCTTTCTCGCCGGCTTTGAAGGCGCTTCGACTGTTGGCAGGTTCATGAAGCCCGACAAGCCGAACCCCGGGATCTGGCATCAGACGAAAACTATCGGCGTCATCGGCGCCACGCTGACGGCGGCTAAAATCATGGACCTGACAAGGGATCAGATCAGGGTCGCCCTCGGGATAGCCGCCAGTATGTCCGGCGGACTTATGCGTAACTTCGGTACGATGATGAAACCTTTCCACGCGGGGAGCGCGGCCCATGACGGTATACTGGCGGCCGCGATGGCGAAAAAAGGATTCACCGCCCATATGGATATCCTGGAGGCGGAAACCGGCTTTCGCAGGGCGTTTCTGCGGGAAGGAGGGCCTTCGGAAGAATCCATGGTTAATTCACTCCATAGCGGTTTGTGGGATATCACATCGGGGGGCGGCGTGACGATTAAGCTGTTTCCCTCCTGCGGAGGTACGCATAAAGCGATAAGCGCGGTCATCGGGCTGGCGAACCGAGAGGATATCAAACCTGCCGACGTGAAGTCGGTGGTAATCAAAAATCAGGAATGGGTGTTCAAGGTCGCGCATATCACCGAACCGAAAACGGGGCTGGAAGGCAAGTTCAGCGTCGAGTTTACCGTAGCGGTGGCGTTAACCTACAGAGCCGTCGGGATGGAGCATTTCACCGACGCCAAAGTGAAGGAACTGGAGCCGCTGATGAAAAAGATCAGCCGCGAAGTGGATACCGCGCCGGCGGAGGGCCCTCACGTACCCACAACGGCGACGATCACCATGGCGGACGGCCGGGTGTTTGCCAATACGGTGAATTACCAGACGGGCCACGCGGAGAACCCTCTCACATGGGAAGAATTGTTCAGGAAATACAGAGGATGTATGGCGCTTCATTTCCCGGAAGAGGAGATCGCGAAGAGTTGGGAAATGCTGACCGGCCTTGAGCGCGTTGAGCGCTTCCGCGATCTGATCGCGGTATTTACGAAGTAAAGAAAAAAGATTTCATATAAAAAGAGACGCTTGTTTGCAAGCGTCCTTTTTTGATAGCCGTAGCCGCCGGTTACCGTAGCAGTTGATCCTGCGGGATTGGATTATTGATCAAAAATACCCAGCCGCGAATCCGCCGTCTACGATGATATAGGCGCCGCTGACATAGTCGGAAGCCGCGCTGGCGAGAAACACCGCTGTTCCCATCAGCTGACCGGGAAGCTGCATTTCGCCTCTGGGCAGTCTGCGGGCGATATCGGGAGACCTCTCCGCCGTCATAAACCCGTTTACCGCCGATGAGAAGAATCCCGGGCAGATGGCGTTACACTGGACGTTGTCGTTGCGGAAAGCCGCCGCTACCGAACGGGTCAAACCGATCACGGCATGCTTGGCGACGGCGTAGGACGGGTTGCCGGCCCCGCCGCCGGTAAAGGATAAGGCTGAACCGATGTTGATGATTTTACCGCTGCCCTGATTTTTCATGATTGTTCCCACATCGCGGCAAAGGTAGTACCCCGCGTTGAGCATGAGTTCAATGTCGTTTTGGAAATCCTGGTCTGTAGTCTCCGCAAATGAGCTGCGGGTGGACCCGCCGGCGTTGTTGACCAGAATGTCGATATGGCCGTACGCTTCCAGGCATTTGTCCACAATGGCTTTCCGGTAATCCTTTTCCAGCAGGTTGCCTTTCAGGAATACGACCTTGCGGCCCTGGGCTTCGATCCCTTCCCTCACCTCGTCGATGTCGTCGGTCAGATGGGGGATGAAGATGTCCGCTCCCGCCTTGGCGAAAGCCGTGGCGTAAGCCATGCCGAGAGTCGTGTTACCGCCTGTGACGATGGCGACTTTCCCTTTCAGGCTGAACATGTCCATTGAAAACTGAGCTACGCTTGGATCCATTTGTTTTCCCCTCCTTGTTTGTTTTTAAACCCGATATTTCTGCACCCACTCATCGAAATCCCACGCGGCTAAGAACTTTTCGGCGGCGCGATACCCGTTGGAAAAAAGCTCGTCGCTCTCTTCCCGCGTGATGTCGAAATCCGTCGTGTTGATTTGCTTCCTCGCACCGTCGGTTTCCAATTTGGTGGAGATCAATATGGTCCGCTCAAAATCGCCGTTGGAAGTAGAAATATGATATTTGTCATGGGCGTCGAGCATCGTACTCAAGACAGATTTGGCGTAATTGAATAAGCCTTTGACTGCCGCCACCGGTTTTATGGAAGGCGCCGGTTCCTGATCGTCCTTCAAATCCGTGCTGAATTTAAACCCAACCGTGGGCCAGGGCGGATTCTTGCTGTTGTCGTCCAAAAGCCATATGGGATAATTGCTGAGAAGCCCGCCGTCCACGATGATGTGCTCTTTACCATCGGCGTCTTTGAGCTTGAACGGCTCGAAAAAACCGGGAAGGCTCATGCTCATCCTGACGGCTTTGGCGATACTGTACTCGTCGGGGTCGCAGCCGAAACGCTTTAAATCCCCGGGGAGGACAAGCATTCTCTTGTCGGTCAGGTCGGAGGCGATGGCGTTGAATTTATATCGGTATTTCTCTTCCGCAAACTCGGTGACGATATCCTTGAACAGCGTTTTGTTTTTCTTTTGCAGCAACGACTCGAGCCAGTCCTCGAAATAATCCGCGCTGTATATGCCGTATCTGAGTATGACGTTAACGATTTTCCCCGGGAGGCCCAGGGTACTTAAGAAGCCTTCCTGCTTCAGCTTGAGGTAATCCAACTGTTTCAGTTCTTCTTTTAATTCGTCGCTGCTGTATCCGACCGCGATCAGGGCGGAAACAATGGCGCCCGCCGAGGAGCCCGCCAGATTCACGAATTCGTAGCCCGCTTTCTCGATAGCCGCTACCGCGCCTGCCAGGCCTATCCCTTTAACGCCGCCTCCCTGAAATACCGCATCGCATTTCAAACTCATGCGCGTCCCCTCCTTTAGATGAATCATTACACACAAAGAGCGGTTTTGTAAACAGTTTTTTCGGATTATCCGCTCACGAAGCCATAAATTTTCTTCAACCGCTCGATCATCTCATAGACCACGGGGCATTCTTCCGTCAGGGAGATGATATTGAGCAGGCTTCCCATTCTGTCCGGCTGGTTCGTATGGGGATAATTTCTGCAAACAGTCGGCTTGCATTCGTGGATCACGCATTTTCCGTCCTCTGCGCGCAGGAAGGGGCAGGGGCCGTCGATCCCGTATCCTCCCGAGGACGTTTGAAAAAGGTACTCATCCGCGAAAGCCCGGGTACTCATTCCCAGGTACTCCGCGATGGACTCGGCTTCGTCTACCCGAAGGGCTACGGCGTATATCCGGCAGCAATTGTTACATTGGCAACAGTCGTAACCGGCAAACAACTCGTCGTGAAGTTTCCGGAATTGTTCATCCAGTTCGGCGGGTTCGGCGGCGCTCTTCAGGAAGGTTCTGAACGCCATGTTTTCGTCTCTAATACGCTCTCCGGCTTCATAAACTTCAGACGGTTCAAACATATCTGTGCCTTGTCTCTCTTCATTATGCCCAGCCCGCGAAAGCTGCCGCGAAATCCGCTGTCCATCCGTGATGCCCCGTGAACGCGGCTTCGACGCCCTGAAGCCCGGAAAGCTTTTTGATGCTTCGCCTCTCCTCATCGGCGTCCATGTTGAAGATCGCGGTAAATAACCGGGCCCTGCCGTCCTTTAAGCCGAACGTGTCGCCGGAGAATAGATATTTGCCGCCGACCAGATAACAAGCCGAACCGGGCGTATGGCCGGGGGTCGAGATGCATCTTACGCTAAGGCCGTTTTCCTCTACAGTCTGGCTGTCGTCGAGGGTTTCGTACGGGCGCGGGAGTTTATTCCGCATAAAGATCATTCTTCTGGTCGAGCCGTTTATCATCTGCTCTTCCTGCTTCGAGATATAAACCTTCGCTTGTTGAAACAAACCGATAGCCCCCACGTGGTCGCCGTCGGTATGGGTCAGAAACACAGCCGCGACGTCTTCCGGCTTTGCGTTTAGTTTGCCTAATTCCGCCAAAGACGCTTGTTCAGACGTACCCGCGTCGAAGGCGATATACCCCTGGCCGGCTTTCACCAGATAGAAATTGACCTGCCCGTTGGGAACGGCGTAAATACCGGGTAACACTTCACCGGTTTGCAATGGTTTCATGATCATCCTCCCACATTATCTTCATCTGTTATTCCCATGGCGGCGTCCAGGTCGGAGCGGGTCAAAGCTGCCAGGTCATGATCGGAGACATCCGCGTAATCGGCAAGCCGGTCCGCCTGGCCCTGGATCGCTTTCTCAAAGACATTCCGCACAAGGCGGGCGTTGCCGAAATGCTCCTCCCTGACCTCGTACAAGGCGGAGAACCGCTCAAGCAAAGCGACGGTATCGTCGTCGTCCATGTTGTAGCCGTTGCTCCCGCAGAAACGCGCGAATATCCTGAGCATCTCCTCCCCGGTATAATCGGGGAAATGGAAGTATTTGTTGAACCGGGAAGCCAGGCCCGGGTTGGAGTTGATGAACTTGTGCATGAGTTCGTCGTATCCCGCCACGACGACCACAAGGGAGTCACGGTGATCTTCCATGGCTTTCAGGATCGTTTCCACGGATTCCTTACCGAAGCTGTCGTCCGAGCCTCCGGCCAGAGAGTAAGCCTCGTCGATGAAGAGCACCCCGCCCATGGCTTCCTTGATGACGGCCTGGGTTTTTATGGCCGTCTGCCCTACGTAGCCGGCGACCAGGGCGCTGCGATCCGTCTCCACAAGCTGGCCCTTTGGTAAAATGCCCATTTTGTAGTAGATCTGCGCCACCAGCCGGGCGACGGTGGTTTTACCTGTTCCCGGATTGCCGGTGAATACCAGGTGGTAGGAGACGACGGGGACCTTCATCCCCCTCTCTGTCCGGAGCTTGGTCACTTTGATAAAGTTTAATAAGCTGTGGACGTCGCGTTTCACCGTGTCAAGGCCGACGAGGCTGTCCAGTTCCTCGAGAAGCTGCTCCAGGGTACGCTCATCCTCGGCCGGTTTAACCGGTTCCTGCTCTGCGGGCGTCGTTTCGGATTGAGTGGTGCGGCGTTCGTTGTCTTTCGCCGGGGTCGGGGTGAAATCCGGATCGGCGCCGGATTTAGGCAATTCAAGGGTAAAATCAAGCCTGAGGCGGTTCAGGATATCAAGGATGTTGGTATTCGCCGTCCCGGACGAGCCGGCGCTGCCTGGAGCGTTGCCGGCGCCGGTTTTGCCCGGCGGCGGAGCGTCCTTCGGCGCGGGAGCGTCAGGTTTGGGTTTATCCGCCTTTCGGACATAGGATTCTTCGTATAGCGGTGTGATCCGGGCTGAAGGTAAAAAGGATAAAGGCGCCGAAGCCAGACCCTGCCCGGCGCTGTAGCTTTGCAGGCGTTCGATGATCTCCGTCGCGGCGTTCGCCTCCTCCATGGGGAAGTCGCCGTTGATAAACGCCACGGACACCAGGAAGCGGTTTAACATCTCGAGGAAATCCCGGCTTGTATTCGTTCCGTCACGCAAGTCCTTTTCCACCAGTTTCTTGAAGAAGTCCGGCGTCCGCACATACCTGTCAGTGTCTCCTGCTCTGGATATGGCGGTGAGGATCTGCTCCATGGAGTACCTCTTGCCGGTGATGGCGAATAAAGCGTCGCGATAGTCCTGCGAATAGAGCCCTACCGCGCCCCAGAGCCGCATGCTACAGCTCACGGCAAAAATCTCCACGTCCGCGAAGACTTCTTCCGCGGGCCGGTTCGTCAGAAAACACGCGGACACGAAGTTCGCCAGATCCCGATATTCCTTTTTTAATTCGTCATATTTGTTCATGCCAATCGCTCCCCATGCGTTCCCAACCGTTCCTTAATCGTTCCTCAATCGCTCCTCAATCGCTCTCCTCATAACATACAGTTGCTACCTGCTCGCATACATCCTGAATGTACTTTCCTACTTCCACATGCGCCGGGTGAGGGATGGATTCCTCAAACCGCTCCATTGAATCAAACTTCGAGATCATCACTACGTCGTAGGAAAAGGCGCCGGGGCGCCTGTTGGCTTTGACAGTAATATCGTTCAGCTGCTCGATATGGCCCTTCATCCCAAGGAGCTTCTCCCGAAGCGCCGCGATATTTACCTCTGTATTATCCTTCAGCTTGAACATCCCTATATTGATAAACATGGAACATGCCTCCTTTGGTGTAGTGATTAATTATCGATTAGGGAGCGGATTTATGCTCCTCTTCTCTGAATAGCACATTCAATATGATTCTCATATGGCTCACGTTGCGTCTGAGTCCCTTTTTTTATATGAAAATGAATATTGTGTTCCTTACAAAACTCGATTACATAATTAGCTTGCTGACTATAAAAAGCCCTCTGGTCAGTATACGCTGAAATTTCTCTATTATAATTCGTGCGGCCAAAGACGATTCTGTCGACAAAGCTAATCTCATCGAGAAGCAAAAGCAGATCCTGATCGATAAGATTTGGGGTCGGATAGGGCTCAATACTCACCCAAGTACGACAACCTTTATCATGCAAAGATGTAAGTGCTTTTATCCTGTCTGAGTAAGATGCGGCTCCGGGTTCTATTTGTTTTCGGAAGTTTTCGTCAAGAGAAATGAGCGTAATACCATATTCATTCTCTGATGAAAGATCTGATAAGCAATCGGGGAGTAACCCTTTAGTAAGGACAGTGCAATGGATACCCGATTCGTTAAGCTTTTTTATTGCCGATGTACTCATTTCGCATATTGCATCATACCCATACATATATGGATCAGTTGTAAAACACAAATGTACTGATTTTATTTTTGCCTTGAATTTTGGGATTTCATGGTCGAGTATTTCCAGTGTATTACTAACTAACTTCGGCTCACACCATTGATTATAATTCGAAACCTTTCCGAAACGCTTAGCCATTAAAAAAGCATAACAAGGATAAAGACATCCATGAGAACATCCCAACACATGGTTCATCGTGAAATCCCCATATTCAACGCCAGTTTTGTATAGCATTGTTTTCCGGACTATAGTATCCATGAGACTAATCCTTCCGCTTTCGAAGTTCAAGCGTTTTCCCATGATCATCTTGCCAGAATGTTGAAGGCTTTCCCTTATTGGTAGTCGCCGGATTTCGAATCACATCAATCATACCTGATTTGTATATCGACTTAAGTATAGAGCCGCCTCGTCCGCTACTCAAACGAGGAAGATCGCAGAGAACGCCATATTTATTATAAAAATTAGCCAAAAATCTGTTGAGACGAGTATAATTTACTGTTGTCGAAAGCATTTCCGACACCTTTGTCATCAGGGTGCAATCGTCAACAACTTCGTTGTCTGCATTCTGCTGGATTAAGCTTAATTGTCCGCTTCTTTGGATTTCGATTACTAAACGTTCTGTTCTTTTTGCGATATTATCCGCCATTAGCAAGCAACCATCCGGATGATTTGTTGCATGAACCATCCGGTATTTAGGATGTTGCCTTTCTTTTAAACGAATCGGCATGTCAAGAACATATTGATATTTCTGATTTAAAAACAATTTATATTGTCTTGAGAATTCCTTCTCGGCTTCATAGCAATCGATAGCGCCGTTATTATAATCATGGATTATATTTTGCCAGTAAAAGCCGCCTGCAATTGCATTGATTTCTTCAAACGAGTCAATTCGCGAAGGATCGTATTCTACTAAATCATTGAAGACCTCGTTTTCTTTTTCACGAAAAGAAACCTTCATCACACGGCAGGCTTCTCGGATAAAACCAAAGGAATTTAGATTAATAAGTAATTCGGCAGTATTAAATACTGACGGTAAGCTATTGAATAGTTCAGCATTAAGAGCCTTGACGCCATACGGATCGACATATAGGAAGATATTGAGGTTTTTATACTCTTTCGTTGCTGTCTGCAGTAATTGTATGATGTTATCTTCGAATCTGCCGTCTATTATTTCATAATTACTAACGGGTCGGTCGGTAAGGTTTTGTTTCAGATCCCCGGCGTGGTTTAGTTCAATGAATTTCATCAGAACTTGGGGGATTACGCTGCCATTGCGATGTGTATTACGATAGCTTGCGATACTCCGGCTGAGGCAGTCTAATGCAATTAGCGGGGAGCCTGGTTTACCATCGTCAAATCTTCCTTTGCCCGCAAAGCAATCCACATATAGGATAGGGTTGCCCATGTAGAGTATTTTATTAAAATACGGCGCCAGATAGCAACCTAAAAGCTCATCCTTGACCTCCGACCAAATCTTCTTCTCCTTGAAAAAACCACTGTTGTCCTTAGGCATATCTTTCTCCATAAAACAGTTTGAATACCCATTAAAACAATAAGCTGCTCATATGCAGTTTACCATGATATATGTGCTAAAATCCCGCCAACAAACCACTTCATCGAAAAAATTCGAGATCATCACCACGTCGTAGGAAAAGGCGCCGGGGCGCCTGTTGGCTTTGACAGTAATATCGTTGAGCTGTTCGATATGGACCTTCATCCCAAGGAGCTTCTCCCGAAGCGCCGCGATATTTGTCTCTGTATTATCCTCCAGCTTGAACATCCCTATATTGATAAACATATGACATGCCCCCAATTATACTACTTCATTCGGTACGCCAAGGGAGTCCGCCACACCCAAGCCCATTATACGCTTTCATAAAAAAGAGGTCAATTTTGTAGTTGAACCTCATTATGAGGTTCATCCTCATTTGGATGTCGTACTTGATTATAATACAGAATAGCAAACGGTTGATTTTATGGTATGATATGTGAAAACGGATGCGATTACGCAAAACGGTTCTGCGGAGGAAACGGGTGGCATGAGGCTGAAATGGTTTGGTACGGCGACGATATTACTTGAACAGGATGGGATGCGGCTGTTGTTCGACCCATTCCTGACCATTAATCCCGGGCTTTTTCAGCCCCCGGTGGACGAGTTATCCGAGGCTGGGCATATTTTTATTACCCACGCTCATTTCGATCATCTTGTGGACGTTCCGTTTATCATGAAACGAAGCGGCGGCAAAACCGCCGTCTATGGTACGGCGAAGCCATGCGAAATACTGGCGTCAAAGGGCGTAAACGGGGCGCATATCAATCAAGTCGCGCCCGGCGACGCTCTAAGTATCGGACCGTTTGAAATCAACGTCCTGAAAGGAAGGCATATCGTTTTTGACCGGAGAATTCTGATCAAGACGATTCTCAACCCGCGTATCATGGTAAATTGGAGTAATTTCCGTTATATGCTGAGGGAAAGCAGAACCTCAGACGAAGCCGGCGAAACGGTGGTTTATCACATTCGCACAGCAGGGCGAAGCGTTTTGTTGATGGGTAGCCTGAATTTGGACGATGGCACGGCGTACCCAACGGGAGCGGATTTGCTGATATTGCCGTATCAGGGCCGCTCCGACGTCGCGGATTACGCGATGCCTTTTATCGAGCGTTTACAGCCGAAGACGATACTGCTGGATCATTTTGACGATACATTCCCGCCGATTTCTTCGCCGGTAGATACGGAACCTTTTCTATCGCTCATGAGACAAAATCACCCCGGCATTCCCGTGATTTGTCCCCGGGCAAGCGCCGAATGGATAGAGATTTTTTGAATCATTCATTATGCCGCCTGATGAAATCCGCCATGACGTCCCAGCCTTCCTTCGCGTCGGGGGTCTTGTTATAGGTGAAGCCATGCACGGATTCGGCGAAATCATGAAATTCCACAGAAACCCCGGCTGCCTCCAGTAAGTCTTTATAGCGGACCCCGTCGTCATGCAGGGAGTCTCTCCCGGCTACGATGATAAGCGCGGGGGGAAGCCCCGCCAGCTGCTCATCTGTCGCGTATACAGGCGAAACATACGCGGATTTTGCCGTTTCCCTATCCTTATTATGGTAACAGGCGTCGAACATATCCGCCATTTTTGGGGAAACCGATCCTTTCGGATTCGGCCTGTCGTAGGCGTCTACCGTCAAATCGCAGGGCGGATAATCCAAAACCTGATATTTGAATGAAAAATCGCCCTTTTCCTCTGCCATGATGCATAACACCGCGGCGAAATTCCCACCGGCGCTGTGTCCGCCGATACCAACGTTTGAGGAGTCGATTTTATAAGTTTCCGCGTAATCGATATAGTGCCGAACGATTTCATATATAGCTTCAATCGCTGCCGGATAAGGATTTTTCGGCGCTTTCGGGTAGTCGATGCTGATGATCTTGACGCCCGCCTGAGCCCGGAAATAAACGCACATCGGCTCGTCCATAGCGGCCCAGCCGAGCACAAACCCGCCGCCGTGCATATCCACAAAAAGCGGCTCTGTCTCCGGCGAATCGAAACCGTATTCCAATACGCCCACCTTACCATAGGCGGTATCGATTAGACGTTCTTTACCGACTTTCGCGGGTTTGAATTTACGCGCTAATTTCATTAGCGCCTGCATGCGAAGCGCCTTTTTAATATGCTTATCATTATCCATCTTTATCACTCTTTCATTTGGAAAAGCCCATAATTGATTATACTATAAAACAGTAAATGGTCGATTATGTGGCACAACATTTTGTGGTATGATAAAAAAAGAACGGAGGCGGAATATATGGACGTCAATCTGAAAGGTTTCAAAGCCTTGATTACCGGCGGCTCCAGCGGCCTGGGCTATGAGATGTCGAAGGCGCTGTTATCAAAAGGCGCGACCGTAGCGATAGCGGCGCGGGGCGGAGAGAAGCTGGATAACGCTTATCATGCGCTTTCCGGCGAGGGCTACGATGTGCACCCGCTGGCGATGGATGTGCGAGACGAAAGCTCAATCAACGCCGCGGCGACTTGGGTCGATGAAAACTGGGGGCGCCTGGATATGCTGGTCAACAACGCCGGTATCGGTATGGGCGCGACCGGTATCGACTTCATGAGCGATCCGAAGCCTTTCTATGAGATACCACCCGCCGCGTTTTACGATATCGTCGAGACAAACTTTATCGGCTACTTCCTCGTCGCCCGCGCCTTCGTCCCGATGATGGTCAGGCAGGGCGCCGGCAGGCTGGTCAACGTCTCCACAAGCATT
>Ga0082212_10000525_pt1 | contig 55036 bp, 51 predicted proteins | sample TergutNt197P3_FD_71548 | JGI IMG/M metagenome (GOLD analysis project Ga0082212, IMG submission 71548) | Neocapritermes taracua P3 segment gut microbial communities from Petit-Saut dam, French Guiana - Nt197 P3 | ecosystem: Host-associated > Arthropoda: Insects > Digestive system > Gut ...
TATTAGGTATAAATAAATTATAATCAAAACTTTTTGGCATCATATAATAATATCTATGAACCAACATATATAAATTTTTGCACCATAATCTTTACATGAGCGACTATTTTTTTATATTTTTTATAAAATTAAATACAAATATTTATATATGAACATATGAATATATATTCATATGTCTAATCATTTATGTGAAATAAAAAGTGTTCGAGAAGATTTAATTTCAAATATTGAAGGAAAGATGGCAAATGATGAAACATATCATGATATAGCTAATATTTTTAAGATATTAGGGGACTATAATAGAATTAGAATTCTCTGTGCACTTAATTATCAAGAATTTTGTGTATGTGAATTATCTTTACTTTTAGATATGAGTCAATCAGCTATTTCTCATCAATTAAGAATTCTTAGAAACAATAATATTGTAAAATTTAGAAAAAAAGATAAAAGAATTTTTTACTCTTTACAATCTGATGAAATTATTAAAATAATACAGAAGGTAGTTAAATATGAATCATAAAGAAAAATATGACTCTGATGATAATCATAATCAGGATTGTTGTAATGAATCTGAGGATAATCATAATCAGGATTGTTGTAATGAATCTGAGGATAATCATAATCAGGATTGTTGTAATGAATCTGAGGATAATCATAATACCTGTCATGAATCTGAGGAGGAGCATAATCATAATCTTTCCCAGGAATCTAAAAATAATCATGAATGTGCTTGTGAACATGGACTACTTGAAGATATAGATAAAGGTAATGAGGAGACTTCAAAAAGTCCTTTAATCATATTAGCTATAGGAGCTATCATATTTGTATTTGGATACTTTATTTCTACTTTAAACTTTAACCTGTATGAAAGTATTAATCAAGACCTAATTTCAGAAATTATTTATTTAATAGCTACCCTAATCGTTGGGCAAGGAATAATAAGAAGTGGAATAAGTTCATTATTACATAGAGAAATAAAAATACAACTACTTGTTACAATATCTGCTTTTGGAGCGTTTTTACTTGGAAGTGGGGCAGAAGGGACTTCATTAATATTATTGTTCTTTTTAGCAGAATTTTTAGAAGATTATTCATTAGATAGATCAAAACGTTCCCTATCAAAGTTAGTAAAATTATCTCCAAATACAGCTACTATAAAAAGAGAAATAAGCTCTAATAATGGAAATGATAAGAAATTTGAAGAAATTGAAGTTAATGTTGAAGACCTTTCTATTGGAGATATTGTGGTTGTAAAACCAGGAGATAAAATTCCAATTGATGGGATTATTGAAAAAGGAAAAACTTCAGTTAATCAATCTTCTATCACTGGTGAAAGTTTAGCTATAAGTAAAGTAGAAGGAGATGAAGTTTATGCTTCTACTATTAATGAAGAAGGATATATTGAAATAAAAGTTACTAAGGGTTCTAATGAAACTATATTTTCAAAAATTATTGACTTAATAAAAGAATCAGAAGAGAAAAAAGCAAAAATTGACTTATTTATAGATAAATTTGCTAAATATTATATTCCTACAATTATTTTACTAGCTATATTAACAGCTTTGATTCCATCATTATTATTCCGACAAGGATTTGAGGAGTGGATATATAGAGCATTGGTTCTCCTTGTTATATCATGTCCATGTGCACTAGCAATATCAACTCCAGTATCAATGGTATCAGCAATTACTCAGGGAACAAAAAATGGGATTATCATCAAAGGTGGAGAATATATAGAAGAATTAGCTAAAATAAAAGCTATCATGTTTGATAAAACTGGTACTTTAACTGAAGGCAATCTTGAAATAAGTAGTATAAATTCTGTAGGAGACTTTAATGAGGAAAATATTGTTAAAATAGCTTGTAGCTTAGAAAGTTATTCTAAGCATCCTATTGCAAAAGCTTTTTTGGAATATTATGAAAATAATAATGTAACAATAGAAGAAGTTTTAAATTTTAAATCTATATCTGGTAAAGGACTTAAAGGGGAAATTGGTGATGAAACATTTTATATAGGAAAAGAAGAGCTTTTTGACTTTAATAAAAACATAAAAAATAGTATTCAAAAGATTAATAAAGAAGATGATGCAATTGGAAAGACAAAAGTTTTCATAAGTTGTGAAAATGAACTCATGGGTTATATTAGCTTAAATGACAAAATTAGGGAGGATAGTCCTAGTACAATAGCTAAACTTAAAGAAAAATCAATTGAAACTATCATGCTAACTGGAGATAATTTAGCTACAGCAAAAATGGTTGCAGACAAAATTAACTTAGATGATTATTATTCAAATCTCCTTCCAGAAGATAAATTGAACATTTTAGAAGAAATTACTGCAAAATATAATAATGTAGCTATGGTTGGAGATGGAATAAATGACACTCCTTCAATTGCAAGAGCCAATGTTGGAATAGCTATGGGAATGGCTGGAGCAGATGTAGCTATAGAAACTGCAGATATTGTGTTAATGCAAGATAAAATATCAAAAGTAGATTATCTTATTAATTTAGCTAAAAAAACCATGAGGGTGGTTAAAGAAAACATCATCATATCTCTATCTGTTAAGGGTGCTTTAGCTGTCTTAGGAATTTTAGGTTATGTAAGTCTGTGGGAAGCTGTTTTAATTGGAGATATGGGGTTAACACTTTTAGTGGTAGCTAATGCTTTAAGAATTAGTAAGTAACTAATGAATATATTTTAAAATAAATAAAGTGCTGAATATTGTCTAAAGTTAGCTATACTTGTATATTTTTTATAGAATTTATAAACATTTATAAATAAAAATTATATAAAAATTTTAATAAAAGTTTTATAAAAATATTAATAAAAATTATATAAAAATAATAATAAATTTTTTTAAAATTATAAATAAAGGTTTTTTAAAATTATAAATAAAGGTTTTTTAAAATTATAAATAAAGGTTTTATAAAATTATAAATAAAATTTATATAAAAATAATAATAAATTTTTTTAAAATTATAAATAAAAATTATATAAAAATAATATAAAATAGAGAAAAAGCAATATTAAAAAAATAAATAATTTAAGGAATAATTAATTTTTATTTTGAAGATTAAAGTTTTCTTAATTTAGCTGATTAATAACAGAATTAAGACTTTTTTCATCAATTTCTTCAATATTAGAATCTTTAATTTCATTCCTTAAGTTTTCATTCATTTCTTCAAATATTTTCAAATATCTGTGTTTTTTTAAATCTTTCAATAGGTCTTTAACACTTTTTTCTTTTGTGGGATTTTCGTAGTGCTCTGTGTTTCTTTCATTTAAACCTATATCAAATCCTTTTTCTGCAGAAGATATTGATTCAAAACTGCAAAATAGATATAGGAACAAAAGCACCACAATTATAGTTGTTCTTTTGTTCATATTATGGACCATTTTTTGTTTGCTAATATGGTAATTTTCTTACCCTATTTTTATCTTTCAATTTAACAAACTAAGGAGTTGACCTCCTGCCATTATAAGACCCTGAGCTAACTCAAGCCTTTTTCAAGCATTTAGGTTTAAGCAATCATTGGCCAAATCTTGAAAGAATTTTTTTTAGCTAAATATTTTATCCATAATAATTTACTATATCTATTTTTCATCAGACTAATTTCAATATCTAAAAATTACATTTTTTATTTAGACATCAAATCAACATCTTCGTATCTAATGATATTACTCTTTTAATATATAAACTTTACTTTTTGAGAACATTAATTCATAAAAAGTGAACAAAAAAAAGCTGAACTTTTTATAATATTTTTTACATAATAATAATAATAAAATATATTAAATTAATGAGTAAATATTAAATATTGACATTATTATTAATAATGAGTTATATATTAAATTAATTGATTATAAATAAATTATTAATATTTAATGTGAATAGAGTTTATTTTAAATACATCAATAATAATTCACAATAAACAATAAAAGATAACTAAAAAGAGGTTAAGCATGTATAAGAAATCATATTTATTAATACTTTTATTAGTGTTAATTTTAATAGTGATATCTGTAGGAATTTTTGCATTTATGCAATCTTCCCATAAAGCAGACTTGTTTTTTGAAAATGGAGTAATTTACACAGCTGATGAAAATGATACAATTGCTGAAGTTCTTGCTGTAAAAGATGGAAAAATTGTTTATGTAGGTTCTGCTGATGGAGGCAAATCTTATAAGGAAGATGCATCAGAAATTGTAGATTTAGAAGGAGGTATGCTCCTACCAGGTTTTATTGATGGCCATATTCACACAATAACTCCCGAGTTCTTTGATTTTGTTCTCCTTGATGATAAAGATGTGGATTCAGTGTTAAATACTATTTCAGAATATATTAAAGCTAATCCCAATCAAGAGGTCTATTATGGCTATGGTTTTAATGCAGGTATATTCCAAGGGGATGAATTAACTAAAGGTCCTAAAAAAGAAAGATTAGATGAAATCTCTTCAGATAAACCAATAATAATATATGCATTGGATGGACATTCTGTTTGGCTTAATTCAAAAGGTTTTGAATATACTAACATCACAAAAAATACTTCGGCCCCTCCTGGTGGAGAAATTGTAAAGGATGAGAATGGTGAGCTTTGGGGTTCAGTTACTAATAGTGCTATGTCATTAATACCAGATCCTACTTTAAGTGAAGATAAACTTTCTCTAGCTTTACAACATTTTCAATCAAATTTAAATTCTTTAGGATACACATCTATTATGACACTTCCTGGAAATGGATATTTAGAGATTCCTTGGGAAGGGTATCATAAATTAGAACAAGAAGGACTTCTTAATTTAAGAGTTAGAGGTGCAAGTGTTTTAAAACCTTGGAGTTTCAAGGAAGATTTTGATACCATTAATGAATTAAAATCTATGTACAATAGTGACATGTTAAAATTAACTTCAGCTAAAATTTTTGCAGATGGAATCATGGCTACTGAATCAGCTTATCTTTTACAACCTTATAATGATAATAACGATAGCTATGGTGGTGCAATTTGGACCCAGGAAACTTTAAATAAGGCATTTTTAGCTGTCAACAATGAAGGACTTCAAGTTCATACTCATGCTATTGGAGATGCTGCAGTTAATATGGCTTTAAATGCTGTTGAATATGCTAACAACCATACTTTTAGTTTAGATTCTCGTAATGTGATTACTCACCTTCAATTAGTTGCAAATGAAGATTTGAATCGTTTTAAAGAACTTAATGTAATAGCTGTTCTCCAACCTTTCTGGCATTTTAAACAACCTGGAGCATGGGACTCAATAGAACACCCCGTTCTTGGGGATCGTGCAGAAAATGAATGGCCTTTAAAGTCATTGGTGGATAATGGAGCTATAATAACTTTTTCATCTGATTTTCCAGTTACGAATGTTCCTAATCCTTTTTATGCAATTGAAATTGCAGTTACTAGAAATTTACCAGATGGACCTGCATATGGCGTAGACTATAATGTAGAAAATATTGATAATCCTAAATATCTTTTGAATAGTAAAGAACGTTTGGATATAAAAGATGCTATAAAAGCCTATACTTCAAATGCAGCATATTCTATATTTGAAGAAGATACAATTGGAACACTTGAGGTAGGTAAATCAGCTGATTTAATCGTTATAAATCAGGATTTATTTTCTATAAATCCTTTAAAAATAAGCGATACTCAGGTTTTGAGAACATATTTAAATGGTAATCTTGTATTTAGCCTCTGAATGGGAATTTTAATGGTTAAAGGATAATGAAATTTGTAGCTTTTCTTAGAGGAATTAATGTTGGCAAAAACAAATTAATTCCGATGGCAGATTTAAAAACCCTTTTTTTAAATATGGGGTTTTTTAACATTAAAACATACCTACGTAGTGGGAATGTTGTTTTTGAAAGTGATTGTTTAGATATTGATATAATGGAGACTAAAATTTCAAAAAATATTGAAAAAAACTTTGGATTTTGGGTTGATTCTATTGTAAAAACTGAAAAAGATTTTTATTCTATTATTAGGAACAATCCTTATGAGTATAATTCAATTTCAGAATTATATGTTACATTTTTTAAAAATATAATAGATAAAAATCTTTCTAAAGAATTAATTGAAGAATATAAAAGTATAAATACTGATGATACCTTCACAGTAGCTAAAAATGAAATATATTTACAGTTGCACTCTAAATATCATAAAACTAAATTCAATAACAATTATTTTGAGGCACGATTAAATAATATCTCAACAACAAGAAATTGGAAAACAATACTTAAATTAAAAGAAATTTTAGTTTAAGAGATTAACAAACTCAATATTTAGTTTTTAGCGAATTAAAAAAGTGATATTTAGCTTTAAATGATTAAAAAACTAATATTTAGCTTTAAATGATTAAAAAACTAATATTTAGCTTTAAATGATTAAAAAAGGTTATAATTAAAAATTATCTAAAGTAACTCTATTAGCTTTTTCCACCACTCTTTCTTCTAATTTTTCATCAAAAGAAATTTCACCATACTTTCCTCCACCACCAGGTGAGATATAAAGTGAATTATTTCTAAAAGCTTCAATTGCTGGAACAATTTCAGGATTAACACTAGCTATTTTATCAATTGGGGCGTCGATTAATATATCTATTTCATTTCCAATATTATCAATTAATTCTTTCCACTTTCCTTGAACGGTTTTAGTAGTCACTCCTTTATCATACACAGTACTAATGATTTCAGCTAAAGGCATTAAATGTATATAAGGTGGTCTGAAATCGGGATGATGTGGTTTATCCCAAGTAGCTATTTGGGAAATTCTAAAATCTACGCCTCTTTTTATTGTGCCTCCACAGGAGCATTTCATTTTATTTTCAATAGCTAAATCAGGATCAATCAACTTATAACACTTAGTACATGCAGTCATATGATATTTACCGAGGTTAGCTACTAAACCATAATTAGCTTTAATTTTATTATTTTTTATAGAAGATTTAAGTGATGAAAATGAAATATCGTTCATTTCGATTTGATTAAATTCCCTACCTAATCTATGAGGCCATGGAGAATGTGCATCCGAATTTGAAAGAAATGGAATGTCTTGCAACTCTTTGATTGTATCAGCCATATCAGTATCTGCAGATAATCCAAGTTCTAAAAAATCAGGTTTTTGACCATAACAATCATAAATACTGTCAAATGTTTTATACATCCCAGTCCATGGGGTAAATGCATGAGCTGGTCCAACTAAACAATCATATTCTTTAGCTAAATCCATTATTTCTTTTCCATTCATTTTTGTCCTTGGACGCCCATCTTTGTGTTTATTTACAGAAACTAATTTGTCTCCTATTTCTTTAGCTATTTCAATAGTTGGAATAATAATAAGATGATGAATTTTCTTTTCACCTTCTATTTCAGTAGTTAAAACAAAATCACAATCAGGAGTAGAATATACTCCATCTCCAACATATTCAGTACTATCTTCAATTATATCTAACCACTTTGGATGAAGTGCATCACCAGTTCCCATAAGTTGAAGCCCTTTTAATTTAGCTTGTGGAGCTATATTATCTATTACCATATCCTTTGAAGTTGCCATTGAAAAACAGCTATGAATATGTAAATCTGCATTAACTATCATAATAGATTTTATGTTTATTTTACTATATTAATTTGATGAAAATGATTAGCTAATTGTGGGTATAAGAGGAAAATTTAATTTCAAAAAAAGTTAATTTATAGTTATAATATTTTTATAAAAAATTATATTGTAAAAATATATAAAAAATTATATTATAAATTTATCTAAAATTATATTTTAAAATATATAAAAAATTATATTATAAATTTATCTAAAATTATATTTTAAAATATATAAAAATTTTTTATAAAAAAATATCTAAAAAAAGAAATAATAAAAATTAAAATGTAATAAAAATTTAATAAAAATAAAATAGTTGATACATCTTAACCGATGTATCTTAAATCATCTTCGTTAGTGCCCATGGCTTTGCTCATGATTTCTTGTTCCATCTGTTGGGCTTTTGAGATCATTTTTCTAGTTTCTTCTGCTCGTTCATCAAGTTTGTCTGTGTTAATTTCAATGTTTAAAAGTGAAGATAACTTTTCTAAAAGAGCTTCAGCAGCTTCAGCATCAATGAAATAACCAGGAGTTTCACCCATTAAACAAGCTCCTTTCATTTTTTTTAATTTACCTAAACCTAAAAGAAGACCAGAAGCACCTACAATTCCACCATCCGCAGATCTTATTTCAATATCTAGTTCTTTTAAAGTTTCAATTATTTCAATATCAGTAGCTGAACCAAAAACTCGTGATTCTTCAATTGGATGGCCAGTAGCTAATCCGCCTAAAGTATACATATTTTTAACACCATATTGTTCGATGAAATCTAAAATATCAGCTGTTAATTGATATTGTCCTTCAGGAGATAATGCTTGACTATTACCTACTAAAATTATATAATCTTGTTCATCTTCTCCTAAAGATTTAAGGTAATAAAATTCATTAACCATATTTTCAACTAGACCATCTTCATCTACAAAAACTTGTGGGGGAAAATGAGGAGAATATAATTCTGCAAATTTTGTTGCTTCTAATTCATCAATCATATAATCTGCAGCTAATTTCCCTACATGCCCAATACCTGGAAGAGCTTCTATAAAAATAGGGTTTTTTAATTTAATTTCTTCTAATACATTGATTTGAGTGTTTTTCATGAAAATCATCTATTATAATTATTATTGTTATAATTTGTTTTTATTAAATTGTTAATATTAATAGAAATAATAAATTATGTTATAATTTGTTTTTATTAAATTGTTAATATTAATAGAAATAATAAATTATGTTATATTTTGTTTTTATTAAATTGTTAATATTAATAGAAATAATAAAATTATTTTTTTACTAAGAATATTTTGTGTTTAATGAATGTTTTTGAAAACTTAATTTTTAAGCATTTCTTCTTTTAACTTACGACGATATTTTCCATATTTATCATCGATAGAATATTTTGCAGGATAAATAACTTTAACTTCTCCACCACAATAAGGACAAGTTTTTTTAAGTGTATACTCGTTACAACTTTCACACTTACGCATTTTCATTTTCATTTGAGTCACTATATTGAAAAAAATTCTTAATCAGGATAAGAATATTTATAAAGAATTATTTAATTGAAAGTTATTTAATAAAGCTATTTGATAGAATGTTAGTTATTTAGAAATTATAAATTAAAATTATTTAATAAGAAATTTTAACTAGAAAATATCTATCTGAAAAATATAGTTAAAATAAATCTTTATTCTAATTCCCGTAAGAATGTTCCGTTTCCTGCGGAGTCTTCAATTATTTTTATACAATTTTCAGCAGCTTCTTTTAAATCTTTTTCTGCTTGGATATAATCTGTAGATTTTACAGTAATCCTGTAACGAGGAGCACCAACACATTGAACTTCGATGTTTTCTGCTTCTGCAGATTTAAGAGCTTTTTTAATAATATCTACACCATTAGAATCAAAAGTTTCTATATCAACATAACCAGTTATATGGACTTCTGGAGGGGTGATGTTCTTTTTAGCTACTTCGGCTATTGTTTCAGCCCATTCATCATCTATTCCTTCATCTGTAAGAACAGATTTTCCTTCATCTGCAGCAGTTTCAAAAGCACCATATATATCACCGAAGATATCCATGAGTTTATAACCTACTTCATTATAAGCTGTGTCAAGATCTTTATTTAAGGATTTAGCAGATAATTCTAAGAATTTTTCAGCTTTTTGTTCAACTTTCCATTGTTGAATCTTTTTAGTTCTTTGATCTTCTCTTATTCTTTTTAAAGAAGCATCTACATGTCCTTGTTTAGGTTTTACTCTTAAAACTCGAGCTACAATTTTCTGATTTTCTCTTACATGGTCACGTATATTTTTTACCCAACCAGAAGATACTTCAGAAATATGAATAAAAGCCTCTTTTCCTTCATATTCTTCAAGATTTGCATATGCTCCATAGCCTAAAACTTTATAAACTGTAGCTACTATAAGTTCTCCTTCACTTGGCCATTGTTGATTTTTTCTTACCATTTAAACACCTAAAATAAAAAAATAATCTATAATAATATTATTTCTATTCTTTAGAATAAAACATTAATTATCTTAATACTTCATCAATATGAGCAGTTATTTTAGATTTTCCTCCACGAGGTTGTACAAGTGTTTTACCACATATAATACATTGTACTTTGGAGGAAGCTCTATCAAATATTATTTGCTCATTATCACAGTCTAAACACTTTACTCTTAAAAAGTTTCCTCTTTGTTCATTAGACATTTAATCACCTATTTGGATAAAAATTTTATAAATATTTAATTTAACTTTCTTGAAAATGTAATCTAAATTTATTAATAATGATTATTTAGCTACAAATTCTGGTTTACTTGTTCTAAAAGAGGTTGCAACACGGGATTTTCCGCATTCTTTACACTTATATCTTAAATCTAATTTTTTAACAGGTTTATTACCACCAGGCAACGGTCTTGGATAACCTCTGTAACCAGCAGTAACTCTTCTAAATTGTCTTTGTCCCCATTTCAATTCACTAGCTTTTCTTTTTTTAGCAACCATAACTTCGTGAATAGTATGTTTTTTACATTTTGGACAGTAAGTTCTTTTTTCTTTAGGAATCTTCATTTAATCACCTATATTATATAAATTCTATGTTTCCACGACATAGAGTTATTAAGCTTTAATTAAAACAATATACAAAAATATTATCAAATATTAAATAGTATATTAAAACAATATCATCAAAACAATAATGCATTACTTTAAGTAAATAAGCCATCTATTATCTATCATTAAATCATAAGATTTAATTAAATTAAACACTTTAAAGAGAATTTTAAAGCATTATAAAAAATGGTATAATAAAATTTTATTAAAATTTAATTGATATTAGTATAATATATATTTTCTAACCCTATTTAAATTTAATGGAATTTCTTAAGATAATTTAGTTTTTATAATTTTTAATTTTTTTATAGTTTTTATAATAAGTTTATATATATTTTTTTATACAATATTTATATAAATTTAAATTATTTAATAGTATAATTATTTTTAGAAATTTCATGATAATATTCAATGTTAATTAATTTTATTTTTTATTTTTTCAATTTATGCCTTATTTTTATTTCAAGTTTTTTTGAGCTTTTTTCTTAGAATATTTTAATTTTTATTTAAGAAATGGGGGGAGAGGTATCAGTAATCTTTTTCATTTTTTTAAAGCTTTTTTTAGCTAATTATATATTTTTAAGTTAAGTATTTATATTATTAACAAGATACTTTTAGTTATAATTTAATTATTGAATATAGTTAAATTATTGATAAAAATTATTCAGGTGATTGTTTATAAAACTGACTTTGATGAGTAAATTTAGATTATATGTAATTTAATCAGTAGCTCTAAAATTGGTAATGAGCTTTATATAAAATTCATTGTAAAAGAAGATGAGTGCTTTTTTGAATAAATTTTTTGATCTTTTTTGTTTTCATTCAATAAATATTATTCTTTTTTTACTATGAATTTTTTTTAGCATATGATTTTCATTGATTAAATTTATTGATTAAATGTACGACATTTTTTCATCCAGATTCTGAATAATTTAGTAATTAATTTTAAAAAGGAGGAATAATCGTATGATTTTTAAAAATCAAAAAAGAATAATATTTTTGATTTTGATAGTGTTATCGCTACTTATGTTAATAGGTTCTGTCAGTGCGAAAGATGTACCTATTAATACTGCAAATAATTTTAAATCTACTATAGAGGGTAGTGGTGTTGCATCTGGGGATACTGTGAGTTTAACTAACCCTAGTAGCCCAGGATATTTTAACCTTAGTGGTAATACAAATATAAGTATTAATAAAAATGTAACAATACGCAGTGCTAATACAGCACAAAAAGCTATATTAGACTTAAGTAGTAATGGTAGGGCATTTATTGTAGCTAATAATGGTGTTTTAACACTTACAGATTTAACCATAAGAAATGGGCTTATATCTGATTCTTCTGGTGGTGCAATTTATATCTATTCAGGTGGTCGCGTAATTTTAAATGGTTGTAATTTTAGTAATAATAGGATTGAAAATGCCTATCCTTCATCTTTAGTGATGGACTATGGATATGGTGGTGGTGCAATCTATAATGCTGGTAATTTAACTATAAGTAATTGTAATTTCACATACAATAGTGCAACTGGAGTTTTTACTACAATCGGATCTAGTGTTTTAGGTAAGTATGTTTATGGTGGTGGTGCAATCTGGAATTCTGGTGGTAATTTAAATATTAGTAATAGTATTTTAAACAATAACACTGTTAATAGGTGTCGTGATGGAGGTGCCGCAATTTATATGATGAATGGAGGCATTGTTAATGTAGATCGTTGTAATTTTACAAATAATCTAGCTATAAATTATACAGTTTCTGGTATTTATGAGGTATTCAATGGTCAGTATGAGAGTGCAATTTATCGTTATAGTGGTACTTTTAATGTAAGTAATTGTAATTTTATATTAAATAATTTGCCTGGTGTGCCAATCATGGGAACTGTAACTATTAGTGGTAATAATTATTATATTTCTAATAGTACTAGTAGTATAAAAAATGCATTATCTAAAGTTTCTAATGGAGATACTATTTATCTTAACCCTGGAACATACAATGGAACCAGTAACTGGAATATAACTATTAATAAAAATGTTACTATTCGTGGTAATGGTTCAGCTAGTAATGTGATTATTGATGGTAAATATCTTAATGGAACTATATTCAATATAACTGCTGGTTATAAATTAACCCTTATAGATTTAACTATCACTGGAGGAAATGGTACTTGGGGTGGGGCAATTTATAATCGAGGTGTTATAAATGCAACTAACTGTATTTTTAGAAACAACACAGCAAATAATGCGGGTGTAATCTATAATCCTAATGGTGTAGCAACTTTCACTGGTTGTAATTTTACTAATAATAATGCTTCTATTGGTGGTGGTGCAGTATATAATGATGGAGTTAATGGGGCTATGACTTTAACTAATTGTAATTTTATTAATAACAGATGTACAGCGTCTACAGGGGGTGGTGGAGCAGTCTTCATTAGTAGTGGTCGAGCTACTTTAACTGGTTGTAATTTTACAAACAACTCAGCTACTTCTAATGGCGGTGCAATCAGAAATGGTGCTAATTTAACTGTTTATGGTTGTACTTTTATGAACAACTCGGCTACTAGTGGTGCTGCAATTTATAATTATGATCTAAATGGTGGTAATTTAAATGTTTCTTTTTCTGTGTTCTTTAACAATACAGGCTCAAGCTATCATATTTATCGTAATAGTGGTAATGTTGTTTTAAATGATAATTTTTATTTCTGGGTTATTAATAATATTAGTGATACAACATATATTAACTCATTAAAAAATAATATTACTAATTATCCTAGTGCTATTGGATCATTTTATTATATATCAATCAGTGGGTATAATGCAAATTATGGTGTAAGTCAAACTGCAACTATTACATCTACATTGGCACGTAATGGTATGGGAACTGGCAATCCAGCTAATTTACCTAATATCGGTAATAATTATATCAATATAAGATATGGTAGTATATTAAATACTAATTATAACTATAAAAGTACATATTCTTATACTATACCAACAACTAGCGTAAGTTCAGGCAATACTCTTCAGTTTTCCTTTGGAAATATTCTTTTACGTCAATTGCCTGTAACTATTAATAAAGGCACTACTAATTTAGCAGTTAACAATGTAATTGCTACTAGTGTTGGTGAACCTATTCAGGTAACAGCTACTTTAACAGCTTATGGTAAAGCTATAAATGGTGTTTCTGTAGGGTTCTATGTTAATGGTCTTTTAAGAAATACTATCAATACTGATGCTAATGGAAGAGCTGTCTTTACTTATACTCCGACACCATCAGACCCTCAATCTTCTAATTATCAGGTTACATATGGTGAAACTACAAATTATTTAGGTTCTTCTTCATCAATTGTAAGCTTTACTATTAGTTCATTTAATTATACAAGTATTAGTTCTGAGATTGATGTCGCGTCAACTATTGTTGATAGTTCTAAATATACTACTGCTAGTTGGGCCAAATTCCAAGCTGCTTTAAATAAAGCAAAAGATTTGTTAAAATATAGGGATGGTCTTTCTCAAGCTGAAATTGATGCTTGTTTGAAGGCTTTAGCTGATGCAAGAAAAGGTTTAGTTGCTGTTAATTATAATGCGATTTCTACTGAGATTGTTGTTGCATCTACTTTAATTAAATCTGATTATACTGCTGCTAGTTGGACTAAGTTCCAAACTGCTTTAACTAATGCAAAAACTATGTATAATAATCGAGCAGCTAATTCTCAAGCTGAGATTGATGTTTCTTTGAAAGCTTTAGCTGATGCAAGGAAAAATTTAGTACGTGCTGGAACAACTAATACTGGGGTTCTTACTAAAAAGAATGTCGATTTAAAAATTACTAAAGTTAAAAGATCTAAAAATACCTATAAAGTAACTATTAAAAATCTTGGAAAAGAGAAATCAGATAAAACAAAAGTTAAAATTTGGTATAAATTCGGTGGAAAAACTTTCAAGAAAACAGCTAATGTAAGAGCCATTAAAGCAGGTAAATCTTTAGTAGTTAAAGTGAAATTCTTTAAGTATGCTAAACATTACAATATTAAAAAAACTGTTCAAGTAAACTTCAACAAATTGGCTTATGAGACAAATTATAAAAACAATAAATTTACAATTAAAAAAGAATAAGGATAAAATTAATTTATCCTAAATTCTTTTTTTATTTTTTTTATTTCTATTTTTTATTTCTATTTTTATTCTTATTATTTCTTATTTTTTAAATTATCAGTTTATTATTAGTTAATATATAATTATAATAAAATGGTGTTTTTATATAATCATTATGAATTATTATCAAATTTTATCATAATAATATTTTATAATTATTTTTTTAGAAAATAAAATAGATTAGTTTTTGACCAATCTACCTTTTCTATTTTTTACTAAAATATTTGCATTGATATCTGGCATAACTACGATATCTTGAGGTTTAAAAGGGCCATATACCTTTTTATCAACGCCTACAATGGAATTAATTTCAGAAAATATTAAAACCATTACATTAGCTATTTTTTTTGAGGTAGATTTAGAATTACTTTTATCTAATTGATTATTCATTTCTAAATCATGTTCATAATTTAATTCATCAATATTGAGGAATTGTTCATCTTCAACATTATTTATATTACTCATTTCAGAGGCATCATTTTTTGTTGTTTTTGGTTTTTGGTTTTTTGTTGTTTCAACTTTTTGGTTGTTTTCTGGTTCTTTTTTATTGTTTTCAAGTTCTTTTTTAGAGTTTTCTGGTTCTTTTTCTAAAGTTGTAGTTTTCTTTTCAGGGGATATAGGTTTTTCTTTAGGGAGTATAGATTCTTCTGTAATAGGTAGTGATTTGGACGATTTTTCATTTTCTTCATCAATGATGGAAGAATTAGAAGTTTCGATGCTTTGGGAACCTTTATTAGCTTTGTTATCATCTTCATTATTTTCAGAAGCATCTGAAGAAATTAAATCTTCTTTAGAACTTATTTCATCGAAAGAAATACTTTGCCTATGCTTTTTTAATGTATCAATAAGTGAGAAGTAAAGTGCTTCTTCTTCTTCTGTTAGATTTAAAGGATTTGTATCCAAAAGATCAAATTGTGGTTTTTCTTGGAACAAATGGTAAGAACGTTGAATATTCATAACAGCAGCATCAGCTATTTTATGTTCTCTTAGTTCACAAATTCTAGTAGCTATTCTTTGGGTATTTCTTAATAAGTCATGTGCAGATGAAAAAGGATCTTTTTCAGCAGCATCTTTAACTTCATTTAGATATTTATAAGTTTTTTTATAAAAATCAGGGCCAACTCTAGCTAATACACTATTAGCTCCTTCTTTTCTCTGTATTTCTCGTAATTTTTTGAAAAAATTATCTTCCAAGAATAATCAACTCTAATTAATTTAATTTGAAAACATCGTCTTATTTTGGAATATATTTTAATTTATATATATCTATAATTTTGAAGTATATTTTAATTTATATATATCTTAATTTAAAAATATATTTTAATTTAAAATTGATGTTAACTTAATTATACTCAATAACAATAAAAATGAAAAATTATTAAATTTATAAAATATTTTATATAAAAATTTTATAATTTTTATTATATTTTTTATAAAAATTTTATTTATAAAATATTAAAATTATAATCATTAAAAATTTAAAAAATATTAAGCTATAACATTATTATAGTTATAAAAATTATTATAATTTATAAAATTAAAATTACAAATAATTATAATAAAAAATATAAAATATAAAAAATATATTAGAAACTGAGAATATTTCTATTCATCAGATTCTATTCTTGGAGCTAATAAGAAACTTAGTTCTCCATCATCAGAAACCATTTTAAGTTTTAAATCAAGAGGCATATCGTCTCCAAGTTTGATAGTAGCAATATCTGAAAATTTATCAGCTTTTAGCATCTCTCTTATTTTTTCAAGAGAAAATACTGATTTAGCTTCACCATCTATTTTTTCACCATGAAGATATTCAATATTAGCATCACCAAATTCTCCTTCTGCAGCAGCTTTAAAGTATTCATTATCTACCATAAGAGAAATTTTGTCTGAAAATATATCAATATCTGCAATAGAATCTTTTAAAAGAGTGAAAGGAATTTCAAACTCAGTAGGATGTTCTAATGCAGGAGGTGAAGGTGGTTCTTGATCAATATCAATGAGTCTAATTTTAAAGGTTCTTTTAGCTTCCCCTTCAAATGTGATAATGAAATTTCCTTCATCAAGAGATATTATCACACGGTCATCACTTTTGGAACGTTTTAAAACTTTGACAAATTCATCAGTATCTATATTTATTTTTTCTGGCTCATCACAAATAAATTCATCGAATAAGCTTGCTTTTAATTCTAAATGTACATATGTGATGTGACTACGGTCTAAGGCATCTAATCTAAAACCTTCGCTATCAGTTTGAATTTGTACTTCATCTACAATAGAAGAAATAGCATCAAAACTGGTTTTTAAAATATTAGGATTACTTAATTCAGCTTTAAACATTTTAAATCCTCTCTTTATTTAATTTAAGAGTTTTGATTATATTATTTAGTATTTACTATAGTTATTAATTTATGCTATAATGAGATTTATAGCTAAAAGATTTAAAATCATTCATAAATAATATGTATTTATGAAATAGTTTTTCATCATATTTATATTATATAATTATATTCATATATATAATTTTTTTTATATAAAAATTAAATTTTATAAAATTAATATGAAAGATAATGTGAAATGATTTTTTATTCAATTAGTTTTGATTGAACATCTTTTTCAGAATCATCTTTTTTTTTAGATTTATCTTTAGTTTCATTGATATTTTTGATAATTTTATCTATTCCATTAGAGTCGTTATCTTTTTCATTTTGAGATTTAGTGTTTTCATTTTGAAAATTATTGTTTTCGTTTTGAGAATTATTGTTTTTGGCACTGTTAAAGCTATCATTATCACCTTTTTCTTCAGCAATGGAATCTTTTTGAGAATTAGAATTCTTTTTAAAATTAGGTTTTATTTTAGTAGGTTTACTATATTCTTCTTGCTCTTCATCTTCTTCCTCTTCATCAAATTCTGAATCATCTTCAGATAATAATTCAGTTAATTGAAGGTCTGATTCAGAAGAAATATCATTTTCAAAAGAAGTGAAAGAGTCAGAGTCGGATAAAAAGTCTTCAGGGTCAGATAAAAAGTCTTCAGAGTCGGATAAAAGTTTTTCAGGATCTGAAGAATTAGAAGGAGATTCAAAAAGAGTGGAGTCAGAATCAGATAATTCTGATTTTAATTCAGATTTTGATTTGGATTCAGTTGATTTGGATTCAAAATTAGAGGTACTATCATAAAATTCTTCATCAAGCAGTTCCAAATCTTTTATAGTATCAAAAGTATTTGTTAAAGGATTTTTTTTGGATATAATCGTTGAAATTGAAGCTACAAGAGATAAAATCCCAATAAATGCCATAATCATTGCAAATGCTGCAGTTTCACCAAAAGCAACATTGTCCACATATCTATAGGAATTTCCTAAAAGTAAAAAAATCCCTGCTAAAATAAAAATAATTCCAATGGTAATTCCAATTAAAGCTATAATTAGTCGTTTTTTTCCAGACTCTTTAGAAAATAATCCCTTAAATTTAGAATTTAAGGAGGTTTCACTTAAAAAACTTTCATTTAAAGAATCATCAGAGTCATTTTCTTTTTTATTTTCAATTTCAAGATTTTCAAAAGAATCATTTTCATCTAAAAGAGATAAGTCATCTTCTAAAGATTTTTTAGATTCGTCCATAGGATTCCTCTTAGATTTTTTTTATTAAATTATATAAATCATTTAATATTATTCCAAATTTATATAGAATTTATATTATAAGAATATTTTTTTTATTATAATATTTTATATAGTATACTTTTTTATATAATTTTAAGAATATTTTTTTTATTATAATATTTTATATAGTATATTTTTTTATAATTATAAAGTTAATAAAATATTTTCTGATTTTTTTGAACTTATCAATTTGCCGATTAAGTAGATAAATTCTATTATTATAAATTCAATTATTTAAGATTCTATTATAATTCACTTAAAAATACCAATCCTTTATTAATGTGAAGTTTTATAGTATTTAGTTTAATTATAAAATTTCATATTATATAAATGAATATGACTTAAGTCTATATGAAAAACCTAATCATATTCTCTCCAAGTGTGTTTACAATTCAAACATTTTAAAAATCTAGTTTCTGCTTCATCAGCACTTCTTGTTTGTCGTAACCACCAACCTGCTTTATTATGTCCACATTTAGGACAGTTTACAGTAGTTGTTGGAAGAGTATTTATATCTTCTCCCTTTACAATAACAGTATCTTTCGCATCTACCTTTTCACTAACTTTATATTTGTTAGCTGAATCTTTTGATAAATCTTTTGTATATCCGCATTTACATTTAAGTTTATTATCATGAGGAAGTAACATAGCTCCACAATCTGGACAAAATTCCATAAAAATCCTCCGAACTAATTATTAATCGTTTCTTGAATAAATTTTAAATATTTTTTTAATAGGTTTTTTTTCTTATAAATCCACTATTTTCTAATATTTTATCAATATTTTTTTAATAGTTTTTTTTCTTATAAATCCACTATTTTCTAATATTTTATCAATATTTTTATAAGTAATTTGTTTTAATAATAATTATTATAAATACTAGTAAAATATTAATATCTTTTTTATTATAAATACTAGTAAAATATTAATATCTTTTTTATTATTTATACTTTTTTAGAATTATTCATTTTATATAAATGATTTTAAATTAAAATTTAAAAAGAATTGATATATTTCAAAGCATCTTTTAATATTTTTTCATGATCAAAAGCTAAATTTAAGGAAGAAATATCTTCAAATGAATAAATTTTTCCATCTTTAGCATCACTAGATGGTGAAAGTTCATTAAAATCTCCATTAGCTATATACACAATAGAAACTGTATGACCTCTTGGATCTCTATTTGGGTTTGAATAAACTCCAAGCAATTTTTTTATTTTAACATCAATACTAGTTTCTTCTTTAGCTTCTCTGATAGCTGCATTTTCTACAGTTTCCCCATAATCTACAAATCCTCCAGGTATAGCCCAGTGGTTTTTAAATGGTTCATTTTTTCTTTTTATTAATATAAAATCATTATTTTCATTAATAATTATAATATCAACAGTTAAAGAAGGCTTTTTGTATTTAGTCAAAATATCATCCAGGTCATTTATTTCAATGATTGATTAAAAAATAAGATTATAGAAATTAGTAAGTATGTAATAGTTTGAGATAAGTTTTAAAACAAGTTGTGCTGGAAAAAATATTTAAATTAGATGAATTTATCTAGTTAAAGAACATTTTTCTAATTTAAGCTTTTTATTCTAATTAAAGTTTTATTAGTCTAATTTAAGCTTTTTATTCTAATTTAAGCTTTTTATTCTAATTTAAGCTTTATTATTCTAATTTAAAAAAAAATAATGAATTAAAAAGAGATTAGATTTAATTAAAAAGAATCTATTTAATAGATTCTACTAATTTTTTGAACTCTTCTGATTCATCTTTTAATTGTTTAGCTGCTTTTAAAAGCACTTTTTTAGGATCTTTAGTCCTTTTAACTCTTATAGTAATGTTTGGTTCAGCTATAAGTGGGTGATCTATGCCGTAAACTGCATATTCAACATCCTCATCTTCCATGAGATTTTTTCTTAAAGCATTACAAACACTGTGACTTTCACCAGGAACTATAATTTCAAGTTCAAGTTTTGATTTAGTTTCTATAATTTGAATATCATCCATAATATCATCCATAAATTAAAATTATTTAGCTATAAAATATTATTTATTCTAAGTAAAAAGTAATATTTCTATAGCTCTAAAGCAAGTTTAATAGTCTAACAATCATAGTTAGATGAAATTTTTCGCTTTTCTTTTCTATCACAGACTTCACAATAAAGTTCATCATTTCTGGTAGTAGGAACCATGTATGCACGGCACCTTGTACATATAGCTTTTACAACACCGTCTTCTCTATCTTCGGTGTTTAAATCTAAATTGTCACCCATGATTTTAGATACTTTAGCTTCAATAACGTCTCCAATTCTAAAAGCATCGGTTAATTTGTCTAAATATCCTTTTTTTACTTGGGATATATGTATTGCTGCCATGTAAGGAAGAGCTAATTTTCTATCGACACCTTTCATTTTTTGAACATTAATCATAGCTCTTTGACCACGAACATCAGTGATTTCTCCATAAATACTATCGCCCACATTTAAAACTGCAGGATTACCAGAAGATGGAATAATAGAAATCTTTTTCTTAGAAGGGCTAATATCAACAGTTCCTATAACTGCTGCTTTTATATATCCTCCATCATCATATGCCCATTTATCAGGCAAAAATTGTTCACTAACACCAAGAACATCTCCAGGCATTACAAAATCTCCAGATTTAACTTTCATTTTCTATACCTCTAAAATAAGAATTTTAATAAATTTTAAAGAAATAATCTAATTTAATTTTAAAATAATTTAATTAAAATATTATTGTATTCATAATTATTATAGTAATTTATAATTTATAAATTTCATTATATATATTAATTTTTATTTTGTTAATTTATTTTATATAATTTTTATTTTATTATTTTTTTATATCTTTATTTACTATTTTTTATTCTATAACATTTTTTTTATTTTTTTATAATTTTATTTTTTTATAATTTTATTTTTTTATAATTTTATTTTTTTATAATTTTATTTTTTTATAATTTTATTTTTTTATAATTTTATTTTTTTTATTTTTGTATTTATAAAATATATACAAGTATAGCTAACTTTAGACTATATTCGCCTTTTTAGTTTTATTTTTTAATTTAATTTATTAATAGAATATATTTTATAGACTTATCAGTGGCTTTCATGGAATAAGATTTCGTCTAATTGATAATCTTCCCATTTCCTTTTGTTTAAAACGATTTCTAATTCTTGGGGAGTGATAAGTGGTTTTTTATACATTTGAGAATCATCAATAGCTATTCTTGGACAGGCAGTAACTATAAAACCTTCTAAATCCATATATGGTAAGAGAACATCTGGATTTATATTGTCTACCATGATTAAGAAAGCTTCCATTCCTTCATCTTCAAGGGATTTTTTAATTTCTTTAGCTAATTCTAATCTGTATTGACCTTCCTTTGATGATATTAATATTCCCCATTTCTTTACTTCCTGTGCTTTAACTATTCTTGCAAAGCGTATTCTTAGTATTTGATCTGCAAATTCACTAATATCTCTTGCTTCTCCACTATATGGATCAGCTATAATTACTGGGGATTTAGTAAAAAGATGAATACCTAAAGGATGAAAATTTCCACTACCTACAAAAAGATAAGCTTCTGCTTGGAGGTCTTTAATTGAAGAAAAGTTACACCCAAGAACTTGTCCTTTTCGTGTGCTTTTAGAAGAACCCAGTACTACCTCTTTACCATTGTCTTCTAAATAGTCTTTAATTTTATTTAAAATGTTTAAATGTTGTGTGGTAGTAGCTAAAGCTATTTTAGAATAATTGTTCAATAGTTTTAAAGCTTCATCAAGAGATTTTTCAACTTTGATTTTTGCATAGGATTCAATAAATAATATTGGAATGTCGTATTTTATTGGAAGTGGAGTATGAGCATAGTGAATAATTAAATCAACTATTCCTTTCATTTTACCAGTACTAGTATCACAGGCACCAAAACAAGGATCTCCAGAAATGATTATAGTTGCATTAGTTTCTTTTTCAAGAATTTTAGCTATAGCTATAGCTTGAGTTTTTAATCCTTCTGGAAATTCTAAAGCCACATTTCTTGCATTTCGTTTATTTATTGTGTTTATGGCTTTGTTGATATCCATATTGTATAGTGACATATTTTCTCAAAATAATGATTATAATTAATTTGTATTAAATAAAACAGAGGTTTTTATAAAACTAAGGTTTATTTCATGATTAATAAAGATTATTTCATAAATTGACCCATAAGGCGACCCATTGATCCTCCACCCATTCCACGTTTACCAATTCCTTTCATAGCTTTTTTAGTGTTGTTATAATATTTTAAGAGTTCTTTAACTTCTTCGTTTTTGACTCCTGAGCCTCTAGCTATTCTTAAAATTCTAGATTGTTTGATAACTTTAGGGTGTTCCATTTCATATTCGTTCATTGAAGACATTATAATCTTAAACTTATTTATTTTATCTTCTGTCATTTGGGTAGCTTCTTTTGGTACTTTTCCACCAAGACCTGGAATCATATTCATTATTTGTTTCATAGGTCCCATTTTATTCATCATTTCGAACTGATTTTTCATATCTTTAATAGTGAATTTACCACTAATCATGGCATTCATAGTCTCAGCAGCTAAATCTTCGTCTACTACTTCTTCAGCTCTTTCAATGAGAGTTCTAATATCTCCCATCCCAAGTAATCTTGATATAAATCTATCAGGATCAAAAGCTTCAAAATCATCTAATCGTTCACCAGTACCAATAAATTTAATAGGTGCTCCAATTTCTGCCACAGCTGAAAGAGCTCCTCCTCCTTTAGCTGAACCATCAAGCTTTGTAATTATTATTGACCCTACGTTAGTAGTTTTTGCAAAAGCTTTAGCTTGTTCACCAGCTTGTTGACCAATTGTTCCATCAATAACTAACATAGACTCGTTAGGATTAATAACTTCTGAAAGTTTTTCCATCTCATCAAGTAAATCTGATTCATCTTTATGTCTGCCTGCAGTATCAAAGATTATAATTTTTTGATTTCTAAATTGTTTAAGACCTTTTTCAGCTAAATCAATAGCATCTTTATTTTCAGGGTCCCCATATAGGGATATTTGTAATTCTTCTGTTAACTGTCTTAGTTGTTCATAGGCAGCAGGCCTCCAAGTGTCAGTACTAACAACTGCTGGAGAAAACCCTTTTTTTTGAAGATATCTACATAATTTACCTATTGTGGTAGTTTTACCACTACCTTGAAGACCTAAAAACATTATTTTAAATGGTTTATCATCAATATCCAAATCATGATGTTCACTACCAAGAAGATTTACCATTTCTTCATAAACTATGGTTATAACATGTTCTCTTGGAGTTATTCCTTTAGGTGGCTTTTCATTTAAAGCCCTATCTTCAATTCTTTTTGATAAATGTAAAACTAATTGAATATTAACATCAGACTGAATTAAAGCTCTTTGAATATCTTTAACAACTTCTTTAATAGCTTTCTCATCTATTACAGTCATACCTGCTAATTTTTTCATTGTATTGGTAAGACTTTTTCCTAAATTTCCTAACATAGCCATTTAATCACCAGGCTTTTAATTATTATTTTATTATCAGTTTATTTTTATTTATATATTGTATTTTATTTTATTTTTATTTAGTTATTGATTAATGTATAGATTAATTTGAAATAATATTTTGATTTTATATATATGTTTTAATTGATTTATATAATTTTTTTATTTTTATAATTTATAGAAGATTTTATTTTTTATAATTTTATAATTTATTTTTAGAATTTATAGAAGATTTTATTTTTTATAATTTTATAATTTATTTTTAGAATTTATAGAATATTTTATTTTTTTATTTTTATAATTTATAGAATTTTTATTTTTAGAATTTATAGAAGATTTTATTTTTTTATTTTTATAATTTATAGAAGATTTTATAGAAATTATAGAATATGATATAAAATACCTAAATTATTCAGATATTACTTCTTTAAAGACTTTTCCAATAGATTCATTTATTACCAAGTTGGCATAATCATCATAAGAGGTAGTGCCTTTATTTATGAGAATTAAATTATCTCCTTTAAAATATTCTATAAGTCCAGCAGCTGGATAAACAACTAATGAAGTTCCACCTATAATAAGGGCATCTGCATTAGCTATATGTTCAATAGACTTTCTCATTATATCATTGTCTAAAGGTTCTTGATATAATACGACGTCTGGCTTTACAAGTCCTCCACATTTATTACAAACAGGAATTTCTTCTGAATTTATTATATAGTCGAGGTCATAGCTAGCTCCACAATCCATACAATAATTCCTCATTATACTTCCATGAAGTTCATAAACTTCTTCACTTCCCGCCTTTTGATGAAGATCATCGATGTTTTGAGTTATCACAGCTTTAATTTTTCCTAATTTTTCAAGTTTAGCTATAGCTAAATGAGCATCGTTTGGTTTAGCTGTAGTATGAACAATATTTTCTTTATAATACTTATAAAATTTACCAGTATTGTTTAAAAAGTAGCTATGGGAAAGAATTGTTTCAGGAGGTTCTCCATACTTTTTGAGAGTATTATAAATTCCATTTTCGCTTCTAAAATCAGGTATTCCACTTTCAGTAGAAACTCCAGCCCCACCAAAAAATACAATATTGTTTGAATTAGCTATTGTCTCTTTTAATTCATTTATTTTATCTAAATTTGTCATTTTATCCCAATTATTTTTATTAACTTTTGAGTGTTTAATATATTCATTAATTTTTGTTTATATATTCTGTATATTTGATTTTAATCTATTTTACTATTATTTATCAGAATATAACAATTCTAAATAGGAAGTTCTCTCAAAACCATCAGTTATGCCTAATTTTTTAAATATATCAAATATTTTATTTAATTCTTCTTTGAAATCACTCCCATCTTCTAGATCTGTTTCTATTTCCATGTATGGACCTAAACCCTCAACTTCATCAAGACTTATAATGTATTGATTTAAATTATAGATTGTTCTATTTTTAACAACTTCTGCAGCTTTTTTAAAACCTAAATGTTGGAAAATCTTGTCTACTTTTTTGGCATCTTCGATTCCCACTTCAATTTCTTCTCTTGTTTTACTTTTTTTGTCTATTTTTGGTCCTTTGTAAGTTATGAATATTTTTTCTCTCTTTTTAATTGAAACTTTTCTTATTCTAAGGGCTTCATCTGTTTCTGCAAAATCCCTTATTGGGCTGTTGAAATAGCTATCTTCTTGGTGTTCTATATGGCTTTTTTCAGCATTAATTTCTTTTAATAAAGTTTTTATAGATTCAAAATTATTTATTTTAGCTTTCACTTCAACTTCTATCATAATATCCCTATCTTTTCATGTTTTTATTTAATTAGATGTTAATTCTTTATTAATTTTTAAGTCAATAATTTTTCTAACCACAAAATCTATTAAATTAGATTTACTATATTTAAAGTAGATTTACTTAAATTATATATAAATATATAAATTATAAACATTATAAAATTTCTTAAATTTTTTTCTAAAATTAAATAATTTTTAATAAGTTATAATAATTTTCTAATTATAATTTTATTAACTAATACTTCAATATTTATGTTTAAATATTGAGTTTATCCTTTAATTTTTAATTGAATATAAAACTGTAGTTTTTAAATTAAATTATAAAGTTTAAAAAAATTTATTGAAAATTTTGTTTGAAATTTTTTTAAATAGGTTTATATATATAATAAAATAAAAAAGATATAAAGTAAATTTTTATAAATAGTTTATTAAATTTTTTATTAATATTTTTATAGAATTTTTATAGAATTTTTTATTAATATTTTTATAGAATTTTTATAGAATTTTTTATTAAATTTTTACTTAATTTTAATTATTTATTTTTAAAATTTGATTGGGAGGTATATTAACTTGACCGATGTTAGTATCAAAATAGAGAATATTGTAGCTTCTGCAGCTATTGGAAAAGATATAGAATTGACTGAAGTTTCAAAAGCATTAGAAGGCGTTGATTTTAACCGAGAACAGTTTCCAGGATTAGTTTTTAAATTAAAAGAACCTAAAACCGCAGCACTTATTTTTAGCTCGGGGAAATTGGTTTGTACTGGGGCTAAATCTATAGAAGATTCTATTTTAGCTATAAACAAAACTGTTGATTTGATGAGAACTATTGATAAAGATATTCCTCACGAATTTGAAATTAAAATCCAAAATATTGTAGCTTCTGCCAACTTGGAAGCCACATTAAATCTAGAAGCTGTTGCTCTAGAGTTAGAAAATACGGAATATGAACCTGAACAATTCCCAGGTTTAGTTTACCGTTTAAAAGACCCTAAAGTTGTTTTATTATTATTTGGTTCAGGCAAAGTAGTTTGTACTGGAGCAAAAAATAAAGATGATGCTAAGCTTGGAGTAGAAAGGGCCTACGACAGACTTAGCGAGTTGGACTTAATATAATTGGTGATATGATTGATTAAACTTGTAGTATTTGACTTAGATAATGTTATTATTGATGGTGAAGCGATAGATGAGATTGGAAAATTAGTAAATGTTCAAGATGAAATTGCGGAAATCACTGAAAAAGCTATGCAAGGTGATTTAGACTTTGAAACAGCTATAAAAGAACGAGTTAAACTTTTAAAAGATGTTTCTGTTGATGACATTAAGAAATTAGCAGAGGATATGAAACTTATTGAAGGAGCTGAAGAAGCTATCAAAGGTTTAAAGGATAATGGCTATGAAGTTGCTGTTATCAGTGGAAGCTTTGATTTAATTGCAGATCCTTTAAAAGAAAAACTTGGATTAGATTATTTATTTACCAACACACTAGTAGTGGAAGATGGAAAATTAACTGGAGAAGTTACTGGACCTTTAGTAGAAGGTACTAAAGCAGATGTACTTAATACTATGATTTCAGATATGGATATTTCAGTTGATGAATGCATTGCTGTTGGTGATGGCGCTAATGATATATCTATGATGGAAATAGCTAAATTTGGAATTGCATTTAATGCAAAACCCGCAGTTAAAGAAGTAGCAGATATCATTGTAGAAGATAAAGATTTAAAAGAAGTTTTGACTGTTATTATAGATTTGAATTCTGATTCTGATGAAACTGAGACTGAAGTTGAAGTTGTTGAAGAGGATGATGTTAGTGTTGTTGAAGAGTCTGAAGTTGTGGATGAATCTGAGGCAGATGCTGTTGATGACGTTATTGATGCGTCTGATGTAGCTGTTGTTGAAGAGGATGATGTTAGTGTTGTTGAAGAGTCTGAAGTTGTTGAAAATGCATCTTCCGATGAAGTCGAAGTAACTGCTAAAGTAGACTCTGAAAAAGATAAATCATCTGTAGACACTAAAGATGATAAAGCTAAGGAAGATTTGAAAAAACCTAAAGCTAAATCTAAAAAATCCAGAAAAAATACTCTTGTAGAAGTAGATTTTGATCTTGCATCTACTCTTGAAGGCGTTAGAAAGCAAAAAGATGAAAGAGAAGAAATTATATCTAAAATAGCTTTAGAAAGAGAAGAATTCAATAAAGTAGCTAAGGAACAACGTAAAATTAGAGACGATCTTAATGATAACTTAAAAGAAAACTTAAAATTAGCTATTGACTATAGAGATCAACGTAATGAAATCAATAAATCTGTTGAAGATGTTAAAAAATTGCGTGACGAAGTTAATGAAGAAATCAAAAAGCTTGAATGGTCTTCTGGTAAAAGAGATAAAATAAAACTTGAAAATGAAATTAAAAAGATTGATAAAATCATTGAAACTCGAGTTTTAGATATCAAAAAAGAGAATCAACTTGTTAAAAATGCTAATGATTTGAGAAAACAGTTGATGGAAATAAAAGAAGACGATAAAGTTAAAGATGAAGCTATAGCTCTTAAAAAGGTTTCTGAAGATCATCATGCAAAAGTTGTTGAACTTTCAGAACAAGCTCAAGAATTCCATGAAAAAATGCTTAATTACTTTAGAACAACTGATGATATCCGAACTACAGCTGATGAAGCTCATAAAAAGTTCATTGAAGCTAGAAAAGCTGCATCATCTAAACACGATGAATTCAAAGTTGTTTTAAGTGAAATTCATATTATTAACAAAGAGCTTGGTACAAACAAATCTAGAAGACGAAAAGCTGAAAAACAATCTAGTAATAAGAAAAATCGTGAAGAAAAAGAAAAAGCTGAAGATATTTTTGAAAAATTCAAAAAAGGTAAAAAACTTACTACTGAAGAGCTTTTACTTTTACAAAAGCACGATATAGGATAATTAGATAATATCTATTAATTTTTCAATTTTTGGATATTAATAATTATTTATTATTGTAATAGATTGAAAAATATCTAATAGTTATAAATATTTAATTTTTTTAATAAAGAATTGAATAATATAATTAGCTAAATTTTTAGCTAATTCTTATAACAATATAATTTGTAGTTTAATCAGTATTTAACCAACTCAATCTAGCTATTGGTGAAACAGTGGAAGATAAAGATAATAATGATCATTCTAACCAAATTAATAAAACACTAAAAAAAATAGAAGTTTGTTATCTTTGTCATGAAGAATTTGACATTAATTTAGACGATGAAAGCCATTATCATTATGGTGAATTCCCTATGTGTGCTTACTGTAGTGAATTTTATGGTTTTTATAATAAGGATAAAAAATAATTTTTTCTAGCTAGATTTCTTTTTTATTTTTAATTTATTTTTATTTTTACTTTTATTTTCATTTTTTTAATTTTTATTCTTTAATCATTTTTTTAATTTTATTCTTTAATCATTTTTTTAATTTTTATTAGATAGCAATCTATAATCAAAACATTTAAATAATACTAAAAATAATATTAGTATTAAATATATTTTAATTTAATATATATAATAAAAGAAGCATTATGTATAAATAATATTAATAACAATAATAATAAATTATAAATTTTTCATGAATAGATATATTTTTCAATAAAAAATGTAAAGGTATATTTAAAAATTATTAAATAATATGAATATTAAATGAAAATAAAATTATAGAAAAGAAAAAAATTATAAAAAATTCTATAAAAATGTGATATAATGCATGAAGTAATTATTTGTGAGAAACCCAAATCAGCTGAAAAAATAGCTAATGCCATATCTTCTAATGTAGTTAAAAAGAAAAATGGTAAAAAATCATATTATTGGGAAATTAATGAAAAAGATAAAAAAATCACTGTTCTTTCTGCAGTTGGACATTTATATTCTCTTACTCCAAAAAATCAGAGAGATAGGGTTTATTTTGATTTAGAATGGGTTCCTTCATATGAAACTCAAAAAGGTCTAGGATATATTAGAGATTATATTAGTGCTATTAAAAAACTTGGAAAAGGTGCGGACAAATATATTCATGCTTGTGATTATGATATTGAAGGGACTTTAATAGGTTTCAATGCATTAAAATATGGTTGTGGTGAAGATTCAGTTTCTAATACCTCAAGAATGAAATTTTCCACTTTAACCAAAAAAGATATACTTGCAGCTTATGAAAATCAAATTGATTTAGATATTAACCAAGTAGATAGTGGAATAGCTAGACATATCGTTGATTTTTATTTTGGAGTAAATATTTCCAAATCTTTATCTAGTGCTGTACAAAAAGCAAAGTATAAATATCTTCAATTATCTGCTGGAAGAGTTCAAACCCCTACACTTAATATTTTAGTAGATCGGGAAAAAGAAATTCAAAAATTTATCCCTGAGCCTTATTGGCTAATAAAGGCACTTTTAGATTATAAACATGAAAAAGAAGATATTATCGCAGATCATGTTGAAGGTCAAATATTTGACAAAGAAAGAGTAGATAATATTCTTGAAAACTCTCAAGGTAGCGATGCTGTTGTAGAGAAAGTAAAAATATCAGAAACTATTCGAAATCCTCCAGTTCCTTTTAATTTGGGAGGATTACAATCCGAAGCTTATACTGTATTTGGGTTCAGCCCTAAAAAGACCCAAACAATAGCTCAAAGTCTTTATACTGATGGTTACACTTCTTATCCTCGTACATCATCTCAAAAGTTACCTGAAAGTCTGGAATATGGGAAGATTTTTAAACAGCTATCTAAAAACTCTAGTTTTAAAAAGCATATTGATTCACTTTCTCAAAAAAGTAAACCTAATGAAGGTAAAAAAACCGATGCTGCTCACCCAGCTATCCATCCGACTGGAATTATTCCTAATAAACTTAATAAAGATTATGAAAAACTTTATCAACTTATTGTTTATAGATTTATAAGCGTATTTTCCGAAGATTCAAAGTTAGAAACTTTAAGAATTGATTTAAATCTGAGTAAAGAGAAATTTTTCTTTAGAAGAAAAAGAATTTCTCATATGGGCTGGTTAAACCATTATCCTTTCCGTAAATTAGAGAATGATTCATTCCCAGCTATTAAAGTAGGAGATAAATTAGCTGTTAATGATATTTTATTAGAAGAAAAGGAAACTAAACCTCCTGCACGATATAATGAAGCTTCATTGATTAAAGAACTTGAAAAAAGAGAATTAGGTACTAAAGCTACTCGTGCAGATATAATTGCTAAGTTATATGATAGAAATTATATTTCTGGTAAGAAAATCGAAGTAAATCAGCTTGGAATCAATATTATTGATAATTTGAAAAAATATTGTAAAGATATCACCAGTGAAGAGCTTACTCGTCAACTTGGAAAGGAACTTGAAGGGATTATGGCCAATGAGACAACTAAAGATAAAGTTATTGAGGATGCTAAAAAAGAAGTTTCGAATATATTAAGTGATATTAATAAAAATACTATTCAAATTGGTGAAGGACTTTATAATGCATATCAAGAAAGTAAAATTGTTGGAAAATGTGGATGTGGTGGGGATTTATTAGTTAGATTCTCTCCAAAAACAAAATCATATTTTGTAGGGTGTTCTAATTTTCCAGATTGTAATATTATATATTCTCTTCCTAAAGGAGCTGAAGTATTAACTCAAAAATGTGAAACTTGTGGTCTTCCAAAGATATCATTTGGGACTGGAAAGTCAAGACAAACAAGTTGTTTAGATTCTAAATGTGGTATAGATCATAGTCAAATTAAAGAACCCGAAGTTGTAGGTAAATGTCCAGGATGTGGAAGTGACCTTCTTAAAAGACATGGTAGATATGGGGAATTTATTGGATGTAGTAACTTTCCTAAATGTAAATTTACTTCTTCTTTAGAAGATCTCGAAAAGAATTTAGCTAAAGAAGATGAAGTTAAAAATGAAGAAAATTAGATTAAATTTTTACAATTATTATTATTAAAATTAACTTTCTGGATTTAAAATATTTAATATTTAATAATATAATATGCAGAATTATTATTAAATTTTAACTATAATAATTATATTTAAATTAAGTATCATATATAAATTTATAGAGTTTTAAATTTTTATTCAATATAGGATTATATAATAATATATTTATAAATTTTATAAAATTTATAATAATTTAAAATTTTATATATTTTATATATAAATATGAGTTTTATATAGATTTAATAAAATATAAAAAATAGTAGAATTTAATAAGTAAAAAAATTATATATTATACATTAAGATATTATTAATTATATTAAAAAATTAAGAATTATATTTAAGAATTATTATCAAAATTGAATTAATTGAGGATTTTTTTATGGATAAGCAAAAAATAACGGCGGTATTAAAAGTAGTGGTTTTCTTATTAGCGATTCTTTGTTTAGTTTCTTTTATAAGGTTTCAAGCAGGAGAATTAGCAGCAATTCAACCTGATCAAAGAAATGTATTTCAAGATCCAAATGGATTGCCTTACTTTACTGAAATGGATTCATATTATAATTTACGTATGACACAAGATCTTCTTGATCATGGACACTTTGGAAATATAATCAAGCCAGATGGAACGCCATGGGATACACTTTCTTATGCTCCTGATGGTAGGAGTGCGGATTATGAACCTATGATTGCATATGTAACGATTTTCTTGTATAAAATAGCTAATATGTTTACAAACATGTCTTTAACTGAAGTTGCATTTTATGCATCTGTTATAATAGCTCCTTTGGCAGCTATTCCAGCATATATAATTGTTAGAAGGATTACAAATGATTATGGAGGCATAACTGCAGGGTTAATTGTTTCGTTAGCACCTAATTATTTCTCGCACACTTTTGCAGGATTTTTTGATACAGATATGTTTGCTGTAGTTCTTCCATTGTTCATAATTTTGTTCTTTATTGAAAGTATAAGGTCGGACAAATTTGTATATCGACTGTTATTTGCTATAGCTACTATTATAAGCTTTGCTATTTTTTCTTTATCATGGACAGGATATATATTTTATGCAGCTCTATTAGTTATATTCATGATAATTTACATTATATTAGGATTTATATTTAAGGTAAATTTAGTTAAACCAATAAAGGAATATCCTAACTTTTTTAAATGGCTTGTAAATCAACGTGAAATATTTTCAATTGTATTTATTGCAATAGTTGGATTTATTGTTCTTGGGTTTACTGTTGGATTTAATAGTCTTATAGATGCTCCGTTACAATTGGTGGGATTAACACAAATTCAACAAGCAGCAAGTGCAACAGCTTATCCTAATGTATATATATCTATTGCAGAACTTCAAATTCCAAATCTTCTTTATGGAGGTATAGTGGGAGCATTTACTGCTAATGCTGGAGGAATTGTAAACGGTATTGGAGGTATAGTGCCTTTATTTGGTGCATTGATTATATTATTTACATTTATTCAACGTTTAGGAGCATTACGTAAAGTGAATGTTGATAAGGGAGGTATTAAAAAACCACCTAAATCTCAACGTACATCTGCTTCCAAATTAAAAGAAAGAAAAGACAGAGTTTCTCTTATAGATTCTGAAATGGAGGATATTAAGACTCAAGAGGATGTTTCTAAAAATAAACGTGAGACATTATTATATTTAACTCTATTTGGAGTTTGGATTATACTTACTACAGTAGCTATTACACAAGGTTCAAGGTTTATACGAGAATTTATGATACCTTTCGGTGTTTGTGTAGGATTGTTTGTAGGATATGCTGTAACATATGTAAAAACTAAAATGGATGATAAGAATATGCTTATGGCTATTGCTATTGGAGGATCACTACTAACATTTTACCCAATTTTCCAAACATTCCAGATATTCTATCCAATGTTTAATATTTCAGTTACATTATCTTATATCATCCCGGTAGCTATTTGTTTAGCTATGATGGGAATTTCAGCTCTATTAATTTATGGTATTAAAGGTTTCACAAAAAGATTTAAAAAAGGAAACAAGGACGAAAAGGATACAAATAATGTAATTAGAAATAAAGAAACTAAAAGTGATGGTGTTTCTAGGTTTGGAAAAGTAGCTGTAATGGTAATTATATTGTTAGCTATTGTAACTCCAACTGTGGTTGGTGCTTATCAAGTATCTCTCTCAGTTGTTCCAAGTACAAGCGATCCAATGTGGGATTCCATGCTTTGGGCTAAAGCTAATACTACAAGTGATACAACAATCGCATCTTGGTGGGATTTTGGTTACTTATTCCAAATAGCTTCTGAAAGACCAGTTCTCTTTGATGGTGGTTCTCAAACAGGTATTAGAGCTTATTGGGTAGGTAAAGCAATGACGACCAATGATACGTTGCTATCTGGTGAAATATTTTCAATGTTAGCTAATGCTGGGGATAGACCATCAGAACTCTTAGACAATTTCACCAACGATAGTGCAAAAACTGTTGAAATTCTTGAAAATACTTTAGCACTTGATAAAGAGGAAGCTAAGAATGTAATGATGGGAACATATAATTTAACTTCGGCTCAAGCTGATGAAGTTTTAGAGTTAACACATCCAGATACTAATGTACCAGTTATCTTTGTTGGAAGTTCAGATATGCTTCAAAAAGCTGGTTGGTGGACTTACTTCGGAAATTGGGACTTTGAAGCTAAAGATAGTCACGGTTACCAATATTTAGTTGCAACAGCTCCAGCAGATCTTGTAGATATTAATAGCACTACACGTGAGGCAAGAATAACTAATCTTAATGAAAATGGTATTTTATATCAAACTGTTGTTACAACAGGTGCTGGAAATAATACTACCGATGTAACAACCGAAGTTGTTTATGAAAATAATGGATCAAAAGTAATGACTCAAAATAATACTGAATATAATCCTTTTGCTCTTTATAGTCAGCTTATTATTGAAGATAATATCATTTGGAAAAATGAAACTGTTAACAGTTCTGGGAATTATTCTGTATTTGTTATAGGAAATAATGAAACTTATACATCTATTATAATGACTAAAGAACTTGAAAATGCAATGTTTACCAAACTCTTCATTTTAGGTGGATTTGGTCAAGATACCTATGAATTGGTCAATATGGAAAATGGTGTCTCACTGTGGCAAATTTCTGGAATTGAAACAAGAACTCAAGATGCTATTAATGCAGCTAATACCAATAATAATAATTAGCTTATAGCTATTGTGTATTTAATTAGTATAATGCATGGTTTTTTATATCATGAATTATACTCTTTTCATTATTTTTTATTATTATATTCTTTTTTTCTTTATAAAAATAAAATTTTATATTATTAGAATTATAAATTAATTAAATATAGAAAATTTTAAAATTATATTAAATTGTAATTTCATATTGAGTATAATTATAATATTAATTAATATGAAAATTTATTAATTAATTATAAATTATAGCAAAATTTTGATTATAATTTTATACCATTAATATGTGAGCTCAATGGACATTGATGAAAAAATAAAAAAGATTGAGGAAGAAATTCAAAAAACTCCCTATAATAAAGCTACTTCTCATCACATTGGTAAATTAAAAGCCAAAATATCAAAGTTGAAAGAAGAATCTTTACAGAGAAAAAGCTCTGGAACTAAAGGTAAAGGATTTCATGTTAGAAAAAGTGGGGACTCAACTGCAGTCCTTGTTGGTTTTCCTTCTGTTGGAAAATCCACACTTTTAAATGAATTAACCAATGCTGAATCAAAAGTAGGTGCTTATGAGTTTACTACTTTAGATATTATTCCAGGGATTATGGAATACAGAGGAGCTAAAATTCAAATTTTTGATATTCCAGGTATTATTACTGGAGCATCTGGTGGTAAGGGTCGTGGAAGAGAAATTCTTTCGGTAGCTAGAACTGCTGATTTAATAATCATAGTTTTAGATGTTTTTAACCCTCAACACTTAAATATAATCTTGAAAGAGCTTCGTGATATTGGAATTCGTCCAAATGAGGAGAAGAGTGATGTTACAGTAAGACCTAGAAAACTTGGAGGAGTTCAAGTTTCTTCAACTGAAGAGTTGACTCATCTTGATGAAGTTACAATAAGGTCTATCATCAATGAATATGGAATGCATAATGCTGATGTTTTGATTCGTGGAGATGTGACAATGGATCAATTTATCGATGCTTTAGAATCTAATCGTGCTTATATTCCAACTATTGTTGTTTTAAACAAAATGGATTTAGTGGATGATAGCTATATTAATGAATTAAGACAGAATATACCTAATCTTATCCCAATTTCTGCTGACAACAATACAAACATTGATTATTTAAGAGACGAAATTTTTGAAAAATTAAGCCTTATTAGAATTTATCTAAAACCTCAAGGTAGGAAAGCTGATTATGAAGAACCTCTTATTGTTAAAAAGGGATCTACTGTAATCAATATTTGTGAAAAGCTACATAGAGATTTTGTTAAGAATTTTAGACATGCTAAGATTTGGGGAGATTCTGTCAAATTTCCAGGCCAAAAAATAGGTCCTGATCACATCTTAGAAGATAAGGATGTTCTAAGGATAATCGTTAAGAAATGAAGATTTATACCTCTTTTCAATGGAGTTGGTTTGATTAATTCTCATAGTAAAATTATTTTTATAACTGGAACCCCTGGAGTAGGTAAAACTACAATAGCCACAGAACTTTATAAAAAATTAGCTAAAAATTATAGTTGTCTACTAATTAAAATCAATGATTTAGCCATTGAAAATGATTTAATTGATGGTGAAGATTTAGATAAAGGATATAAAATTGTCAATATTGATAAATTAGATGAAAAACTTAAAATTTCGATTGATTATTTTTTTAATGAAGCTTCAGATGATTTTAATAATTTAAAAATAGCTATTGTTGAGGGTCATCTTTCTCATCTTTGCAGTCTCCATGGAATGGCTGATAAAGTCGTAGTTCTTAGATTAAACCCAAATATTCTTGAAGAAAGACTCAATTCAAGAAAATATTCTCAGAGTAAAATTCAGGAAAATCTTGAAGCTGAAGCTTTAGCTGTATGTTCTGTTGAAGCTTATGACATTCACGATGAATCAGTAAATGAGGTTGATACTACTGAATTAAGTGTTGAAAAAGTTTTAGCTATTATTGAAGGCATTTTATTCAAGGAAGATAAATATCCTGTAGGCAATGTGGATTTTCTTAATTGGATTTTAGAATAATTATCAAAGTTTTAAAATATTATTTAGAATATTATATTTTTATTTAGAATATTATATTATTATTAGAATTCTATATTTTTATTTAGAATATTATATTATTATTAGAATTCTATATTTTTATTTAGAATATTATAAATTATAGAAATTAGAATATTTAGAATAAAAATTTACTTAAATTTTATCATATTTAGTAATCTTTTTAAGCTATGAAAACATATATTTTAATGTTGATTATTTGTTTTAAAATAATTTAATATAATTTAAAAATTTTTATATAAATTTATATAAATTTATTTATACTCTATAATAATAATTATATAATAAGTAATAATTTCTCTAAAAATATAAAATTATTATAATTATACCTAGTTTTATAGAAAATCTTTTTAAATAGAACATACTAAAAATTATTAATACTCTTCAAATACCTTGAGATAGTTGAGATTAACTTTTAAGATATTTTTTTAAAACATTTAATCTTGTTCATATTTACTTGAATAATTTCACATTCTATTATATTTTATTTAATAGTTTGTTTTCTAATTTATGAGGTTTAATATTGCGAAGAGGAAGACGACCTAAATGGATAATTGAAATAGCTATCGAACGTATGGATATTTTATTTTCCCTTGCGAAAAATGAATTTTCTAGTAATCCAGATAGGTCTAATAGATATGTTGCATATGCTCGCAAAATATCTAAAAAATATAATACAAAAATCCCAAGTAAATGGAGACGTAGCTATTGTAAAAATTGCTATAAATTTTTGAACCCATCTCAAAATTCATCAGTTCGTTTGATTGATGGAGAAGTAAATATTAAATGCTATGAATGTAATCAAATCATGAAAATTCCTTATAAAAAGGAAAAAAAATCAAAAAGGAGAGCTAAAATTGAGTCTTACGTTATCAAAAAAAGAAATAATGAACAGAGCTCTTCAAGCTATGACAATTAATATTGGAAAAGCTGGCATAAATGAAAATGTCATTGAAGAGATAAAGCGTCAGCTAAAAGCAAATGAAATTGTCAAATTACGATTTGCTAAAAATATAGCAGATGAAAAAGAAACTTATCTTACAGTAATCGTTAGAAAATCTAAATCAAAGTTAATTGATTTAAGAGGTAATGTTGCTGTAATTTACAAGAAAAAACCTAGCTAATATTAGATGTTATAAAATTTAAAAGAGTTACAAAGGTTTAAAAACTTTGTGTTTAAGTCCTTTAATGTCTTATTAGGTTTTAATATTAAATAATTAAAAATATAAACTTTAAAAATATTTAAAATATTTAAATTATTTAAAATTTAATAATGTTTAAAATATTTAAAAAATTAAACTTTAAAAATATAGAATTTATAATCTTAAAATATATTCCTGAAATTTACGTGTGCTTAAGAATTTCCTGCTTTAAGAATTTTATGATTAATAAATTTAAATAATTAATAGCTATATTATAGTAAAATATAGTTAAATTTATTAGGAGAATTAAAATGACTACTGTATATGATGTACCTGCTGATTTATTAATAAATCATATAGCAAAAGATTTTAATGAAAACAATGATAAAATTGATGCTCCAGATTGGACTACCTTAGTCAAAACTGGAGTTCACAAAGAAAGAAAACCAGAGAATGTAGACTGGTGGTATGTAAGATGTGCGTCTATTTTAAGAAGAATTTATATTGATGGACCTGTTGGAATTAGTAGCTTAAGAACTTTCTATGGTGGAAAAAAAGATAGAGGAGTCACACCAGAAACCTTTAGAAAAGGTAGTGGATCCATTATTAGAGGAGCTCTTCACCAACTTGAAGATGCTGGTTATGTTCAAAAAGTTGATGCTGGAAGAATTGTCACTCCTGAAGGAAAATCTTTCTTAGACAAAGCATCTGGTGAAATAATTAAAGATATTCCAGAACTTGAAAAATATTAATTAAAAAATACTAATTAATAGTAATATAATTAAAAAATACTAATTAATAGTAATATAATTAAAAAATACTAATTTAAACTAATCTAGTAAAGAATTCTAATTGGAGGTTGTGAAAATGAGTGATCTTGATGAATTGCGCCGTAAAAGAATGGAAGAGTTGCAACGTCAAGCTGCAGCTGGTGAAAATCAACAAGTTCAACAGCAAATGCAACAACAGCAAATGCAGCAAGAAATGGAGGCTCAAAAAAGGCAGTTAATGATGCAAATTTTGACTCCAGAAGCTCGAAGTAGATTAGCTAATCTTCGATTAACCAAAGCAGAGTTTGTTGATCAAATTGAAATTCAATTGATTCAACTAGCTCAAAGTGGTAGAATGAAAGGTAAAATTACTGATGAACAGTTGAAAGTTTTACTTCAACAAATTTCTGGCCAAAGAAGAGAAATCAATATCAGTCGAAGATAATATTAAGATTATGAAAGCATATGTTTTATATAGTGGAGGAAAAGACAGTTCTCTTATTGCTATTCTTTTAAAAAGAATGGGATTTTATGTAGAGTTTCTTACCGCTAATTTTGGAGTATATGAATCCCATATTCCTGCTTCAAAGTCTGCTGAATCTCTTGATATAAAGCATAATATTCTAAACTTAGATAAAAATATATTAGAAAAAGCCGTAGATATTATCTTAAAAGATGGATTTCCTAACAATGGAATTGATTATCTTCATAAAGTTGTTCTTGAGAGGGCAGCTGATTTAGCTTGTGAAAATTCCTTTTCAACCATAGCTGATGGAACTAGAAGAGACGACAAAACTCCAAAATTAGATAGAAATGAAATTCGAAGTTTGGAAGATAGAAAAAACATCCAATATATCAATTTAGATAGCTTTGGATACAAAACTATAGAAAGCATTGTTTCAAATTTGTTTGAAATCACTACTGAAGAAAGTAACAGAGATAATAGCTCTGATTATGAGGTAGAAATTCGATATTTAATCGATAAAGAAAAAGAACTAAATTCGAAGGATTTTTTCCCAAAACATTTCCAAACAAGGGTGATTGGTTTAAAATAATAAAGTTAGAAAATTAAATAATATATGATAAATAAATAAAATTTTAAAAGTTTAACTTAATCTATAATAAGATTAATTCTATTATAGTATGATATTTAGCTATAATAGCATTCACATAATTTATGTTCATAGGCGATAAAAATGAGTAGAAATAAACCATTAGCTAAAAAATTAAGACTTGCAAAAGCTAATAAACAAAACAGAAGAATCCCTATATGGGCTTATGCGAAGACTAAACGTCAGTTGAAATATAGACCTAAACCAAGACATTGGAGAAGGAATAATCTTAAGGTATAAGGTGTTATAATGGAAAGAACTTACACAATACCTCTTAGAGATGCAAAAAATGTGCAAAGAACTATTAGAGCTGCTAAAGCTATTAGAGTAGTTCAAGAATTCTTAAAAAAGCACATGAAAGCTGAAGAGATTAAAATTGACGCTTCTGTCAATGAAAAAATTTGGGAAAGAGGAATTCAAAAAATCCCTTCAAAAATTAAAGTTAAAGCTGTTAAAGATGATGACGGTGTTGTTGAAGCTACTTTAGCAGATTAATTATCTTTAATTAAAATAATTTTATTGGAAATTAATACAATATGATTAATATAATTTTCATATAAAATTTAAAAAATAATATTATTAAAAATTTATAGATATAATATTATTATAAAAATTTAAAAATATATAATATTATAAAAAAATTTAAAGAATAATAAATTTAATATTTAAATAAATAATGATAAAATGCTTAGAAGAATAAATCTTACAGGAAATCCTAATTTAGGAGTTTATATTTCAGTAACTGATGAAATAGCTATTGCTCCATATAACCTTCCTGAAGAAATGGAATATTCAATAAATGAAGCTTTAGATATAGATGTTATAAGAACCACAATATCTGGAAGCAACCTATGCGGTGCTTTAGCTTGTGGTAATTCTAAAGGAATCATTGTTTCTCCTTACACTTATGATAAGGAAATTGATTTTTTAGAAGATAATGGCTTAAATGTAGCTAAATTAGAGGATAAATACACTGCAGTTGGAAATATCATTGCAACTAATGACAATGGTGCTATTGTCAGTCCTTTTATTTCAAAAAATTCCATTAAAACTATTGAAGATGTTTTAGATGTTAGAGTTGAAAGGTTAGAAATTGCAGGATTTAATATTATCGGATCTTTAGCTACAGTAACTAACAAAGGAGCTTTAGTTCATAGAGAAGCATCAAAATCTGAGTTAAATTTTATTGAAAAAGTATTTAAAGTCGATGCAGATATTGGAACTGTTGGACAAGGTATAGCTCTAGTTGGAGCATGCTCAATAGCTAACTCATATGGAGCTATTGTTCCTGAAAATAGTACTGGTCCTGAAATGGCTCGTATCGAAGAAGCTTTAGGATTTTTATAAAAGTTTAATCTTTAAATTATTATTATAATTATACATAATTAAAAATCAATAATTATAATTTATATTAAAATTTAATTATTATAATTTATATTAAAATTTAATTATTATAATTTATATTAAAATTTAATACTATAATTTATGCTTTAAATTTAATATTATTAATTAATATTTATGAAATTATTCAAATGAGTGATTATATGATAACAAAAATATATAGAGTTAAAGGCAGATTTGTAATGGGTGATGAAACCCAAATTTTTACTAAAGAACTTAAGTCAACAAATGAAGAAAATGCATTTCAAAAAATTTACTCTGAGTTTGGAAGTAAACATGGAATAAATAAAAATCAAATTAGCATTGAAGAAATTAAAGAAATTTCAGCTGATGAAGTTAATGATCCTATAGTAAAAGCATTATTATAATTTTTAATAATTCATTTTAGGTAGTAATTTAGGTGTTAATATGGAAGACCAGCAAAAATTAGAGCAAATGATAAATGAACTTAATGTATATGAAAATCAATCTAAAATGTTACAACAACAAATTGAAGCTATTCAAGCTTCATTACTTGAAGTTGATGCATTAGAATCAACATTAGAAGATCTTAAAGATAAAAAATCCGTAGAGACTTTAGTCCCTGTTGGTGCTGGTTCTTTTATGAATGCTGAGATTACTAATACTGATGAAGTTATCATGAGTGTTGGTGCAGGTGTAGCTATTACCAAATCTGTTGAAGATGCTAAAGAAACATTAAGTAGCCAAAAAGAAGAATTAAATGATAGCTTAGATAAGATGTTAACTAATCTTCAAAATATTAGTCAGATTGTAGCTCAGTTATCTCCTCAAGCTGAAGAACTTATGATGAAAGTTCAAGGTGGACAACCAACTCCTCCTCCAGTTTGAATCTAAATGGACTACTTTTTTATACATTGATTTTTTTACTTAATTTTCATTTTATTTTCTATTTTTTTAGCATATTTTTATATGCTGAATTTTTAATTCTTTATTTTTTACATAATTTTTTTATATTTTTTACATAATTTTTTTATATTTTTTAATTAATTTTTTTATATTTTTTAATTAATTTTTTTATATTTTTTAATTAATTTTTTTATACATTGAGTAATTTTTAAATCATTTATTTTTATTTTATTTTTTTGTAATAGAAAACTTTATTTAATATTAAAAACAAATATATATATATATATATATATATATAACTTAATTTTTTTATTATTATTTCAAATAGCTATTTTTACAATATTATTTTTAAAAAATTTTCAAAATCTAATTAAATATAAATTAAATGGTTAAACTTTTTATATATTAAAAATAATATAAGAATCATATATAATTTGAATATTTATAAATGAATAATAATTTGAATATTTTATAATTTGAATAGTAATTGAATATTTTATTTTATAATTATAATACGTATAATAATTTTTAAGGGACGGTCATACATTGTTTGAATCAATAAGGAAGAAGTTTGCAGAAGCTTCTGGGAAATTAACTAGAAAAGTTTCTGAGGAAGCTAAAGAAGAAAATAATGTTGAAATGGATGAAAAAATAGAAGAAACTTCTGGTGAAGTTCAATCTTCTGATAAATCTAAAGATAAAATTGCAAAAGAAGCTACCAAAGGATACATTGAAGAGGCATCTGACATTGAAGATGAAGTAGTATCTGATGATGAGGAAGAACTATCTGAGAATGAAGAAGATGTAGTTTCTGATGAAAAGGAAGGAGCATTATCTAGATTTGGAACTAGATTAGGCTTTGGAAAATCTAAAGATATAAAAGATAGTGAAAAAAGTGAAGAAGAGAAAAAATCTGGATTTTTTTCATTTATCAGAGAAAAAACTATATCTGAAAGTGATGTAGAGGATATTCTTTGGGAGTTAGAATTATCTTTACTTGAAAGTGATGTAGCTATTGATGTAGCTAATACTGTGGTTGAATCTGTAAAAGAAGATCTTGTTGGTCAAAAGATTAAACGGTCTAAAGATGTAGAAGAATACACTTTTAAAGCTTTAGAGTCTGCTGTTTCTAAAATTATAGATATTGAAGGAAAGAGTATGACTGAAATGATTGAGGAGAAAAAAGAAAAAGGAGAACCTCTAATAGTAATGTTTGTAGGTATCAATGGAACTGGAAAAACAACTACCATTGGTAAATTAGCTGATTATTATATGAAAAAAGGATATACTCCTGTAATGGCGGCTTCTGATACTTTCAGAGCAGGAGCTATTGAACAACTTACTTATCATGCTGATAAATTAGGAGTCAAAATCGTTAAACATGAAAAAGGTTCAGATCCCGCAGCTGTTGCTTATGATGCTGTTGAACATGCAAAATCTAAGGGCAAAGAGTTAGTTTTAATTGATACAGCTGGAAGGATGCAAACAAATACAAACCTTATGGATGAAATGAAAAAGATTCGTCGTGTAGCTAAACCTGATTTAGTTATTTTTGTGGGAGATGCTTTAACTGGTAATGATGCTGTTGAACAAGCTTCTAAATTTAATGAAGCTATTGATGTTGATGGTGTAATGTTGACAAAAGCTGATGCTGATTCAAAAGGCGGAGCTTCTCTTTCAATTGGTTATGTTATTGGTAAACCTATCATGTTTTTAGGTATGGGTCAGGGTTATGATGATATTAAAGAATATGATCCTGAATGGATGTTAAATCAGATATTTAGTTGATTAATTTATTTGGTGTTTGTATATTTGTTGGTTTAATTTATTGGTCTTTTTAGACATTCGTTGTTAATTTATTATATGATGAATATTAGCTGATTTACAAGAAAAAAAACTATGAGTGAAATTATGGATAAAAGAATTGTGTTAATCGTAATTTTAGTAATTGCTGTTTTAACGGCTACATCATGGGTAAACTATTTTGTTGGTTCCGATGTTTTTCAATTTTCAGAGCCTAAAGAAGATGTTTCTATAGCTGTTGCAGGAGATGTTATGTTTGCTCGTAAAATGCCAGGTGTTTTAGAGTCAGTAGGAAGTCCTTTTAAAAATGTTGAAAATGTGACTAAAAATGTTGATATTTTATTGATGAACTTTGAAAATCCAGTTACTACAGCTGAAGTAGCTTACAAAGGAGATGTTGCTCTTAAAGCCCATCCTGTTTATACCAAACTTGCTAAAGCAAATTCAAATACAATTCTTGCTTTAGCTAATAATCATATTTTTGATTTTGGTGAAGCTGGTTTAAATGATACTATCAAAAATCTTAAAGATAATGGTTTAAAAGTAATAGGGGCAGGAAATAACAAAGATGAAGCTACTAAACCAGTTGTTGAAGATATTAAAGGTAGAAAAATAATTATTTTAAATTATATGGATCAAGATAATTTTAAAGAATATTCTCAGCAGGAGATGCCACAAGCTACCAATGGTGGAAATGGTAGTAATTCAGGTTATTCAGCTATTGATTGGGATGTTGTAAAAAAAGACATAGATACTTATAAAGAAGAAGCAGACATGATTCTTGTTTATCTTCATTATGGTAATGAGTATAGCCATGCTCCAAATGCTCACCAAAAAGAGATTTCAAAGAAGTTCATAGACTATGGTGCAGATATAGTGGTTGGATCTCACACTCATGTTACTGAAGGAGTGGAAGTTTATAAAGGTAAACCTATTTTTTATAATTTAGGTAACTTTGTCTTTGATCAATCAAATGTAGATACTCATTTAGCTATGTTTTTAGAAATTGATTTAGTAAATGATACTGGTGAAGTTACTGTTTATCCAATTTACTTAAATAATTATTTACCAGAATTTATGAGTCCTGGTGATGGCAAGGCACTTTTAAATGGATTAAGTCCTAAAGATTCTGCACTTAAAATTACTGAGAAAGGAACAGGTAAATTGAGTTTTTCATTGGGTAATGTTGAAGAATAATTAGCTGTTACCTTTTGAACATTTTTTTATAATTTTTTCTTATTTTATAATATTTTTTATAATTTTTTCTTATTTTATAATTTTTTTTATAATTTTTTCTTATTTTATAATATTTTTTATAATTTTTATTTAATATATACAAGTATAGCTAATTTTGGAGTAATTTTAGCTTTTTATTTTAATTATTTTTAATATTTTTGCACTGTTAAAATAGTCCTAATAAGCCAGCTTTTTTCCACCCACAGCTTGTTAAATAATCACGAATTGGTTGTTTTACAATTGCAGTATCAAATTTAAATCCAACTAGACCTACTTCTCCTGTTTTGTTGTCTTTACCTAAACCGAATTCAAAAGATTTTTGGGATTTTTTACCTATAAATGAATCAGAAGAGCTACCAAAACTGATTTTTCCACCACTCATTTTAACACTTTGTTGTTTTTCTTCGCTTTTGTCAATTTCTTTCCACTTACCTTTTTTATCTAAGGTTACTGTAAAAGTAAAGTCTTTTGTTTTATCGTTTACTTCAGTTGGTGCAAAGAAAGTTGCATCCATCCACTTCCATTTAGCAACAATTGAATCACCTTCAATGGTTACTTCCCAAGGTTGATCTTCTTTGTTAAGCGCAGCAGGCGCATCTTCTAATACTTTTTGTTTGTCTATCATATATTTTTCCCCCATTTTTTTAAATTTTTTTTATTCTAAATCAGCTAAGAGTTTTCCACCAGTACCTATATCTTCTCTTTCAAGTTCTTTTATTAAGATGGTTACTGTACTTTCAGGTAATTGGTAAACTTCAGACACTGTTTTTGTAATTTCTTTTACAAGTTTTCTCTTTTTTTCAGTAGATATGGGATTAGATTCAATAATAATTACTGGCATAGCTATCTCTCCTTGTTTTATATTATTTTTTATATTCTATATATTTTTTTATAATATTTTTTATAATATATAATATAAAAATATATAATAAATTATAATAATTATTTTAAAATATAATATTATTATATGAATATATTTTAAATTATATTAAATTAATTTAAAGATATACTAATTATTATAATAAATCAATTTGAATATTAAATAAAAATTATAATAAATTATTTAAAAATATAATAAATTATCTAAAAATATAATAAATTAATTTTAAGATATAATAAAAGTTATAAATATACAATTAAAAATTCTTTTTATAAAGAAAATATAAGTGATAAAAATGCTTGGAGAGAAAGAACTTATTAAATTATTTCCTGACTTTGCAGAGTTAGTACAACCTTCTGGAATTGACTTAGCTCTTGATGAAATATTTATTCAAAAGTCTGAAGGGTCATTAATTGATAATGAAAAAAATTTACCTGATATTGAAGCTATGGATGGAGAAGTATATACTCTTAAACCACACAGGGCTTATTTAGCTACAATCGATAGAAAGATAAAGATACCTAAAGGATACACAATGCTTTACCTTCCAAGGTCTACTTTACTTAGGTCTTTTGTTTCTGTTCAAACAGCTGTAGGGGATCCGGGATTTTATGGAACTTTAATGTTTATGATTTATAATCATGGAGAATTTGATTATAAAATCAAAAAAGGCGATAGGATAGCTCAAGGAGTTGTTTTTGAAGTTTCTGGTTCTGGTGAATATTCAGGTAGTTATCAGGAAGATGAATAGTGATAATTTATTAAAATAGCTAGATTTTATTAAAAAATTAGTGATACAATCAATTATGTGAGTCAAATGAATGCTGCTGAAGCTATAGTTAAGGTACTTGAAGAGGAAAATGTAAAACATATATTTGGTCATCCTGGTGAGCAAATACTTCCGTTTTATTCTGCTTTAAATGATTCAGATATTAAACATATTTTAACAAGACATGAACAAGGAGCTATTCATAGTGCAGATGGTTATGCACGAGGTTCTGGCGATTTTGGAGTTTGTGTAGCTACAGCGGGTCCTGGAGCATTAAATTTTACTATGGGTTTGGCTGTCTCTTTTAAAGATTCTGTACCTTTACTTGTTATTACTGGAGATAATCCAAGTTCATCTTGTGATAAATTTCAAGATATTGATATCGATTCTGTCTTTAAACCAATAGTTTTTAAAAGTTTTCATCCTTTAGATGGGAAAACCTCTATTTTAAATATTAAAGAAGCTATTGATATTCTTAAAACTGAACCTAAAGGACCAATACATATTAACCTTCCAAAAGATGTTCTTTTAGATGAGGACATTGGAATTTTTGATGAATGTTTTAATGATTTTATTGATGTTGAAGTAAATTATTCTCATGATTTTGATTATAGTCAATTAAATAATCTTGTCAGCGAAATAAAAAAAGCTAAAAAACCATTAATACTTGCGGGTTCTGGTATTTTTTGGGGAAAGGCTGTATCCGAATTTAAACAATTTGTTGAAACTAACAATATTCCATATGTTCATACATATCATGCTAAATCTTTACTTGGTGATTTTCCATTAGATTTAGGATTAGTTGGTATTAGAGGAGGTAAAATGGCAAATTATAGTTTTAATAATTCTGATTTAATTATAATTTTTGGTTCCAGATTATCAGAACGCAGTATTGCTACTGGAGGAGATTTTTTTAAGGATAATAATGGTTTTATAGATTTTAAATCTAGTGCAACTAAAGTTATTCATGTAAATATAGAAAAAGAAGTTCTCTCTGGTGATGTAAATATTCATGGAGATTTAGCATATGTATTAAAAGAATTAAATTCATTAGGGAAAATTAGTGATTTTGATGATTCTTGGTTAAAAGAAATTCATAGCTACTGTGAAGAATATTTTATTGATGATTTAGTTAGTGAAAATATCCCTATAAAACCTCAAGTAGCTATTGATTTAATATTAAAAAGATTTAAAGATAATATCATTGTTAATGATGCAGGATCTCATACTACTTGGGTGAACTTACTTTCTGAAAAGTATTTTAATAAGCTAATTTTTTCTGGAGCTATGGCTCCTATGGGATATGGTTTGCCGGCTGCTTGTGGTGCTTCTATAGCTAAACCTAATGAAGGAATAATTCTTATAAATGGCGATGGTGGCTTTCAAATGAACATTCAAGAGTTAGCTACTGTATCTACCTATAATTTGCCTATTTTAATTGTTGTTTTAAATAATTCACAGTTAGGTATAATTCGCCAATGGGAAGATCAATATTATGATAATATAAGGTTCGAAGTTGATTTAGAAAATCCTGATTTTGTTTCAATAGCTAGTGCTTATGGTATTGATGGTGAAACAGTTAGTTCTAAAGAAGAGTTAGAATTAGCTATTGATAATTTTAAATTTAATAATAGTTTAAAATTAGATAAACCTTATTTAATTGAAGTATTAGTTGAAGAAGAGGATATTCCTGTTTTACCAACTAATATCTAAAATTAAAAGAATAATATTTAATTTATTATGGTATAAAATAAAATTAAAGGATTATAATTAAATTTATAAATTATATAATTTTATTTTTAGATTTTAAATTTATAAATTATATAATTTTATTTTTAGATTTTAAATTTATAAATTATATAATTTTATTTTTAATTTAAAAATTATTGAAGATACATATTTTATTAAAAAAATAAATAAAAATGAATCATAAGTATGATTCATTTACTGCAGCTACTCCTGCACCCATGTCTATATCGAAACCAAGACCTTTTAAAGTCATTCCAAGAGCAGAAAATGTAATAGCTAATTGCTTGTATGTGATATTACCCATGTGGCCTATTCTAAATATGTTTCCTTTTAGATGATCTTGTCCACCAGCTAACTCTACTTTATATTTATTTCTCATAGTTCCTCTTAAGTCACTGTCAGTTACACCTTCAGGCATTTTAACTGCAGTTACAGTTGTTGATGAAACGGATTCTTCTGGGAAAAGCTCTAAACCTAATGCTTTTACTGCATTTCTTGTGGCTTCTGCTGCTGTTTCGTGTCGACGGACTCTATTTTCTAAACCTTCTTCTTTAACTATTTTAAGAGCTTCAAATAAAGCATAAATTAATGATACAGAAGGAGTATATGGTGTTTCAGGTGGGGTTCCACTTCCACTATCTTTGTATTTTTTCAAATCAAGGTAATAAGTATTAGAATCAACTTTATCTATTACTTTCCAAGCGTCTTCATTTAAAGTAATAGCTGCCATTCCAGGTGGTGCAGCTAAACATTTTTGAGAACCAGTAACACAGATATCAATTCCGAATTTATCTACATCCACTCTGTCTCCACCTAAAGAGGATACAGTATCTACAACATATAAAGCATCATAATTTTTTACAACTTTACCAACTTCTTCAATAGGGGCAGCTACTCCCGTAGAAGTTTCATTATGGACTATTGTAACAGCTTTGATATTTTCATCAGCTTCTAAAGCTGCTTCGACTGCTTCAGGAGTTATTGCAGTTCCCCATTCAACAGCTAATTCTTCTGCGTCAATTCCAAAGGAACTAGCTATATTTGTAAATCTTTGACCAAATTTACCTCCTACAACAGTAAGTATTTTTTCTCCTTTTTTCGCTATGTTAGCTACAGCTGCCTCCATAGCTGAGGTACCAGAACCTGTTATTAAATAAGATTGGTTTTGTGTTTTGAATACTTCAGACATTAATTCTGTAGCTTCAGTAAATATTTCTCCAAAAATTGCACTTCTATGGTTGACAATAGTATCTGACATAGCTTTTAATACTCTGGGAGCTACGGTTGTTGGACCAGGAAGCATTAATAATGTTTCATCCATTTCTCTATTCCTCCAGTTTAATTAATTATTTACATTTTATATCAATTATATCTTTAAATAATCGAAAATAACTTGAAATTTTAGAAATTTTTATTTTTTTAAATATAAAATTCTTGATTTTTTATTATTTTTCAAGTCATTAAACATTTTATTTAATATGTTTAAAAAGTTTTTCTATATCGTATAATTTTATGTATGTTATATTTTTTTAGTTTGATTTTTTATATTTTTTTTAATTTATTTTTTATATTTTTTTTAGTTTGATTTTTTATATTTTTTTTAATTTATTTTTTATATTTTTTTTAGTTTGATTTTTTATATTTTTTATAAAATATTTTATTAATATATTAAATTAATTTATAATATTTTTATAGAATTTTTATAATATTTATAATATTTTTTTATAGAATTTTTATAATATTTATAATATTTTTTTATAGAATTTTTTTATATAATTTTTATAAATTTTTAAATATTTTATATAATATATTAAATTAATTTTAAAAATTTATTTAATATGAGTTATAAAAATTATAATAATGAAATTTACTGATTGGGAAAAATGGTATGATAAAATCTTAGAAGACTTTGGATTTTCAAAAGATGATGATGAAAAAACAGCTAATGTCTTAAATGAGATTTTGGAAAAAAAAGGCTTTATTAAATTAGAAAATGTGATGGATAATTTGCCAAATGAGGATTTAGCTATTCATAGTTCTTCTCACAAAACAGATATTAATAATTTCATTGTTTTTGGTGCAGGTCCTTCTTTAAAGAAAGATATCACTTTTGTTAAGAAGAGATTTTTGAGTGGTGATGGTAAAGATTATATTTTGATTGTTGCAGATGGAGCTACTTCTGCACTTTTAGAAGAAGATTTAGTTCCAGATATAATCGTAACAGATTTAGATGGAAATATTGATGATTTATTATTAGCTAATGATTTAGGTTCTGTATTTGTATTACATGGACATGGTCATAATCTTGATAATATATTAAAATATACTGATAAAATAAAAAAGGTTCTAGGCACAACTCAATCAAAGCCACTTTCTAATCTATATAATTTTGGTGGATTTACTGATGGAGATCGTGCTGTATTTTTGGCAGTTGCTCTTGGTGGGAAAAAGATTGTTTTAGGTGGAATGGACTTTGGAATCATGACTACAAAATATTCAAGACCAGATTTAGCTGATGAGGTAGCTATAGCTGATGAGATTAAACAAAAAAAATTAAAGTATGCTGAAGAATTAGTTGATTGGTTAGATGATAATGAGGATATTGAAATTATTAATCTAAGTAAAAGATGAATATATATTGTATAATTTTTCAATTTTTGTTTTGTTTTGTAATTTACATTATGAGTTACAATTAAAAATATACTTTTTTATATTAGTTTAAACAAAAGTATCTACATGGGAATTGAGGATATCTTACTTCATGATGAAACAGTGTTTCGTAATATCAATGCATTCAATCCAGATTATATGCCTGAAAACTATAATTTCAGAGATTCACAAATGGAAGGAATGGCAATAGCTATCCGTCCTGCTTTAAAGGATGGAAGACCTGTAAATACAATTATAATGGGGTCTTGTGCTACTGGAAAGACTACGGCTATTAAAAAAGTCTTTGAAATGGTTGAAAATACTTCTAACAATATTTATTGTTGTTATATTAACTGCCAATTACATTCAACTCGATATAATATATTTTCTCAAATTCACAAAAAATTATTTGGTCATACCCCTCCTGAAACAGGAATTCCTTCTAATAGAGTGTATGAAAAAATAATGAAACATTTAAATAAGGAAAATAAGGCACTTCTTGTTGCTTTTGATGACGTTGATTATTTATTCCAAAATAATTTGATTAATAAAATTTTTTATGATATTTTAAGAGCTTATGAAGAGTTTCCAGGAGTTAGAACTGGTTTATTTGGAATACTTTCAGAACTAGAATTTCGCTTTGCTCTTGATAAAAATGTAAATACAGTTTTTATACCACAAGAAATTATTTTCCAACCATATAATAGATCAGAAATTTTTAGTATTTTGACTGACAGAGCTAATGCTGGGTTTTATCCAGGAGTTATTAGTGAGGATATTATAGAAGAAATCACCGATATTACTCTTGACAGTGGAGATTTAAGAACTGGAATAGATCTTTTACGTGTTTGTGGAAATATAGCTGAAGCCAATGCTTCAAGAACTATTGAAGAATCTCATTTAGAAGAAGCTAAATCTAAAAGTCTTTCTCTAAAGTTAGTTGAAATTTTTGAAGCTTTAACTGAACAAGAAAAAACTTTATTAAAGATTATTGCGGATAATCCTACCTTAAATTCTGGTCCTATATCTAAAAAATTTGAAAAAGAAACAAAGCTCACTTACTCTACATTTAATAGAGCTTTGAAAAAATTAGAATTTTTAAGGTTGATAGATACACAACTTACTGGAAAAGGGGTTAGAGGAAATTCAAGAAAAATTCTTTTGAGATTTAATCCTGAAGAAGTAAATAAATGTATCTTGGGATAATTTATTTATTTCCAAGTTGTATAAATATCAACTCTTACAAAACTTAATATTTTTATAAAATATTAACATAAATTGGGAATGTACATTAGTTACAACTTAAATTTAATAATTTTCATAACTGAACTACTTAACCATTAATAGTCTTCATAACTAGACTATTTAACCATTAATTAATTAATAATAATAGTATACTTATTTATTTATAAGGAAGTATATTTATTTATAGGCGGAAATATGGTACAAATAAGTATACTAAGTTATCAAATTTGCATGGATCAACTCAAAGTTGATTTAGCTACAATGGGTTTGGTAGTATAGTATTGAAAAATCCCTTATTTGAAATATTCCTAAATTTTAGGAGCATTGTTATTATATTCCAAATACAATATTGGGATCAGGGGTTGTAGCTATGGATAGTACACTAAAAAGCAATACTCCAAAAACAAAGAGTATCACCATGCAAGCTTGAAAACTTATGTTGTTAAAGAAAAAAATATCTTCGATATTGGTTTTCTTTCTTAAATCATTTCTTAAATATGGGGTTGCGCCTCTTGACATTTTATCACTCCGATTTTTAAAATTTTATTATCATTTTTTTTAATTCTATCAATTGTTTTCACAATTCATAATGAGTTGAAAAACACATATAAAGAAAATCCGAGAGAGCAGATGAAAACTAATATTTTATTTGAAAGAAATAGAGAAAATTCATTATTTTTTTCTAAAATTTAATATTTAACCTTTAAACCATGTCCAAAATAAGATTAATTTATTCGTGATTATTATGAATAGTAAAAATAAAGATATTATTAAAAATATTGAAAGAAAATATGAATTTTTTGATGTTACAGCTGATATTGGATTTTGGGCTTATGGAAAGACTTTAGAAGAATCTTTTGAAAATGCTGGATTAGCTATGTTTGATGTAATCACTGATATTGGAAAAGTAGCTAAAACTGAATCAAGAACTATCACCGTTGAATCAGAAGATAAAGTTTCTTTATTATATGATTTTTTAGAAGAACTTTTAATTATCTATGAATTAGAGTTAATAATGTTTTCTAACTTTGATGTAGCTATTAGTAAGGAAAATATTCTTGGAAATGAAGTTTATAAATTAGAAGCTATAGCTACTGGGGAAACCATAGACTGGAATATTCATGAAAGAAGAAGTGAAGTTAAAGCTATAACTTTTCACATGATGGATGTTTTATGTGAGGATATTTGTAAAGTTAGGGTTATCTTGGATTTATAATTTGTTTTTAATCTCTTAATACAGTTATAAAAATTTAGCAAATTTTAATAATTATCAAATAAATAATTGAATATATAATATTATATATTATTATAAAAAATTTATAATTTTTTTATATTATATTTATTACAATGTATTTCACTAAATATTAATATAATAAATATTTTTATTTTATATTTATAATTTTAAAATATTTAATTTTATAATCTTTAAAAATATTTAGTATATAATCTTTAAAAATGTTTAGTATATAATTTTAAAATATTTAATTTTATAATTTATAAAAATATTTAATTTTATAATTTATAAAAATATTTAATTTTATAATTTTATAAATATTTAGTATATAATTTTAAAAATATTTAATATAATAACTTTAAAAATATTTTACTTATCATTTTAAGTATATTTCAATTAAATAATTCATTTAGGGATAATAGATGGTTATCATGAGTATAAAAGAAAATCTTAATGAAATTCGAGAAAATGTTTATGAACTTCCAAGTAGCTATAAAAAAGAAATGAGAGTTCCTGGTCGTTTTTATCTTGAAGAAGAAGCAATTTCAAACCTTGAAGATGGCGCTGTTCAGCAAGTAGCTAATGTAGCATGTCTTCCAGGGATTCAAAAGTTCTCTATCGGACTTCCGGATATTCACTTTGGATATGGATTTCCTATAGGGGGTGTTGGTGCATTCAGTGCACGAACTGGTGTTATAAGTCCTGGTGGAGTTGGATTTGATATTAACTGTGGAGTTAGGATGATTAGAACAAATCTGACTATAGAAGATATTGAACCTAAGATGAAAGAGATAGTGGATAAGCTCTTTGTTAATATTCCTTCTGGAGTTGGAAGTAAAGGTAAAATTCGTTTAAAAGAAAATGAAATTAATGATGTTCTTGACTTTGGAGCTGAATGGGCAGTTGAAAATGGTTATGGTTGGGGAGAAGATTTGAAATTCTTAGAAGAAAATGGTAGAATGTTAGATGCAGATTCTTCTAAAGTTTCTGATAAGGCAAAAAAAAGAGGAATTCCTCAACTTGGATCTCTTGGTTCTGGAAATCATTTTCTTGAAGTTCAAAAAATTGACAATGTATTTAATGA
>Ga0082212_10000526_pt1 | contig 54919 bp, 44 predicted proteins | sample TergutNt197P3_FD_71548 | JGI IMG/M metagenome (GOLD analysis project Ga0082212, IMG submission 71548) | Neocapritermes taracua P3 segment gut microbial communities from Petit-Saut dam, French Guiana - Nt197 P3 | ecosystem: Host-associated > Arthropoda: Insects > Digestive system > Gut ...
TATTCGTGCAGGACGTGTTTTGGGGCTATGTCGGTTTTGATAATTGCCGCAGCGAGCGGCGCTATACCGATACGGAGCAATCTATACTGCGCTCCGGCAGCCTTCTTATCTCAAACGCTCTGATTCGACACGAAATGACCCGGAGCCTCCGTGATTCCGCCGCAAAATTGGAAGCCGCGGTCGAGGAAGCGCACAGCGCAAATAACGCAAAAACCGATTTTCTCGCGCGAATGAGCCATGAGATAAGAACGCCCATGAACGCGATAATCGGAATGACGGAACTCGCCCTGCGGGAGGAGATCTCCGTCGCCGCGCGCGAACACATGTTTTCGGTCAAACAGGCGGGCGCGAACCTCTTATCACTGATAAACGATATTTTGGATCTGTCAAAAATCGAACAGGACAAATTGGAGATACTGTCCGATAATTATTTGTTTTCTTCTCTGCTCAACGACGTTATCAGCATAATCAGGATCAGAGCGACGGATTCTCGCATACGCTTTGCCGTTAATATCGACGGGAGCATACCGAACGCCCTGATCGGAGATGAGGTCAGAATACGCCAGGTGCTGATAAATATCCTCGGCAATGCCGTCAAGTACACCGAAAAGGGATTTGTTTCTCTGACCGTTACCGGAAAAGCTGTTAGTGACGACGAAATATGTCTGAACTTGGAAATAAAGGACAGCGGCAAAGGCATTAAAACGGAAGACATCAACAGTATTTTTGATGAATATTACAAAAGCGACGCCGAAAGAAACAGGAGCATAGAAGGCGCGGGTTTGGGTCTGGCAATTACGAACAGTATCATCAAGGCTATGGGCGGCAATATAGAGGTTTATTCGGAATACGGCAAGGGCAGCATGTTCACCGTTTCGCTGCCGCAAAAGATTTATGAGCGCAAAGGCCTTGCTTCCGTTGAAAAACCTGAAGGGGTAAATGTCCTTGTATTTGAGCGGCGGGACATATACGCCAACTCAATTGCGCTGACGCTGACCGATCTCGGCGTGCGGTTTTCATTGGCTGAGGACACAGCCGATTTCCGGCAGAAAACGGAATCGGACGCTTATTCTCATGTTTTTATATCTTCCGGACTGTATGAAAACAACAAAGGTTCCATACCGGATTTCAGAGATAAAAAGAAACTCGTATTGCTTACGGAATTCGGAGAAACGTCTCACAACGAAAGCTACGGCGTTCTCGCCATGCCGGCGCACTCAATATCCGTCGCCAACCTCATAAACGGGGTCGCCGACACTTTTTCATACAGCGCGGGCAGTATACCCACCGTAAAATTTACGGCGCCGGAAGCAAGAATCTTGGTCGTTGACGATATCGGCACCAATTTGAAAGTCGCCGAGGGATTGATGCTTCCATACAATATGTCGGTGGACCTGTGCAAAGGAGGCCGGGAAGCTGTCGACGCGGTCAAAAAGGAACGTTACGATCTGGTGTTTATGGATCACAGAATGCCGGGCGTCGACGGAATCGAGGCGACAAAGCGCATAAGGGTCGCGGGGGTCGACGATCCGTTTTATTTATCGCTTCCCATAGTCGCTTTGACCGCAAACGCGGTGTCGGGAATGCAAGAAATGTTTTTGGAAAACGGCTTTGACGATTTTCTGTCAAAACCTATCGATACGATAAAGCTGAACGCCGTTCTGGAAAAATGGATACCGAAAGGAAAACAAATAAGAAAAACCGGAAACAATGCGTTATCGATACCGCCGGATATTGCCGAGAAAGGATTTGACATAAAAATAAAAGGCGTGAACGTCAGCAAAGGGTTCATACACACCGGCGGCACGCCGGAGCTGTATCTGAATACGCTGGAAACATTTGCCGAGGACGCTTTCATAAAACGGGAAGAACTTAAAAAATGCCTTGACGACTCCGATCTGCCACTGTACACGACCTATATCCATGCTTTTAAAAGCGCCGCCGCCAGCATCGGAGCCACAGAGCTTTCCGAGACGGCGGCCGAGCTTGAAGAAGCGGGCGGGCGCGGGGATCTGAAATATTTACTGGAAAACACCGGAGACTTCCTTGCGGATCTGGAGGCGCTGCTGGGCGAAATAAGCGCCGTGTCAGCCGCCGGCATAGAGATCAAAAAAGCAAAAACCGATCCGTCCGACGCCGATCTTTTTGTTTCCGAGCTTATGAAACTGAAGGAATATCTTAAAAAAATGGACGCCGACTCCATTCACACGACAGTCGACCTGCTTGCGCGACTCGCGACAACAAGCGATGCTCTTTCAGCTGTTAAGAGCATATCCAAACAAATACTGATGGCCGAGTATAAAGAGGCCGCGAACCGAATCGACGCCTTTTTGGCGGCGCCCTAACCGTAAGCTTTCAGCGCGGTATAATTGTCGATGTACTTGTGATAGCCCCCTATCACATGCTGTACGTCGTCGATTCTTACGCGGAAATTGTCCCTGCGGACAAAAAATGAATCCGCAATAAGTGAAGGATCGTGCATATACATTGCAAATTCCGGGTAAAACCGGGCGTTTAGCATATGCTCGGCTCTGTAATAAATCGTTTCAAAAAAACCGTCTTTGTCAAACTCATTCAAATATTCCAAGCCGCCGTGGTTTTTTATCACTCTGTCATATATCTCAAACGATGCCATCAACAGCTCAAAAGATGTGCTGTAGCCGGGATCAAGCCTGTATATCCTGCGCAGATTGACATTGGCGTTCTTCAGACCGAACGTGAGAAAACGCTCGTCGGGGAAGTGTTTCGTTACCTCATTCACGGAGTACGCCACCCAATGGTCTCGGTACTGCTCGTACTCGTTTTCGATAAAATTAAAAACGGCGGCTTTGGCCGCTTCCAAATATTTATCCTCATTCGTTAAGGCGTATGCTCTTGCCAAAGCATACGTGGCTTCGCCGTCGTAATAGACCGTACGGTATTCCTCTTTTTTTGTAAAACCCGGAAAATTCAACACATGGTAATAAGTGCCGGTCTCAACGTCGCAAAGAGCCAAAATGCCGTTCGCAAGTTTTTCGGTCAAGCTCATATAGTTGTCCGATTCAAAAGTTTCCATGTACGATATAAACGCCAATACAGCCAGCGCGTTGCCCCCGAGCTTGATCTCGTCCGCCTTTCGCTCAACGATATAGGCAGTGTCCGGCGCATCCTGCTCCGCGCAGGCTTCCAAATAGAACAAAAGCTTTTCGATCAAAGGAATCAGCGACTCGTCCCCCGTCAGCCTGTATTGGTTGATCATGCACCATACCGTTCCGGCGTGCCTTAATATATTATATCCGGATATGGTTTGCCCGGTCGCGGGGCGGTAGCCGTAAATGAATTCTCCGTCGTCCTTGACCATGCTTTTCAAAAATTCCGACGCGCTTGTCACTGTCTCAAAGGCAAGATCATCGTCTGCGGCGCCCGTCACCCTGCGCCCGAAGTTCGTCTCATCGGAATGAAGCCGAAAGACGTCATTTTTTTCGTCGCATATCCAGCCTGTTGTCGTGAACAAAAACAGTTCGTCCGGCACTCCTTTAAAAAGGCCGCCCTCATTTCTGTCTTCCGAATATTTTTTGATATTGTTCACGTTTATCTTATTATTGTCATAGCTGATCAAAGTATTTGCGTTTATTTCCGCTTCAAGTAAGGCGCATTTAAAAGCCCGGTCAAACGCTATGCCTTTTCTGAAGAATTTGCTCGCATAAGGCGCAATGACGCTTTCAAACGAATCCGAAGCGATAACGCTTATATCGTTCACTACGTCCGCTTTAACAAGTAAAGCTTCATACCCGTTTTTCGAAACGAATTCTTTCGCCGTTCGGGCCGCGCTGTTGTACGCGCTCTCAAGCGTCTTTCCCGCCGCGTGAAAAACGGCGGCTTTTGTTTTTGAGTCGCAGACCGAAATAAACACAATATATCCGTATTCACCCGTATCATACGCGATATCTCCGGACAGGTCTTTGCCGGACAAAAAAATACAGTCTTCAAGCGCTGAGATCTTCACATCAAACAGGCCGGGTCCACGGTTTTCCGGTTTGTTACCGCCGAAAAGAAATACAGCGGCAAGGGCAATGACGACGGCCGACAGCGAGAGCGCCGCGAACAGCTTTCTTTTTGTCGACGGGGTTTTTCGTTTTGGTCTTTTTCGATTCATGATTACCTCTTTTTCGGAGCCGTATAAAAACGAAAGCTCCGGAGAAAAAACTGTTGACAAATTCTTTGAACGGGGATATATTGAAATATATCAGTTGAATGATTGTTCAATTATGATCGGAGGTGAACCTGATGGCGCGGCAAAAAGCGGAGTTGACTCCGGGTTGCGACGTTGAGGCCATAAACGAGGAAGTGGTCGAAAAAGTCAGCGGCATGATGCCGCCCGCGGCGGAATTCTTCAGTCTTGCCGACCTCTACAAAACATACTCCGACCCCACGCGGGTAAAGATACTTTGGGCTTTGAACTGCCACGAAATGTGCGTTTGCGATCTGGCCGCGCTTCTCAATATGACCAAATCGGCCATATCCCACCAACTCAAGACCCTGCGGATGAGCAACATCGTCAAGTTTCAAAAACAAGGCAAGTCGGTCCGGTATTCACTTTCCGACGACCATGTCAAAGACATCTTTGAAAAAGGCTTCGATCATATCCGCCACGGATGATTTTTTTGCATCAACAATTGAACCGATGAACAACCGATCAAATAACGGGAGGCGTTCGCAATGAAAAAAGCATATGATCTGAAAGGCGAGGTTTGCGCGAACTGCGCGGCGAAAATCGAGGAGAAAATCAAAAAACTCGACGGCGTGAGCGGCGTTACGGTCAATTTTATAACCGCTAAACTCATCATTGAGGCGCAGGACGACAAAATGCCGGGTATCATCGAATCCGCAAAGGCCGTCATATTAAAATACGAGCCGGACGCTCTGCCGGACGGCATGTGAAGCTGTGAAAAAACGGTTAATCCGGATCATATCATGCACAGCGGCGCTTGCGGCCGGACTTGCGCTTGATACGGGCGATCGAAGAATGAGTCTTTTGATATTTTTGCTTGCGTATATGATCATAGGCGGCGACATCGTTATGAGGGCTGCCGGAAATGTCTTGCGCGGACTGATATTTGACGAAAGCCTTCTTATGAGCATAGCCTCGATCGGCGCTTTTATTATCGGCGAATACCCCGAAGGAGTCGCCGTTATGCTGTTTTTTAAGATAGGGGAACTGTTCCAAAACAGCGCCGTCAGCAAATCCCGCAAGTCCGTTGCGGCGCTCACGGACATACGTCCCGACCGGGCAAACCTTAAAATCGGCGACGAGCTTGTTGAGACCGATCCCCGGGATGTGCAACCGGGCGACGTCATCGTTATCAAAGCAGGCGAAAGAATACCTCTCGACGCAAAGGTCATTGCAGGGAATTCTGTGATCGATACCTCCGCGCTTACCGGCGAATCGGTCCCGCGAAGCGTCTTCCCGGGCGTCGAAATACTGTCCGGCTGCGTCAATATCAAAGGGCCGCTCACCGCTGAGGTCACAAAGGAATACGGGGAATCCGCCGCCTCCAAAATACTTGACCTCACGGAAAACGCCGTCGCTAAAAAAGCGAAAACCGAAAACTTCATAACAAAGTTCGCAAAATATTACACTCCCGTCGTGGTGGGCCTCGCGGCGCTGATATCCGTTATCCCGCCGCTTGTCATCCCCGGCGCCGGTTTTTCCGATTGGATATACCGGGGCCTCACTTTTCTTGTGATCTCCTGCCCCTGCGCTCTTGTCGTGTCTGTTCCCCTCAGTTTTTTCGGCGGTATAGGCGGGGCGTCGAGGAAGGGTATACTTGTCAAGGGGAGCAATTATTTGGAAGCGCTGGCAAAAACCGAGATCGTCGTTTTCGATAAGACCGGAACACTTACGAAGGGCGTTTTTGAGGTCCGGGAGATCAGGGCGGTCGGTATGGGGAAGGACGAGCTTACAGAGCTTGCCGCATATGCCGAGAGTTATTCCGACCATCCGATCTCAGTGTCGCTGAAAAAAGCATACGGGAAAAAAATCGATACCGGCAGGATAAACGACGCCGAAGAAATCCCCGGAATGGGCGTTCGCGCGGTGGTGGACGGAAAAACGGTTGCGGCCGGCAACGTCAAACTGATGGAAAAAATGAACGTCTCCTGCGCGGACGCCGGCCCGGCCGGCACGGTCGTCCATGTTGCCGCGGAAGGGGTATACGCGGGATATATACTCATAGCCGACGAGATAAAGAAGGACGCCCGCAAGGCGATAGCGGATCTGAAAACCGCAAAAATCCGCAAAACCGTCATGCTCACCGGCGACGCGAAAGATGTCGGCGAAATGACGGCAAAGGAGATCGGGATCGACAAGGTTTACGCCGAACTCCTGCCGGGCGATAAGGTCGCCAAAACCGAGGAGCTGCTCCTGCAAAGATCCGCAAAAGGAAAACTTGTCTATGTGGGCGACGGTATCAACGACGCTCCCGTTTTGGCGACGGCGGATATAGGCGTCGCCATGGGCGGCTTGGGGTCGGACGCCGCCATAGAAGCGTCGGACGTCGTCATCATGACCGACGAGCCGTCAAAAATATCCGAGGCCGTAAAAATCTCACGCAGGACGCTCGGGATAGTAAAGCAAAACATCGTCTTTTCACTCGCGGTCAAATTCGGCGTTCTGATATTGGCGGCGATAGGCATCGCGTCTATGGGGGCGGGAGTGGCGGCCGACGTCGGCGTTACGCTTATCGCCGTTTTAAACGCGACGCGAGCGTTGGGGCGTCGGGAGCCGAATAAGTTCCTGCCGAATTGACAGCATTATAGTATATGCAAAGCAGAAAAACAAGGAGGTTTTTCCCGGTTTGATCAAAGGGGACTCCGGAGTAAAACTCCTGAGTCAGACTCTTTTTGCTATTGTATTATTCATCAGGTTATTGTATAATCTGTTGAGGTTACGGAGATAAAAACCGGATATTTTCTCTTTATTAACCTGAAATCATCCGACAGGAGGAAAGAAATGAAAACGAAGAAACAAATCTTGAGCATGGTGCTTGCTGTCATTATGCTGATCGCGTTGTGCGCATGCGGCGGCACAACGAGCGGCGGCAACACGGGCGGCGGCACAACGGGCGGCGGCAGCACAGGCGGCGGCACAACGAGCGGCGGCAACACGGGCGGCGGCACAACGGGCGGCGGCTCGGCTCCGGCCTCGTCCGGCGAAGTCTACACCTTGTCCCTGTCCATAAACGATCCGCAGGGCAGCCTTTTGGACGAACATTTTGTCACGCCGCTCCAAGATCTGCTGGATCAAAAAACGGGGAACCGGATCAAACTTGACGTGTATTACAGCAATTCCCTGTCGGGGATGGGCAACACCCTCGACGGCGTGAAAAGCGGCTTGGTCGACATCGGCTATGACGTTTTGACCTTCTATCCCGGCACCTATCCTTATACCGAACTGTACGGCACGCCCGGCCTCAATCTCGGCGGCTTCGAAGGCTTTTCCCGCGTCCTGCAGGACTATGCAAAAGCGTTCCCGGAGCCTGCGCTTGACCCCTTCGTTATTATCGCACGGTTCGCTTTCGGTGATTTCGGCATACTCACCGCCAACAAACCGGTAACAACGATAGACGACGTCAAGGGCATGACGGTCCGCACGACCACCAACTTCATCCCCTGGTATGAATCTATGGGCGTGAGCTGCGTTACGCTGCCCATGGGCGAGGTCTATGAATCCCTCAGGCTTTCGGTCATAGACGGCGTGCACACCAGCGTCGGCTCGCTTCAGGCTTTCAGACTGGCGGAAATATCCTCCTACTATACGCTTTTCACCATGTGCTGCGGCGACTCGGTTTTTGCCATGAGCAGAGACCTGTATAATTCCATGGACGCCGAACTCCAAAAAGCCATTGACGAGATCTGCGTCGAAATGTTTGAGATCGGCATACAATTTGCCTATACCTCAACGGAAGTGACGATGAATTTCTGCAAAGAGATAAATCCGGACTTTGAATTCCTTCAGGTCGCCGACACTGCGCCTTTCGTGGAAGCCGCGCAGACCGAACTTTTGAGAAAGGCCGCCGAGCTCGACGCGGCCGGACATGACGGGACCGGCGCTCTGGAATGGCTGAGAGCGCGCGCCGTGAAGTGACCGATCTTGACAAAGCAAAAATAAAACAAGTTTCCAAACCGGAAATAAGGCGGCCCTCACAGGCCGCCTTATTCAGAAGGGAAAGGGCATTATGACTAAAATAAGGAAAGCGATCGACCGGGTCACCTCGGCATTCACCTTTATCAGCGCTCTTCTATTCTTCATCATCGTCATAATAGTGCTCACCAATATCCTCGGCCGCGCGATCTTCAACAGACCGGTAAGAGGCGCCATAGAGATAATCCAATACGGCATGCTGCTCTGCGCCGGCGTCGTTATGTGCCGCTCGGGTTTTGACGAGCGCCACATCTGCGTGACCTTGGTGATAGACAAATTCCCGGGGCGGGGAAGGGCGGTATTTATCGCGTTGGGAAAATTCGTTTCCACAGTTGTGTTCGCTGTGATCACTTATCTTTTCCTGCAAAACATCCCGGAAGCCATAGCCTTGAACAGAGTTACGGACGCGTTCAGATTTCCTTATCACTATATCTTCATTGTACTGACGTTTGCCTTTGCCATGGGCGCGTTGGTGTTTTTTTATCAGTTCTGCGCCGCCGTATCGGCCGTGATCGGCAAAGCGCCCGCCAAAGAGGACGCGGGGGGGCCGGCCGGGGAAGACGGCCCGAGAGATATATGACACCGGTTGACTTTGAATTGAAAGGAGCGCTGCGGTTATGCCCTTAAATCTGGAGGTCGGAATTATCGTCATTATCGCGTTTCTGATCATGATATTTATCGGGGTGCCCGTTACGATCTGCATGATGGCCTGCGGCGTGATAGGCTCGATGTTTTTGCTGCGGACCCCCATGTCAGCCCTGATCATGCTCAGTGACAGTGTACTTATCAGCTTCACAAACTACATAACCTGCGTCGCGCCCATGTTTATACTTATGGGGGAATTGGCGACCGAATCGCGGATCGGGGCCGATCTGTTCGACTGTTTCCAAAAGCTCATAGGTCACAGGAAAGCGGGGCTCGCCAGCGCAAGCCAGGTGGTGTGCGCTGTTTTCGGCGCCATTTGCGGTTCGGTCGCGGCCACCTGCGCCATGATGTCCCGCGTCGCCTACCCGCAGATGAAACGCTACAATTACGGCGACCGGCTTTCCACCGGCTGCATAGCCGCGGGCGCCTGTCTCGCGAGCCTGATACCGCCCAGTCTCCATCTCATAACATACGGGATAGTGGCGGAAGAATCCATCGGCAAACTGTTTATGGGCGGCATCGTTACCGGCGTCGTCCTCATGATTCTCTTTATAATAACTATCAGGATATGGTGCGTCATAACCCCCGGTATAGCGCCGGAGAAGGAAAAAAACGCCCCTTTTAAAGAAAAGCTGAAAGCGATCCGCAGCGGAGGATTTGTTGAGATCATCCTTGTATTTGCCGTCGCAATGGGCGGGATGTTCGCGGGATGGTTCACTCCCACGGAAGCCGGCGCGGTCGGCTTCGGCGGGATGCTGATCGTCTCGATCATTTTCCGGCGCTTTACCTTCAATGTGTTGAAAAAAGCGCTCCTGAACACCGTTGTCACGAGCGGCATGATATATTGCATGCTGTCCGGCGCTTATTGCTTCGGTAAGTTTTTCACGATAACCCGTATCCCCAACATGCTCGGGGGATTTGTGAACGAACTCGGATTGACCGCCGTTCCGGTGATCATAATACTCACGGTCATTTATTTGGTGCTCGGCTGTTTCATCGACGGCGTTCCGCTGATCCTTATAACAACGCCGATATTTTTGCCTGTCGTTCAGGCGGTCGGCTTCAATTCGCTGTGGTTCGGCTGTTATTTGGTCGTCATAGTCGGGCTCGGCGCCGTTACGCCGCCGGTCGGCATGGCCTGCTATCTTGTATCCGGCACATGCCGGGTCGATTTGGCGGCGGTGTTCAGGGGCTCGGTCCCCTTTATGCTGGCCTATGTAGCCATGGGCGTTTTGATGGCGGTGTTTCCGGGAATCGCTACCTGGCTGCCGAATATTATTATGTAAAACATAAAGCATCAATTTTTATTTTTATATTCCGGAGGCTTCATTATTATGAATAAATTCCCGTATCCGCGTCTGTTTGAGCCGCTTCAGCTCAGAGGGGTACTGTTCCGCAACAGGATCTTCGCCGCGCCCACCGGATACCGCAACATGACTTATGACAGTGTTTTCCCCCCGGAGGCGGTACTTTATTACAGCAGGAAAGCAATGGGCGGGGCGGCCTCCGTCTCGTCTGGCGAACTTGTTACCGATACGGAGATCGGCAGGGGCGGGCCGCACCACGTTTGTATCGACAATCCGCAAGCCGTCATTCCTCTCGGGAAGATAGCGTATGCGATACACCGCTACGGCGCCGTGCCGACGGCGGAGCTTCAGCACGCGGGCATGTATGCAAACCGCGATCTGCGTATCTTCGGCGGGGAATCGAGGGGCGACGCTTACGGGCCGGTGGAGACGACTCTTGAAGGCAGGCTTGTGCGGGAAATGCCGGAAGAACTGATCGAGCACACTATCGCCAAGTACGCAAAAGCCGCTGAGACAGCCAAATACTGCGGGTTTGAAATGATATTGATACACGCCGGTCACGGATGGCTGCTGCAGCAGTTTTTATCGCCGCAAATAAACAAACGAAAAGACAAATGGGGCGGTCCCGATATAGAAAACCGCGCGAGGTTCACGGTTGCCGTATGTGACGCCGTGCGCAAGGCGATAGGCCCGAAAATGCCGATCGAGGTCCGCATCAGCGGCTCCGAATGTTATGACGGCGGATACGGCATTGAAGAAGGTATTGCCTTCGCCCGGCAGCTTGAGGAACACGTCGACCTGATTCAGGTATCGGTCGGGAGCCATGAGATCAAGGAGGCCTTTACCCGGACCCACCCCTCCGTGTTTGAAGGCGAAGGCTGCAACGTCCGGTTCGCGGCTGAAGTAAAAAAGCATGTGAAAACGCCCGTGGCGGCCATAGGCGCTATCGGCGAGCCGGATATGATGGAAGAGATCATCGCCTCCGGACAAGCCGATGTTGTGGAGTTGGCAAGAAGCCTCATCGCCGACCCCGATCTGCCTAACAAAATACGCTCCGGGAAAACAGAGGAGATAATGCCGTGCCTGCGCTGTCTGCATTGTTTTTCCACGCAGATGCGCTTGGGCGTCAAGCATTGCGCCGTGAACCCCGAGAGCGGGCGGGAGATCGAATCGAGATTCGCTTCCCGCCAAACGGGCAAAAGAAAAAAAGTCTTGGTGGCGGGAGGAGGGATCGCGGGTATGCAAGCCGCCCTCACCTGCGCCGAAAGCGGCCACACGGTGATATTATGCGAAAAAAGCGGCGAACTCGGCGGAGCGATACGCTGCGAGAGGAACGTTCCGTTTAAGAAAAAAACCGAGCAGTACATTGAAACGCAGATTCAAAAAATCAAGCGAAGCGGCATTGAGCTTCGCCTTAACACCGAGGTCACGCCGGAATTGGCGGAAAAAATAAATGCGGATGTGATTTTCGCGGCTTTGGGCGCGCGGGCGACGATACCTCCGATTCCCGGAATCGACGGCGCTTCCGTTCTCGGCGCCGAAAGCGCGTACATGCACCCCGAAAAAGTCGGAAAGACGGCGGTGATCCTCGGCGCGGGACTCGTCGGGCTCGAGCTTGCCGTCTATCTGTCCGGATCGGGCAAAAACGTGACCGTGATCGAAATGACGGATCAAATCAGCGACGGCGGCAATATACTCCATATGCAAGGTCTGCAGGTGGAATTGGAACGCCGCGGCATTGCTGTTTTACTCAGCACGGCGGCTTATAAAATCTCGGAAAAAGGCGTTTTCTGCCGCAATGCCTCAGGCGAGCGTTTATATGAGGCCGACACCGTGATTTACGCGACCGGCATGGCTCCTTTACGAGAGGAGGCGCTCGCGCTCTCTTTCGCCGCGCCTTTGTTTTACATGCCGGGCGATTGCGTAACGCCTAAAAACATAGCCGACGCCACCGATGTTGCCCACAGCCTTGCGCTGAATGTCGGGCGTTTGTGAAAACAGGATGTGAGGAATTGATATGGCGACTTTTCACCCGTATAAACACTTATTCACACCGCTGAAGGTGGGGCATACCGAGCTCAAAAACCGCGTGGAATTCTCCCCGCTCGTCAGCAAATTGGTCAGTCCCTCAGGGGACGTGCTTCCGGAATTCGCAGACTTCGTTGAAGAGCAGGCTTTGTCGGGAGTCGCGCTCATACATATAGGCGCAACGCCCGTGGATCACGATGCCGCCGTGGATTATCCGCAGGAATTGGACGTTACGGACGAAAATAAGATAGCGGGCCTTGTGCTGCTTGCCGAAGCCGCCCACCGCCACGGAGCGAAACTCAGCGTCGAACTGGTGCATGCCGGACGCGGCGCATCTCAGGTTCTTAACAAAAACCCTCTCGCGCTGGCGCCGTCCAATTTTCCGATCGAAGGTAAAAACCCTTACATAAAAGAAATGGACCAACACGATATCGAGCAGGTGATCGGCGCATACACGGACTGCGCCGCTCGTCTTAAACGCTGCGGCTTTGACGGCGTTTTGATTCACGGGGCGCACGGCAATCTGTTCGCTCAGTTCTTATCCCCTTTGGCCAATCACAGAACGGATATTTACGGCGGCAGCTTTGAGAACCGCTGCCGCTTCCCTCTCATGCTGCTGAAAGCAGTCAGAGAAACCGTGGGCCGGGACTTTATCGTTGAATTGCGTATCAGCGGCGACGAAATAGTTCCGGGCGGTATGCGAATAGAAGAAGTGGTCGAATTTCTGAAGAAGGCGCAAACCTATATCGACCTTGTGAACGTTTCCGCGGGCATCATAGTTGCGACGGAAGGCCAATACTACTCCATGCCTCCGTATTTCCGCCCGAAAGGCGCGAATGTTCCTTTCGCTCGGGCCGTTAAGGAATGCAAAGACATTCACATCCCGGTAAGCGTCGTGGGCGGTATCATGTCGGCGGAGATGGCCGACCGTATAATCGACGAGGGCAGTTCGGACATGGTCGCCATGGCCCGGGGCCTCTTGTGCGACCCCGATCTGCTCAATAAGTCCTACAGAGGGAAGCCCGAGACGGTTCGCCCCTGCCTGCGCTGCTGGGGCTGTTCGGGCGCCTACGGCATACGTCTGAGATGCGCCGTCAATCCCTCCCTCGCCCGTCCTTTCAGATACGCCAAACCGTGGCCCGCGCGCGTTTCGAAAAAAGTTGTGGTGGTCGGCGGCGGAGTTGCCGGCACTCAGGCCGCCCGCACTCTTACTGAAAAAGGGCATAAAGTCGTGCTGTTTGAAAAAAACGATAAGCTGGGCGGGCTCTTGGACGACATAAACAAACTGCCGTTTAAAGACGATATGCTCAGTTTTACCGAATGGCTCAGACGCGAAACAACGGCTTGCGGCGCCGATATCCGCCTGAATACGGAAGCGGACGCCGAAACGGTCATGGCGGAGAATCCTGACGTCATTTTGGTCGCGACGGGAGGGGTCCCCCTGAGGCCTCCCATCCCCGGAATCGACGGGGAAAACGTATTCAACGTGCTCGATACGGATTCCGGCCGCAAAAAACCGAAAGGAAAGATCGTAGTCTGCGGCGGCGGCCTCTCCGGCTGCGAGAGCGCTTTGGCGCTGGCAATGGAAGGCAATGAGGTCACGATAACTGACATGATACCCGAAGCGGACTTCGCGACCGGAACGCATCCTTTGACCCGCAATGTGCTGCTGCATCTGTTGGAAGAGCATAATGTGAAGATGCTCGGCGGCCGTTTGGTCAGAAGCATAGGCAAAAACGGGGTCGAAACGGAAGACAAAAACTGGAAAATCGAAACCTTGGAAGCGGATTTTGTTGTGGAGGCTTTCGGGATGAAGCCGAACATTGAAATGAAAAACAGGTTCTTCGAGCTAATACCGGATGTGTATTACATAGGCGATTGCTCAGAGATAAAAAATATTATGCACGCCTCATATTCGGCTTACGACCGCTCATGCTGCATATAAAAATACGCCGGGGATAAATCGGCGCACAGTAATTAAAAAGGAGGCGGCGGCTCAGTATCTGCCGGACAGCCATGTACAATCTTAAATATCCTCGTTTGTTTTCTCCGATCAAACTGGGCAATGTATATTATAAAAACCGCATTTTCGCGGCGCCGAACGGATTCCATCATCTGACGAGCGACCGCGCGCCCACTCCCGAGGGCATAGCCTTTTTTGAGCGCAAAGCCATAGGCGGATTCGCTCAGGTGACCATAGGAGAGTGCTGCGTCGATTCCGAAACCGGCCTCGCGCACCCGCATCAGTTCCGGCTTGACAATCCGTTGGCCTATTCCCGCTTTGCCGCCTATACGCGCGCAATCGAACGTCACGGCGCGGTCCCGTCCGTTGAGCTGCAGCACTGCGGCGTGTTTTCCCACTATATTTATGAACAGGGCGGAAAACTTATGGGTCCGTCGGAGGCTCTTATACCCGATGAGCACAAGATCAACAGCGACGGCGGAGACGTTTACCGCTCCGAGGACGGGATGCGCCGCATACATGAAATGTCGGAAGAGGATATTTATCACATGATCGATATGTTCGCCAAGGCCGCGGCATTCTCGCAGAGATGCGGCTGCGGCTCGGTCATGATACACGGAGGACACGGCTGGGGCGTGTCGCAGTTTATTTCCCCGCGCTGGAACCGCAGGAAAGACCGCTGGGGCGGGAGCATTGAAAACCGCATGCGGCTCCCTCTCGGCATAGCGGAAGAGATACGGAAACGCTGCGGACCGGGCTTCGTTATCGAATTTCGCATGAGCGCGAGCGAATATCTTCCGGACGGTTACGGTTTGGACACCGGCATAGAGGTCGCAAAGCTGCTTGACGGCAAGGTCGATCTTATAAATGTTTCCTGCGGCGACCATGAAAAACCGGAAGCCAATGTCCACACTCATCCTCCCATGTTTGTCCCGGACGGGGTCAACGTGCATTTGGCTGCCGAGGTCAAAAAATATGTGAGTACGCCCGTTTCCTGTGTCGGAGGTCTCTGCGAGCCGGAAATGCTCGAGGAGATCATCGCGACCGGCAAGGCCGACGTTGTGCAGATAGGCCATCAGTCGCTGGCGGATCCCGATATGCCGCTCAAGGCAAGGCTCGGCAAGGAAGATGAAATAAATCTCTGCCTGCGCTGCAATATGTGCAACAGCTACGGGCTGCGATACCGGCAGAGGGCCTGTTCGATAAATCCCGAATTGGGCTTTGAATTCGATCTGAAAAACGACGCGCCGCCGAAAATTTTAAAACGCGTCCTTGTCGTCGGCGGCGGTATAGCCGGAATGCAGGCGGCTCTTACCTGCGCTCGGCGCGGTCACAGCGTCATACTCTGTGAAAAAACAGATAAGCTCGGCGGTATTTTGCGATGCGAGGACAAGGTCCCGTTCAAAAAGAGACTTTCTTTGTATATGGACAGGCAGGAGCTTCTGCTTGTAAGGGCGGGCGCGGAGATAAGAAAAAACGTGACGGTCACTCCCGAATACGCAAAGGCCGCAGGTCCGGACGCGATCATCGTCGCCCTCGGGGCGCGGCCCGTTAAACCTAATATCCCCGGCATTGACGGCGAGAACGTTATGAGCGCCGAATACGCTTACGCAAATCCGGATAAAGCCGGTAAAAATATCCTGATACTCGGGGGCGGACTTGTCGGCACGGAACTCAGCATATATCTGTCCGGTCTCGGCAAGGCGGCCAAAGTGATAGAGATGCTTCCCGAAATGAACAGCGGCGGCAACCAAGCGCAGCAAAGCGCCGTTGAGGTCGAGATGAAAAGCTGCGGAGTCACCGTTGACTGCAATACAAGGGCGCTGGAAGTGACAAAAAAAGGCGTGCGCGCCGAAAACCCGCTCGGTGAAATCTTTTACGAAGCCGACACCGTCGTCTGCGCCGCAGGCATGAAACCTCTGTTCGAGGAGGCCGCCGCGTTTTACGACTGCGCGCCGGAATTCTTTCAAATCGGTGATTGCGTGACGGCAAAAAATCTTCAGGCTGCCAACATGGCGGGCTTCAACGCCGCAAGGACGGTCGGCAGGATCTAAGCGTTTTGTATTTTAATTTCTTGTCAATTCAGCCATACTGCGATATAATGCATAAAAATAATTTTGTTCGGAGGGCCACATGGAAAAGAGTAACTTTTACGGCTATATCGGTAAATATGTCATTATCGACCTTGCCGCCCGGCAGTACGATATCCGGCAATTCGAAGAGGATGTGCTCAAAAATTTCGTTGGCGGTCCGTCGCTCGGCGCCAAGATACTCTACGACGAAATGCCGGCTCACACGCCTTGGGACGCGCCGGGCAGCATGATCGGATTCATCTCAGCGCCGTCAAACGGTACCGGTCCTCTTATGGGCGGCCGTTATACAGTGGTCAGCAAGTCGCCTGTCACAAATATGTGGAACGACTCGAACAGCGGCGGCAGTTTCGGACTCGCTGTCCGCAGATCGGGCTTTGACGCCGTATTTGTCAAAGGCGTTTCGAAAACCCCCGTATACATTTTCATTGACGACGGCAAAATCAATTTCCGAGACGCGTCGTATCTGTGGGGCAAGACGACAGAAGAGACCGAACGCGCGATAAAAGATGAACTTAAAGACGATAAGGTCGGCATCGCGCTGATAGGACCTGCCGGTGAGCGCAAGTCAAAAATGGCGGCAGTCATGAACGACTCTCATCGCGCGGCCGGGCGCGGCGGTTCCGGCGCCGTCATGGGCAGCAAAAACCTTAAAGCTCTCGTATGCCGGGGCAGCGCTAAGATCGAAGTAAAGAACAAAGATGAAGTGATCGCGCTCAATAAAGAAATCGCTGACTGGGAGAAGAACGGGCCGATAGCCGATTCCATAGTAAAGCTCTTCAGCAACCACGGCACCGGCGGACTGTACGCGGGTTCCGTGCTGAGCGGCGACGCGAGCGTTAAAAACTGGGCCGGAACACCCGCCGAACTCACCGAAGCGGAGATCGAGGCGCCGTCCGCGCAGGAGATGGATAAACGTTATAAAAAGAAAAGGTATATCTGCAATACATGTTCGCTCGGCTGCGGCGCGATCTACGAAATAAAAGACGGCAAGTTCCCGCTGAGTGAGACGGGACGCCCTGAATATGAAACTGCCGTTATGTTCGGCGCCGGAATGGGAGCCGGCGACCCTGAGGTCGTTAATTGGTGCAATCATCTGTGCAACGAATACGGTTTTGACACGATCTCAACGGGAGGGACCGTTACATGGGCCATGGAATGCTACAGCAACGGGCTGTTTTCACTTGAGGAGACCGGCGGTATCGACCTTAAGTGGGGCAACACCGACGCGATCGCAAAAATGACGGAGGCGGTCTGCAAAGGGAGCACGGAAATGGGCAAAGTGCTTGCGCTCGGCTCACGCGCCGCGGCGGAACACTATAAGCGTGGCTTTGAATATCTGACGGACGCCGGCGGTATCGAGGCGCCGCAGCATGACCCGCGCCGCGCCCCCGGTCTCGCGCGAACATATCAGTATGATCCGACTCCGGGCAGACATACCAAAGGCGGGCAGGGCTTCACTGTCAACGCCGGGCTTCCGCCCGAGGTCAAGTACAATTTCGGAGACCCGGAAGCCGCGCAACGTGATATCGCCGGAGTTGTCGAGGCCGAGATCACGAATATGGGGGGCTTTTGTCTCTTGTCAGACGTCGGTATGCCGCCGGGATTGAAGACGAAATTCTTAACTGCCGTTACCGGTTTCGACTATGACGGAGAGAAAGGCAAAAAGCTCGGTTTGCGTTCGTTTACCATGCGCCACGCGTTTAACCTGCGCGAGGGTATGAAGCGAGAGGACAATACGATAGCGGGGCGTATCATAGGTAAGCCGGCAATGAAGGCCGGCCCGCACGAGGGCATATCGATCGATAACGAAACTCTTGCCGACAACTTCTTCAAGGCCATGGATTGGGATCCGAAAACGATGACTCCTTCCAAATCCGCTCTTGAGGGACTCGGCGGAATGGAAAAGGTAACAGCGGATATATACGGAGCTTAACATGCTGACGATCCATGTAAAATTTGTGGTCAGCGAGTTTTCCCCCGGTCTTATCAGCGGAGATTATAATGTCGCGGACGGTTCTTCCGTCCGTGACCTTATTTCCGTATGCCAAAACCGGTGCGGAGTGTCCCTGACTCCCGAAAACACAGATCTTTTGTACCCGCTTTTTAACGGGAAACCGGTATCGCTCGACAGCTTGCTTACCGAGAACGGCACATTGCATCTGTGCCCTGTTCTGGTTGGCGGCTGATACCGAACTCTCCGTCATGGAAAAAGTATTTCAACAGGCAAAAGCGCTGCTTGAGGGCGGGGAAGAATTTGTTCTTGCCGCCGTCGCCGGCAGCGCCGGCTCTACACCGAGAAAGAGCGGCGCGAAAATGCTGATAAAATCCGACGGGAGCATAATCGCCACCATCGGCGGCGGCGCGGCGGAAAAAGCGGTCATAAACCGCGCTATATCAATGCCGACCGGCGGCGGCCCGGCCATAATGGATTTTGATCTGGACCAAGGCCCGGACGCCGTTTGCGGGGGAAAAGAACGCATCATTCTCGGCAGGGCAAAAATTTCCGATCTGCCTGTTTTCCGCGCTGTAACCGATGCGATAAACGATCGCCGAGAAGCCGTTTTCGTCATGACGGCGGAAGAAAGACCCGAGATATTTTTCTGTGTGAAAGATGACGGTACCGTCGTTTCATCATCGCCGCCGGATGAAAGCGTAAAAAAAATCCTTGCGGGTGTCGCCGCAGGAGCCGGAACGCATGCCGAACCCGGATGCCCCGATATTTATTCGGAGCGTATCGTTTCGGACGGCGTCTTATATATCTTCGGCGGCGGCCATGTGGCTCTCGCGACGGCGCGGGCCGCCGAAATCGCGGGCTTTGACACCGCTGTTCTCGATGAACACCCGAAATTCGCAAATGCCGATCGTTTCCCGCATTCCCGTGTAATACCGCTCGATTCCTTCAACAGCATCCCGGACTTGAAAATTACCCCGGACGATTATATCCTCATAGTCACGCGAGGGCATGATTTCGATCTTGTTTGCCTTGAATGGGCGCTCAAAACTCCCGCTTGTTATATCGGAATGATAGGCAGCAAAACCAAGCGGGATTTGATTTACCGCCGCTTGGAGAAAGACGGATGCTCAAGAGAAGAATTAGCGGCGGTGCGGTGTCCCGTCGGGCTTCCGCTCGGCGGTTCCGCTCCCGGCGAGATCGCTATCTCCGTTGCGGCGGAACTGATAAAGACCCGAGCGGAAAAGAAAAAATAATAAGCCCCGGCACTTCGGTAAATACGGAAAGCGAGACGCGCGTAACGGTGTTGCATGTTTTCAACTGCTTTCAACTGCAACGATTTCCTCGCAATACTCGCGTAAAGCCGGGAGGTCCGCTTTCAGTGTTTGCCACAGTATATCAATATCAAACTCCTCATATCCGTGCGCGGCTATATTTCGCATGGCTCTTATTTGTTTCCAAGGCATTTCGGAATATCTCCCGACAATTTCTTCAGATAAATGCCCGACGAGTTCACCGATTTGCAGCACACACATTGCCGTCGCATTCCTGTAGATGCCGTCGGTTCTCAGTTTTTCGACGGAATCTCCAAATAATCGGATAGTTGCATCCGCTTCAGTACAATACTTGATTATCTTTCTGAGGATATAAGTATCCCTGTCTTTATTGTTCATAAATCATCACCTCGTCACGTCTCACCCTTTCAAGCACCTCGTTGTCCATTGCTCCGGTAGTCAGAACGTCAACTTTTACACCTAAACAAGCTTCTAAGTCTTGTTGAAAGCTTAACAGCTTGAAATAACCCCATTGTTCATCGGTATCAATCAAATGCAAATCAATATCGCTCTTTTTTCCGGCTTCGCCCCTTGCAAAAGAACCGAATATTGCTATGCGATTAACGTTGTATTTTCGGGAAATCGGAATTATCGCTGTTTTAATTTCCTCTATGCTGTACTGTCTCATTAATGTTCCCCCTGTAATACGTACACTGTCTGCATAATAAAATCCTCATAAAAAAGCAGCAATTTGTTCCATACTCCAAACGAATTGTCTTTGAAATGCGGGCATTACATATTTCCCGTTTTTTATATGTTGTAACGCTTCATATATTGTAATGCTGTTTTCTGCCGGATTACTCATTTTTGATATTATGTGTAAATATTTCGTGCATTCTCTGCAATAATAATCAGCATGCATTACGAAACCTCAAGGCTAATAATATCATAACTAATCTAAGGATTTCAATTATCGGGAGTATTATTTGTCAATCATATGAGGCGTTTGCCCTCGAAGCAACGCCGACATAACAATAAGCGATCAGAAATTGCCCCCTATGCTATGCTATGCTCCGCTCAGGAGCGTACACTGTCTTTTCAAACATTATTGATTATCGGATCGACAGAAGGCGCGCAATCCAAAAAAATAAAAGCTCGAAAGCCTGAATACATGGCATTTCGAGCTTTTTCTCGGCGTTTTCCGCCCGGATTCAAAACACCGCTCGCTCACCGGAAAGCAATCGGGGGCCGAGTCGGGCGGTGTTCCGTTTATAAATCGTTCAATGTTTTTTCAATGGAAAACCGTTCGTTTACCGGCGGCCATATCCACATCAGGCAAAGCAGCCCGGACAGGGAAAAACCGAAAATAAAAAATACCGGGGCGAACACCAATGAAACCGGCAAAAACAGAAAAAAGACGACCCAAATTGCGCCTCCCGCCAGCATACCGGCAAAGCTGCGGATCAAATTCGAAAAAGATATCAGAACGCTGTTTTTGATGATCTGTGAAGTTTTGAGGTCAATATGGGCGACCATAAGAAAAATATACGGCGCGACAATGCCTGAAACGATACCGGGAGCGAGTACCAAAACGACGCCGCCCGCGCCGAAATCGGCGCCGCCGTAAAGCAAAGACCCCAAGAGAAAGATCTCTGTATAAACAAACGCGGCATAAATAATACCGAGCGGCGCCGCTTGTTTAACATTTTCTTTGAACTTGCGTTTAAAGTCGAACCAAATATAACCCGGAGCGTCGCGAAGCATCTTAGCGACGCAGAATAAAAGCGCGCTGTACGCTCCGCCCGCGGGAAACGCGGCTGCGAGAGATAACAGGAACATAAACCCCGGCAAAAATCCGTAAATACCGGCGATAAAAGCTGCTGCTGACGGAATCACGCACGCGCAAAAAAACAAATTCAGCTTGATAAGGTCCCAAAAATCCCTTGTCAATACCTCCGCAAAGCGGCGAACGCCTTTTTTTCGCGGCGCGTCCCGAAGCAGCCCGCGATCTTCTTTTTTTCTGTCCGGGCTGTTAATTCAGTATCGCCTCTTCGTTATCTGCGTCGAAGAGATGTATCCTGTTCATATCGACGGCGACCTTGATCTCGGCGCCTGCTTTTGAACTTGTCGTCGGAGCGACGCGTGCGGTAAGCAGGGATTCTCCGTATTTTAAATAGAGATACACCTCCGCTCCCATCATTTCGCTGACGTCGACCGTTACGCCGACAGAGGAAGCGGCGTTGGCCTTAACGAAGGCCTCGTCGTCGTATATGTCCTCGGGCCGTATCCCGAGCTTAACTCTGCGTCCGACATAGGCTTTGATTTTTTCGTCCTTATCGATTTTTTCCGCCGGTATGTACAGGCGATTATTGTTTATCTCCAGATAATAACCGTTGTTATCCGAGTGCAAAACGGCAGATAAGAAATTCATCTGCGGGCTGCCTATAAAACTCGCCACAAAGGTATTGCACGGAGCTTCATACAGTTTTTGCGGAGTATCCACCTGCTGCACAACGCCGCCGCTCATAACCACGATGCGGTCGCCCATGGTCATGGCCTCCGTCTGATCGTGGGTAACATAGACAAATGTGGTCCCGAGTTGTTTGTGCAGTTTGATCAGCTCCGTGCGCATGGAAGCGCGCAGTTTCGCGTCGAGGTTTGAAAGCGGTTCGTCCAACAGGAACACAGCGGGATTGCGGACCATGGCCCGGCCCAGAGCGACGCGCTGTCTTTGACCGCCGGATAGCGCTTTGGGCTTTCGTTCGAGAAGGTGTTCAATGTCGAGCACCTTAGCCGCCCCGCGGACACGAACGTCGATCTCGTCTTTCGGCGTTTTGCGCAGGTCAAGGGCAAAAGCCATGTTCTTGTACACCGTCATATGGGGATACAGCGCATAGCTTTGGAAAACCATGGCAATGTCGCGATCTTTGGGCGGCACATCGTTGACAAGCCTGTCTCCGATGTAGAGCTCTCCCTTGGAAATTTCTTCCAGACCGGCGATCATCCTGAGAGTTGTCGATTTACCGCAGCCTGAAGGTCCCACCAAAACAACAAATTCCTTGTCAGCTATCTCCAAATTGCAATCCGTGACCGCCGTAACGTCATCCGGATATATTTTATAAACATGTCTGATCGAAATACCGGCCATAATTACATCCTTTCCTTATGAAGAATTCAAGTCCCGGGCGTATCATCTCATCCTTTTACAGCGCCTGCGGCTACGCCTTCGATGATGTATTTCTGCGCGGACAGATATAATATTATCATCGGTATGACCGCCAACACCAAGCAGGCCATTATGGCGCCCATATCCACCCGGCCGTAGCTGCCCTTCATGCCCTGTATGATCATGGAGATCGTCTTGTATTTCCTTTGGTCAAGAACGAGATAGGGCAGCAAGAAGTCGTTCCATATCCACATGGTCTCGAGTATGCCTACCGAGATGTACGTCGGCTGCATGATCGGGAGTACAACCCTGAAAAACACGCCCGGCGGACTGCAGCCGTCTATCGTCGCGGCTTCCTCGACCTCAAGCGGAATGCCCTTGACAAAGCCGCAGAACATAAATACCGCAAGTCCGGCGCCGAAGCCCAAATATACGATTATTATCCCCCACGGAGTGTTCAGCTTCAGCGTATCGGCTGTCTTGGACAGTGTGAACATGACCATCTGGAAAGGGACCACCATTGAGAAAACGCACAGGATGTACAGGACTTTTGTATACGCGGCTTTTACTCTCGTAATGAACCAAGCGAACATGGAGCAGAAGATCAGTATCGCGATCATAGAGCCTATCGTTATCATAAGCGTCCAGCCCACGCCGGACAAAAGGCCGTAATCGTCAATTCCCGAAAGATAGTTTTCAAGACCCGCCCAAGTCTCTTTGCCCGGCAGGCGGAAGGGCTCCATGCTTATATATGTTTTTTGCTTGAATGAGTTGAACAGAATGATAAAGAGAGGGGCAACGTAAATAACGGCGCAGACGGCAAGTATTACAGAAGCGACTGTCCGTCTTGTTTTTTTCGTTTTGCTCATTGCTGCACCTCCCTGCCGCGCGTCGCGCGCAGCTGAAACAGCCCTATTGCCACGACAAGTATGAAGAACAAAACCGCCTTTGCCTGCCCGACGCCTTCAAAACCGACGCGGCTGTAGAAAGTGTTGAAAATATTCAAGGCCAGCATTTCGGTGGCGTGAGCGGGTTCGCCCGCGGTGAGGGCAAGGTTTTGGTCGAAAAGCTTGAAGCCGTTGGTGATCGTGAGAAAAGTGCAAATGGTGATCGACGGCATCATCATGGGGATCGTTACGCGCAGCAACCGCTGCCGGCCGGTGGCTCCGTCGATGTCGGCGGCCTCGTTCAGATCACCCGGAATGGTTTGCAGTCCCGCGATATAGATGATCATCATATAGCCGATCTGCTGCCAGCACGTCAGGATTATGAGACCCCAGAAACCGTACTTCGCGTGCAGATTGAGAGCGGCGTCAAAACGGGCGAGGACTCCGTTTATGATAAGCTGCCATATATAACCCAACACTATGCCGCCGATAAGGTTCGGCATGAAAAAGATCGTTCGGAAAATATTGGTGCCTTTCAGTTTTTTTGTAAGCATCGCCGCCAAAGCGAAAGCGGCCACATTGACGATTATAAGGCCGGTGACGGCAAAAAGGCCGGTAAACCCGAGAGAATAGAGAAAGGTTTCGTCGGCAAATGCCTTAAAATAGTTTTGAAAGCCCACGAAAGTGGCGTTTTGCACGGTGGTGAATTCACAAAACGAAAGCCACAGTCCCATGATAAACGGTCCGACAAACCCGATGACAAAGGCGATCGCCGTCGGCAGTATAAACAGCGGGAAATACCGTCTTAAAGCGTTCTCCATAAGATGTCCTCCTTTCACATTTTAAATTTAAGCAAAGCGGAAACCGGCGCGCGGGCCGGTACCTGTGATTAATTGTTCACCAAGTTGTACTCTTTCGCCCAGCCGTCTGTAAAAGCTGCTTTAACGGAGTCCCAATCGCCCGTGCCCGCCGCGTACGACGTTAAAGCGGAGCCGAGGTCGTTCTTCCATGCTTCGGACGGCATGGTCGTGAAGGCCCAGGAAACGGGGACATAACCTCCGGCCACGTAGCCGTTTGCTATATTCACCAGCGGATTCGACGCCGGGAGATTGCTTTTGAAAGGTATGACAAAACCCATGTCGTTGCACATGGCGCTGACTCCCGCGTCGGAAGTCACGCACCAATACATAAAATCGAGAGTGGCCGCTATCGCTTCTTCCGGGGCGTTTTTATTCACGCACCAGAAGTTTTCGGTACCCGTGCACAGTCCTTGGCTCTCTTCACCCGTAACGCCGATATAGATCGGCAGCATGCCCAAATTGTCGTCGCCCAATTTAGCAACGTCACCGTAAGCCCAGGTGCCGTTTTGGTAAAACACGCCCTTTTTCGTGATAAATTCGGCAACGGCGTCGTCGCCGGTCTTGGTGCCGAGCAGATTGGGCGAAGTGGTGGAATTGTTGATGTACAGGTCCCATATCATTTTATAGTTGTCCAAATATGTGCCCTTGATCGCGGGAGATGAGATTATACCGTCCGCCTTGTATTCGTAATAGACGGGCATACTTGCCAAATGAGTTTTAAAGCGCCAGTCCGAAGACGAATCCATTCCCGCCGATGTAAAAGCCGAAAACCCGAGCTCGCCCGAGCGGGAGGTGATGTCCTCGGCGACAGCTTTCAGATCGGAGAAGTTTTTTATGTCGTCCGTAGTATAGCCCGCTTTTCCGAGCAGATCTTTATTGCAGATAATACCGTAGGTCTCAATGACGTAAGCGACGCCCAAGACGGCGCCGCCGTCTTTTAGGACGAATTCGTCACTGCTCAATTCGCCGTACAGCTTGCTGCCTGAGAGATCATAGCAGTAGTCCTTCCAGGAAGCGAGCCCCACAGGACCGTTCACCTGAAATAAGGTGGGGGCTTCGCTTTTGGCCATCTCCGACTTCAGAGTGGTCTCATACTGTCCGGAAGCGGCTGTTATTACGTCCACCTTCACGCCTGTCTCCTCGGTGTAGAGTTTGGCCAGAGTCTGCCAGTCCTTATCCTGCTCGGGTTTGAAATTCAAGTAGTATACCGCGTCGCCGGAGTTTTTGGAAGAAGATCCGCCGCAGGCCGCTGTAAGGCCGCACAGTAGCGCAAGAGACAACATAACTGCTGCAATTCGCTTAATTTTCATCAATTATATCCTCCTTATGATTAATTTTTTGCCGATTTACATCAACTAATGATTAGTTTTCTACATTATACTACAATAATATGTTGAATTTGTAAAGACGCAGGGACACAAAAGACCGCAGCTCACGAAATGAAGCTGCGGCCTTTTGTGATCGAGTTTTGTATCGGGAAGCTATCGCTGTTTTATGCCCTGCATTGTCAATGCAGGCTCACTTGATGATATCCGGCAGTGACATCAGATATGTTTCCAATTCGGCGAGCGAACCGCGGCGGAAAGCGGTAATGTCCGTTCCGCTCTCATTCTCAAGGCAGTCGGTCACCAAAAAGGTTTCGATACCGAGCGCGCCGGCGCTCATATCCTCCGCAGGGCTGTTGCCCGCCATAATGCAATTTTCCGGCGTTTTCCGGATTTTTGTGAGTATTTCCCGGAAGTATTCCGGATTCGGTTTGCAATATGAGCTGTTAGAGTAGTGGGTGACAAGCAGAAAATCATCCGGTTCAAGCCCGATCCACTGAAGTCTGGTCTCGACCGCGCAAGCGGGGAACAACGGGTTCGTGGCCAAGACCGTGCCGTAACCTTTTGCTTTTAAATTGCGTACAAGCCGTTTTGAGACGTCATTCGGTATCATAACAGACTTCACACTGTTAAATTCATTCATGTAAAAACTGTCGCACGCGGCTTCGACAATGCCGAGCTTTTCATCCGCGATATCCATACGATCGGCGAAAGTCCGCCAAAATCTTTGCGTATTCGCCGCGCGTCCGTCATTTTGCATCATAGCCTTCGTGCCCGCCCACACTGCGCCGACCGACGTCTTCGCATCAAAGCCTAATCTTTTGAATACTTTTTCAAGTTCGGCAAAATAAGCGCCGATAAACGCCTCTTGCGAAAAATGAAGTAAAGTACCGTCCAAGTCAAATAATATCGTGTCCGTCATTGTCACTCACCTTTTTGCGGTCTTTCAGGACCGCGGCTGTAAATATTTATTCAGTTTATTCAATATTTCGTTAAAATCTATCGGTTTTCCGATATGGTCGTTCATGCCGGCCTCCAAGCATTTATCGATATCCTCCCGGAATACGTTTGCAGTCATTGCGACGATGGGAATTTTCGCGGCCTTCGCAGTTTTGAGAGCCCGGATATGTCTTGTCGCCGTAAGCCCGTCCATCTCCGGCATTTGTATATCCATGAATATCATGTCGTAACTCTCCGGCGAGGCGCTGAAGATACCGACCGCTTCAACGCCGTTGACCGCGCAGTCTATTTCGAGCAGGGTGGGCTCAAGCAGAGACAGCACGATCTCCCGGTTTATTTCCACATCTTCGGCCAAGATGATACGGTATCCCGAAAAGGACTTCGTGTTTTCATCGCCGGAGTCCTCCTCGGAGGAAACCGTATCCTCCGCAACATAACTGCCTATGCATTCGATAACGTCCGACGGGAACAAAGGTTTGGATAAAAATCCGTTTACGCCGGCGGCTTTTGCGTTCTGCTCGACAGATATCCAGTCATAAGCGGAAATCATAATGATGACCGGTTCCTTCGCGCCGGAAGCCCTTATTCTGTGAGAAAGTTCAATGCCGTCCATACCGGGCATTTTCCAGTCCACAAAACAAATGTCGTACTCTTCGTTTTGTTCCAAGGCGTCCAGCGCCTCCTGCCCGCCGTCGGCCGTATCGCATGCTATACCCATCTGCCGGGCGATGGCGATGAAGTATTCCCGTGTTTCCGGGTCGTCGTCCGCGACGAGTATACGGACGTCTTTCAGGTTTTCCGAAAGAAGCGGCCGACCGGGTTTGTCCTTAGCGCGCTCCATCTTGAAAGTAAATACAAAAACCGCTCCCATGCCGAGTTCGGATTTTACGCTTATCTCTCCGTCCATAAGATCGACGATCTGTTTGGATATGGCAAGGCCGAGACCTGTGCCGCCGAACTTGCGCGACGTACTGCTTTCCGCCTGCTCAAAGGATGTGAACAGCCGTATTTGCTGCTCGGGGCTTATGCCGACGCCCGTGTCCGTAACTTCGATCTTAACGGTACATAAACCGTTTTCTTCCCCGAGCAAACTCAAATGAATTGAAATCGATCCTTGCTCCGGCGTAAATTTTACCGAATTGGACAACAGATTCGCTATGACCTGCGCAAGCCTCTGATCGTCGCCGATCAGTCTTTGAGGGATATTCGGGTCGAGTTTCACCGAAAGCTTCTGATTTTTTTCGTTTACACGGAACACGATGACATTGACGACCTTTTGCAGCATCTTCTCGAAGTCGAATTCGACAGCGGATAATTCAAATTTGTTCGCTTCTATTTTCGACATATCGAGAATATCGTTTATGACGCCCAACAGATGCGAGGAAGCGACCTCGATTTTTTCGAAGGCATAATCCTTTTTTTCCGTGCCGGACGCTGATTTTCCTATCATCGTCATGCCTACTATGGCATTTATGGGAGTTCTTATCTCATGGCTCATGTTTGAGAGGAAAGTACTCTTTGCCCGGCTGGCAGCCCGGGCGGTTTCCAAGGCCGAGGCAAGTTCCTGAGTCATTTCGTTTCGCAAAAGCGCGCCGGAGATGAGCAGACTTCCGGATCTCAGAATGGATTCCTCATTTGCTGTGAAGAGTCTCTCACTGTGACAGTCGTTAAATCCGGCGAAGCCCCAAAATTCGTCCCGTAAAAACACCGGAACGATCAGAATGGATAAAATACCCTGAGACGAAAAGCGGACCTGCTCCTCCGGGGGCATTTCGCTGACTATACTGTTGATGCACTGCCCGCTTTTAAGCTTATTTTCCCAGCCCGGCAAATCTGTCTCATAAGGCACTTCGATCGTGATTCCCTTGCCTTGCTGAGGTTCGGCGCCCTCGGACCACTCATAATGCTGTGTGCAGTACAAAGCCCCGTCGAGCGAGAAATTCTTCCACAAACGCACACGGTCCGCGTCCACGGCGGCAGCCAATATGCCCATGCTTCTCCACAGGGCGTTTTCAAACTCATCCGGTTCCGCCTGCAGCAGATAGGTGATAGCGCTGTTGACTGCGCTGAGTAAAATATCTCTTTGCTCAATGTCTTTTGTCATACGGTTTTGCTCGCGCAAATCACGGATAAATTCCGTGACGATACGGCCGTCGCCGAAATTGACACGGACAAGGGATATCTCCGCGGGTATGAGCGTGCCGTCAGGCAATTTATGCATCCAATTCACTCGGCAACTGCCGGTTTCTATCGCTTCGGCGACAAGCCTTTTTGCCTTCTCTGCGGAGGGCTGCCCGTCGGGCTGATATTCCGGAGAGAAATCATAAAACCGTTCCGTATACTCCGTTTTGTCTTTAAGGTCAAAGAGCTTGATCATCTCCTCATTGCACTCGATGCAATTAAAATCCGCGTCAAGAAGAACACAGCCCAAAGGCATTGCGTCCAATATGAGTCTCGTGCGTTCGTGGGCTTCACGGATTCGGTCCCACGATTCTCGAATGGTCCGCGCCAACTTGCCTATTTCATCATTACGGTCGCAGCCGAAAATCACGGTCTCCTCGTCGTATGTTTCGGATATACTGTCAGTCAGATTGCTGAGCGGCCGGACGACAATACGGCGCGTAATACCGGCATTTGCCAGCATAAATAAAATAAATACAGCCGCCGGCACAGATAAGGCGGGCAAGAGGCCGGCGGTGTTGAACAGAGAGCTGCCCGTATAGAATGTGACGACCGACCAATCGGAATCAACTATCGGCGCAACGGAGGCATATCCGTATGGCCCTTTTGACAGCTTGACCACCTCAGACTGCGCATTCCGGCTGAAGTAACCGCCAATATTGCTCAGGTATGACATGATGAAATCATTAAACGCGGGGTCTGCGCTCTCTTCGTCCAAATGCCTGTTTTCGACTTCGGGGATTTGATCGACATATGAACTGCCTAACTGTATAAAACCGTTTTTGTTGATCACATAACCCTTAACGCTCTTTTCGTCATAACGTTCAAACATGTGTCGGAGCAAGGGTTCAATACTCATAGCGACGCAGACGACGCCCACTTGTTCTCCGTTTGAAATTACCTTGTGGTTTATCCAAATCAAACGTTCGCCGGTAGTTTTGTAAATATCGATATTAAAAGCGTAATCGTTTGCGGAGTCGCTCAGATCATAGTACCATTCATCGTCCGGATTCTCCGGGCTGAGCTTTCCGAAAGGTCTGAAATCGGCGACGGTCGTCTCTTTTGTGATCGAAAACTCGTCCGACGATTCCCGAATGGCAAAATACAGTTCCGTGCCGGTCATCAAATCGATGTAATCCGACATCTCATAATAAGCAGCGGTTCTTTTTTCCGCGTCGTCCTCATCGGCGAACCATTCGGTCACGGCTTTTGAGCGGGCTGCTTTTTGTATAAGCGCAAAATCCCGGCCAATATACAGATTAAACTTATCGACAGTTTCCACCGAATGAAAGAAAGCAAGTTCTTCAGAGGCTCTGCCGGCAATTCCGATACCGGTGGCGAGCGCCGCAATTATTATTACGGCAAGGACAGGGACAAGCAGTATCGTATTTGTGTTTCGGACGCGCGCGGCAATCCGGCTTCCTTTTTGCCGTTTGTCGTCCGCTGCTGTTTTCATCGTGGGGTTTCCTCCGTCGAATTATGCCCAAGGCGGCGGGAATCGACCCCGACACACCTCGCATATGCTGTGTTTTGCGCGTTTATTCCGTTATTATTTTAGCATACCGCAAGAAAGAATTCAACCCGGCCGTAACCTGCCCGGGCTGTAGCGACAAAAAAGCAATCCGGTTAGCGCCGCGAAAGTGAAAAGGCTCCGCTTTATTGAGAATCCTTTTTGCCGAAAAGGGCTTTAAATGTTTCGTCAAGCCTTTCGTGTTTTATGACTGTCGGGTCAAATTTCAGAAGTTTGAAGGTTATTTGAACGCAAAACCCGATCGCGACCACCGAAATAACGGTCCCGAGTCCCACCATGCCGCCCAAGAGCCAACCGACGACAGTAACCGTTAATTCAACCGCTCCTCGGCAAATGCCGACGGAAAATCTCGTCCTTCTTGCGACAACGACCATCAAATTATCTCTCGGTCCCGCGCCCATGGCGGCGCCCATATAAAAGAAAATGCCGAACGCAATGATAAACAATCCCGCAACGAGCATCAATGCTCCCGTCAGGAGGTTTCCGGGTTTCGGAATTATTGCGAACCGATTGTCAAAATACATGATAAGGTCGATAAACGATCCGGTCAGTACAACTCCCAATATAGTCCCGAGCCCGAATTTTTCTCCCAAAACGGTGACCAGCACAACTATGAAAAGCCCCGATAAAATGATAACAGTCCCAATGCTCAGTCCCGTTGTTTTCGATAAGCCGACATGAAAGACCTCCCACGGGGCGTATCCTATATTCGCCTCTATGCCGAGCAGCAGTCCGAGCGCATATAAAAAAAGCCCGAATACAATGCCGCTGATACGCGCGATAAAACGAAGCACTGGTAACCTCCTGTCTGTTTTCAGCTTTTTTGACATTATAGCCCCAAAACCGGCTTTGGGCAAGCCGGTTTTGTTAAAACAGGAGCGCCGGGGCTGTTTGAGCCGCCGCATCAGCGACGTCGGCCGGCCGGTGTATCGCACTGAATAAAGCATTTGAAAGGCACACATTTCTGCCCTCATGATAAAATTGAAGATCATGCGGAACGTATTTTTGCGAGATTACGGGACTTTAGCTTTTTCCTTTTGCTGCAGCCCCTTTTTGTACTGCCGGAATAGTAACCCGACCGGGTCCGGCGGGCGGCGGATCGCCGTTTTTACGGCGCTTTTTTCTTTTTAGGTTTCGGCACGGAGACAAACGGCTCGGAGGCCGCGACGACGGCGCGGGCCAATTCCCGGTCGTCAACGTCCAAAATATAATGTTCCTTCGCGCCCTTGTACGGGCAATCCTTTTCGGCGGCGGCCATAAGCCCGTCCAAACAAGGCAGCATCCTGACGTACACCGTATTGTCGCAGACGAGCAGTATCGGCTTGTCGTTGACATAGACCATATATTCGCCGAACATTTTTTTGCTGCGCACGGCGCCGACTCCTTCGATCTGCGCGCACACATATTCGATAAAATCAACCGTCGAAGCCATCTTTATTCCTCCTTTTTTCCATCGCTTTTATCAAATACACAGCCGCCGTCCCCGTGAAAGCTCCGGTGACGATCCCCGAAACGGCAAGCACCGGCAGATAGGCGAACAGGGCGGCGGTGCGGGTCAGCGCCGCCGCCGCCGCTATCTGCCCGAAATTGTGCATCACGGCGGAAAATATGCTGACTACCCAAATAAGCGACACGGGGAAGCGCTTTATCGTAAGGCACATCGCAGCATAGGCGAAAACACCGCCCGACAGACTGAATATCATTGCCGAAACGCCGCCCGAAAAAATGTTCCCGAGTATTATCCTCACTGTCAGTATGAGCCCCGCCTCGCGCCGCCCGAGCAGCGAAGCGGCGGTCAGCGTTATTATGTTCGCGAGCCCAAGCTTGACTCCGGGTACAGGCACGATGGGAGGCAGCTGCGATTCGGCGACGAATATCGTTACGCTGACCGCCGCCAAAACCGCCATCGCCGTCAGTTTTTTTGTTTTCATCTTTTTGTTTCCGTTTCTATCACAAGCCGGTGCGGCAGGCAGACGATGGGAAGAAGCCCGTTCGGTACAGGCCCGCTGTTCACGCATATAAGGTCAGGGCAATCCGCTTTTGAAACGGATATCCTGCCGGGCTCCGCGAGTATGGTGTTTTCTCCGCGCGGCGTCTTTACGGTAAACTCATACGGCTCCGAAACGGCGCTGAGGTCTATCGTATAAAGCAGTTCTCCGTCGGAATAAATCAAAGCGACGCTGCGCGGCCCGTTCCGCCCCGAAAAAAGCAGAAACGCCCCGCTGAGCACAGCCGCCGAACAGGCGAAAATCAATATCCGAAACACTGTCCTTTTCTTCATAAATCAATATTAGAGGCCGGACCGAGACTTGTCAATACCGGGGGAAGCCGGTATACTTGCGAATATAAGAACAAGGGCCGCGCGGACAACGCCGAATGAGAAAAACCGGGGGGAGGAGGCGGCTTATTTGGAGATGATCCCGGAATACGCCTGCGCTGCGGCGCGATATTTGACGCCTGTACTCGCCGTTTGGATACTGTACCGCTGCGTCCGCTCCGGGCTGAGAGAAAAATACGAGCCCGAGGTCTGGGGATATCTCACGCTCGCAAACGGCGAAAAGGCTCCGCTCAGACACTGGGAATGCATTATGGGCCGCTCCCGCTCATCGGATATCATAATAGATCACAAAACCGTCTCAAGGACCCACGCCGCTTTGATTCGCGACGGAGACGGAGAATGGACGGTCTGCAACTTGGGCGCCAAACACGGGGTAAAAAAGAACGGCGAGGAAGTTGAAAAAGAGGCGGTCACGGGAGACGGCGATATTTTGTCTCTCGCCGACGTTGAGATCGAAATCCGGCTGCTCTCCGAGGAGGAACGCCTCGCTCTTTCGGAAAACCGCACGAAACCCGGAAAATTCATTCACCCCGGCCGGACTTTTTTCATTTTGACGGTCCTGCAGATGCAGCTTGCCGTGCAGCATATGTTTGCCGCGGACGAAGGACGGGCTCCCGCCGTTGTTTTGTCCTTTTTCGCCGCGGCGGCGGTGATGTGGTGCTATTACCTGATAATGCGCTCCGCGCGCCGCACGGGCTTTGAGGTCGAGACCGCAGCTTTTTTTCTCAGCACTCTCGGCATTTCCGTCGCCGCGGTATCGACGCCGGACGACATGCTCAAGCAAATGCTCCTTTTCGCAGCCGGCATACTCTTTTTTGTCATACTCGGCCGGTGGCTGCGAAGCTTGAAGCGCGCAAAGAGCGCGAGTCTTCCGGTCGCCGTTATTGCCGTTGTTTTGCTTGCCGCAAACCTTATATTTGCCGAGAGGATCATGGGAGCGAGGAACTGGCTCATGATAGCCGGCTTCTCTTTGCAGCCGTCCGAATTCGTTAAGATCGCTTTCGTTTACACCGGCGCCGCCACGCTTGACAGGCTGTTTCTCAACAAAAACCTGTTTGTGTTCATTGTTTTCTCCGCTCTGTGCGTGGGGGCCTTGGTCCTTATGGGAGACTTCGGGACTGCGGCGGTTTTTTTCTGCACTTTTCTTGTGATAGCCTATATGCGCTCGGGCAATCTGGCCACTGTTTTCCTGTCTGTGACGGCGGCTGTGCTCGCGGGCTTTTTAGTGCTCAGCATAAAGCCGTATATAGCCGCTCGCTTCGATCTGTGGGGGCATGTATGGGAATTCCCGTATGACGCGGGATACCAGCAGACAAGGGCGCTCTCGGCCGTCGCCTCCGGCGGGCTGTTCGGGCTCGGCGCGGGCAACGGAGTGTTCCACTCCATCGTCGCCGCAGATACTGACTTGGTCTTTGCCCTGCTTTGCGAGGAATCGGGGCTGATAACGGCGCTTTGCGCTGTGTTCGCCCTGCCTGTATTGGCGGCTTTTACCGTGAAAAACGCCGCGCAGGGCCGCAGTTCTTTTTATGTGATAGCCGCTTGCGCCGCCGTTTCGATGATGATGATACAAATGTCGCTGAATGTTTTCGGGTCGCTGGACATACTCCCTTTTACCGGGATAACCTTTCCTTTTGTGTCGCGCGGGGGGTCGAGCCTCATATCCTGCTGGGCGATGGCGGCTTTTATCAAAGCCGCGGACACCCGGCAAAACGCCGGCTTTTCCGTAAAATTCGGCCGATTCCGGCAAGCCGGGGAGAAAGGCGGTGATCCGGGTTGAAAAAAGTAAAGCGCAGGGCGAACGCCGCGCTTTTGATAACCGGCTTCATCGCGGCGGGACTTGTGATTTTTTTGGCGCGGCTGGCCGTCGACGGTAAAGACTGGGCAATGTTCAGAGGGAACCGCGTCATATACTCCGCGGGGGTCTTGAACGCAGGCACTCTGACCGATCGCAGAGGTATCACGCTCGCTCACGCGGGGGGCGGCATATATTGGTACGCGGACGAATATCAAACGCGCGTGTCCTGTTTCCATGCCGCGGGCGATTACGCCGGAAATATCGGCACCGGCGCTTTGAGCGCTTTCGCGCACGAGCTTGCGGGCTACAGTTTTGCAGGCGGCGTAAAGAGCGGTGGTCGAACCGTGGCACTCACGATAGACGCCGGCCTGAACGCCGAGGCGTTTTCAGCGTTGAGCGGCAGAAAAGGAGCGGTCTTGGTTTCGGACTATAAGACCGGAGAAATACTGTGCATGGTCAGTACCCCCTCCTATGATCCGCAAAACCCGCCCGTCTCCGTTGAGGGGAGCGAATATGAGGGCGTTTATATCAACAGATGCATCAGCTCCGTTTATACGCCCGGCTCGGTTTTTAAGCCCGTTACGCTCGCCGCCGCCCTTGAAACCCCGGACATGACGGCAAATCGCAAATTTTTCTGTTCCGGCGTCCTCGATTTGGATGGCGACGCCGTTACCTGCCCCTCGGCGCACGGCGAACAGGATATAAGACGGGTCTTCGCCAATTCCTGCAACTGCGCTTTCGCGGAACTGTCGCTTGAATTGGGCGCCGAAACGATAAGGGAATACGCCGAAGCTTACGGTTTTTTGTCCGCGCACAAGCTTGACGGGATAACGACGGCCGCGGGCGGCTTCGATATGCCGGAAACAGCCGCGGAAACGGCCTGGGCGGGCATAGGCCAATATAACGACCTTGTTTCACCGTTTTCTTTACTTCGCTTTGTCTCCGCGACCGCAAACGGCGGACTCCTGAAAGAGCCGCACATACTGCAGGGCAAGGCATATGAAAAAAAAGCCGGCTCGCGGCTTATAAAGGCTGATACCGCCTCTGAATTGAAGGAAATGATGAGATACAACGTCACGGACTCTTACGGCGTTTGGAATTTTCCCGATCATGCGGTGTGCGCCAAGACGGGGACGGCTGAAGTCGGCGACGGGACTTCGCACGCGTGGATAACGGGGTTTATTGACGACGAAGAATACCCTTTTGCCTTTACCGTTATCGTCGAAAACGGCGGCGGCGGTCTGGCTGTCGCGGCGCCCGTGGCCTCGGCCGTCTTGCGGGCGGCGTGTCACTGAGCGGTCAAAATAATATTTCAGCTGTATTTAAGGAGGTCCTTTATGCCTTACATCGATTTAAAAATCGCCCGTTCACTTGACCTTGAGGGCAAAAACGAACTTCAGCGGCGCATAGGCGATTTGATGTCGCTGATCCCGGGCAAGAGCGCCGGCAATACGATGATCTGCATCAGCGACGGCTGCGCTCTTTATATGGGCGGGGAGAAGATCGAAGGTGCCTTCGCTGACATCCGCTTTTATAAGCCGTCAACGCCGGAGGCGAAAAAGACATTTATCGAACAGTTTAACCTTCTCTTAAAAAGCGACTTGGATATCGAACCGGACCTGATCTACATGAACATAGTCGAATTGCCCGGCTGGGGGGCCAAAGGCGGGTATAACGACAAGCTCCCCGCTCCCGCCGGCTGAGCGCCGCGCTTTTTATTTCGCTTTTTCGATCGAGCTTTGTTTTTTCCGGGTGAGAGCACTCGCCGCAGGTTTGACGATCGCTCTTCCGGCATTAAGCAGCCCTTCCTTTTTTTTCCTCTTACCGACAGGCTTGAGCTTCAGTTTTTTCTCAAGAAATCTTGTGCAGCCGGCCGTCGCTCTGCGGGCGGCCCCTCGGCTTTGCACATAGATTTTGCAGACGTCCGCGTATCTGACAAAATTCAGCCCTTTGCTTTCCAGCATAAGGTCAAACTCCGTCAGATAAATATTTACGAGCAGGGGCGCCAAGTTGCCGCATTGCGACGTACCTTCGTATGCGGTGCTTATCCGGCCGCTTTCCGTCACGCCGTTTCTCAAAAACTTGCGGATCAGGTCTGTTACGATCCTCTCATCTATGGTATTCTCTACGGCTTGTATGAGGATCTCATGATTTTCGGTGTCCCGGTATTTAGCCAAGTCGATATCCGCGACATAAACAAAGCCGTCGTCGTAATATGTTTTGGCTTTTTGTATCGCCTGCTGTGCGTTGCGACCGGGCCTGAAACCGTAGCAGTTATCCGAGAAAGTCGGCTCAAATACGCCTTGCAGCACTTGAAGCGCCGCTTGCTGTATCATTCGGTCGATCACCGTAGGCACGCAGAACCGGTTGATCCCGCCCCCCGGCTTGGATAACTGAGCCCTTCTGACCGGCGTCGGAAAATACCGGCCGCTTCTGACGGAGGCCATGAGTTCCCGCCCGTTATCTCTCAGAAACGGCATTATTTCATCGACCTTCATTCCGTCGATTCCCGGTTCTTCATTGTTTTTTTTGATTCTCTTATATGCCGAGAGCAGATTGCCGCTGTCCAATATCCGCTCAAGCAGACTTGAGGATTCGTCGTTTTCATCGAAACCCGCCGCGATAATGCCGAGAGTTTTCTTCGGTTTTTTTTGTTTTGCGGCGTTTTCATTGGTATCTTTTCTCGTATCGTCTGTCATATAGGTCGCACCTCACGGTTTACTGCAGTCTCTGTCGCTTTATCTTAAAAGCCGGATATCGGAAATCCGCCGCTCAGGGCAAAGGCCGCGCCGTTGATCAAAATGTGCATAAAGATCGGGACCCAAATGCTTCCGCTCCTCTCGTAACTCCAACCCAAGGCTATTGAGTGCGGTATGTATTGCAGCCCGAATAACATAAGGCCGAAATCCATGTATATCAGCAAGTATTGCCAAATATGATAAATGGAAAAAGCGAGAGCGGATATGATATAAGCCGCCAATCGGCTTTTGCGGCGCAGGGAGCCGAAAAGAAATCCCCTGAACAGGACTTCCTCGATGACGGGGGCGAGCAGGACGATCACGTGAAACATGGGCCCGGACCCCGTATGTATCAAACCGGACACAGCTTCCGAATTCGGATTCATTTCGTCTCCGGTCACGAAAATAAGTATCGCCGCCACCGCTGCGGACAAGGCATATAAGAGCGCGAACGCCAAAATCAAACTGACAAAACTGCGGGACTTGTTGTCCAACAGCGCGTCGAAATCCGCCCTTAAGAATTTTCTCATGAGCAAAAGCACAAAGAGTATGCCGATGACGTAATAAGCGACGTTAATACCGATCTCATTGATCTCGCGCCCGGATATCTGCACGAGCGTACCGAGCAAAGCAGGCAGAATAAACATATGTGCCGGAAGGTATATTCCCGCGGCAATGCGTTCTCTTTGGGTCATATTATCTGTGTAGAGCTTTTTATCGGGCATAGGGGGCGTCACTTCCGGTTTCAATTTGTTTGAGTCAGGGACCGTTTCAGTTCGTACAGTATGGTCAGCGCTTCTATGGGAGTGATCGTTTCGGGTGAAAGGCTTCTTATTCTGTCCAAAACTCTCTCGCCGCTGATGTCGGCCATACTCATCTGATTATCGGCCCGGGGTTCAATGGCCGGCCGGGCCGCCGTTTTTTTCGGTTCTTTTTCCAAACCTTTCAGGTATTCCCCGGCTTTGTTCGTAACGCTTTCGGGTACACCCGCCAGTTTAGCCACTTCGATCCCGTAGCTGTCGTCTGCCGAGCCGCGAACCACCTTGCGCAGGAATATCAGTTCCCCGCCCTTTTTTTTGGCGGTTATGTTGTAGTTCACAACGCCGTCGACCGTCCCTTCAGACGCGGCAAGCTCGTGATAATGGGTGGCAAACATGGTCCTCGCTCCGAGCTTGCGCTTGTCGGCGCAGTATTCGAGTATCGCTTTGGCCATAGCCATCCCGTCGTATGTTGAGGTCCCGCGCCCTATCTCGTCAAGAATCAAAAGCCCCGAGCCTGTCGCGTATTTCAGTATCGCCGCGATCTCGGTCATTTCCACCATAAACGTACTCTTGCCGCCGGCAAGGTTGTCCTGTGCCCCGATGCGGGTGAATATCCGGTCCGTTATGCCGACGGAGGCGCTTTTTGCCGGTACGAAGCTGCCGATCTGGGCAAGCAATACGGTCAGCGCCGTTTGCCGCATATATGTGCTTTTGCCGGCCATGTTCGGACCCGTTATGATAGCGAGCCGGTCTCCCTCGCCGTTGAGGAAAACGTCGTTGGGAACAAACAGCGTTTCCTTTTGAGCGGCTTCCACGACAGGATGTCTTCCCTCGCGGATATCTATCGTTTTGGTCAGGTCGATCTCGGGGCAAGTGTAGTTGTTCTGCGCCGCGACTTCCGCGAGCGCGCATAGCGCGTCCAAAAGCGCCACGGAATCCGCGACTTTTTGAATACGCGTCATTTCACCGGCGATATCGCGCCGGAGTTCGTCGAACAGGCGAAACTCAAGTTCCGCCGCCTTGTCCCGCGCCGTCAGCAGCTGTTCCTCAAGCTCCTTGAGCCCCTTTGTAAAATAACGCTCGCTCGAGGAGGTCGTCTGTTTTCGGATGTACTCTTCAGGCAGTTCCGGGGTCCCCGAACTGTGCGGAATGTCTATATAATAGCCGAATACTTTATTGTATCCGATCTTAAGTTTTTTGATTCCGGTACGCTCGCGCTCAAAGCATTCCGTCGAACCTATCTCGTCCGCGCCGTGTTCCGCCATGCGCCGGAGGCGGTCGACTTCCTCGCTGAAGCCTTCGCGTATGATCCCGCCTTCTCTGACCGAAAGCGGCGGGGCCTCACGGACAGTTTGTTTTATTTTGCCGGAAACGTCGGCGAGCAGGTCTGTTTTTTCGGTTTCGCGCAGCAAGAGGCTCTCGCTGCCTTTTAAAAGGGCGGTTATTACGGGAAGCGTCTCGCACCAATCCCCCAAGGCCGCGAGATCGCGCGCGTTTGCCGAGCCGTACGCGACGCGGCTCATGAGCCTCGGTATATCTCCGACGGTTTTCAGCGCTGTCGATATCTCCCCCCGCTTGACGCTGTCGGAAAAAAGCTCACTGACCGCCGACAGCCTCCTTTTGATCGCCTGCGGGGACAGGAGCGGCCGCTCGACCCATGAACGGAGCAGCCTGCTGCCCATGGGCGTTTTCGTTTTGTCGAGCACCCACAGCAAACTGCCCTTTTTTTCGCCGGTCTGCAGGTTTTCGGTCAATTCAAGATTTCTGCGCGTCTGGTGGTCAAGCTCCATATATCGGTTTTCGGAGAATATATCGAGGGTATTGATATGGGCAAGATCGCATTTCTGAGTTTCTCCGAGATAGATGAGAAGCCCTCCCGCGGCGCTGTATGCGGCGTCGGCGACGTTTTGTTCAAAGGCGCCGGATCCGGCGGAGCCGAACTGTCCGGCAACCGCCGCTTCGCAGGCGGCTCTTTCGAACAAGTCGTCTCTTCGTTCCGCTTTGCAGTTTAAGATTTTTGCCGCAAACTCCGACAATTCGCCGTGATCCGCCGAAAAACCGTTTAAAACCACCTCGGCGGGAGCAAAGCGGGCAAGCTCGTTTATGATGCGGGTCACGTGGCCGCCGGCTTCATCATCAAAGGCCGAAAGGCAAAATTCCCCTGTGGAGACGTCGCAAAAAGCTGCGGCGCCCGTTTTTTCGTCCGAATAAACTGACGCGATGTAATTTGATTTTGTCTCGTCGAGCATGGATGGGTCAAGCACTGTGCCCGGGGTTATGACCCTTATCACATCTCTGTTGATGATGATCTTTGAGCGCGAGGGTTCTTCGGTCTGTTCGCATACGGCGACTTTATAGCCTTTTTTTATCAGCCTTGCGATATATGAATCCGCCGCGTGGAAAGGCACGCCGCACATGGGCGTTTGCTTTTCCGGCTCCTTCCCTCTGTCCCGCGTGGTCAGGGCTAAGTTGAGCTCCGCGGACGCCGTTTTCGCGTCCTCGTCGAACAGTTCGTAAAAATCGCCGAGCCGAAAAAACAAAAGACAGTCCTTATATTTTGATTTTATTTCATTGTACTGGCTTTTCATCGGAGTGAAATCGGCCATTTTATTACCTCCGGGACACTTCGCCGAACAGCGCCCAAGTTGCGGCGCCGGTGATTTCCGCGTTGACAAAACCGCCCGGCGCAAGGTTGCCGCGCAAATGCACGAGCCTTCCGCCGTTTGTTCTGGAACTGAGATTGTATTCGCTGTTTTTTGTCTCGCCGTCGATCAGAACTTTAACGGTCTTTCCGATACAGGCCGCGTGTTTCTTTTCGGATATCACGTTTTGGACTTCGAGCAAACGGTCAAAACGCGCCTGTTTTTCAGACCTTGTAACGGGGTCGTCCATACAGGCCGCAGGGGTGCCCTCTCTTTTGGAGAAGATGAAAGTGAACATGGCGTCGAACTCCACTTTTTTCACAAGCTCGAGCGTGTCCTCAAATTCCCGGTCGGTCTCTCCCGGAAATCCGACTATGACGTCGGTGGTCAATACAAGGTCCGGCATGAGGCGTCTCGCTTTTTCCGCCAGATCTGCGTATTCTTCGCCGGTGTAGCCTCGGTTCATTGCCCGCAGCACGCGGTCGTTACCCGACTGAACGGGCAGATGTATATGCCGGGCGCATTTTTCGCTCGCCGCCATGACTGAAAACAGTTTTTCCGTCGCGTCTTTGGGATGGCTTGTCATGAACCTTATCAAAAACTCGCCGGGTATTTCGTTTATTCCGGCTATCAGGTCCGAAAAATCCGTCCCGGCGCCGCGGTCCAGACCGTATGAGTTGACGTTTTGCCCCAACAGCATAATGTCTTTGCAGCCGTTTTCGACCAAAGAGCGCGCCTCGTCCGTTATAAGCGCCGCATCGCGCGACCTCTCCCTGCCGCGGACGAAGGGCACGACGCAGTATGAACAAAAATTATTGCAGCCGTACATGACGGGAATCCGGGCTTTGATTTTTCCTTCGCGCAGGACGGGCAGGTTTTCCTCGATCTCCCCTTCTTCCGGCGACCGGGCGAATATCCTTTTCCCGGTGAGAAGGAACTGTTCCAGAAGTTCCGGGAATTTACTCATTTCGTGCATCCCGAAGACAATATCGACGACGCGGTAGGAGCGCTTTACCTTTTCGATCATATGCTCCTGCCGTACCATGCAGCCGCAGAGTGCGACGATTAGCCGCGGATTTTGTTTTTTTGCGTGAGTAAGCGCGCCGACATTGCCCAATATCCTCATTTGGGCGTGCTCACGCACGGCGCAGGTATTTATGACGATGAGATCCGCTTTGTTCTCGTCGTCCGTAAAGGAATAGCCCATTTCCCCGATAAGCCCGCGCAATATGTCGCTGTCGGCTTCGTTTTGCTGGCAGCCGTAAGTGTCCAAAAAAGCAAGAGCCGGGGTCCCTTCCGCCTCAATGAGATTTTTTATTCGTCCGCAGACGGCCCGCAGACGCTCCGGGCCGCTTCGGGCCGGTTTCGTTTGTCCGTAATCCATTTTTATTCTCCGCAGTATATACTATCATTTACCGGTGGAATTTTCAACGGCTTTGGTGTATAATAAAAAGGCATATCGCATGCGAAGCTGAACGTAAAGCGAGGGTCGCAAAACGAAATGAATCATACGGAAAAAATAAAAGGCGCGCTCACAGGCTTATGCGCGGCGGACGCCCTCGGCGTCCCGGTCGAATCAGCCGGCCGCGAGTCGCTCTCGGAAAACCCCGTCACGGATATGCGCGGCAACGGGGCGCACAATCAGCCCGCGGGCACATGGTCTGACGATACGAGCATGACGCTGTGTTTGGCGGACAGCTTGGCGGGCGGTCTCGACTATAACGATATCATGCGGAAATTCTCGCTCTGGGCGTTCAAATCCGAATATACGCCGCACGGAAAAATGTTCGGCATCGGGCAAAGGACTTCGAGGGCGCTGTTTAAGTTTTCAAAAGGAACGCCGCCTCTGCAATGCGGAGGCGGCGCTGAGAGTGATAACGGCAACGGTTCGCTTATGCGGATACTGCCGCTTGCTTTTTACCTGCGCTCTGTATACGGCAATGATTTTTCCGGCTGCGATGAAGCCTTTGACACGATACACAACGTATCGGCCCTGACTCACGCCCATGCAAGAAGCAAGATAGCTTGCGGCATATATATTTCCGTTGCCGGAAACCTCATAAACGGACTCTATCCGAAAAACGGCATATACGCCGGCATTAACGAGGCAAAAGAATACTACGGCGTCAAGCCGGAGTTTGCCTCTGAGTTTGATCATTTCAGCCGCATATTGAGCGACGGTTTTAAGGCTCTGCCGCAAAAGGATATAAAAAGCGGCGCCTATGTCGTTGAAACGCTTGAGGCGGCGTTCTGGTGCCTGCTCAACACCTCAGACTACGAGAGCTGCGTGCTGAAAGCCGTCAACTTGGGCGGAGACGCGGATACGGTCGCCGCGGTCGCGGGAGGGCTCGCGGGGATATGCTACGGCTGTGAAGCCATCCCGTCAGGTTGGCTCGACCGGATCGCAAGGCTCGAATTCGTAACGGAGATATGCGAAAAATTCAGGAAATCTCTTTGCGATATGAGCGTTTTGTAATTTTTCAGCCGAGGCGTCGGGAAGAAGACAAAAAGCTTTTTCCGGCGGCCCGCGCGCGATCAAGGAGGCACGGATGTCCCTTATCAATATACTCCCGCCTCATGTCGCCGACCTCATTGCCGCGGGCGAAGTGGTCGAGCGTCCCGCTTCCGTGATAAAAGAACTTATCGAGAACTCATTCGACGCAAAAGCGCGGAGCGTAACGGCGGAATTCCGCGGCGGCGGACTCACTTACATACGCGTAACCGACGACGGCGCCGGAATGCCCCCGGAGGACGCGGGTATTGCTTTTCTCCGCCACGCGACGGGAAAGCTGCGTGATGAGCGCGGACTTGAGGCCATCTGTACCTTTGGATTTCGGGGAGAGGCGCTGGCAGCCGTTTCGGCCTGCTCAAAAATCGAGCTTATAACCCGTGAACGCGGAGCCTCTTCCGGTTGCCGGGTACTCCTGGAAGCGGGAGATATCATCGAAATGGGCGCTTGCGGAAGTCCTGAAGGCACAGTAATGACGGTGCGCGACTTGTTTTACAACACTCCCGCGCGCTTAAAATTCATTAAATCGGAACGGGCGGAAAGCGCGGCCTGCGTGAATCTCGCCCTGCGCTGCGCGTTGGGGCGGCCCGATATATCCCTGCGCTGCGTGAAAGACGGAAAAAATGAATTTTTCTCTCCGGGAGACGGCAACGCAATCTCCTGCATATACGGACTGTTCGGCAGAGAGTTTTCAAATTCGCTCTTGCCTTGCGATACCGAACGCGACGGCGTGCGGGTGTTCGGTTTTGTATCGTCTCCCTCAATGTGCCGCGGCAGCAGGGACCGTCAGTATTTTTTCTGCAACGGCAGAGGGATAAACTCGAGCGTGCTGCGGGCCGCCGTAGAACAGGCCTATAAAAACAGCCTGCCCAAGGGAAGATTCCCCGCCTGCGTCCTCTATGTTGAGATCTCCCCCGGGGCCGTGGACGTCAACGTTCACCCGACCAAGGCCGAAGTCAGATTTTCAAATGAAAAAAAAGCCTTTGACGGCGCTTATTACGCCGCGCTTGCCGCGCTTGAATCAGAGTCTCCGATCACGCTCGCAATCACGCAAAAAAGCGCGCCCTCGCCACGGCCGAAAGAGGACGACTTCGATTTGCCCGCTCCCGTAAAGGAAAAGCCTGCCGGCGGCTTTTCTTTTGCGGAAAAAACTTATCCGGTTAAAAGCGCGGCGGCGCTTTCGGGCCCAAGAGTCAAAGAAAGCCCCGGCCCGTACAAAAAACAGCCCGGCGTGAGCCCGCCCGAAAAAGAACGGCCCGAAAGCGCCGAGATCATGCCGGAGCAGCTTCGATTTGAGCAAGGCCGAAATGACGTTGTAATCATCGGGGAAGCTTTCGACGCCTATATCGTGGCTCAGAGTTCAGACGCCCTTATTTTCGCGGATAAGCACGCAGTACATGAGAGAATGATCTTTGACCGGTTAAAGACCTCCAAGCGCGACATACCGGCGCAAACTCTGATATCGCCTTTAGTCCTGCGTTTTGACGCCCGAAAAGTCGAGCTGACCGAAAAACACGCGGACCTTCTTTCCGGCCTCGGTTTCGATATCGACCCGTTCGGAGAAAAAGAGGTCATAGTCCGCGCTCTTCCGTCGGGAACCGATGAGTCGGACGCTCAAGCGATGTTGGAGGAGATCTTTGAAAAATTGGACACGCCGGGCTCGGACCCGGGCGACGACTCGGACGAGCTTCTGCGCGCCGTGGCGTGCCGCGCGGCAATAAAAGCAGGCAGCCTGTCGTCCGCTTATGAACTGACAGCGCTTTTAAGCCGCGTTATTTCAGGTGAAGTTAAATACTGCCCCCACGGCCGCCCCTTGTGTTTCAGCATGGAAAAAAAGGATATGGACAAAAAATTCAAACGTATACTATGAGCCGGCGGAGGGTATTTCAATGCTGAGGAAGATCCCGGTGATAACCGGACCGACAGCCGCGGGAAAAACCAAGCTCGGCGTTATGTTAGCGCTTGAACTCGGCGGAGAAATCGTTTCCGCCGACTCCATGCAGATATACAGGGGAATGGATACGGGAACGGCGAAACCTTCCGAAAAGGACATGATGGGTATACCGCACCACATGATCAGCGTGGCCGATCCTGCGGAAAACTACTCCGTCGCCCGTTATGTAAAAGAGGCGACGCAAAAAACAGAGGATATACTCTCGCGGGGCAAGATTCCTTTTATCGTCGGCGGCAGCGGCCTTTACATCGATTCCCTGATAAACGGCCGGGAGTTCGCCGACGCTCCGAAAAACGACGCTCTGAGGCGCTCTCTGTCGGATATGTTTGACAGAGCCGGAGGAGAGGCCATGCTTAACAAGCTCCGCCTCGCTGACCCCGCCGCCGCCTCTAAGCTTTCAGCCGGCGACAAAAAACGTATTGTCCGGGCGCTGGAGGTATACGAGATCACCGGACGCACCATAACCGAGCATGATCTGGAATCCGCGTCACGACCGCCGCGTTTTGACGCCGTGAAGATAGCCGTGTCTTACGAGGACAGGAGAACTCTTTATTCGCGCATAGACGAACGAGTCGACGACATGGTCGCGAAAGGGCTTTTTGAGGAAGTGCAAAAGCTCTTACCGGTCATCTCCGGGCCGAATACGACAGCCGGGCAGGCAATAGGATACAAGGAAGCCGCATCGGCCCTTCGCGGAGAGATGACGCGGGCGGAAGCGACGGATCTGATTAAAAAAGAGAGCAGGCGCTATGCGAAGCGGCAGCTGACATGGCTGCGCCGGGACAAAAATATTTGTTGGATACTGCGCGGCAATGAACGCGACCTTGATTTTACCTTCCGGACTTCGCTTGGGATTTTGACAAATGGAACGAACGGATAAAATAACAAAAATAACTATGTTCATTCTTTTTGCGGCAATGCTCGCGTATATAGGCGCGTCTTTGTTCCGGTCGATCACGGACAGCGTCCGCACGGCGCCCGCGATACTTATTACCGAGATCGACGGCGCTTTTGTCTCGGGCATTATCATCAGGGATGAATATGTGATAATCAGCAATGAGGAATATGTCAGCGTCTCGGCGGAGGACGGGAAAATGGTGGCCGCCGGAGCCCCTGTCGCCGTTTCTATGAGCAGCAGCGCGGCTTTTGAACGGGAAAACAGGATCCGAACCTTAGAGCTTGAGATCGAGCGGCTCAATATCCTGCTCTCGGGAATAACCACGCCGGAGGACTTGGCGGCGAGAGACGCAGCCGTGCGGGAAGCGGTCTTGGCCCTGTCGCGCTCGACCTCTGTTCGGGATATGGCTGACACGGACAGTATTTCTCTGAAGCTTTCGTCTTTATTGTTCGAATCATCCGCATCGAATGTCACGGAAGCCGACGTGGCGGCGCTCGAGCGTGAATTGACCGCGATAAGAAACAGTTCCGCCGGCAGGAGCGCAGTCATATCGGCTGAGAAAGCGGGCTTGTTCATGTCCGCGCTCGACGGTTACGAGCATTTGACTCCTGAATTTCCGGACGATTTGAGCGTCTCCGGACTGAGAGCCGTGCAGCAGTCCCGTCAGGAACCCCCGGACGGCGCTGTCGGAAAGATAATTCATTCATTTACTTGGTATTTTGCCGCCGCAACAGATGAAGACCGGGCCGCGGCTCTTAAGGAAGGCGCGACCGTCACGCTTGATTTCGGCAGATACTACAATCTGCCCCTGAAAGTCCGGGTGGTAAAAGTGAGTCCGCCCGAAAACGGGGAATGCGTCGCGGTTTTTTCCGGCAGCGCAGCTTTAGCCGACACCGCCGCATTACGGGAGGTCACGGCCCGTATCATATTCAACGAATACACGGGGATCCGCGTTCCGATACAAGCCGTTCGCATGGATCAAAACGGACAGCCCTATGTTTATACTGTCACGGCTATGCAGGCCGAGCGAAAAAACATCGACATAATCCGGACTTACGACGATTATTGTATCGCGGCTCAAAGCACCGGGGCCGGGTCGTTGCGCGTCGGCAATGAGATCATCATCAGCGCGAAGAATATCACCGAAGGGAAGTTGATAGGGTGACGGCCGTATACTCGATAGCCGAAAACACAGCGGATGTGAAAGAGCGGATAGCCCGCGCCGCCGAAAAAGCGGGCCGGTCGGCCGGTGAAATACTGCTGATAGCGGCAACCAAAACTCAACCGGCAAGCGCCGTAAAAGAGGCGATTTCCGCCGGAGCGGACGCTTCGGGAGAAAACCGCGCCGGGGAATTAGCGGAAAAAAAGACTTTGGGCGCGTATAACGGCGCTCCCGTGCATTTTATCGGGCATCTGCAAAAAAACAAGGCAAAATCGGTCGTTTTTGAGGCGGACATGATACAATCCGTCGATTCCGTTGAGCTTTTGGAGCTTATTTCACGAATCGCCGAAGCCGGAGGAATACGGCGGGACATATTGCTCGAAGTCAATATCGCAAAAGAAACCGGAAAATTCGGCTTCGATCCGGCAGAGCTTCCGCGAGTCCTCGAAACATGCGGCCGGTACTGCGGCGTCAAGATTAAGGGGCTTATGGCGATTCCGCCGATCGCCCTGCGGCCGGGAGATAACGAGCGATATTTCTCCGATATGCAAAAGCTTTATGTTGACAACGGAGCAAAAAAATACGATAATGTTCATATGGATTTTTTATCCATGGGTATGAGCGGAGATTTTGAAAGCGCCGTTTTGTTCGGATCAAATATGGTGAGAATAGGCTCCGCGATTTTCGGGCCGCGGCTGTAAGTGTTGAGCTTCAAATTGATTTCGGTTGATACGGGCTCCCCGAAAAGAAAGGAACGTACCGGATTATGGGATTATTTGACGATTTAAAGAGGCTCACGCGTCCCTTTGACGACGACGATGATTTCATTGAGGACGATGCGGTCTCTTCAAAAGCGTCAAACGCCGGCGCAGTCGGGCAGGCCGGGCAGATTTTTTCCGGGCGCCCTTTTCCGGCGGATTTCGCAACGGACTATGCTTCCGAATTCGAGGGGCGCGTTTCGGCTCCCCCGCCGGATACTCCGAAAGACAATAAAGTCGTTAACATCCACACGACCACACAGGTGCAGGTCGTGTTGGTCAAACCCGAGCGTTTTGAGACAGCGGCGGAAATTGCCGACCATCTGCGGGAAAAACGGACCGTAGTGATGAATTTGGAGCAGACCAACAAGGACGTCGCCAGAAGGCTCATAGATTTTCTCAGCGGCGTTGCTTATGCGCAGGACGGCAAGATCAAGAAAGTCGCCGTCAGCACCTATATGATAACACCGTACACCGTGAATATCGTCGGCGATCTGCTGGACGAACTTGAAAGCAGCGGTCTTCGGTTCTGACGCCGGGCGGAAAACGCCGCCCGGAGGAAATATTTTATTTTCCGCATCATTATGACGGAAGGGTGAAGTGGGATTATGACGCCTCAGGATATTAGAGACAAACGCTTGGAAAAAGCGGTGTTCGGCGGTTATGACTGCCCCACGACGGACAATTTCTTAGACTTTGTAGCGTCGGAGCTGGCGGCGGCTTTAAAAGAAAACTCCATTTTAAGAAGCAAAATGAAAATACTGGTGGAGAAGATCGAAGAATATCGCGCTACTGAGGACGCCATGAAACTCGCGCTGCTCTCCGCACAGAAACTCGGAGCGCAAATTCAAAATGAGGCCAAGGAATCCGGCGACAGGATATTGGCGGAAGCAAGGGAAAAAGCCAAAGCCGTCACAGAGGAACTTCGCCGGAACATGAGAGACGAGGAATTCAGGTTAGCTGAGGCAAGGAATTCTTCGGCGCGTTTCATCGAAAGCATGCGTGTTATATGCACAAAGCAGCTTGATTTTTTGGAAGCGCTGGGTGAGACTGATATCGCGAACACCGGCCCGCTCGCGAGAACGGACGCGGACCCCGAATCCGACCCCGACCGGCTCCGGTCGGTTTTCGGACAAGATGAGAACAGAGATGACGCCGCTGACGCTTCGGAGCTTTCGGCAGAATATGCCGCTGACGATGAAGACCCGCTGATCGAGTTCAGCTCGGTCGCGGCCGGCGCTCCCGATGATGAAAACCCCACCAAGTTCTACAGCTTTAATCTCGAGCCTGAAAAAGCGTCGGCTTCCGCGCGCACTCAATTCAGTTTTGAGACCCTTACTTTCGACGAGCTTGAAGAATCGGTGTAGTCGCCGGACAATCCCGGATGACCTGTATCATATTATTCCGGACAGACCGGGACAGGGCTGAGGGGACCGGACTTTGATCATGATTGCAGGGCGAAGCTTCGCCCTGCAATTCGGTATAATAACCTGTTGTGCAGCCGGTCTTTGTCATATCGCTCACCGCATGCGCAAAAACCACGAAAATGCTTATTTAAGACGGGAGCTTCACAAAATGTCTTTGGACTATAACAAAACGCTGAATTTGCCTCAGACCGAATTCCCGATGCGCGCCTCTCTTCCGAAACGAGAGCCTGATATGCTGAAGCGCGTGTACGATATCGATCTGTATCACAAGATTCTCGCGAAAAACGAGGGGAAGCCTCTTTTTGTGCTGCACGACGGGCCGCCTTTTTCCAACGGGCATATACATATGGGCACCGCGCTGAACAAATGTGTAAAAGACTTTATCGTCAGATACAAGAGCATGTCGGGATACTCTGCGCCTTATATGCCGGGCTGGGATAACCACGGCATGCCGATAGAAAGCGCCATTATCAAACAAAACAAGCTTGACCGCAAAAAAATGTCCGTTCCCGAATTCCGCGACGCCTGCAAGGAATTTGCCGAAAACTTCATAAACATCCAAAGAGAACAGTTCAAGCGTTTGGGCGTTCTGGGGGAGTGGGACAGGCCGTATCTGACCATGAACCCCGGGTTTGAGGCCGAAGAAGTTCGGATATTCGGTAAAATGTATGAAAAAGGCTATATCTACAAGGGCAAAAAACCCGTGTATTGGTGCTGTACGGATGAGACCGCGCTTGCAGAGGCGGAGATCGAATACTCAGACGACGCGTGCAAGTCGCTGTATGTCAAATTTGCCCTTTCGGACCCTGAAGGAAAACTTGCGAAATACACGGACGCTTCAAAGACTTTTTTTGTGATATGGACGACGACTCCGTGGACGCTTCCCGGAAATCTCGCCGTATGTCTGAACGCCGATCTTGACTATGTCCTTGCCAAAGCCCCGAACAAAGAAACCTACATACTGGCAAAGGATCTGGCGCAATCCGCATTTAACGCCGCGTCGATCACAGATTATGAGATTTCGGCGACGCTCAAGGGCTCCGAATTTGAGATGCTCCGCGCGAAACACCCGCTTTATGACAGAGAGAGCGTGATACTGTGCGGGGAGCATGTCACGGCGGCGGCAGGTACCGGCTGCGTCCATACCGCGCCCGGGCACGGCATGGAAGACTATGAGATATGCCGGCGCTACGACGCCTCCGGAAAAACAAATATAGGCATAATCACGCCTTTGGATGACCGCGGCATTATGACACGTGACGCCGGCCCCTATGAGGGCATGTTTTACAAAAAGGCCGACGCCGCGATTTCGGAGGACTTGGAAGCCCGCGGCGCTTTGTTTGCCGCGCAGTTCGTTACGCACCAGTATCCGCACTGCTGGCGCTGCAAACAGCCCGTGGTCTACAGGGCAACGGACCAATGGTTCTGCTCGATCGACGCTCTGAAAGAAAGCGCGATCTCCGCCTGTGAAAGCGTACAATGGATTCCCGATTGGGGACGCGAGCGTATGATCGCGATGATTCGCGAAAGGTCGGATTGGTGCATTTCCCGGCAGCGCTGCTGGGGTCTTCCCATACCGATTTTTTCCTGTTTGAACTGCGGCGTATCCGTATGCACCGCCGAAACCGCTGAAGCTGTCGCGAATAAATTTGAAACTCACGGATCAAACTGCTGGTTTGATACCGACGCCGGCGATATCCTCCCCGAAGGTTTTCGCTGTCCCGAATGCGGCGGCGACAGATTTGAAAAGGAAAACGACACCTTGGACTGCTGGTTTGATTCCGGTTCTTCCCACAAAGCGTCGGGACTGCCGGACATGGAACTGCGCTCGCAAAGCATGTATTTGGAGGGCGCCGATCAATTCCGCGGGTGGTTTCAGTCCGGGCTTTTGACTGCCGTGGCGACGACCGGGAGGGCGCCCTACGACGTTGTCCTGACGCACGGGTGGACTGTGGACGGCGACGGTAAGGCCATGCATAAGTCCTTGGGCAACGGCGTGTATCCCGAAGACGTGATACCGATATACGGCGCCGATCTGCTGCGGTTGTGGGCGGCGAGTTCAGACTACCGCAATGACGTACGCTGTTCGGATAAAATATTTAAGCAGCTGTCGGATATTTATTTGAAGATCAGGAACACGTCGAGATATATACTCGGCAACCTGTACGACTTCGATCCCGGTTCCCCGGTCGCGGTCGAGGACATGACTCCTTTGGACAAGTGGGCGGTTTCCGGACTCAACAAACTGATAAAGCGCTGTACAGAGGCTTATGAGGCATATGAGTTTCACGCCGTCATGTATGCGATTCACCGTTTCTGTGTTGTCGACATGTCTAATTTTTATCTCGATGTTCTCAAAGACAGGCTGTACTGCGAGAGCGCAGCGGGATATAAAAGGCGAAGCGCCCAAAGCGCGATTTATACCGTATTGGATTCGATAACGCGACTGACCGCGCCCGTTTTGGCTTTCACCGCCGACGAAATATGGCAGGCGATGCCTCACCGAAAAGAAGCAAACGCCGAGCATGTCATGCTCAACGATATGCCCGAAATCGTTCACTGTGCGGGGGGCTTTTTCCCGAATGACGAAAAAAGCCTGAATAACGGCATTTTGCTTCGGGACGATGTGAACAAAGCCTTGGAGATCGCAAGAAACGAAAAGAGTATAGGCAAACCTTTAGACGCGAAAGTGACGCTGTATTTTTCAAAAGAAGCCGCCGAGGATTTCGGTAATATAAACGCCGAAGAACTCAATATGCTGTTTATCACATCCGAAACGATTTGTTTGCATTCGGAAGGCGAAGGGCATGAATCGGAAGCTTTTCCGGGAGTAAAAATATCCGTTTCTCCGGCTGAGGCGCCGAAGTGCGCGCGCTGCTGGACGCACAGCAAAACCGTGGGCGACAGTTCTTCGCATCCGGAACTGTGCGCGAGATGCGCGGTCGTTGTCGGCGAGGGTTGAGGATTCATTAATTAGGGTAACGGGAGGAATGACCCATGCTTTACGCGATCGTTGCGGTCATAATACTCATTTGCGATCAGGCGCTGAAATACTGGGTGACAAGAAATATTTTGCTTGATACGGGCCTGATCGACTTTATTCCCGGTTTCATCTCCCTGACAAGAAGCCACAACTACGGCGCGGCTTTCAGCATCCTCCAGAACGCCCGCGTACTTTTTATTGTTTTGGCCGTTGTTTTCATAATCATAGCGATAAGCCTTTTGTTTTTGAACGCGATCCGCAGCGGAATCGGGCGGTGGGCACTCGTTGCGGTGCTTGCCGGGGCGATAGGCAACGGCATTGACCGGGTCATACAGGGATATGTCGTCGATATGCTGCGGTTTGAGTTTATTAACTTCCCCATATTCAATATCGCCGATATTTTTATTACCTGCGGCGGCATTACGTTTTGTTTTTACGTTATTTTCAACAGAGACCCGTGGACGACGGGACCGGAGCCCGTTGACGCCAAAAAATTCTCAGCGCGCCGCTCGAAGATAAAAAAAAGTGACGTTTCCGTTCCGGATTCGGATAACGCGGCCCCCGGGAAAATTGTCGATCCCGAAAATCCCTTTGCGGAATGGCAGGCGCCGGGGAGTACCGGCGCCGAAGCCGGAAAACCGCAGCAGGCTCCCGCGCCCGCCGCCGAGCCCGTTCGGAATACTCAAAACGCCTTGCCGGACAGAACTCTCGAATTCGACGATGAGGTCACCGAAAACTATTCCGTTGAGGACATTTTGGCGGAATTCCGGGATAAAGACGTGTAGTGGAACATATAACAGTGATCGCCGATGAGGAAGAAGAGCGCGCCGATCTTCTTTTGGCGCGGAAGCTGAGCGGCTTTTCGCGCAGCGCTTGTATACGTTTTTTTGAGACCGGATCTGTTGAGGCGGCCGGCAAAAGCATAAAGAAAAACTACAGGGTGACGGTAGGGGAGAGCCTTATTGTCGCCCTGCCCGATTTATCGGAGCCCGAAACAAAGGCGCAGGAGATAGACATCGACGTCGTATATGAAGACTCCGACGTTATCGTAGTCAATAAGCAAAGGGGCATGGTCGTTCATCCCGCGCCGGGACACCCGGACGGGACTTTGGTAAACGCCCTGATGGCGCGCTGCGGCGATGACCTGTCCGGCATAGGCGGACAAAAGAGGCCCGGGATAGTTCACCGCATAGACAAAGACACTTCCGGGCTGATAATCGCGGCAAAAAACGACTTTACGCATCTGTCGCTGGCCGCCCAACTGGCCGATCGAAGTCTCTCCCGCATATACGAGGCGATAGTGACGGGCCGCGTTAAAAACGACAAGGGCACGACAGACGCTCCCGTCGGAAGAAACCCGAGCGACCGCAAACGCATGGCAGTGACGGACAAGAATTCACGAAGCGCCGTTACTCACTACGAGGTCATAACCCGGTATGCCGGATTTACGCACATCAGATGCGTACTGGAAACAGGGCGCACGCATCAGATACGCGTTCATATGGCCCACATCGGACACCCTGTCTTGGGAGACACGCTTTACGGCGGGAAAAACGTCGATAAAAAAGGGCTTGAAGGACAGTGCCTCCATGCCCGCGCTTTGAAATTTTATCATCCCCGAAAAAAGGAAAACATGGAGTTTATGACCATGCTTCCGGATTATTTTCAAGAGGCGCTGGAAAAGCTCGGACCCGAAGAACATATTTAACTGCAACAATAGGGTGAGTGCAGCGCTTTATTATTATATTTTGTGCTTTATATGATCGCGGCAGCTGTGTTTTCCGCAAATCTACTCCGGGGCCGAGGTTTCTCTTTCATCCTCCGGCCGGTTGGGCAAAATGATATTGATAAGAAAAGCGGCGGCAACCCCGATAATGATGTCTATCACCCTCTGCAAGGCGTACAGCCAGGGATAAGCGGTCCCGAGCCTGAACACCGCTATGCTCAGGAACACGATGCAGGCGAGAGCGGACGCCGAGGACTTTTTGATGATCAGCGTCGTGAGTATCACCGGGATCAGAAACAGCGAGCAAACAAGATAATAAAGCGGCATGAAGCGCTCCAAGCCGATCAACAGCTCCAAATATAAGAGAGCCACGCCGAAAACACCGCCGATCACCGTGCCGATCACTTGATTGAACGCCGCTTCCAACGTTTCGCCTGTTGTGTTCTGCATACAGATAACAGCCGCTATCATCGAAAAATACACAGGCTGGTCGTGCAACTCTCCGGCCAAAGCGCATAAAAAAACCGCTGTGACTGTTTTGATGATACGAAAACCAACATGCGGCCGGTTGCGTTTGTACCGGTCAAACAGTTTTGTTATTAAATCCACGGTTCCCACCCCCGTTTTGCTCTGCAATAATATACGCGGAATGTATCATATTTAAATCGTGAAGCTCCCGGCGCGCCAGAGTGCCGGGAGCTTCACGATCTGTGAAAAGAGGATTAACTTAAAAAGTCGGCGCCGACCTATTTTCCCGGCTCGTCTCCAAGCAAGTATCTTCAGCACTGATGAGCTTAACTGCCGTGTTCGGAATGGGAACGGGTGGATCCTCACCGTAATTGGCACCGACAATATGGTACACCTTCGGGGGCTCG
>Ga0082212_10000527_pt1 | contig 54901 bp, 47 predicted proteins | sample TergutNt197P3_FD_71548 | JGI IMG/M metagenome (GOLD analysis project Ga0082212, IMG submission 71548) | Neocapritermes taracua P3 segment gut microbial communities from Petit-Saut dam, French Guiana - Nt197 P3 | ecosystem: Host-associated > Arthropoda: Insects > Digestive system > Gut ...
AGACTCGCGGGACGTCGAGTACGACGTCCCCTACAGGTAAAATCCCGTAATTTCATCAAAATCCATATTTATTTTCATCGCACTCTCGTTGGTTAGATGAAAATGACTGAAAAGGCGTGTGAAAAGATTTTACCAATTAGCTTGCCGATAGTCTCAAAAATAAAACCGAACCAGCCTGGAGGGGAAATAAGCCCCCGCACTTTCCAAACTCTTTTTTGAATTGTGGTTGTCAGGCGCGCACGCAGCGTCTACTTCATAACCCATCTCTTTTACAATGTCCCTCATGCCGTGGAGGATACTTGAGCCGTAGCCCTGCTCCCGCTTGTCTTCCAATACATACATGCCGATGCTTTTCCTGTCGTCAAAAACCTGGCTGTCGTCTATGACGCCAATACCGACGTATTCCCCATCGTCTTCCGCTATGTATAAATGCATATGTTTCCTGCCTTCTTCGAATGCGGTTATGGCTCCGGAGAAAAAACCGCCGTCAAGCCTGAGCTTTTCTTTATCGTCCTCGTCTGTATAATCCGCTTTCCTTAGGGTAATATTTCGCTTGTCCGGCATGTCCTTGTCCGTAAAAACGCAATTGTATTGCTCTTTTTCGATACGTGTGAAGCTGTCGAGGCAGTGGCTTAAAAAAAACTCGTCACCCGTCAAGACCATAGCACCCGTAACATATTCATATTTTTTTACCCTTGCGAAAAGTTCCTGGGCTTGGTTGGCATAATACGGAAACACATGGAACAACGATATGGTGTTCTTCCGGTTAATGGCAAAATACCCCGCCGTTTCATCACCGCAGGTCATTAGATAATGGTTGTTGAATTTAAGGAAGCCCTCCGAATAGGTATCCGTGTTTATGCGGTTTTCCTTGAAATAGCTTTGCACAAGCGAATGGACGTCCTCCCATTTGCAATGGGTAAATTTGATGTTCATGCTATCACTCATGTTTTTTTCCTCCGTTAATACATAAATTCAAATGTTTTACATATTGGCGAAGGATTTAATCCAAGCCAATATAGTTTATTTTGTTTTTGGCATTGGTTTCACCTCTTTCCAAGATATATGAATAAAATTGTACCATATTCGATCCGAAAAATCAAGGGAAAATGCAAATATTTTCGAAGGAGCGGACGAATGAACAAAAAAAACACAGAGGGGAAATCCATGAATAAATGCTCGATAAATGGAGCTTATATTACGCCACAATTCCGGGGCGCAAACAATTGTAAAAAACCTTGACATTGCACTCTTTTTGTGCTACAATGAAGCCGAGGACGGAAAATAATCATGAAAAAATATGCGATTACAAAAGAAAATCCTATATATCAGCCCGCATATTTGTCCAATGGTTTTGTGGGCTTGCGCATCAAAACGAACCCGTTTTTAGGGCAAAGCGCATTATTGAGCGGGTTCACGGGAAGCCACGAAAGATTCGGTGTGGAAGCGTACGCGCCGGTTCCGGCCGCCGAATGCAATATTTCCATGGACAGCGCCTCCATGCGCAATATGCCGCAAGGCTACGAACTGATTGAACAGACTTACGATTTTTCATGCGGCGAGTTGTCCACGAAATTCGCGTATACCAATGCGCTCGGAAAGAAACTTACGGGCACAACTCTTGTTTATTGCAGCCGTACGCTGCCTTCTGTCGTGATTCAACAAACGGAGCTTTTTGCGGACCAGCCCTGCGAACTCCGATTCTCCATGCTTTTTGATCCGACAAAACTGCCTGTCAATACCAAGAAAACCTATATGCCAAAAGATAGCTGTGACGGAGTTTTATGGATTGGGAGCCGTGACGGATCCCAAACGGCCGGCGTAGCCGCCTATTTGCAGGCGCTTACCGGTGACGGCGAAAAATACACGGATTCCAGCGATGAATGGGGGTTTGGAGAAGAACGGATATTTAAATCATACACAATACGCGCCAAGCCCGGCATACCATACCGTTTCAACATGATAACGAGTTATGTTCCCGGCGCATTGCATTCCGAACCCCACTGGCAGTCAGTCCGTATGGTGAAGCTCGCGCAGTGGCGGGGATTTGAGCGTATTCGCGACGAAAACAAAACGGCCTGGGCGTCAATATGGGAATCACGCATCAAGATTGAAGGCGCATGCGAAGAATGGCAGGATATTGTTGACGCTTCTTTTTTCTATTTATATACCTCTCTTCACGCTTCCGCGCCGCAAAGCGTCGCGCCATACGGATTGAGCCGCCGGGACGAATACAAAGGACATGTCTTTTGGGATGCGGAAAGTTTTATGTTCATGCTGCCCCTTATGACAAACCCCGACATTGCCAAGGCTATGCTCGATTACCGTTTCGAAAGGCTGCCCGCCGCGCGGCATAATGCGATGATCAACGGATTTGCCGGCATACAGTTTCCTTGGCAAAGCGGCGAATCGGGCGACGAAGTGACGCGCGTATCGGCGGGGGCGGCAGGAGGGGCGGGAGAACAACATATAAATTTTGATGTGGCGATGGCATTTGCGGCTTACGCGCAGGTGAGCGGCGACCCCGTTTTTTTACGGGAAAAAGCATGGCCCGTGCTGAAAGGCGTGGCGGAATGGATTGCGTCCCGCGCGCAAAAAACGCGGCGCGGATATGAGATACTGTTTGTGACAGGCATCGACGAAAACGCCGACAATGTCAATAATGACGCATTCACAAATATTATGAGCAAGCGCGTGCTGACATTCGCAAACAAATTCGCGCAAAAATTAGGTTATCCTGTCAATGCGCTTTGGGACGATATTGCAAATAATATCATTATTCCGGTCCATAGTGAAATGCAATTCATTCAGCAATATGAAAATTGCCCTGTAAAAGATTCCATGCCGCCGGATACGTTGATGGCTTATTTCCCCTACGGGTATCGTCACAGCAGGGAAATCGACGAAAATACATACCGCTTCTATATGCGCGATTTTCTTTCTTTTTTGACTTACCCGATGCTTTCGGGTTTTTTGGGAGTGATACCTGCCAGGCTGGGCGACCGCAAATTTTCGCTTGAATGTTTCAACCGCGGCAATCTTGATTTTTTCATAGATCCCTATATGATGTGTACCGAATCCGCATTTGCGGCGAAAAAAAATACCCCCGCCGACTATATGTTCACCATTTTTCTTTCGGGCCGCGGCAGCCTGCTGACCGGCATTATGCTGGGATTGACCGGTTTGGATATATGGCAGGACGACCCCAAACATTGGCTGACCGGACCTATTGCGCTTCCGGAGGGATGGGATAGAATCATTCTCGAAAAAGTTTTCATCAAAGGAAAGCCCGCGCGGATTATAGCGGAAAACGGCAAGCCGGCTGCGGAAATACAATTGTTATAATATAGACAGAGCCACTTTGAAAGGAGAGATTATCATATGGATTCACGCGAACTCGTCAAGAAAACTATAAAAGGCGAAAACACAGCCGGGCCGACGCCCGTATACGGCTGGGTGGGCGGCAACCCCGGCATCGCCGGGGCGATCGCCGATTCTTTCGGCAGCGTGGCGGCGTTTGAGGACCATTACGCTTTCGACATGGCGCACATTTTCGGAGGGCCCTCCCCGTTCGACGGCGAAAAAATCGGTAAAATAGTCGCTTCGGAGGGCGAGCTTTTGCCGGAGGCGCTACTCGATATCCCCCTGATGCCGGCTTCGGACATGGCCTCGTATGCCGGCGCGAAAGCCGGATTTGACCACCACAAGCTGCGCGGCCGCTTTTGCTATGTGCAGACCCCGGGCATATTCGAATGCCTGAACGGGGCGTTTGGCATCGAGAACCACCTGTGCTGGCTCGCCATGTACCCCGGCGAAATGAAGGAGCTGTACCGCAGACAGGCCGAATGGAACATAGAGTTCGCGCTGAACATGGTCGAAATCGGGGCGGACATGGTTCATATCTCCGACGACTGGGGTTCCCAGAACAACATGATGTTCAGTTTCGATATGTGGCAAAAACTGATGTATCCGCCCCATAAGCGCATCGTATCCGCGATAAAGGAAAAAACCGGCGGCATGCCGGTCAGCCTCCATTCGGATGGCGACGTCAACGCCGTGACCGACTATATCGCGGACATAGGATACGACCTGTTTCATCCGTGGCAGGAATCCGCGAATATGTCATATGAAACATATCTCCAAAAATACAGCGATAAATTTGCCATCATGGGCGGCCTGTGCATACAGACCACCCTCGGCTTCGGAAACTTCGCGCGGCTCGAGGGCGAGCTTCGGCGCGTGTTCGGCTTGCTTTCCGGCAAGCGCTGGTGCCTGTGCACCACCCACTTCGTCCAGGATCACTGCACGGCGGAAGAGCTTGTTTTCGCGTATGATTTGGCGGTCAAGTTGGCGAGGGGCTGAACCGTTTTGCAAGCGCGCGCCTTACTTGCCTGCCGAAAGCGGCGGCCAGCGCGATTTTGACTATCGCCGTCGGGATAAAAGGCATAACGCAAGCCGCGAACGCGGTTTTCAAATCCGCAGAGGTCGCAAACCCGAACCACAGCATCCCGCATATGTAATTAAAAGCCGCCCCGGCCACGAGCCCCGATGCCAGCCATGTCATTTTGTCTTTTTTGGCTCCCGCCCCCGCGAGCAGCGCCATGACCGGAAACGAAAGAATAAAGCCGCCTGTCGGGCCGAAAACAATTCCCATACCGCCGGCATATCCCGCAAAAACGGGGATGCCGGCCGCGCCGAGCCCAATATAGATGAATGTGGCTATGGCGCCTTTTTTTGCCCCGAGCGCGATCCCGGCGAGCGGTATGACAAACGTCTGCAATGTCATCGGCACGCCATATGGCATCGGCACGCTCAGCTGGGAGGCGACCGTGATGACAGCGGCAAAAATTCCCGTAAAACAAAGATCGCGGACTGAAAATTTGGATCTGCCCATTGCAATACCCCCTTTATTATCTGAAAGGCGGCGATAAAATTTGGAAAACGACATTTTGTCGATTTCGGGAATGATCCCGTTTTTATCGGACAAAAAAACAGCCGATAAAATAACCATCCATGATTGCATCGAGTCCACCAACAAAACCGCGAAAGAATTGGCCGCAGCGGGAGCGCCGCACGGCACGGTGATCATGGCAAATCATCAGACGGCGGGAAAAGGGCGCTTTGGCCGTGGTTTCTTTTCGCCGCCCGGGCACGGGATATACATGAGCTTCATGCTGCGCCAAAAATCAGGAGCCCCGGCGCTTTTGACCATATATGCCGCCGTGGCGGTTTGCAAAGCCATCGAAGCCGCGACGGGTAAAAATCCGCAGATAAAATGGGTCAACGATATTTTTTTGGGCGGAAAAAAAATATGCGGCATTTTGGCCGAAACGTCCACGGACCCCGCAAGCGGCGGCGTGAAATGGGCGGTGGTCGGAATAGGGATAAATTTCGACACCTCCCAAGCGGATTTCCCCGGGCAGCTGAAAGAGAGCGCCGGATCCGTTTTTTCGGAGGGCGAAGCGACCACGACCCGAAACAGGCTCGCCGCCGAAATCATAAATCATATGGTTTGCAAAAAAAATCAATACGGCGGCAAAGAAACGCTCGATGAATACAAAAAACGCCTTTTCATGCTCGGGAAAAAAGTGACGGTCACGGGGTCGGGCGAAACATACGAAGCTCTCGCCCTCGACATCGACTGCACGGGCCGCCTGGTCGTGAAAAAAGACAACGGCGAAATTTTGCCGCTTTCATCCGGCGAGATCACGATAAAGAGTTAGTACCTCCCGTATTCGCAGATCGCCCACATCACGGCGCGCATGCCGGATAGTAGCGAGCCGTCGTTTATCGAACCTGCGGTGGCGATATTCACGCCCCTGCCGTATTGCTTCGCCATTTCGCAGTCGCGCTTTGTTTCGGCTATGATCTGCTTTCGGTCGTTTCTCATGAAGGTGAATGGGGCCAAACAGCCGTCTATGCGCGTTTTTGGCATATGCCGCCTTATTTTTTCTATGGTGACGCTCGGCCCGAAATTCACCCCGTGAAAATCGAACCTGCAGAGGACGGGCAGCAGATGCTCCATCGCGCTGTCGGAGTGCTGGTAGCGGAAATGAGCCGGCTCGGGGCAAAAACGCCCGAAAACGCGCGAAAGTATCGGGGCGGCGAAAAATTCGTACATTTCGGCGTTGAGCATGCAGCAGTTGTCGTCGTTGAAGCCGAAGCCGAAAAATTGTTCCCTGCCCGCTTCCCTGTCCATGATCCCGGCCATCTCGATTGTCACCTTTGCGATCGCGTCCGAGAAGCGCTTTGCCAAGTCGGGTTCGTCCTCTATCAGATATATCAGGTTTTCTATGCCATATATCGAGCAGGCGAGCGTGACGGGGCCGCGTATGCCGTGGTAGCTGCCCGGAAGCGTACCGTACTTTTCGAATTTTTCTTTGCGCTGCTTTTCCCAGCCTTCGGGCAGCATAAATTCGCGAAGATCCAAAGCGTCTATTTCATCCAATTTTTTTTCGAGCGCTTTCGGCGTATTTATGTCGCTTTCGAGCCATTCCGTGTCGCTTTGCCAGATGTATCTGCCCCCGAACACCTCGCCGATCCGCCTGACTTGGGGCAGCGCCGAATCCGGCGGGGCGAAACTTTCGCCCAGCAGCCGCTTTCCCACGATCTTTTCGGCTTTGTCGTTGTAGCGCTTGTTCAGCTCGATCCTGCGCTCGATTGGGGTATGCCCCCAAGGGGTCCCCGGCTCACCGAGCTCGGCGAATACGCATTCGTCGCTCATGCGGATTCCCAAAGCGACCTGCGGAGATTGCGGCGAAAAACAGTTCTGTTCATGCGCGGCCGCGTCGTCTTTCCAGAATTGATCCAAATCCACAGGCAATAATTCCATAATTTGCTCACTCCGTCCGTATTATATTTCAATTTTCAGATCTGACGCAAAACCAATGTTTTCTGACAACTGACAACTGAAAACTGAAAACTGACAACTACAGTATAACCCAAATATATTTTTTTGTCAAGGGGATTTTTTCCCTATTTGTTTTTTTGCTGTTGACAAATGATGCTTTGTGTGGTATCATAAACATAAAGTGTGGATATAGTCATTTGGATGACGCCAAGGAAGAAGGTTGATGCCTTTATGAAAAAAAACACCGTGTTGATCGTCGACGATCAGGAAATAAATATCGAGATACTCAACAGCATGCTCGAGGAAACGTACGACGTGCGTTTTGCCTGCAATGGGCAGGAGGCTTTGGAAGTGCTCGACAAAACCGAAGTCGATTTGGTTTTTCTGGATTTGATGATGCCGGTGATGGACGGCTTCGAAGTGCTGGAAAACATCAAGAAAGACCAGCGTTTCCGAAACCTCCCCGTTATTTTCATCACTTCCGAAACCGATTCTTTCAGCGAAGCAAGGGGGCTGTCGCTTGGCGCCGTCGATTACATCAGAAAACCCTATGACAGCAACATCGTCGGCATCAAGTGCAAAAACCACATCGAAAACAAAATGTACCGCGACGACCTCGAAAGCATAGTCGAAGAAAGGACAAAAGAAATTTCCGTTTCCCGCGAGGCGATCATCATGGCCATGTCCCTTCTCGCAGAAGGGCGCGACCAGGAAACCGGCGAACATATCAGGCGAATGCAGAACTACACGAAAATAATAGCCAACCGGCTGTACAAAAACCATCCCGAACTGCTGGCCAAAGAAGAGGTTTCCTACATCACTTCGATGGCTCCCCTTCACGACGTCGGCAAAATCAACATTCCCGACGTCATACTTTTGAAGCCAGGCAAACTCACAGACGAGGAATTCGACGTGATGAAATCGCACACGACCTTAGGCGCGGAGGTTTTGAAAGAAACCGAAAAGTTGATGCTCGGCTACGAAAATACATTGCACTACGCTTATGAAATAACCGCCTACCATCACGAAAAATACGACGGCACGGGGTACCCGAACGGACTTGGAGGCGATGAAATCCCCATTTCGGCCGCCATATGCTCGCTGGCGGACGTCTACGACGCGCTCACAAGCGAGCGGCCGTATAAAAAAGCGTTTTCCCACGAATGCGCCATGGAAATAATCACAGCGGGAGACGCGCGCGTGATGCCCTCGCATTTTCAGCCCGCCGTTCTTGAAGCCTTCAAACAAGCGGAAAACGAAATCGTCAAGTTCAGAAATTCGTTTTTCGAAAGGCAAAATGCCGAACGGGCAAAAAAAGCGGCGGAAAACGAAAAAGCGGAAAACGACGAAGTGCTGCTCGCCCATGAGCGGCTGTCGCTTGTCAAGAAGATGCATGAAGAAGAGGCGCGCGCGCAGGTGCTCTTCAACGCGGCGCCGCTGTCGGCGAGCCTCTGGGACGGCGGATGCAACCTTGTCGATTGCAACGAAGAAACGCTTGGCATGCACGAACTTTCGGACAAACAGGAATATTTGGATGATTTCGACGATTTGTCGCCAAAATTCCAGCCGGATGGAATCACTTCCGCCGAAAAGTTCCGCCAAAACATAAAGAAAGCGTTCGGTGAGGGCCGCCTCCGTTTTGCCTATACATTCCAAACGAAAGGCAAAACCCCAGTCCCCTGCGAAATCACCATGGTTCGCGTGGATTACAGGGGGGAAAGCCATGTCGCTTGTTACGCCAGGGATTTGCGGGAAGGATGAAAGCCATGAAAACATCAAAAAAAATAATGGCGGCGGCGCTTGTGCTTTCGGTCTGCATGGGGTTGTGCGCCATGCCCGCCGGCAGCCAAAAAGAAGGGCAAGATTTTGCGCCGGACGATTTGGCTGTTGTCGCGGGCAAAGACGAAGTCGTATATGCCCGCTTATCCGCGGGAGGCGAGGCTGTGGGCATCTATGTGGTCAACCACTTCAAGTTGGATGGCGGCGGCGCATTCTCCGATTTCGGGAATTATTCGGATGTAGTCAACTTGACCGATCTAAACCCGCTTGAAATGGGCGGCGGCAAGGTTTCGGCGGTCAGCGGCAGCGAAAATTTTTTTTACCAGGGCAATCTCGCCGACAACGAACTTCCTTGGTTTTACCGCATAGAGTATACCCTTGACGGCGAAAATGTTTCGCCGGGGAATTTGGCGGGAAAGTCGGGGAAACTCGGGATACGCATAATCTCGGGCAAAAACAGCGCGGCAGGCGATGCTTTCGATGTTTTCACCGAAAATTACATGCAGCAGATAACCGTGAGCTTGGACATATACAAATGCCAAAACATCGAGGAAAACGGGGCGACTATCGCAACTGCCGGAAAAAACCGCATGTTAGTGTTCACCGTGATGCCGGGCGAAGATGCGGATATTGCAATTGGCGCGGATGTGGCGGATTTCGAAATGGCGGGGATCGAAATAACCGCCATGCCGTTCTCGATGAATTTTGAAATTCCCGGCGCGGACGATATGCTCGGCGATTTCGCAAAACTTTCAGACGGCATAGCAATGCTCGACAGCGGGGCGGGCGAACTTGAAAGCGGCGCCGCCGAACTCGGCGATGGCGCGAAAAAGCTGAAATCCGGTTCATCGGATATACGAAGCGCTTTGTCGGAGCTTTTGGAGGGAGTGGGCAAGCTGGCAAGCGGCGCGGGCGAACTATCGGGCGGGGCGGCAGAGCTGATAAGCGGATCGTCGGATTTTAGCGGCGGGCTTTTGCAGCTCGACAAAAACTCCGCGAAGCTGACCGATGGCTCCGCGCAGATCCAAGCCGCTTTGTCGCAAATAGCGGATGGCCTGCAAAATTCCGCGCAATTTTCGGCAAATGGGCTTTTGGATGATTTGGCGAAGCTGCCCGACGGGCTAAATCGGCTTTCAGATGGTTTGGTGCAAGTTTCGGACGGCATGGACCGCTTCAAAGAGGCTTATTCGAAAGCATATGCAGCATTGGACAATGCGATTGCCGCCATTCCCGAACCACAGCTCAAAGAGGAGCAGATGTTTGGGTTGTTTGTCAAGGCAACCGACGGCGAGCAGGCTTTGCTCGGCTATCTCTTGGAATGCTATGCGGCCGCCATGACTGTCAGGGGCACATATGAGGCGGTCAAGCCCGCATTCGAATCTGTGGGAGTTACAATGGATACCCTGTCGGATTCCGTATACACCATCGCCGCCGCCCTGTCAGAAATCGCCGGACAAATCGGCGAAGCGGCAGAAGGCGGCGAATCCATGGAAAAAATGCGGCAGCTGACAGAAGGCATATCCCAAATTTATGAAAATTATATGGATTTCCATATAGGCCTTGTCGCTTATGCGCGGGCAATAGGAGATTTGGCAAAGGGCTACGGCGCGCTTGATTCGGGCATCGCGGATTTCGGCGGCGGCGTGTCTGAATTGTGCCTCGGAATGGCGGAATTGAATTCGGGGGCAAAAGATTTTGCCGGAGGTTACGGCGAATTTGACGCGGGAGTCGGGGATCTGAGCGACGGAATGGAAAAATTTTACGATGGGATAACCAAGTTTTGCGATGGTACCGGCGAAATGGCAAAAGAAACCGCCGATATGCCGCAAACAGTACGGGACAAAATCGACAGCATGCTTGAGCGCTATACGGGAAAATATTTTGAAGCGGTATCTTTTGCCTCGAGCGAAAACAAAAACATCAGCTTTGTGCAATTTGTTTTCATGACGGATAAAATCGAAAAGCCCAAAACCGAAGCCGCAAAAAAAGACCAAAGCGCGCAGCCGGGATTTTGGGAGCGCCTCTTCGGGCTTTTCGGCGGATAATTGCAAAACGAAAAAATAAAATATAATGGAGGATTATGCTACTATGTCTTACAAGCACGGAATGGCGGCGCTCAATCTCGAAATGACGGATTTGGTGCCGAGAACCGAATATTCGGTCACGGAACACAACAATTTGATAAAAAAAATCACGGGAATCGACAGGGCCGAACCCGGAATGGATGCCAAAGCGCGGCTTGCCATGATGAAAGAATGGGATTTCGCCTTGAATTGGTCCGTGATGATCGGCGGCCAGGGACTGGAAAAATGGGCCACTTCGATGGGCCACGCCGAATATGCATACGGCGCGGCGGACAGAAACGACAACATATACCAGGCTTTCGACGACGAAGAGGATGTTTTCGGCTTTGATTTCTACGAAAAAGCGGGCGCGGTGGATATCGGCGAGTATGCGAAAAAATTTGACGCGCATTATCGGAACCAGCAGGATTTCTATTCCGACATCGTGAACATGACAGGGGTATACACGACTTGCATATCGGGGCTCATATATATGCTTGGCTGGGAAATGCTGCTTAGCTGCGCGGGAAGCGACCCGAAACGTTTCGGCGATTTCGCCGACCGATACTGCGGCTGGATAAGCCAGTATTTTTCCGCGCTCGCAAAATCAGAATCTCCGGTCGTCATGATACACGACGACATAGTTTGGACGGAGGGCGCGTTCATCCACCCCGACTGGTACAGAAAATATGTTTTCCCGAATTACAAGAAACTGTTTTCGCCGTTGATAGAAAACGGCAAAAAAATCATATTCACCAGCGACGGCGACTTCACGGAATTCATAGACGATTTGGCGGGCTGCGGGGTGGACTGCTTTTGCATGGAGCCGCTGACCGACATGGGGTACATAGCGGAAAAATACGGCAAGACCCATTCTTTTATCGGCAACGCCGACACAAGGGTATTGCTGTATGGCTCAAAGGAGGATATATACGGCGAAGTCAAGAGGTGCATGGACATCGGCAAAAAATACCCCGGCTTTGTCATGGCTGTGGGAAACCATATCCCCGCGAACACGCCTGTGGACAACTGCCTGTATTACAACGATTTTTACATGCAAATGAGAAAAAGGTGAATATAAAATCAAACATTTCCCGCAAATACATGGCGCAAATGCTTTTTGGCGATCTCGCAGAGCCTGTATAGCTCGTTTTTTGAAGGAGGGGCTTTGCCTGTGTATTTGTAGCGCGGGAAAAAGCGCGTCAAATGCAGCGGGATTTTGTCATCAAGGGAGGCGAGCCACATGGACAGCGCCTCTATCTCGCTTTCCGAGTCGTTTTCGCCCGGTATGACCAAGGTGGTTATTTCCACGTGGCAGCTTTTGCGCACCGTTTCGATCGTTTCCTTGACTGCTCCGAGGCTGCCGCCCAAGCTATGGTAAAAGCCGTCCGTGAAGCTTTTCAAGTCGATGTTTGCCGCATCTATGTGCGGCAGCAATTTTTCGAGGGGCCCGCGGTTTATATATCCGTTAGTCACAAGCACGTTGCACAACCCGGCTTCATGCACGGCTTTGGCGCAATCATGAACGAATTCATATCCGACCAGCGGCTCATTGTAGGTATAGGCGGCGCCTATGTTGCCATAAGGCGCGTATTTTTTCGCAAGGGAGGCGATTTTTTCGGGCGAGGTTTTTTCGGCGTATTTTTGCCTTTTGCCATATTCCACGGATATTTCGAAATTTTGGCAGAAAGGGCAGCGCAAATTGCAGCCGAAGCCGCCCAGCGAAAGCACTTTTTTGCCCGGGTGGAACATATATAAAGGCTTTTTTTCGATCGGGTCCAGGGCAAAAGACGAAATCCGGCCGTAGCCGGCGGCGTACAATATGCCAACGAAGTTTTTGCGAATTCCGCATATTCCCGCCCCGTTTTCTTTTATCTTGCAATTGTGGGGGCACAGGGCGCAAAAAACGGAATTGCCATCGGATTTTTCGTAAAATTGCGCCTCATTCATGCCGGACGACCTCGAAACGCTCAAGCGTGATTTTCGCCCCTTCGGGAATCCCGCCCTTTTTTCGGGCTATGGATATTTGTTTTTCCGCTGTTTCGACGCCATCCAGGTTCGGGAGCAGCAAGCCCCGCTTGTATCCGCTCGAAACGATCACGCCGTAGCGTTTCGCGTCAAGCTCTTTTGGCCCTTCTATCGGCTCCGGCGGCATCAAAACGTCCACTTTGTAAGTCAGATACGGCAGTTCTTCTGCCGATACGGGTTCGAAGCGGTTGTCCGAAAGCCCCGCCGACACAGCATTTTGGATTATTTCAAGCGCCACATTCTCCGTTGTGGGCGCAATCGTCCCGATGCAGCCCCGCAATTTTCCGTTTTTGTGGAGCGAGACAAAAACGCCCGCCTTGCTGTTTTTCAGCTCTTCGGGCAGATTTTCCGGCATAACCAGCTTTTTGCCGCTTTTTACCGTGTATTCCAGAGATTGCCGCGCCAGCAGGCGATGCCGGTCTTCCGATTCCTGTTTTTCCCGCGCCTGCATTAAAACGGTCGCTTGGTATTTTTCGAGCATATTCCGGCTTTCGTCGCATTCTCCCGGCGCGAAGCCCGCCACGCCGTATCCCACGCCGAAAGGCCCTTCGTAGGAATAGAGTTTCGATTCGACTTTGCGCCGGTCAAAACAGCCCGCTATCACCATGAAAGAATTGTATCCGCACTCGCCCGCTTTCTCCCTCAGTTCATCGGAAATTTCAAACAATCCGAAAAAATCCGCCGAATCGAAAATCTCGGCGATTTTTTTGTCGAATTCGGCGCCTTCGGGAACCGTCCCATAGGAACTCCCGGGCAGCTTGTGCGACAAATCCCCGCTGGCGGCGAGCACCACTCTGCGCCCCGTTTTTTCTGCGGCCCGGCATATGCACTGCCCGAGACGGTAATGCGCCTCCGCGTCCAAACCGGATTGGGATATGCGGATCATCTTGTAATTTTCGCAGCGGCGGTTTATGAACCACATAGGCACTGTGGCGCCGTGGTCCAATGATTTGTCTTTTTCGCCCAAATAACCTGCGGGAATTTTGCCTGTTTCGGCTATCCCGACAATTTCGTCGGCGAGCTTTGTATCGTAAGCCGCCTCAAAGCGCGTATCGGGCGCATTGAAGCGCGAAAGGTTTCCGCGGGCTTTTTCGCCCGGCGAAATATGGAAATAGTCGCCGTAAAGCACATTGTGCGGCGTGACGAAGACGATGGTTTCCGGCGCAAGCTCCGCGATTTCCTTGGCTGCTTCGTCGAAAGCTACCAAGGTTTTTTGTATCTTTATTTCTTCGCCGCGCCCCACAGAAGCAACGGCCAGGGGTGGGTGCGGAAATGCGTATGCTTTCAAAACAGGCATGACAGAATTCCTCCTTAGCTGTGGATTTTTAGAAAAGTATAACATAAAGAAACCGGAAAGTCAATAAAAATTAACAAAAAATCACTTGAAAAAAAGCCGAAAATGGATTAGAATTAAGAATATCCGGTTTGTGGGGGGGGAAGAACATGCAAAAAAAGATCAAGTTTTTGGATAAAATAAATGTACGGATCATGGCCATGCTGCTGATCCTGTTCGCCATCGCCGCCATAACGCTCAGCGTGGTCATACGAAACAGCATCCGCCGATTGCATGAAGAGAATTTCACCGAACGCGTACTGCTCACCAACGCTTTGATGGCCAGCGTCGTGGACAGCGAAGACATAGCTTTTTTTGTCGATCTGATAAAAGGCCAGGACGATGAATTCAAGCGCAGGCAGCTGCAATTTTATCACGACCGCGAAACGTTTTGGCAGCTTTCGGAAAAAGGCGCGGCCAAGGAAGAATTGACGGAAGTGTTTTGCCGTTTGGAGGCATTTTACGAAGATATGGCGGTTTTCAAAACGGAGAAGTATTGGGAAATCGTAAAAGAGCTGCAGCATTTAAAAGAAGTGAGCAAATCGACGTACCTGTATGTCATGGCCGACACAGGCTTGAAAAATGATGACGGGGAGCCGCTTTACACATTTATCTTTGACGCGGAGGACACAGGAAAATTTGGCGAAAATGCCGACACGGATGGATTGGGAACCTGCGATATCGGCGAGGATTCCATCACAAAAGTCTACAAGACCAAAAAGCAAATGGAGTGGGTCAGCCATTACTACGGCGGATACGGGGAACTTTACTACGCCTATGCGCCCATATTCAACGCCGACGGCGAAGTGGTCGCCGTTTTCGGCACAGATCTCGAGCTGGAAAAAATGAACGGGTCGATTTCGGATTCCTCCATGCTGTTCAACGCGATATTTTTGGCGTTTTTCGTCATCATAATCGGCGGCATATATGTTTTTTTGCACCGCATCATCGCAAAACCGCTGAGCAGCCTTACAAATACGGCGCACGAGCTCGCAAAAGGAAATGTCTATGCGCCCATATCGGAAACGGCGATAAAACAGCGCGGCGAAATCGGAATGCTGGCAAATGCGGTCAATGACATGAGTTTCGCCTATCAGGAAATGATCAGCAGCACAGGCAAGCTTTTTGGCGCCGCCAATATCGGGAAATTGGATGTGCGCAACGACGTCGCGAATTTTAAGGGCGACATACAGAAAGTGATGAAGCAAATAAACGATACGCTGGATGCGGTCATTTTGTATCTCAACAGCATACCGGAAAGCATTTTCATCATGAGCGGCGATTATGAGATAAATTTCAAAAATGAGCAGTATGTCCGCTGTTTCGGCGACATGACCGCCCTGGAATTTTTTTCCAATGCGTTCCCCGAAGACGAAAACCCCGAAACAAACCCGGCAAATAGGGCAAAATATCTCAAAGAGCGATTCGCCGCGAAACTGAAACAAGAAACAAACAACACCGTGATCTGGGTAAATCGCTTGTGCCTGTCGATTATCACAAAAGAAATCGATTTGGCGGACGGGCCGGAAAAAAGCGTATTGGTCATCGCGGTGGACATCACCGACCTGATGAACGAAAAAAACAACGCCCAGGCGGCGGCAAAGGCAAAAACCGACTTTCTTTCCCGCATGAGCCATGAAATGCGCACGCCCATGAATGCGATTATCGGTATGACTTCCATCGGAAAGAATATGCCGGAAATTGAAAAAAAGGATTACGCCTTCCAAAAAATCGAAGCCGCCTCGACTCATTTGCTCGGGCTGATCAACGATGTTTTGGATATGTCCAAAATCGAAGCGGGCAAATTCGATCTCGAAAACGTGCCGATGAACATAGAAAAAACGCTGATGAAAATTTGCAACATCGTCATTGACGATATGGAAAAGAAGAACCAGAAGTTTAATGTGGCGCTGAGCAAAGATTTGAATTTGAACTATATCGCCGACGATCTCAGATTGTCGCAGGTGATAACCAACCTGCTCTCAAATGCGATGAAGTTTACCCCGGAAGGCGGGAAGATAACGCTTTCCGTTGAAAAAATAAGCCAAGAGGAGAAAACGAACACCCTGCGTTTTGCAGTCGCTGATACGGGAATAGGAATGGCCGACGAACAAATAGCCCGCTTGTTCAACGCTTTTGAGCAAGCGGACGGCGGAGTTTCGCGCAAATTCGGCGGGACGGGGCTCGGCCTCGCCATTTCCAAAAACATCGTCGAAAAAATGGGCGGCCGCATTTGGGCAAAATCCGAACCCGGAACCGGATCCAGTTTCATTTTCGAAGTGAAACTTGAACGCGCCCCCCGCCAGGACACTGTCATTTTTGACGGGATCCGCCCGGAAGACATCAGATTGCTGATCGTCGAAAACGACGAAGATGTGGGAAAGCGCTTTTTGGGCATCACCGAAAGTTTCGGCATAAAAGCGGATTTTGCCGCTACTGTCGGCGAGACCTTTGCTTTAGTGGAATCGGCCGGAAAAACAAACCGCGCATACGACATCATTTTTCTCGATTACGATATGCCGGATATTGACGGAATGGATTTCGCCAATCAACTCAAATGCAAAATCGACAAAAATACGATAATAATCACAACGACCCACATACAATGGAACCGGATCGAGAAGTCCGCGATGGAAAATAATTTCACCCGGTATATTACAAAACCAATCTTCCCCTCATCCGTCCTCGACGCCATCAACGACGTCGTGGGCACGACTTTGAAATCCCTCAACATAAAAACCGATGAAGCCGACGAAGCCCCGGACTTGTCCGGCGTGAGCATCATTTTGGCGGAGGACGTGGAAATAAACCGGGAAATTTTCCTCGCCGTCCTGGAATCGACGAATATTTCCGTCGAATGCGCCGAAAACGGCTTGGCGGCCGTTGAAAAGTTCAAAGAAAACCCGGACAAATACGACCTTATCGTGATGGATCTCCAAATGCCCGAAATGGACGGCTATCAGGCTACCCAAACAATCCGCGCGCTGGACATTCCCAAGGCAAAGACTATACCAATCATCGCCATGACCGCCAATGCGTTCAAAGAAGACATAGAGCGCTGCCTTGCTTCCGGCATGGACGACCATTTGCCGAAACCGATCGACGAAAAAATCGTCATCGAAAAAATCGCGTTCTATTCCAAACGGCAAACCGGCCGATGACAATTCAAATTTCGACGGTTTCAAGTCCGGCGAGCTCGCCGAAAAACTTCATTTGCTCCAGCTGCGCGCCGTAAACGAGAATGCTGTGGTGCGTCGCCCCGGCTCTGCTCAAATTTTCCAAAAATTCCCCGACCGGATTTCGCGGTTTCATCCAGCCGCGTATGTGCCCTGCGTAATTTTTTGCGCTTTCGGGCTCGCTTTCCATTGTCACCGGCGAAACGAGCAGCCTAAATCCGCCTGGCGCCTTGAAGATATTGGCGAATATGCCCTCGCCCCCCCTATAGCAGCCCGAACACGAAACCGGATTTACAGAACCTTTTGCCCCGTAAATGAAATTCTTTTCGAAAATTTCGGGTTTATGCGCCGCCAGATTTATGTTCATTTCCCCCATGTGGCTCAAAAACAATGCGTTTCCATTCCAGTCGGGGCAAAAAATTTCGACAAACGAAGAATCGGGAAACCCGGAAAGAAGCGCCCCTGCAAACGAGGCGGTCAAGACATCGCCTTCTCCCGCATATCCGATCCCGCGCGCCATCGCCTTGCAGGCTTCCAGAAACGGCATCGCCCAAAGCCCGGTTTCGGCCCCGATTTTCATAAAATTGACCGAAAAAGCCGAAAGGCCGTTCGCCTCGATCCATTTTCGCACGGACAGGCTGTCAAAAATTGTCCGGCGGTGCGATTCGCGCGAAAATTCGCCTATGCGCTCAAACATATTTTCGTCTGCGGCCATTTCCTCCTCTATTTCCCGCTCCGTTACGGTTTCGCCGAATTTCATGAATGTTTCCGGGGTTGAATTTACGATCTCGACCCCGAACTTGCCGAGCATTTCCGATTCCGTGACTGCAAAATCGCCCATCCCGGCAAACGGCCCCCCGACCGATCCTACCTTCATCGAACAAAGCGACCCGGCCGATGCGGCGGCTCTCGCAAATCCCGCGACGCGCGAAATGACCCCGGAGCGGTCGATGTGGCCCGCCGCTATGGCGAATTTTTTGCCGTTCTGGTTGAGCAGGCTGCACATATCCATGACGCCGTGAATTCCGTGGCAGTACAAAATCTCGCCCGGGTCTTGGAACGGGCCGAAATCAAAAGTTTCGGTGGCATCCAAAACCACAAGCGGAAGTTTTGTCTTGGCGAGGGTTTGCGAAGATTCCAATGAGGGCGAATACGCCATATGCAGGGTGACGACGCACTTCGCCCCGTTTTTTTCAAAAGAACCGACCGCCGATTCGAATTCCGGTTTCACGCGGCAAAACGGGGCGCGCAGCACTTCAAGCCCGCAAGCTTCCAACTTTTTTGCCGCCGATTCGTAGAACGCCTCCAGGCGAACCCGGAGTTCCGGCGATGTTTCGTCGTACAAAGCTATGTACAGCGGCAACAATCCTATTTTTGCCATATCAATAAAAATCCTCCCGAAAATTATATGCCCTTGCACAGATTATATCGCATATCCGACTATTTGTCAAGACAAATCAAACGATTTTGCATTTTTGCTTGACATTGCGGAAATTTATGGTATAATGGTCATGGAAGTGTAAATATTGGAGGGATTTTATGTTCGATTCGCCTTGTATGGCTCTGGGCGATTTGCTGGGGGAAAGCTATGTTAAAGCGGTGGCCGCCGCTTCTGCGGCGATGGGCGGCGCAATTTCAGGCGACGCTTTTGATGCCGTCGATTTTTGCCCGATTGAAAACCAAAACCGCAACGACGCGCTGTTGAAGCTCGTGGGGCAGCAGGTTTGCCCGCCATTTGAAGAAATGCAGGCCGGGGCGGGCACGGATTCGTTTGGCCGCGCCTTTTGCGCGTCCGCCGCCCCGCTCACCGGATTTGGCTGTTTTCGCGTGGGGGAGGACGGCAGGCTATATTTTCTCGGAAAAAGCGAGCACTACCATGCGCCGCTGGGGCACCGTTTTTGCGGATACGGGCTCATAGACAAAGCGCGGAAACTGGGGATCGTCAACCCCACGCACAACAACACGCGGGGCTATGTCACGCGCCTGACCGAAAAAAAACTCACGGAGGCGACAAATGAAAAATCGCTCGACAGGGTCATAAACCTCGAAACAGGTTCATTGGCCGTCGAGGCCGGGATAAAAATGATGCTGAACCGTTTTTATCGGCTGGAAGGATTTTTCGGCGAACCCAAATATCGCGGCAAAATACCGGTGTTTTTCGTCATGGCCGACCAAAACGGCGGCCTTGGGGCAAACTACCACGGAACGACTGTTTTGGCCCAGACATTCAGGGGGCTGTGGCCCGGGTTTCGGGAAAGCGCGGAAAATTCCGGGCTATACAAAACAGTCCCCGTGAAAATCAACGACATAGGGGATTTCAAGGCAAAAATCTGCGAATACAACAAAGGCGAATACAAAACTGCGGGGTTCCTGCACGAAATAATACTGATGAACTACGGGGCGACGCGCCTTTCCCGGGAGTACTTGTCCGCCGCCTACGAACTGTGCCGGGAAACAGACACCCCCGCGCTGGTAGACGAAATACAGTCGTGCATGTGGTTTGAAGGGATGTTTTTGTTCCGGCAATACGGCCTGGTTCCCGATTTTGTGGTTTTGGGCAAGGGGTTTCCCGGCGGCGAATATCCCGCGAGCAAAATAATCACGAATGCAAAAATGGACACGCTGAGCCAATTCGGCGCATTGGTCACAAACGGGCAGGAGGAACTGGCTTCTCTCTCATATTTGGTCACGATGGCGTTTGTTTCGGCAAACGGCAGGGAAATTTTTAGGCTCGGCGAATATTTTCAAGCCAGGCTCGGCGAAATATGCCGCAAAAATCCTCATATGCTGACAAAAACGGAAGGGCTTGGGCATCTCGCCGCGCTCCATTTCAAATCTGTGGAGCAGGCGGCAGAATTCGCCGGAAAATTAAACGCCCGATATATCGACGCGAGCGCGCAGCTCTACAAACGCGATTGCCCGCCGGCAGTGCTGCTCAAACCCCCGATCATCTCTTCAGAGGCGGCCATGGATTTTATCGCGGATACAATAGAAGAATTGATGTGAAAAGGTGAGATATGGGAATGTATGTGCTTGGGATAGACATAGGCACCACCGGCGCAAAGACGCTTGCTTTTGACGAAACCGGGCGCGTTGCCGGGCGCGGTTACCGGGAATACCCCCTTGAAGTTTCGGGCGACGGCCATGTGACCCAAAATGCCGCCGATTGGTGGGATTCGGCGGTCGCTTCGACGCGCGAAGCCGTGCAGGATATAGACAAAAGAGCTGTTTCGGCCATCGGGATCTCGACGCAGGGGGCGAGCATGCTGGCCGTCGATTGCAATTTCGATCCGCTTTGCGCCGCCCTGACCTGGATGGACAGGCGGGCATCCGCCGAAGCGGGCGAACTGGCTTCGCTTTTGGGAGAAGAGGAGATATACCGCAAAACCGGGTATGCGGCCAATGCTGCGCTCGATGCGGCGAAGATCGCATGGATAAAAAACAACTGGCCGGAGATTTATGAAAATGCGGCGAGTTTTGTGTCCACGCTGGAATTTGTCAATTACAAACTGACAAAAAAAAACCTCATAGATCCGACCAACGCGGGCATACGCCAGCTTTACAATATCAATAGCGGCAAATGGGATTCGGACATACTTTCCTTTTTGCATTTGGACGAAAAACGGCTGCCCGCAATACTCCCTTCGGGGGATAAAATCGGGCGCCTTTCCGAAAGCGCGGCATTGGAACTCGGATTGACCGGAAACGTGAGGGTCTACAACGGGGCTCATGACCAGTATTGCGCCGCTATAGGGAGCGGGGCCGTATCCTGCGGGGATATGCTTCTCGCCACGGGAACTGCCTGGGTGGTGTTCGCAGTCACAAATAACCCTTTATACACAGCTTCCCGCATATCTCCTGGCATATTTCCGCAAACCGGGCGTTTCGGCGCGCTGGTTTCGATGTCGGGCGTCGGAGCGGCGCTGAAATGGTGGAACGGCATAATCGGGGGAGATTACGCCGAAATGGATTCCCAGGCCGAAAAAAAAGCGCCGGATATGGATATGCTCGCATACCCGTATGCCGCAGGAGCCGGATTCAATCACGATCCAAATTCAAAAGCCGCTTTCATAGGCTTGAATATCAAGCACGGCAAATATGACGTCGCAAGGGCGTTGATGGAAGGCGCAGCTTTTGAAACGCGCATGGTTTTGGAAGAATTTTCAGCGCAGGGAATGGAAATCCGGCAAATCATCATGACAGGCGGGGCGTCGAAAAGCAAATTTTTGGGCGATTTGGTCGCATTGGCGACAAAATGCGAGGTGGTTCGCCTTTTGGAAAAAGAAGCCGCCTGCATGGGCGCGGCGGCGCTTGCCGCAATCGGCGAAGGCTGGTTCGAAAAATTGGAGGATGCCAAGAATCGCTGGGTGAAATTTTTGCCGGCACAGCCGCCAAATGGCGACTATGAAGCGTTTTACGAAGAAAAGTATGGAGAATACAAAAAAATGCATAAAAAAATATATGAGTAAAATAAATTAACGGGAGGGTCTTTTTATGGGAAAAATAAAAGTTGGGGTTTTCGGCGCGGCCAGGGGGATGTCGATGATGCAGGTGCTGGCTTTTCATCCAAATGCCGAATTGGTCGCAGTATGCGACAAATACCGCCCCCTATTGGAAAACGTGCAAAAACTCGCCGACGACAGGCAAATCAAAGTGGCTTTGTATGAAGATTTCGAGGATTTCATAAACTGCGACATGGATGCGGCCGTTCTGGCAAACTATGCGAACGAACACGCGCCGTTCGCCGTCAGGCTTTTAAAGTCGGGGCGCCATGTGATGAGCGAGGTTTTGCCGTGCGAAACCATGGCTCAGGCGGTCGAGCTTATCGAAGCAGTCGAGGAAAGCGGGAAAATATACGCCTACGCCGAAAATTATTGCTACATGGCGGGCCCGTTCGAAATGCGGAGACGCTACGAGGCCGGCGAAATCGGCGAAGTGCAGTATGCAGAAGGGGAATATGTCCACGATTGTTCGTCCATATGGCCGCAAATAACCTACGGCGAAAGAAATCACTGGAGAAACCGCTCATATTCGACATTTTACTGCACGCACAGCCTCGGGCCGATACTCACGGTCACCGGGCGCAGGCCGGTTTCGGTTGTCGGGTTTGAAACGAACACGAACACAAAGCGGGGGAGCATGGACGTGAGCCTGAAAGGCGGCTCGGGCGGAATCGAAATGGTGACCCTTGACAACGGCGCGATCGCCAAAAGCCTCCACGGCGGCCTGAAACGCGAACCGGGCAGCATAAACTACGAAATATACGGGACCTGCGGCATGATGGAGACGAACCGCTGGGACGGCGGCGAAATGGCGGCATATATCGAGGGCGAAAAACTGTGCCGGGGCGACCTCAAGCATTACAGGCCGGAACCCTTTGTGAGCTCGGAACTGGCCGCGAAGACTTTGGGGCACGGCGGCAGCGATTTCTATACCACGCACTTTTTCATAGAAAAAATACAGGGGAATCCGGACGGGCAAAAATACGGAATCGACGTCTATGCGGCGGTGGATATGGGCATATGCGGAATTTTGGCGTACCGCTCGATTTTAAACGGCAACATTCCGGTCAAAGTTCCAAACCTGCGCAACAAAGATGAGCGGGACGCATACAGAAACGACCACGCCTGCACCAATCCTGCGGCGGCAAAAGGCCAGCTTCTGCCCGTCAGCCCGTATTTCGACATCGACGCCATTCCCGACGGGGATTTTGAAAAATGCCGCCAATTGTGGCTCGAAGGAAAAAACGCGGAATAAATGAACCATAACTCCCGCATACAACGAAAATAATCGGGGGAAAAGGAAAAATGAGAATCGAAAGCGAAAACGCGGCGCTCGCCTATGCGGCTGTAAACCGAGAACCCACAGTTGGAATTCCGGTTTTTTGGATGAATATAATGGAGCACAAAATAATAGACAGGCTGGCGCAAATGCCCGAAGGCAGCTACAGGCGAAACCCGCATGGCACATATCTGCAAATGCAAAAAAACATCGGTGTTTGCATGATCGACCAATACATACCCGAAAATCCGCTGAGCCTCGACGACTTTGGATATTTGGGCGGCTCGGGCAATACCACGGGAGCAAGCAAAATATATGCGGAGGGCGCATTGATCGAGGGACCCGAAGACGTGGCCGAACATATCGAAAATCGCATGATCCCGGGCTTGGAAGCGGCAATCGCCAATTTCGGCGAAGAAGAAAAAAAGGCGCTGATGAATTCGGTCGTCGATTATGAAACCGACGTCCAGAACACATTCGGGGCGGATATTTTGAAATGCGGCTATGCGCAGATTTCCTTCCCGGGGTTTTTGTACGGGCAATACGGCTACGAGCATTATTTTGGCGCATACGCGCTTTACCCGGAGATCATAGACCGCCTTTTTGAACTTCAAGGGGACTATTCGCATATGCGAAACAGCGCGGTGGTGGAAGCGTACAAAAAAGCGGATCTGCCGCTCTATCACCGGCTCGACCACGACATGGCGGACGGCAAGGGCGTGCTTGCAAATGCAAAGACGCTGGAGCGGGCGTGGGTTCCCGCGTTCGCCAAGGCGATTTCGCCCGCAGTCGAAGCGGGATTCACGCTGCTTTGGCACTGCGACGGAAATCTGACAAAATTGATACCGTATCTTTTGGAAGCGGGGGTCAACGGATTTCAAGGCTTCCAATATGAATTTGGCATGGATTATCCGCATATATGCGGCCTCAAGGCAAAAAACGGCATGAGCATGGTCATCGAGGCGGGCGTTTCCGTCACCCGCGAGCTCCCCATGGGAAGCCCGGCCGACGTGAAAAAGCAATTGAAAGAACTCGTGGAGTACGGCCCCAAGACGGGCCTGTTTCTGGGCATGTCGAGTTCGTGCGTGCCCGGAACGCCGTATGAGAACATATGCGCCGCAATAGAAGGCATGCGGCATTACAGAAAATACGGGAGGGAAGGGCTTTGAAATTCATCGATTTGCCAGCAACTTTTTCATGTTTTCAAATCCGACTTTTGTGCCGTAATAGCAATCCTCCATGCCTTCGTATTCCAAATACGCGCAGCCGTCGAATCCCGAATCTTTTATGATTTTCGAAATTTTTTTCATGTCCATGTCGCCCTGCCCTAAGATCGAGCCCCGGAGATACGCGCCGTGTTGCGAGCGGAACCATGAACCCGAGCAATCGAACTGCGTCGCGTCGCCGGGGTCGCTGTTTTCATCCCTGACGTAAAAATCTTTCATGTGTATCGCTTTGGCCTTGGGCGCAAGTTTTTTTGCCGCGATTTCGGGATTTTCGTCCACGCACAAAAAATTGCCGACGTCCAATTGATGCGAAAAATTGCCGTTTTTCACTAAGGACAAAACCGCGCCGACCCTGTCTGAGCCGTTTATGTGAAAGCCGTGGTTTTCGAGCAAAACCACAAGCCCGTATTTTTTCGCAAAAACGCACAAATTGTCGTAAGTTTCGGCAATTTGCGGCAAATCGCCGATGAAATTTTCGATCGCGTTGTCTTTCGGTTTTCTCCTGTAACTGCTTGCGTCAATGCGCATGGTTTCGATCCCGAGCTCCGTCGCGGCTTCTATGTGCGCTTTGACGCGTTCGAGTTCGGCGTTGCGTTCATGCTGCGAAAGCTGCAAAAAATTCGCGTTGAGGCTGTAGTTGCAAATCGCGCTGCCGCAATCCCCGGCGATTTTCTTCAAATTTTTCGCAAGGCCGGCATTTCCCAAGATGTCGATGCCAAAAGGCACGATTTCGATAACTTCCGCGCCCGCTTCCCCGGAAAGCCAACTGACCGCTTTTTCCGGCGTGATTTCGCCGCTTGTTATCTTCCTCGATATGCTGTAAATGCTTATTCCGAATTTCATGTCCCATGCTCTCCCCGAATATTTTTTGCAATCAGTATATCACAAATTTCGCCAAATTTCCGCGTTTGTTTTTCCCTTTCATTAATGTTTACAGAAAAGTTACGCTTGATTAATTTAACTGCGGATAAAAAAAAAAGTATGCTTGATAAACTTGAATTAAAAACTGGGAGGTATATTTATGTTGGATAAATCAAGAATAACGGCGGCGATATGGCCGTGGGGCACCGGCACGAGGGACCAAATGGAACAGGCGGCAAAAGAAGTCACCGAAATCGGCTACAAATCCTTTGAGAGCGTGAAAGCGGCGATTTACGCATACGAGCTCGATTTGGCGGCGTACAAAGATGTGCTGGACAGGTACGCCCTAAAGCCCGTCAGCTTCTATTTCCACCTGCCCGCCTATGGGGAAGAGGAAAGCATATTCTCCACCTTGGACAAAGAGCTCGAATTCATAGCCGCCTTGGGCGTGGACCGCATCTGCCTGCAGGGCACGGGGGGGCACCCCGGGAAACTGGACGAAAGCCAGCTTGAGTATGAGCTCAAGTTAGTGGAAAAGTTCGCGAAAAAGACAAAATCGTTTGGCATCACCTCGAATTTGCACAACCACCACGGCACCTGGGTCATGTTCGAAAATGAAATAGACAACATCCTGCAAAACCTCGACAGCAGCGTCATCTCCTTCGCCCCCGACACCGCGCATCTCGTGGCGGGGCTTTGCGACCCCGTCGGGGTGATCCAAAAATATGCGGACAGGGTGAATTTCATACATTTAAAGGATATAGCCACCCAATTTGTGGAATCGGCGGGAATAGCGCCCGAAGGAATGGAAGTGTACACCAATTTCTGCGAACTTGGCCGGGGGCTCGTGGATTTCAGGAAAGTGTTCGACATACTCAAATCTGTGGGCTACGCGGGGCCGCTTTGCGAGGAGCTGGACCGGGCGCCGGTTGGAAACAAGGAGAGCGCGAAAAACAATTACGATTACATAGTGGCAAACTATTAAAAACGACAAAAAGAAAGGAATGGGTTTTATGGGCAGGTTCAAATATTCCGTGGGTCCGTGGAACGTGCACGAGGGGGCGGACTCATACGGCCCGGAAGTGCGGGAAAAAATACCATTTGAGCAAAAAATCAAAGCATTCAAAGAGATCGGATTCGACGCGGTGCAGTTTCACGACGACGACGCCGTTCCAAACATGAACGATTTAAGCGAAGCCGAGATAATCGGCGAGGCGAAAAAGGTCAAGTCGCTGCTGGACAGCTATGGCCTGAGGGCCGAATTTGTTGCCCCGAGGCTCTGGATGGATCCCCGCACCATAGACGGCGGATTCACCTCAAACAGCGCAAAAGACCGCGAGTTCGCGATGTGGCGCGCATGCCGCTCCATCGACATAGCGGGCGCCTTGGGCTGCGACAAGATCGTTTTGTGGCTGGCCAGGGAGGGAACGCTGTGCTTTGAGAGCAAAGATCCGGTAAACTCGGTCAAACTTTTGATAAAATCCTTGAACGGCATGTTAGCCTATGACAAAAACATAAAGATTTTGATCGAGACCAAGCCAAACGAACCGATAGACAAAAGCGTCTGCCCCACGATCGGCCACGCGCTTGCCGCCTCCGCCGCCACAAACGACCCGGGCCGCGTGGGCTGCCTATTAGAATCCGCCCATGCGATACTCGCCGGGCTCGACCCGGCAAGCGAGATCGCATTCGCGCTCGCGATGGGCAAGCTCTGGGGAGTCCACCTAAACGACCAGAACGGCATGAAATTCGACCAGGACAAGAGCTTCGGCGTGGAAAATTTGCGCGGCGCCTTCAACCAGATAAAAACCCTGATGGAAAACGGCTACGGCAAAAACGGCGAATACATAGGCCTCGACGTGAAGGCGATGCGCACCGAAGGGCAAAAAGGCAGCTACCGGCATTTGGAAAACAGCCTCAAAATCGCGAAAGCCTTGGAGGCGAAAGCCGAAAAATACGATTACGCCTACGCCAAAAAGTGCGTGGAAGGGCGCGACTACGAAGCGCTTGAACTTTATGTGATGGAACTTCTGATGGGAATGTGAGTCAATTATTGTTAAATTATTAATATAACGGAAAGGATAGCAAAATTATGAAAGTGAAACCGATAAAAGTGGGGCTGATCGGCTCGGGCCAGATAAGCGGCACATATTTGAACAACATGATAAACCGCTTTGAAGTTTTGGAAGTGGTGGGCTGTTCGGATATAATCCCGGAGCGCTCCAAGGCGAGAGCCGAGGAATTCGGCATCCGCGACATGACCAACGAGCAAATACTCGGCGATCCGGAAATACAGATCATAGTCAACACCACATACCCCACCTCGCACTACGAAGTGAACAAGGCCGCCCTGCTCGCCGGTAAAAACGTTCACTGCGAAAAGATGATCGCCGTGGAGCTCGATGAGGGAAAAGAGCTCGTGGCGCTCGCCAAGCAAAAAAATTTGCGCATAGGGATGGCGCCCGACACGTTCATGGGCGCGGGTTACCAGACCGCGAGAAAACTGCTCGACGCGGGCATGATAGGCGAACCGTTCATGGCTCAGGCGATGGTGGTGCGCGGATACCACCAGGACAAATGGGGTGGCCCAATGTTCGGATTCACCCGGCAGCCGGGCGGCGGCATACCGTTTGACATGGGCGGATACTATATGCACGCGCTGATCAGCCTTCTTGGCCCTGTGGCCCGCGTTGCGGGGTTCGCACAGTGCCGGCATCCCGAGAGAACTGTCAAAAACACAAAAAACCCGGTATACGGCGAAACGATCACAATCGAGACCATAAACGCGCTGACCGGCTCGCTGGAATTTGAAAACGGCGTCTTAGGCAACCTGACTTTGGTTTCCGAAGGCTTCGGAGAAACGCCGCGCGTGGAGATATACGGCACGGAAGGCATATTGGTGTGCCCCGACCCGAACACTTTCGGCGGCCCGGTGCTGCTAAAACGCAACAATTCAAACGAATTCGTCTCGATGCCCCTGACCCACGGCTATTCTTCGGGCTGCTGCCGCGGGCTCGGAGCCGCGGACATGGCCTGGTCGATAATCAACGACCGACCGCATCGCGCCCACGGAGACATGGGTTTGCAGGCCTTTGAGATAATCCACGGCGTATGGCAGTGCTCAAAAGACGGCAAAATGCACAAAATGGAATCCACTTGCGCCCAGCCCGCCCCGCTCGCCTCCGGTTATGTGGAGGCCGGCATGGACGAATATTCGCTGAGCATTTAATTTTCAATTGTCAAGTCGGTGGGGCAAGGGCTCTGCTCTTGCCCTGCCGTCGTTTGACCTGCGTACAAAAAAACGAAAGGAAATGCAAATTATGACCGGAAGAGAACGCATGGAAGCGGTGTTTGCGGGGCGCATCCCCGACAAAGTGCCCCATTTCGAGTTGGTTTTCCAAATACCCGATTTGGCCTTCGGAAAGCCTTGGCCCGACGCGAGACAGTTTGACCACGAAACCGAGGCGGGGCGCGAAGCGTTCATGCAGGCCAATTTTGAGATATGGGATTTGATAATAGAGCGCTACGGCTGGGCGTCCATACCCCTGTCGCACACGATGGCGGCCCGCGCGCGCGAATATTTCGGCAGGCGGGCCATGATATTCGACTACAACGGTTCGGGCACTTTCTGGATGCCGTCGGGAAAGGACATGATGGACTTCGCCGTGATGATTTACGAGGATCCCGAAAAAACGCATGAGACAGCAAAGCAAAAAATGCGGGAATCGATCGAGCTGGCGAAGAAACAGATCGACGCGGGCGTGGATTTCATATGCATAAACAGCGATTACGGTTACAACAAGGGCCCCTTTGTCAGCCCGGGCAAATTCCGCGAGATTGTAACGCCGTATCTCGCCGAAATCGTGAATGAAATCCATCGCATGGGTTCTGTGGCGATCCTGCATTCCGACGGCGACCTGCGCCTTGTGCTTGACCAGCTGGTATCCGCCGGGCTCGACGGCTACCAGTCGATAGACCCGCAGGGCAACATGGACATAGCCGAAGTGAAACGGCAGTACGGCGACCGGCTGATACTAATGGGCAACGTCAAAACCGCGCTGCTGCAATATGTGGACGAGCCGGCGATACGCGCCGCCGTGGATTACTGCATGGACGCGGGCAAGCCCGGCGGGCGCTATATCTTCTCGTCCTCGAACTGCATTTTCGCCGGGCTGCCGCTGGAAAGCTACCATGTGATGCTCGACCAGTACGAAAAAAAGGCGATGTATTGAAAACGAATTGATTTAATCAAAAATAATTGTTTGATCATGAAAAATTTTAGAAGAATATTTGATTTTGAAAAACACAACGAAGAAGCAAACAAAGTATGGGAATTTTACCATGGCGGAAATCCTGTGCGAATCCCCATGATTTTGGGGATGAATCCGCGAATGATTATTCTCGACGAAAAATACAGCGGAGGAGTCACTTTTGAAACATATTACAACAATCCGCAGATAATGCTCGAAACTCAGCTTAAATTCCAAAGGTTCCAATCGTGCGAAGTCGTTTACGACCATGTTATGGGTATCCCTGAAAATGGCTGGCATCTCTATCCCGATTTTCAAAATGACGTCGAGTGCGGATGGTTCGGAGCGGAAGTAAAATACAGCGACAACGCCGTGCCGTTCACGATTCCGTTTTTGAGGGAAGACGACGAAAAAGACATGCTGCTGAAAAAAGGCATCCCCGAACTTTTCGGCGGGCTTTTGGGCAAAGCGCTCGGCTATTACAATTATTTTGCGGAAAAGAAAAACGCGGGATTTGCATATGAGGGAAAACCCATAAATTCAGTCGAGTTCCCCGGACTTGGGACCGACGGCCCCATGACCGTGGCCTGCATGCTTCGCGGCACGACGGAGTTCTGCATTGATTTGTACGAGGACATGGCATATGCGCTCGAGCTATTGGATTATATAACGGAAGCGGCGATATTCCGCATAAAGGGATTGCGCAAATATTTCGGGCGTCCTGAAAAAACGGCGTCTCTCGGATTTGCGGACGACAGCATCCAGCTGTTGTCATGCGAGGATTACGAAAGATTCGTTTTGCCGTTTCATAAACGGCTGATAAACGAACTTACTGACAGAACCGGAAGAAATTCCATTCATTTGTGCGGCGACGCGACGCGCCACTTCAAAAAAATCCAAGACGAACTCAACGTTTATTCGTTCGACACGGGATTTCCCATCGATTTCAAAGCTACGCTTGAATCGCTTTCCCCCGAAACGCAAATAAGCGGCGGCATCCACGTGAACACTCTATTGGGGGGGACTCCCGATGAAATCAAAAAAGCAGTCAAGAGCATCTGCAGCGATGTCAAACCGCTGTCCAAAAAATTCATAATACGCGACGCCAATAATTTATCGCCTAAAACGCCGCTTGAAAATATCGCGGCAATGTATGAAGCGGTAAAAGAGTTCGGACGATTTGAATGAATTTGAAAGGATGGCCCACAATGATAAAATTTATAAAAACATCTTTTGTTTTGCCGTGTATTTTTTTGCGATGCACGAGGGCTTTTCTTCGAAAAAATACCGATAATTTTATAAAAATTTCAAAATAATTTCCTCTATATCGCGCGAAGAAATCGTCAAAATGGCGGAAGGCATAAAAAATAAAGCCGCTTGAAAGATTTCGGACACGGAAAAAACGGCGCAGTTTCTGCGCCGTTTTGAGTATTTCTGTTTTTGGATTCGCTCGCTATTTCAAGAATTCGACGGCCAGGTCGGCTGCAGAGGCCGCGTCTGCGGTGTAGCCGTCCGCGCCTATGGAAGCGCAGTATGCGTCGGTTATCGGGGCTCCGCCTATCATGATCTTCACTTTGTCCCTGATTCCCTCGTTCACGAATATGTCCACTATGTCCTTCATCACGCCCATCGTCGTGGTGAGCAGCGCCGAGCAGCAGACTATCTGGCAGCCCTGGTCCTTGACGGCGGCTAAGAACTGTTCGGGGGACACGTCGACGCCCAGATCGACAACTTCGATGCCTTTGCCTTCCATCATCATCTTGACCAGGTTCTTGCCTATGTCATGCAGGTCGCCCTTGACCGTGCCTATGCAGATCTTGCCGAGCGGCTCGACCTTTTCGGCCACGAGATACGGCTTCAGGATGTCCGTTCCCGCTTTCATCGCCCTCGCGGAAATCAAGACTTCGGGGACATACACTTCGTTGTTCTTGAATTTGTCGCCGATGATGCTCATGCCCGGGAGAAGCCCCTCTTCGAGAATCGCCTTCGCCCCTATTTTGTCCGCGAGTGCCTGCTCTATGAGCGCTTTCACGTCTTTTGCCTTGCCTGCCTGCAGGGCTTCTGATATGTCGTTTAAAATTGCTGACATTGGTATTTCCTCCTGTTATAAAAATTGTTTATATAAAATATATTGTTATATATTTTTTTTGAGTTCCGGTTTTTCCTTTGGGGGGATCTGGCCGTTTTGCTCCTTGAACTTTTTCGGCGTGGCGCCCGTTATTTTTTTGAACACTTTGTTAAAATAGCTCTGGTCGTAAAAACCCACCGCCTCCGCCACGTCCACAAGCCCGATCTTTTCGGTCAAAAGCAAAACCTTGCTCTTTTCCACCCTCACGAAATTGAGGTAATCGTTGAAATAGTAGTTCATTTCTTCCTTGAATATCTTCGAGAAATACGACGGCGACAAAAACACGTACTCCGCCACCTCGGAAAGCGTCAGCTTGCGGATATAGTTGCTTTTCACATAGGAGACCGCTTTCGATATCAAGTCCACGTGCTTCACGTTGGAAAAGGCGAAAGTTTCCCTCGTGAACTTCCTGAGTATGTCGGTGAGCGACCAGCATACTTCTTCTATCGTGCCGTAGTTGAAAAACTCGCTCAAAAACTTTATGTTTATGTCGAAAATCTTGGACGGATCCGCCCCCCCGTCCAAGGCCGCCCTCGATATCATCACCGAAAGCTCCATCGCCCTGACTTTTATCACATCCAGATTGTTCGCCGAAGAAAAGAATATGTGCCCCAAAATCTCGTTTATGTATTTCCTCGAATTCGCCAGGTCGCTGTTTATTATGGCGTAGGAAAGCTGTTTTTCCTTGTCGTACGGGTATGACATATAGCTCTGGCTTTCCTTGATAAGCGCGGCCTTCACGTTTTGTATGTATTCGCCGATCTGCTTCTGCTGCTCGTATATTTCTCTGTTTTTTTCTATCTTCGGCAACCCGCGCCCTTCGGAGAGGTGCCTTGAACACACATGGAGCAGGTTCGCCATATGGCTGATCAGATCCGAGGCCACCACGGGCACTTCCCTCACCGCTTCCGAAATTTTTTCGAAGGGGATATTGGGCTTTACCGCTTCCGCGAGTTCCTCGAAGTCGAAATCTTCGCTGTAAACCGGCGACATGGGCCCTGCGGCCAGGTATCGCGCTTCTCCTCCGCCGGAAATCACCGGGCAGACCACGAACACGAAACCCGCCGGGCAGAAATATATGTACTTTCCCCCGAAGCGCTCGCTTTGCTCGCCCGCATAGGCATGGACGCCGAAGCAATAACCGCTTTCAATCCGCGAACCTTCTATTATGGCGCAGGCGCAGCCGCATGAACTCACGTTGTGCAGGGCGGCGCTCTTTTTGTCGATGCGCATAACTCCGCACCTTACGCTCTTGGAAAAAGATTCCATGAGTTTTGTTTCGCCCACGCCGTCTATGCCGGCCGCATCCGCTTCTTTGCGCATACTTCGTCACCTTATCATGTCTGTGGCTTCCATTTTAAATTATACCATAAAATACGGGCATTTAATTGTATAAATACAATATTTTTTGTAATAATCCGAGATTTGTTCGCGTTCGTCCGTTTATTTCTTATCCTTGCCTTTTTTGCCTTTGCCCGCCAAAATCACGACCACGATTATTACGACAACCACCACGGCTGCCGCCGCTATGATGATTATCAGCATCATGTTGCTGTCCGAGTCTTTTTCCTCGGGCGCTTCTGTCGCGGGCGTTTCGCCGTCGCCGGCTTCCGCCTCTGTTTCGTTTTGGGCCGCTGCCGCCGCCGCTTCATCCGCCGCCGCCTTTTCGGCTGCCGCCGCTTCATCTGCCGCCGCCTTCTCGGCTGCCGCGGCTTCCGCCGCCGCTTCTTTTTCGGCTGCCGCCGCGTCTTTTGCCGCCTGGACCGCGGCCGCGGTTCTCGCGGGGGTGAAGGCGAAGTCGTTTGCCGCTTGTTCGGAATCGAAGAACGCTATGTACTCGACATAGATCGTGTCGCCGGTTTTGGCGTGCCCGCCGCTCTCTTCATAGTACATGAAATCGAGGCGCAGCGCGGTGATGTCGCCGTGCCAGTGGTCGGGGTAGACATCCGGGTCTTCCACGTCCGCAGGGCGTTTCGGGTAATATTTTTTGCACTGGTCAGTGACGTTGAACACGTATTTCGTATAGTCGCTGTTCGGGTTGATGTCGAAAGTGACCGAACTCTCGACGTGGTAGCCTTTGCTCGGCGATTCGAAATGTATCTCGAAACCGGGCGCGTTGCTGGGGTTCTTGATCCCGAGCGCTATCCATTGGTGCGTGTCGGCGTTGACGCCAAGGTCGCCGAAGCCCGTGATGCTTTCGTACAGGTCTCCCATCGTGCCCGTGCCCTCGGGGTCGTCCGCCGGGTCGTATCCGTCCACGCACTCTGCGAACAGCACCCATCTGTCCCCGTCGGCAACCATGGCAAATTCGCCCTGCCCGCCCGAAGAGTTGCCCAAAACGTCGTCCACCCAGTCATACTTCGAAAAGTCGATGACAACCGGATCCGCCGCGGATGCGGCGAAAGTGAATATCCCGCAAAGCAAGGCCGCTATGGCCGCAAATGAAATCGCCTTGGATATGTTCGATTTTCTTAACATAAATACCACCTTTTTTGATTTAAAATTATATAGATCCTTTGCATTTGCAATTATACATCATATTCAAAAAAAAGTCAACACTTTTTTTTGTTTATAAAAAATTTACGCAAATGAATATAATTCGTTATAACGGTGGTATATAATGTAAATCAACGACGACGACCATATGGAGGGCAGTTTATGAAAAAAACAATATCGCCATTTGTGCTCGCGGCATTCTTTTGCTTTTTCGCCATGTTTTTGTTTTCCTGCGGGGAACCGGGAAGCCCCGGCGAAAAAAGCGAAACGGCCGAGAAAGAAAGCGGGGCGGCAGAGCCTAAACCCGAGGAAGGCGACCGAGAACCCGCAGAGCGGCTGCAGCCGGATTTGCCCGAAGCGAAATTCGACGGATATGAGATGAACTTTCTCACAAGAAACGAAAAGCACATGATTTTCGTCTCGAAGGACATTTTCGCCGCTGAGGAAAACGGGGACGCGGTAAACGACGCGGTGTATAGGCGAAACAGCGTGATCGAAGACAGATACGGCATAAAGATAGCGGCGGAAGCAGTCGAAAACCCATATACATTCATACAGAAGCTCATAAGTTCGGGGGATTGCCCCTATGACGCGATGATCGAAGCCACGATTGGCAGCGTGACCCTTTCGGCCAAAAATATGTTGGTGAACCTAAAAGTTGTCCCGCACCTCAATTTTGAAAAGCCGTGGTGGGACCAAACTCTCACAAAAGAACTCGCCATCGCGGGCAAGCTTTTTTGCAACGTGAGCGACCTTATCATAGCTGACAAGGACGGCACCTGGGGGCTGCTGTTCAACAAAAACATCATGAAAGACTACGGGCTCGAAGACCCCTACAAGTTGGCCGAAAGCGGCAAATGGACTATCGACAGGTTCTTCGAAATGAGCAAGGGCGTTTCTGTGGATCTGAACGGCGACGGCAAATACGACGTCACGGAGGACAAATTCGGTTTTGCGACCGAACCCTACAACATATTCGTCATGATCGTAGGGGCAGGTTGCCGGATCGCCGAAAAGGACGGAAGCGATTGGCCCGTTATGTCCGCGAACAACGAGCGTTTTCTGGCAGCTTACGAAAAAGCGGTCGGCATAGACAAGGACATATCCACCATAAATGCCGCAAGGGTGACCGGGGCGGCTTCGGGCGACCCGTTTTACGGGGGGATCATCCCGGCCTTCGACGACGGGAGGATAATGTTCTACATGGGCAGTATGGCGCTTGTGCCGCTGTTTCGCGGGATGGAGCAGGATTTCGGCATATTGCCGATACCCAAATACGACGATGCGCAGGAAAAATATTGCACCACGATGAGCGTCTACAACAACGGCGCGATATTCATACCCGCCACAAACGACAACCTTGAAAGGACGGGGATACTCCTCGAAGCGCTTTCGGCGGAATCGAAATATACCCTGCGCCCCGCCTATTACGACATCACGCTCAAGACGAAGCTGTCAAGGGACGATGAATCCTCCGCAATGCTGGATATATTGTTTTCCAACCGCATAATCGACGTGGGCGCGACGTACAATTTCGGCGGGGTTCTCGACCTTGTCACGGGGGGGAAGGACAATTTCATTTCGGGGTACGAGAAGCTCGAGCAAAAGGCGAACGCGGCGATACAAAAGCTCATCGAGCAGTTCGATTGACGAGTTGTCAGTTATCAGTTATCAGTTGTCAGCGGAACGAGGGGAACTACTAACTGAAAACTGACAACTGAAAACTAAAAAAACCGGAGGTTTTTAAATGTTTGAGATATTGGAATTCGGGCTTTGCAACAAATTTTTCCCGGGCGGAATTCCGCAGCTGATAATCGGGTTCTTTGCGGTTTTTGCCGCAGGCTACCTGCTTGGCAGCCTTGATTTCGGCGTGATAATTTCCAAGGCGCTGTATCGCGGCGATGTCAGGGAGCATGGCAGCGGCTCTGCCGGGATGACCAACGTGCTGCGAACTTACGGAAAGCTGCCCGCCGCGCTGACGGTTTTGGGGGATGGGGCCAAGACCGCCGCCGCGATCATGGTGGGCGCGCTGGTTTTGGGATCGCACAGCACCGGTTTTTATGTGCACGAAGGGGTTACATATTCGAACATAGACGCGCTTCTCCGCGCCGTCTCGCAGCTGTACGGCGAAAATGTGCCGGATCAGATCCCGGGGGTTGCGGCATATGCGGGGTATGCGGGGATGTACATAGGGGGGCTGGCCGCGATTGTGGGCCACGCCTTCCCGGTTTACTACAAATTCAAGGGGGGCAAAAGCGTGATCGCCACTTTCGTGACGGTTTTGTTCACCGCCCCGCTCGTGGCTTTGATTTGCCTGATGTTCTTTGCCACCGTGGTCGCAGTCACCAAATATGTTTCATTGGGCTCGATTATGAGCGTCATCGTCTACCCGCTGGTGCTGTACAGGTCCGCCGGGCCGGGGCTTTTCAACCTGATTGCGATATTCATCATGCTTTTTGTCGTTTTCTTGCACAGGGCGAACATACTCAGGCTCGTGAACGGCAAGGAAAACAAAATAAGTTTCAAAAAGAAGGGCGAAAAAAATTGAAATGCGCATAGAATGCAAAAATTTATCGTATGTATACGGCAAAAGCACGCCTTTTGAAAAAGTGGCGCTGGATGCCGTGGATCTGACCATAGAGCCCGAATTGGTGACCGGCCTGATCGGGCACACGGGTTCGGGGAAATCCACGCTCGCGCTGCTTTTATGCGGGTTGCTCCGGCCCACGGAAGGCAGCATCTTCATCGGCGGAGAGGAGACATACAGGGCGGAGCGGCCTGGGAACAAAAAACGGCGCGGCGCCAAAAGGCAAAACAGAAAAAGCTCCGAAAAGATGAAATTCAAAGCGGGGATAATATTCCAGTACCCCGAATACCAGCTTTTCGAGGAAACCGTCTACAAGGACATAGCCTACGGCCCCTTGAACATGGGGCTCTCAAAAGAAGAAGCGGATAAAAAAGTGCGCGAAGCGGCTAAGTTCGCGGGGCTGTCGGATGCGATGCTCGAAGCCAATCCCTTCGAGCTTTCGGGGGGGCAAAAAAGGCGCGCGGCGATAGCGGGGGTCATGGCGATGGATCCGCCGATATTGATACTCGACGAGCCCGCGGCGGGCCTCGACCCAAAGGGCAGGGCCGAAATACTGGGCGGCCTGTGCGAATACCGCAAGGCGACAAAAAAAACCATGATAATGATTTCCCACTCGATGGAGGATATGGCGAAATATGCGGACATGGTGCATGTATTAAAACAGGCGAAGGCATATATGTACGGCACTGTCGGGGAAATATTCTCGAAAGCCGGCCGCCTGAAAGAAGCGGGGCTCGATGTCCCGCAGATAACGGAGCTGTTTTTGGAGCTCGAGCGCCGGGGGCTCAAGGCGGGACAGGGGGTTTATGATCTCGGAAAAGCGAAGGACAAAATAGTAAAATTGTTAAAAGGGGCTGGCGGCGGATGCTAAACGACATAACGCTCGGGCAATATTTCCCGGGGACGTCGATAGTCCACAGGCTCGACCCCCGCATGAAAATCATAATTGCCGTGATCTACATAACGGCGGTTTTTTTGGCTTCCGACATATATGCCCTGTCCGGGGTTTTTTTGGTAAATATGCTGGTGATCGTTTTGTCGGGGATACCCTTTTCGATAATTTTGAAAGCGCTCAAACCGCTGATCTTCATCATCGCGTTCACTTTTGCCGTAAATGCGTTCATGTCGCCCGGTGAAACGCTGATCTTCGAATTCGGATTTTTGAAAATCTATTCAGACCGCTTGGCATATGCCGTATTCATGGTCATGCGGATAGTCAGCCTGGTTTCGGCGACTTCGGTTTTCGTGTCCTACACCACTTCGCCCACCATGCTCACCGAAGCGATAGAACAGCTTCTGTCGCCGCTGAAAAAAATAAAGGCGCCGGTCCACGAATTCGCCATGATGATGACGATAACGCTGGGCATGATCCCGGTCCTGATAGAGGAAACCGAGAAAATCATAAACGCGCAGAAGGCGCGGGGCGCGGATTTTTATTCGGGCAACATACTAAAGCGCGCGAAGGCGCTCATACCCGTGCTCATCCCTCTCATAGTCTCGGCTTTCAAGAGGGCGGATGAGCTGGCCACCGCGATGGAGTGCAGGTGCTACAGGGGGGGCAAAGGGCGCACGAAACTCAAACAGCTGAAATATTCGGCGAAGGATCTGGCTGCTTTTGCCCTGTCCGCGCTTTTTGTGGCGGCGGTGGTCGTTTTGCCGAAATTAATGTAAAATTTCCCGCTTTTTCCGCTTTGCTATTGATTTTTTTTCTGCATTGGTGTATAATGCAGATATTGAAACTAAAATTTCGGGGTGGATCGGTTTGAGGCAGTACAGCGTCACCAAAAATGTCGAAATAATAAACGAAATCATCGAAATAGAAGCCGGCGCGCAGGAAATGATGAAAAACGCGAGGCGCGAAGAAGAAAGGCTCCAAGAAACAATATCCGGGATACTGGAGGAATACAGCGTCGAGCAGAATAGGCTCGCCCTCGAGAACATAAAATCATTCGGGTTTTTCGAAGAGAGCGCGGCAAAAAAAGAGACAGACCGCATATATCGCGAAAATGGGCAAAAGCTGGAAAAACTCAAAAAAATAACGGATGAGAATATGGATGCATGGATCGACGAGATATATGCGTTCGTGACGGCGCCCACCGAGATTTCATGAACATATCCTAAAGAAAGAAAGGCGCGTGAGCTATGCCGCTTTTCAAATATGAGGCGGTCGCCGCCAAATGCAAATGCCTTTACGGGAAGCTTCTTGGCGGGGGCGATTACGAAAACCTGCTGAGGTGCGCCGACGTCTCGGATGTTGCGGGGTATCTTTACGAAAACACCGCTTACCGGGAATTTCTCGACGTTTCCGATTTGAGGAGAATCAACAGGAACAAACTCGAATATTACATAAAAAAAAGCCTGCTGTACGATTACATCAAAATGTTTAAGTTCACCTGCGGCAACCAGCGGCATTTCATCAAGTTGCTCATGGCGAAATACGAACTCGAATACATATTGAAAGTTTGGCGCGAGTACGTTTGGAAAAATATAGAAAACAACCCCATCCCCAAAAAAAACGACGACTATTTTTTAAGCGAGGGGATACTCGAAATACAGGCGATATACAAGGACAACCCGCGCATAGACCTCGAAGCCCTAAAAAACATCGCGACTGCCGGGCAGTTCATGGGAGCCATAAAGAACAGCGATTTCTTCTACATTTTCGAAAAGCACATAAGCGAAGACATATCCAAAAACTATACCACGATAGAAACGGCGGTGTACGACGAATATTACAAGATACTGTACGACGGGGCCAAGATGTTCGAGAAAGCGACAGCCGACAGAATCCGGGACTCCATAAGCACCCGGGCGGATCTGACGAATTTGTGCAGGATATCGAGGCTTAGGTTCAGTTTCAGGGCCGCTCCCGCCGAAATCGCCCCGCTGCTCGCCCCCCTCAGAAACAAGCTCAAGGACGGCGACATAGAAGCGCTTTTAAATTGCGGGGACAAAGAAAGCTTTCTTTCGTACTGCCAGGCGTATTTGCACTACGGCAAAAAACAGCGATTTTTCGGTTTCGAATCGTTGGCCGCGTACATGAATTCCTTCATGTACGGATATTGCAAATCGGGGGCGGCGTCCACGGGCTTTGAAATCGTGGCGCGATATTTCCAGTTGAAGGAATTTGAGATAATGAACCTTTTTTACCTGACGGAAGGCATAAGGTACAAAATGCCGCCGGATTACATAAGAAAAAACATATACGGATCAAACGATCCCGCTAAGGGAAGGGGATAGTTGGCGTGGCGGTGACCAAATTGAAATTGATGAACATATCGGGCGGCCTCGGGGAATTTCTGGCCGTTTTGAATATGTGCGCCACTGACCCGTATGTCCACGTCGAAGACGCTTCGTCCGTGATACAGGGGATAAAGGGTTTGAGCGCCTCAGATGAGGAAAACCCGTACAAGGAGATTTTGGCGGGTTTGGAGGCTTTGGCCGCCGCTGCGGGAATCGAGTTTTCCGACAAGCAAAAAAACCCGGCAAATGCCGGCGCTTTGGAAATCGTGCCGGATTTCGACGGGCAAGAGGCGCAAATCGCGGTAAAAGGCTGCGCGGACAGGCTGAAGGAAAAAAACGACGAAATAAACGCCGCAAATATTTCGGTGACCGAAAACCAAAAAGTTTTGGGGCAGCTCGACCATGTGGGCGACATATCGGCGAATTTGGACGCGCTTTTCAATTTCGAATTCGTCAAGTTCCGCTTCGGGCATATGCCGAGGGAAGCCTACGACTCCATAGCGGTTTACGGCGTGGCGGATACGGACGACGTTTTCTTCATACCCTCTTCCGTGGAAAAAAACGAAGTTTGGGGGATATATTTCACCCCTAGGGCGAAAAGCGAAAAAGTGGACTCGATGTTCTCGATACTTCACTTCGAAAGGGTGAGGATATCGGAAAAAGCACACGGAACCCCGGAGAACGCGAAAATCGAGCTCACAAAGGAAATAGAGTCGCAAAAAGAGAAAATAGGGCTTCTGAAAGCGGAAATGGCGGGGATCATATCCGAGGCGGAAGGATTGCTCGGGCGCTATTGCGAAAAACTTTGCTTGCTGTTGGAAATATACGAGCTGAAAAAAAAGGCCGTGCGCACGAGCGCCGGTTTCCACCTCATGGCTTGGGTTCCCGAATCCCACATGAAAGAGTTTTCAAAAAAACTCTTGAAATTTTCCACGACGGAATCCTCGGTGAATTCGCCTTCCGACGTGCCCTACATAACCCCGCCCACATTGCTCAAAAATTTCATCTTGTTCAGGCCTTTCGAACAGTTCGTGAAAATGTACGGCTTGCCGCTGTACAACGAAATAGACCCAACGCCGTTTCTGGCGCTGACGTACATACTGTTTTTCGGGATCATGTTCGGGGATCTGGGCCAAGGGCTGGTCATTTCTTTGGCCGGGTTCCTGTTATGGGGGCTCAAAAGGGTGAACCTCGGCAGGATTGCGGGAATTTTGGGGCTGTCGTCGGCTGCTTTCGGGTGCGTGTTCGGGTCGGTGTTCGGCCTTGAGGACGTAATATCCGGATATAACCCGCTCGAGCATATAAACACGGTGCTGATCGCGGCCGTCGGGCTCGGGGTGGCCACGGTGAGCGGGGCGGCGGTCGCCAACATCATCAACGGGATAAAACAGAAAAATGTCGAAAAGGCGCTGTTTTCCCAAAACGGGCTGGCGGGGCTGGTGTTCTATTGGGCGGTGATATTGGCGGGGCTGGTGGCGCTGAAATTTTTGCCTCCGGCAATTTCCGTGGCGGCGCTTGTTGGGCTTGCGGCGCTTTGCGCGCTTTTGATATACCTGAAAGAGCCGCTGGCGAATTTGGTTATGCGCAAATCCAATGTAATCCCGCATAATCCCGGGGAATTTTTCGTGATTGGCCTTTTTGAGCTTTTTGAAATCGTCCTGTCGTTTCTGACAAACACGGTTTCGTTTATAAGGGTGGGGGCATTCGCCCTGAACCATGTGGGAATGATGAGCGTGGTGATGCTGCTCGCCCAAACTTCCTCCGGCGGCAGGAATTTGGCGGTGGTGGCCGTGGGCAACGCCGTCGTGATCGCGCTCGAGGGGCTGATTGTGGGAATACAATGCCTGAGGCTGCAATATTACGAAATATTCGGGAGATTTTTCGAAGGCAGCGGGCGGGAGTTTGCCTCCGGCGAAATTTCGAGGAAAAAATAACGCATAACTACTATATGTAAAGAGGTGTGATCATATGGGAATTTATTCTGTTGCAATCATTGCCGTTTTGTTCGCGGCCGCGTTTTCGCCCATGGTTTTGGCCGGGCTGAACGTCTTCAAGAAAAGAACCTCCAAAAAAGCCGCCCTGATTGCAAACATCGTTTCGGTGTTTTCGCTGTGCGCGCTGATTTTTTCGCTATCTGCGGCAAATGTGGCTCTTGCCTCCGATATGCCGGCGGAAAGCGGAGAAAACGGGCAGGAAGCGGTTTCGGGGCTGAGCATGGGTTCGGGGCTCGGGATGCTCGCCGCGGCGCTCGCCACGGGGATGAGCGGGCTCGGGGGCGGGATTGCGGTTGCTTCTTCGGGGGCGGCGGCCATCGGGGCCATATCGGAAAACCCCAAGGTTTTCGGCCAGGCGCTCATATTCGTCGCCTTGGCCGAGGGCGTGGCGCTTTACGGGCTGATCATATCGCTGCAGATATTGGCCAAACTGTGACGGGAGTGGTTTAAAATTGAAAATGTTTGTCCTAAGCGACAACAGCGACACTTGGGCGGGCATGAGGCTCGCGGGGGTCGATGGGGCGATACTGCACCAAAAAAAAGAAGTCGAGGAAAAAATAAAGGAGCTTTTGAAATCCGATGAGGTGGGCGTGATCCTCATAACCGAGAAGCTCAGGCTGCTTTGCGGCGAGTATGTCAACAACGTCATGCTCGAGCGCAAAACGCCCCTGTTTTTGGAAATACCGGACCGGCACGGTTTCGGCCGCTCGAAAACCTCCATCACGGATTACATCAAGAAATCGATAGGCCTTAAAATTTAGTTTTCAGCGGGACGAGGGGAACGAAAGGAACTATTAACTGACAACTGACAACTCGCAAAGGAGGGTCTTGCATGGCGCTGAGCAGCGGGGATAAGCTGAAAAATTTTGCCGAAGCGGTGACAGGCGACGCAAAACAGATATGCGGGCAAATCGAGCAGCAGGCGAAAAAAGAGCTCCAGGAGAAGACAAAAGCGGGCAAGGCAAAAATCTTGGCCGAAACGCAGGAATATATACATCGCGAAACGGAAAAAATAAAAAAAGAAAAAAGCTTGGAAATTTCGAAAGCCAACATAAAGGCAAGGCAGGAATATTTCAAATACGGCGACGCGGTTTCATCCCAAGTTTTTTTGTCCGTGCAAAAAAAACTGTCCGCATTCATAAAATCCGGGAGCTACACAGACTACCTTTTGCAATCGTGCAAAAACGTGCTCGAAAAAACCGGGGCGGATGTGGGAATATTCTATATGCCCGACGACGAAAAGACGATGGAAACAGTGAAAGCCGAACTCGAAAACGGCTTTGACTTGGCAAAAACGGAATTCATAAAAGACGAGACGATAAAAGGCGGCGGCTTGCGGTTTTTTGACCATGCGAAAAACGTATTGATAAACGATGTCTTCGAGGAAAAAACAGAACGCGCCAAAGAATTGCTGAATTTTATCATAAGCCCCCATTTTACCTCCGTGAAATAAATAGATTAAGGAGGATAAAAAGTGCAACAAAACGGACAACTCAAAATATACGGGATAAACGGGCCCGTGGCGACTATTTTGGGCCGTACCGGGCTCGGAATGGCTGAAATGGTTTTTGTCGGGAAAAAAAGGCTGATCGGAGAAGTCATAAGCATTTCCGGGGAAAAAACCACCATACAAGTCTATGAAAACACTGCGGGGCTTCGTTCCGGCGAACCGATTGAAGCCACGGGGCATCCCATACGCGCCACGCTCGGCCCCGGGATGCTGGCCAACATCTACGACGGCATACAGCGCCCGCTGAAAGTGATCGAAAACATATCGGGCGCATACATCGCGCCCGGGATGGACCTGCCCGGGATAGATTTCGAAAAAAAATGGAAGATCGAGGTTCTGGCGAAAGAAGGGGATATGCTGAAAGCCGGGGACATATATGCGAAATGCGCGGAAACTTCGGTGGTGGAGCACAGGTTCATGGTGCCGCACGGCCTTTCGGGGATCGTCCGGTCGGCCAAACCGGACGGCGAATATGTTGCAACCGACGAAATTTTGCAGCTTGCGACAGATTTGGGCGAAACTGCAGGAATCGCCTTAAGCGAGAAGTGGCCTATAAGAAAACCGCGCCCGGCAAAGCAGCGGCTCGCCCCCGAAACGCCTTTGATTACCGGGCAAAGGGTGATAGACACGCTTTTTCCGATAGCCAAAGGCGGTGCGGCCGCGATCCCGGGGGGTTTCGGCACCGGAAAAACAATGCTCCAGCACCAACTCGCAAAATGGAGCGACGCGGACATAATCGTCTATGTGGGATGCGGCGAGAGGGGCAACGAGATGACGCAGGTGCTCGAGGAGTTTTCGGAACTTGTCGACCCCAAAACCCAAAAAAGCATGCTCGAGCGCACCGTCTTGATCGCCAACACCTCGAACATGCCGGTGGCGGCGAGGGAAGCCTCGATTTATACGGGCATAACGATCGCCGAGTATTACCGGGACATGGGATACAACGTCGCGATAATGGCGGACTCCACGTCCAGATGGGCGGAAGCGCTCAGGGAAATTTCGGGGCGGCTCGAGGAAATGCCCGCCGAAGAGGGATTTCCCGCATATCTGCCTTCGAGGCTTTCCGCCTTTTACGAGAGGAGCGGAATGGTTAGGACGCTGGGGGGCAGGATGGGGTCGCTGACTATAATCGGGGCGGTTTCCCCGCAGGGAAACGATTTTTCCGAACCGGTGACCCAGAACACGAAACGTTTTGTCAGGTGCTTTTGGGCGCTGGAAAAAGCTCTGGCATATTCGAGGCATTACCCTGCGATAAACTGGAATACGAGCTACAGCGAATACCTCGCGGAGCTTGACGGCTGGTTTTCGGAAAATGTGAACCCGGAGTTTTGCAAATACCGCGCCAGGATGAAAAACATACTGGGCGAAGAGAACCGGCTCATGGAAATAGTCAAGCTGATTGGCAGCGATCTGTTGGCCGACGACCAGAAACTGATCCTCGAAATCGCGAGGGTGATACGCTCGGGATTTTTGCAGCAGAACGCCACCCACACAAACGACGCCTACGTGCCAATACAGAAACAGTATCTCATGCTCGAAGCGATAATAAAACTCTACGACAGGGCAAAAGAACTCATATCCCGCTCGGTGCCCGTTTCGCAGCTCAAAGACAGCGGGGTTTTCGATATGCTCATACGTTCGAAATACGAAATACCAAACGACAAGCCGGAAATGTACGGCGAGCTTTGGGGCAATCTGGAAAAAAAGATAAAAGAGATCGAGGACAGGTACAGCATATGAAAAACAACATTATCAAAAAGGAGATGCTTTTATGAAAAATAAAAAAGAATTGAGGATTTTTTGGCTTTCTATCTTTGCCGTTTTGGCGGCGCTCACGGTTGCATTAGCTTCATGCGCGGACAAACCGGATGCAGGCGGCAGCGAAAACCAGGGCGCACAGGATGCGGGCGGCGGCGAGCATGAGGGCGATGGCGAAACGCAGGCCGGAATCGACAAAAGGCAAGCGGTCTTGGATATGTACCAAAATCCCGGGGAGGATTTCGGCGGGCATAAATTCAGGATAATGCTCAGAGAAGAGGAATATTACAACGCGAAAGATATGTACACCGAAGAAGAAAGCGGCGAGCCGGTAAACGACGCCGTGTATAAAAGGCGCATGGAAGTCGAAAATATGCTGAATATGAACTTCGCGCCTTTATGGGTGCCCTACGGAAGCCAGCCCGCAGCCATAAAAAAATCCGTTTTGGCGCAGGACGGCGCCTATGAGGCGATTATAACAAGCTTCGACTATTCCTATCAGGCGGCAAAATCCGGCTATTTCGCAGATCTTGCCCTCATAGCCGGTCTCGATCTTTCCAAGCCGTGGTGGGACCAAAACATTATGCAGGAAACCTCGGTGATGAACAAAATCTATTACGCGACGGGGGACATCACCGTAGTCGACAACGACGGGACATGGCTGATGATGTTCAATAAGGATATGCAAAAATCGTTCGGGCTTCCCGACATATACGAAATAGTGAAAAACGGGGAATGGACTCTCGACACACTCACGGAACTCAGCAAAGGCGTCACGCTTGATCTCAACGGGGACGGAAAAATCGGAAAGGACGATCAGGTGGGCATGGCGACCACATCCGATTCCATACGGAGCTTCTTTTTCTCGACCGGCTCGAGGATATTGAGAAAAGATGCGAACGATGTGCCGTATTTTGCCTTTGACAGCGAAAATGTGCTGGCTAATTTTGAAAAAATATATGAAATTTTCAGGGGGGCTGACAATTTTGTCATGCTCGCCGACGACATCGGGGGCTGGACGGTCACACAGGCGGCATTTCTTGAAAACAGAGCTTTGTTTTACGCGGAAGTTATGTTCCATTTGAGCAGTTTGAGGAACATGGATACCGATTTCGGAGTGGTACCGCTTCCGAAAGCGAACAAAGAGCAGGCGGATTATTGCACGAATATCCACAGGTATGCTTCAGCCGCCGCATCCATTCCAATCGGCGCAAGCGACGAGGACAACAGGAGGGCCGCTGTCATACTCGAAGCGATGGCATATGAGGGATTTAAATACCTTACGCCCGCCTACTACGATATTTCGCTTAAAACGAAATACGCCCGCGACGACGATTCTTCCGAAATGTTGGACCTCATACTTGCGGGGCGTTCCGCGGATTTGGGGTATGTGGGAAACCTCGGCGGATTTCTTGAAGCCATCGTTTCGGATGTGGTCGGCAAAAAGGCTGCGCTCGCCTCCACAATAGAAAAGAATCTGCCGAAACTGAACACCGAGCTGGAGAAAATAATAGAAATTTACGAAAATCTGCCGTAAGGCGCATAATCAAATAACAAAAAGGGGAATTTTTTCTTCAATATCATGAAAAACAACATAGAATATGTCGGATTGTCGCAGATAAACGGGCCGCTTGCCGTAATCGAGGGGCTTGAGGGCGAATGCTACGAGGAACTCGTCGAAATAACGGACGGCGCGAAAAAACGGCTGGGCAGGATAATACAGATAGAGGGCGACAAAGCGGTTATCCAGGTTTTCGAGGGCACGGACGGGCTTTCGCTGGGCAACACGCGCACAAGGCCGACGGGCCGCACCATGGAGCTTTCCGTGAGCCGCGATATGCTCGGCCGGGTTTTCGACGGCGTGGGGCGGCCCATCGACGGCTACGGCGACATATTCGCCGAAGCGAAGCTCGACATAAACGGGAGCGCGATGAATCCCGTTTCGAGGGACTACCCGAAGGATTATATAAGCACCGGGATATCTTCCATCGACGGTTTGGCGACGCTCATAAAAGGCCAGAAGCTGCCCATATTCTCCGGTTCCGGCATGAGCCACAACGAGCTCGCGGCGCAGATCGTCCGGCAGGCGAATGTGGAAGGCTCGGATTACGCGATAATCTTCGCCGCCATGGGGGTAAAAAACGACGTGGCGCAGTATTTCATGCGTTCCTTTGAGGAAACCGGGGCGCTTCCGAGGGTGACCATGTTCATGAACTTGGCAAACGACCCAATAATCGAGAGGATAACCGCCCCGCGCTGCGCGCTTACGGCGGCGGAATTTCTGGCCTCGAGGTATGGGATGGACGTTTTGGTGATTATGACCGATATGACTTCATACGCCGAGGCGCTTCGCGAATTTTCCTCGGCCAAAGGCGAAATACCCGGGAGAAAAGGCTATCCGGGCTATCTGTACTCGGATTTGGCGTCGCTCTATGAAAGGGCCGGAAAAATAAAAAACGTAAAGGGATCAATCACGCAGATACCGATATTGACCATGCCAAACGACGATATCACGCACCCGGTGCCCGATTTGACGGGGTATATAACCGAGGGGCAAATCGTTTTGTCGCGCCCACTCGAGCAAAGCGGGGTTTATCCGCCGGTTTCGGTGCTCCTGTCGCTGTCGCGGCTGATGAAGGACGGAATCGGGGCGAAATACACGAGGGACGACCATTCGGCGGTGGCGAACCAGCTGTACGCCTCATACGCGAAAGTGGAGGAAGCGAGATCCCTGTCGGCGGTCATCGGCGAAGAGGATTTGTCTGCTGCCGACAAATTGTACATCGAGTTCGGGCGCAAATTCGACGGAATGTTCTTAAATCAATCAAAGGCTGACAACAGGGCGATAGGCGCCACTTTGGACTTGGGCTGGGAATTGCTGTCGATTTTGCCCGAAGAGGAACTCGACAGGATAGACCCGAAACTCATGGAGCGAAAATACAAAAAGGCGAAACCTGCGGAAGGAAGCGAGGCCTAATTATGCGCGGCGAAGTGTTCCCGACGAAAAGCAACCTGCTCCAGACAAAACGCTCGCTCGAACTCGCAAAAGTGGGCTATGAGCTGCTGGACAAAAAAAGAAACATAATGCTGCGCGAGATGACTTACCTCTTGCGGGACGTCGAGGGCGTGCAGGAAAAAATAGACGCCACGTTTGCCGATGCCTACGCCTCATTGCAAAGGGCGAATTTCACCGTGGGGCAAAGGGAAATATTGAACATAGCGAACTACAACGCCGTCCCCGACGACATATCGATCCGTTTTAGGTCGGTCATGGGCGTGGAATTGCCCGTGGTGAACTATGCGGAGCCGAAACTGGAATTGAATTACGGCTTCGCCTTCACAAATTCGGACGTGGACGATGCTTACATAAAATTCTTGGAGGTTAAACGCCTCACCGCGACGCTCGCCGCAGTCGAAAACAGCGTGTACCGGCTCGCCTTCGCGATAAAGCAAACGCAAAAAAGGGCGAACGCGCTAAAAAACATAGTGATCCCGAACCTCGAGCAGACTATGCATTTCATAACCGGGTACCTCGAGGAAAAAGAGAGGGAGGCGTTCACTGTGCTGAAAATGATAAAAGGAAAAAAGTGAAACCGGATCTGAATTTTTAGGAGATAATATGGAATTTATCAAAAATAACGGCGATGAAAGGACAAAAGGCCATATGGAAAATCAAAAAAAGTTTGAAGAAATAGAACAAGCGGCAAAAAACGGGACATATCTGTACGATCTAAAAGATCAATTCAAGGATTATGTATACGATTTGTCAAAAAAGGCCTTCGAGAAAGGCGATGCGGACAGGGACGCGGTGGCGGACAGGCAGAGCCTGAAAGAAAGGCAGGAATATGTGAGGCGGGCCTTTATCGAGGCGGTCGGCGGGTTGCCGGAGCCCTCAGGAGAGCTCGCGGCGCAGATCACGGGAACGCTTCATTTCGATGGCTACAGGGTGGAAAAGATCATATACCAGCCGCGCGAGAGGGTATATGTGACCGCGAATATGTACATACCCGACGGCATCTCCGGCAAAACCGGGGCGGTCATATTCGTATGCGGGCATTTGATGCAGGGAAAACATGACCCGGAATACCAAACCGTTTGCCAATATTTCGTGAGGGCGGGGCTGGTGGTGTTCGCGCAGGATCCGATCGGACAGGGCGAGCGCTTCAGCTACATAGACGCCAAAACCGGCAAAACCACTGTAAATCCGTGCGTTGAAGAGCACGATTACGCGGGCTTCCAGTGCAGCGCGCTCGGGAAGGGCATCGCCCGCTATTTCGTGCACGATACGATGCGCGCAATCGATTACCTCGCCACGCGCCCAGAGGTCGATCCCGGCAAAATAGGCATAACGGGCAATTCCGGCGGAGGCACGCAGTCGAGCATGATGATGCTCTCTGAGCGCCGCCTCGCCGCCGCCGCCCCGGGAACTTTCATCATGAACCGCGAGTATTACATGAAAACGGGGCAGGCGCAGGACAGGGAGCAGATATGGGACGGATTCAGCGAGCTCGGCGTCGATCACGAGGACATTATTTTGTCGATGGCGCCCAAGCCCGTTTTGATGCTCGGGGTGGTGCACGATTTTTTCCCGATAGAGGCGACCGAAAAGACATATGTCCGGTGCCGGCGCCTTTGGGAGATGTGCGACAAGGGGGAGAGCCTGGAGCGTTTTTACGACGACTGCGACCATCACTACACGCGCACAATGGCAAAAAAGGCGGCCGGATTTTTCGCGCGGCACCTGCTCGGCCGCAAAATCGAAGAATCGCATTTCGACGACCGCCAAATAGAAGCAGTAAAACCCGAAACCCTGCACTGCACGCCCACCGGGCAGGTGATGACGAGCTTTTCGGACGCATGGGCGGTTTACGATTCTAACAATGCGGAACAAAAAGCGCTCGCAGACGAAAGAAGCAGTGAAAGCGTGGAGCGGCGCAATGCCCGAAAAGAAGGGGCCGCAAAGTTTTTGCGCGAGCGGGCGTGCAAAAACAGGAGGCCGGCCACGGGGCATTTTTTGAAACGCTGGATGGGCGAGAGGCAAATAGGCGGCATATGTGCGGAGGGCTATCTCTGGATGTCGCATGAAGATATGATAAACGGCGCGGTGGTTTTCAGGCACAGGGAAAACGCCGGGAAAAAACTTCCGGTGACGCTCGCCTTATGGCGCGGCGGCTCATATAATCTGTCGGAGCACGCAGATTTCATCGAACAGGCCTGCGGCGATAACAGGGCCGTTTTCGTGCTGGACATCACGGGAAACGGCATCGCGAGCCAGCGGACGCTTTCGCCGAATTCCGCCGACCCGTATGACAACTACAGCGTGATGTACAAACTAAACGACGACCTCGCGTGGCTGAACGACAGCACTGCCGCGCTTAGGATATATGATATACTGCGGATTTTGGACATCATAGAGGAAAACGCGGACAAAAGTCTGTTTGATATCCAAGATGCCGAAATATATACAAGCGGGAGATATTCCGTATACGCGGACATGGCGAAGTTCATCGACGGCAGGATAAAAAAAGTCAGCTCCGACCGGCCGCTTGAAAGCTATGCGGACTTGATCCAAAAAAAATTTTATGACACCAAAGACATCGCCGGGCTCATACTGCCAAAATTTATGGACTATGCGGACATAGATGAGCTGCGGGCCTGGAGCGGCGCGGAATAGAAAAGAGGGGTTTTTATGGATAATTTGCATTTGCTGAAACAAGAATTCGCGCAGATGAAAAAAAGCCGGCAGGGTCTTCCCAACATATGCGACTGCCTGATGCACGAGGGATACAGAAAGCATTACGGCGAAGACGCCCTGACCGCGAAAGCATACGCCACGGCAAATCTATTCGTCTCGCACAAAAAACATATCTACGAAAACGACCTGATCGTAGGCTCCATATACGGAAAATTTTCGGACAAATACGCGCCCGCGGAGCGGGAGCGCGCGGCGAGGGTAGCGGGAAGCTACGGCAAAAACAGCTTTTGGACCAATGCGGACCATTTTGCCCCGGACTACGAGACCCCGCTTAAAATCGGGGTGGGCGCAATGATCGGGAAGATAAAGAAATCGATGGCCCGATATCAAAAAAATCCCAAAAAGCAAAAATTTCTAAACGCCGCGCTGATTTCGATGAGCGCCTTCTCCGGGATGATAGCCGGCTATGGGGAGGCGGCGCGAAAAAAGGCGCGGGAAAACGGCAGCGCCGAACTGCTTGAGGCGGCGGACATCTGCGAAAAAATAGCGCACCATAAACCCGAAAGCTTCCGGGAGGCATTGCAGCTTGTGTGGCTTATCCACCTCAGCTTTCTATACGAGGGGCGCTACGCGATGGCCTTGGGCAGGCTCGACAGTTATCTTTACCCTTTCTACAAAAAAGACAAAATCTCGCCGGAACGCGCCCTTGAGCTCGTCGAGTGCATGCTGTACAAAATACACGAGTCAAGCGTCTATTCGGGCGGCGACGACGTGGTGAACATCGCGATAGGCGGGGTCAAAAGAAACGGCGAGGACGCGGTAAACGAACTGAGCTACATCATCCTCGAAGCCGTGAAAAACTGCGGGGTGCCCGGCCCCAACCTGTCGGCGCGGATAAGCGCCAAAAACCCGGACAGATTTTTGGACGAATGCCTGAAGGTGATAGCCACCGGGATCGGATACCCCGCGCTGATGAACGACGAGGTGAATGTGGCCGCATTGTCGCGCTACGGCTACAAAACAGAGGACTGCCGCGACTACTGCATGGTGGGCTGCATAGAAAACTTCATCGCGGGCCGCCAGCCCCCCTGGTCCGACGGGCGCTTCAACTCGCCGATGTACATAGATTTGGCCTTGAACAACGGGACAAACACGATGATCGGCCTCGCGTCGGGCCCCGCTACCGGTGAGGCTTCGGATTTTCACACGATGGAAAAATTTTTAGAAGCGCTAAGGGCCCAGATGGAATGCGGGATCGCCGAATACATGGCAATATTCAACAACGAGGCGAGCCGCTATGACAAAACCATGTATTCGCAGCCGTACCTGTCATGCTACTGCCGCGACTGCATCGGGCGCGGGCTCGACATACGCGACGGCGGCGCATTGTACAAAAGTGCGCACTCCCCCTGCTGCATGGGCATCGGGACGGTCGCCGATTCGCTGGCGGCGATAGAGATGGCGGTGTACAAGGACAAAATAGCGACGCTTGAGGAGTTGCGCGACGCGCTCGCGGCTAACTTCGAGGGTTTCGGCGAGATGAAAAATTATCTTTTGAAAGCGCCGAAATACGGAAACGACGACGAAGTGGCCGACAAGTACGCGAAATGGTTCGTGGAGGCGCACTACGACCTGTACAGAAAACACAAAACTTTCGACGGCGGCGGGGTATATGTGGCAATAGCCTCAAATGTGGCCAACATACCCGCAGGATTGGAAGTGGCCGCCACGCCCGACGGGCGGGGCAGGGGAGAGCCGCTCAGCGACGCTTCCTCGCCCACTCACGGTATGGACAAAAACGGGCTGACCTCGGCGCTGCTTTCGTGCTCGAAGCCCGATTTCACCAAAGCGGCCTGCGGAACCGTACTGAACGTGAAATTCACCGACGAGATGCTTAAAGGGGAAGCGAGGAAAAAAATCGCCGATCTTTTCCGGGTGTACTTTGAGCGCGGCGGGCAGGAGGCCCAGATAAACTGCGTCTCGAAAGAAACGCTCGAAAAAGCCTCGAAAAACCCCGAAAACTATTCCGGCCTCGTGGTCCGCGTCTCGGGATTTTCCGCGTACTACACCCAGCTTTCGGCTCCGGTGCAAAAAGACATATTGGAGAGGACCGAATATTAGGGATGACGGCAAATGTTTTGCGGGGTATTGATCGTCAATTTGCAAAAACCAAAAATTTGGCCTCGCCCGCTTCGAGGGCGAGGCCTAGTTTTGCGACCCAAAGGCCGATGTCAAGCCCTTTTGAATTTTCTTCCAACAATATTTTTTTCATAATTCCTCCTGCGGGGCAAAGTAATGTTCGGGCATCCAGCCTCCGGAAAGCAGTTTCAGCAAAACGCCGGCCGTGTTTGCGGCATCGTCGTAGGCGGTGTGCCACAGCCCGCCGGTGTCCACTTCCAGCTCTTCTGTGGCCTTTCGGAGGCCGGTGGTGTTTTTGTCGCCTTTCAGGATTTTGTAGGCCTCCGCCAAATCGAGGCAGTCCTCCGGCAAAATGGGGTTTGGCAGCATATGGCGCGCGCAGCCCTGCTCTATCACGCCGTAGTCGGCGTCGCCCCAGGACACAAAATATGTCTTGCCGGGAACATACAGGGAATCTATCTTTTGCAGCATGGAGCTAAAATCGACCGCGGTTTTCATGTCGGCTTCGGTGATCATGCAAAACACCATGCTCTCCGCCGCCTGCTTCGGGAAAAAATGCGGCTTGACGAAGTTCTTGATTTTTCCGGTTATGTTTTTTGTCTCGGCGGAGATCAAAACGGCGCCTATTTCGATGATCTCCGAAAAAAAGGCCCGCGGCCTTCCCACCGGTTTTGTGTACTGCGTGAATTCGAGGTCAACCACGAAATAATCTTTTTCCATGTTATTGTTCGTTATCCTTTCCGTTACAACATTCAATTCTCGAAAACCGACCATCATAATAAAAAGTTTACTCGAAAATATCCGCATGAGTACCCGTGATATGGAGCGATAATATCAGTTTATCCTCAATGATACGATATGCCAACAGCCAGTCCCCTTGTATGTGACACTCGCGGAACGCCGACAAACGCCCCTTCAATTGATGGTCGCGGTATTTAGGCGGTAGCGTTTCGCCTTTTGCGAGAATCGTTACCGTTTCGTCCAAGAGAGTCAAGTCCAATCCCCGTTTCCTCGCAAGTTTGACAGTTTTCTTGAACAGCGAAGTTTCAATGGGCTTGTATTTCAGCTCAGTCATCGTCGCGCCTCCAAGCGGCGAACAATTCGTCAAGGGAATCGTGGACTTTTGCCGTGCCGTCCGCGATGGCGGCGTCTATTTCAGCGGCGTCGCGCAAAAGCGCGTCCGCATACGGCGGTTCGGCGATTACGTAGCTTATGGGAAGTTTGCCTTGAATAATGGATTGCCTCAAAAAAAGATTGATGGCGGACGACAACGACAATCCCATGCTTTTATACAGGATGTCGGCTTGTTCCCGCACTTTCCTGTCGATACGGATATTGTAAGTTATATTTCCGGACATTTTTATCACCTCATTTTTATTGTACCACGTTTTCACCGCAAATGCAACAATTAAATGTTAAAAATTCTTGAATTTTTGCCACATACGAATGATTTTTATGCCTTTGGGCGCATTGACAAAAAAATCTCGGCGTGATATAATAAGCGCGGGCCGTTTTTTTGAATTTGGAAATGGGGGAAAACATACAATGGAAAAAATATTCGAATTCGGGATGCTCATATTGTTCGGCGTTTCCTGGCCTGTTTCGATATACAAATCATACAGGGCGAGGGCCGTAGGGAGCAAAAGCGTTATTTTTTTGTTTGCCGTGATGCTCGGCTATATGTCCGGCATCATTAATAAATTCATAAACGGACCCGATTATGTGACTTTTTTCTATTTTTTGAATATGATAATGGTTGGAATCGACGCGATTTTGTATTTCAGGAACAAAAAATTGGAAAAACGCGAAAAAAAATATCCAACATGAATTTTATTAAAAAAAAGTGTTGCAATTTTTTTTTGGGCGTGGTATAATAGTGAAAAAAACAAAATATAAATACGATGACGGAGAGGGCGCAGCCTCAAAAATCTTTTCACAGAGAGGCCGGATCACGGTGAGAGCCGCCAAAAGACGATGTTGCGCATTTCGCTCCCGAGTACGCGG